>Ga0302180_10003085_pt1 | contig 12731 bp, 10 predicted proteins | sample I_Palsa_E3_2_FD_200575 | JGI IMG/M metagenome (GOLD analysis project Ga0302180, IMG submission 200575) | Peat permafrost microbial communities from Stordalen Mire near Abisko, Sweden - I_Palsa_E3_2 | ecosystem: Environmental > Terrestrial > Soil > Palsa > Peat permafrost | place: Sweden... | reverse complement strand
TCCGACGGGACAATCCTACGCGGCGAAACTCGATGGCACCGATGCCCCGTACAAGGGCGACCCGGGGATCAGCAGCGTGTCCGTGAAGTGGATTGACAAGACCACAATCGAGGAAACCGACAAGCGCGACGGAAAGCCGATCACGACCGCCCAGTTCGCGGTAATGGCCGATGGCAAGACCATGAACTTGACCAGTCACGATCTGTTGGCCGGCACGACGAGCCACATCTCCGCGGCCAAGCAGTAAGCCTCGAAAACAAAAAGGCGCCCCGGTGAATCTCGCCGGGGCGCCTTTTTGTTTGTCCAAGCTGCTCGTGCATCACTTAGGCTTCGAGACGTCCGCCTGCCTTTTCGTCGCGTCCGCGTTCTGCTTGCACTGATTCTGCAAGGATCCGGCGATCTGGCTGCACGCGCCGAAAGCGTCCGCCGCTTCGCTGAAGCGGCTCAAGTTTTGGAAATCCGCGCCCAGAACAAATAGATCGGTCGGATCGGGAGTTGGATTGTCCTTCGTGGATTGCCCGAGCTCCTTGGCAGAATTTTCGTAGTCGTCGCGACGGAAATAGACGAGGCCCAGGGCGCTGTGCGCCTGGATCGTCCTTTTAGCTTTGGACGCCGCAAACTGTGCATCGTTCATGTCCGGCGGTTTGGGCAGCTTGGCCAGAACGTCTATGGCATGCTTCGCATAGGTCTCGGCTTTGTTGAGTTCCTGATCGGCATCCGGATCACTCGGATTGTAAACGTGCGGAATCGTCCAGCCGACCGTAGTGAGAACGTCCACGTCATCGGGCTGCAGCGCAAGGGCGCTGTCCGCGAGGCGATAGGTATCCTTCCAGTCCTGCTGCGACCGATAGACGTTCATCAGGCCGGCGTCAACGCGCTCCGCAAGCGGGCTTTTCGGGTACTTCTGCAAAAAGCCGTCTCCCAATTGGATCTTCTTGGCGGGGTTCTGCTCCTTGAGGAAGGCTTTGTAGGCGTCGTCCTGCTGCCGTTCTTCCTCGTGGCTGATCGAGCCGAGGGTCAGCTGATCGGTTATCCCGCCTCCCATCGTCCCCATTTGCGTCTGGTCGCCGATCCCTTGCCCTTGCGCCCACGAGATCGAAGCGAAGGCAAGAATCGCCGTCAACGCAATGCATATAGCCCCAAGTGGTTTTCTTGCAAATAAAGCGTTCATATTGTTTCTCCGTGCTTGATTCTTGATCGAGGGAATTTCGCAGGGGCGCAGCGTGCTCCGCCCTGCCTTTGGTATCACCGGCTTGCGCCGCCAGTCAAGTACGGGAATCAACAACGAGCGGTCGCGTGTGCGCCATCCGTTAATTTTCAAAGCCGCCGCTTTCGCGGTTCGACTGCGCTCTGGGAAGGGGAGTGGCGCCGCAAAGGACGAGCGAAGCGCCATGAAGAGCCGCGCTGCGGACCCTCGAAAAGTGTGACACTTAATAGTGACACCCATCGTTTGTTTTGAATGAGTTAGGCCGAAAATTACTCGGCATGGTGTGTCGAGTAGTTTGCAGTGATTCGTGACGCGTGAGTGGTGCCTCGCGAGGGATCGAGGCTCGATGAGGAAGCCCCTTACGCCAGGATGCCGGAGACGGGGGCCGGGACATTCTGCGTCACGACGCGGGGCGCAATTCGGGCGCCCGAAAGGCGCTTTCGGCTCCGACTTCGACGCGCGGCTCTCTTCGGACTCGCGCCGAGCCACGCTTTCAGCTATCGAACGACTCATGCGTCTCTGCCTTTCCAGGCCAAAAAGCGGCCTGACTTAGGCTCGCACAAAGAAGCGTCGGTTTTGTCAAGCTGCGCCTGTGGACTTTTGGTTCGGGGAGGGATGATCTTTGTGCGCGGGAGGGCGGGAGAAAAAAAGAGGCGCATGGCAGAGTCACACGCGCCTCCCTTACAGATGGTTCAATTATTCGTGTACCTCAGGGATCACCTCCTTCTCGGCAAGAACGCCGATACCGACATTATAAAACCCGATCCGGTGATTTCGTCAAGGGAATCAGTTCCATTTGTAATATCCGGCAATATTTGAATTGAGGAGCGTTCGGGGTGTCTAGTGCGCGGGCTTTTTGTTTGTGTCCATGAGTGGTTGAGAAAACAAAAAATGGCCAGCGGACCGTCACATCGCTGACCGTCGAATTCGAGGCGTCCGACGAACAGAACTCGGCACTGATTCCTATCATCGCCTGAGGTTCTTCCGCTGGAATTGCACTCGGCACACCTTTTCCGCCGAGTTCACCCATTCCACGCATAGAATGTTTATGCCTCTGTTTCTTGCCGCTATTCAAGACCGTACGAGATACGCCGTCCTCCGGCTGGTGCAAGTGCAAATGCGGCCGCCTAAGAAGCGAGGCGGCCGCTACAAGTGCAAGAGAATACCGCCCATGCCGACGCGACCGGCTGGCATACCGCCGCAGAACGCACGGAGAAAAGCGCCCGCCTAGAAGGCGAGGCGACCGCTACAAATGCAAAGAAAAGGGCGCTCCGATTTGCATCGGAGCGCCCTTGTGAATCGCAGCTGGCGAGGAAGTCGAAGAGAGATTCCTCGCTTCGCTCGGAATGACAGCAAGAATTCCGAACGCGTTTAGTACATGCCGCCCATGCCGCCGCCACCGCCGGGCATACCGCCTCCACCGCCCGCGCCAGCGCCCGCCTTGGTTTCTTCCTTGATGTCCGCGATCAGAGCTTCGGTCGTGAGCATCAGGCCGGCAATCGAAGCGGCGTTCTGAAGAGCGAGACGAGTCACCTTGGCAGGGTCAATGACGCCCGCCTTGACGAGGTCGCCGAACTCTCCGGTTTCCGCATTGAAGCCGAAGTTATCGTCCTTGGAGTCGCGGATACGGCCGACGATCACAGCGCCTTCGTGACCGGCGTTGTGCGCGATCTGCCGCATGGGCTCTTCCAAAGCGCGCTTCACGATGTTGACGCCGATGGCTTCGTCATCGTGGAGCTTGAGCTTTTCGAGAGCTGCGATGCAACGGACCAAAGCCACGCCGCCGCCGGGGACGATGCCTTCATCAACTGCCGCGCGTGTTGCGTGCATGGCGTCCTCGACGCGAGCCTTCTTTTCCTTCAACTCCATCTCGGTCGCCGCGCCTACTTTGATTACGGCCACGCCGCCGACGAGCTTCGCGAGGCGTTCCTGCAGCTTTTCCTTGTCGTAGTCCGAGGTGGTGTCCTCGACCTGCGCACGGATCTGCCGCACACGGCCTTCGATTTCGGTGGACTTGCCGCCGCCTTCGACGATCGTGGTGTTGTCCTTGTCTATGGTGATCTTCTTCGCCCGGCCGAGGTCCTCGACCTTCACGTTCTCGAGCTTGATCCCGAGATCTTCCGTGATGGCCTTACCACCGGTGAGGGTGGCGATGTCCTCGAGCATGGCCTTGCGGCGGTCGCCGAAGCCAGGAGCCTTGACGGCGGCGCACTGCAGAGTGCCGCGGAGCTTGTTGACGACGAGCGTTGCGAGAGCCTCGCCTTCGACATCTTCCGCGATGATCAGCAGGGGCTTGCCCATCTTGGCGATCTGTTCGAGAAGGGGAAGCAGGTCCTTCATCGAGCTGATTTTCTTCTCGTGGATGAGGATGCGGACGTCTTCAATGGCGCATTCCATCCGCTCGGGGTCGGTGACGAAATAAGGCGAGAGGTAGCCGCGGTCGAACTGCATTCCTTCGACCACTTCCAGCGTCGTCTCCATCGTCTTGGATTCCTCAACGGTGATGACGCCGTCCTTGCCTACTTTCTTCATGGCCTCGGCGATGATGGAGCCGATCTGCTTGTCGTTGTTGGCGCTGATGGTGCCGACTTGCGCGATCATGTCGCCCTTCACGTCCTTGTGGAACTTGGCGATTTCTCCGACGGCCACTTCGACGGCTTGTTCGATGCCGCGCTTCAGTGCCGTTGGGCTTGCGCCGGCAGCCACCGTCTTCACGCCTTCGCGGAAGATGGCCTGTGCCAGCACGGTCGCCGTGGTGGTGCCGTCGCCCGCGACGTCAGACGTCTTGGAGGCGACTTCACGCACCATCTGCGCGCCCATATTTTCGAGCGGATCCTGCAGCTCGATTTCCTTCGCTACGGTGACGCCGTCCTTGGTGATGATCGGCGCGCCGAACTTCTTTTCGATAACCGCGTTGCGCCCCTTCGGGCCCAGCGTAATCTTCACGGCGTCGGCGAGTGCATTGACGCCGCGTAGAATCGCCTGGCGCGAATTCTCACCAGTTACGATTTGCTTTGCCATATCTCTTTCTCCTCTTCAGTCTTTCTGGAATGGTTATCCGTGGCCCGCCGAGGCGAGCTCGCCGGAAGTTATCTTTTGCCGCCGGCCGCCTTGGCCGAGCCGCCGATCTTGGCGAGGATTTCGTCTTCCTTCAGGATCATGTACTCCTCGTCGTCGATCTTGATGTCGTTGCCGCTGTACTTGCCGAACAGGATGCGGTCGCCCGCTTTAACGTCCAGCGGGATACGGTCACCCTTCTCGTTCAGCTTTCCGGCGCCTACGGCGATCACTTCGCCCTCTTGCGGCTTCTCTTTCGCCGTGTCGGGGATGATGATTCCGCCCTTAACCTGCTCCTTCTCTTCCAACCGCCGGACCAGGACGCGGTCGTGCAGCGGCGTAATGTTGACAGCCATTTTTGCGATTCCTCCGATGGTCCCGGATCCCGATCAATCGGGTCGGGATGGTTTGCTGAGTGTTACTTGGCGAAGTGCAGGATTAGCACTCACATCAAGCGAGTGCTAATATAGCAAAGATTGATGGACAGTAAAAGAAAAATCTATCGGCGGAGCGAGAAAAAGCCTCGATTATTCGCGGGCCTCCAGATTGTAACATGTTTGTAATCAGCATGATGAGATATGTCCGATTTATCCGACACTTGGTGATTGAGTTGCCTTAGAGCCAGGGCTAGAATCCCTAGCCAAGAGGCGCTCGGTGGCAATGCTCTTCTATATCCGGCTGATTGCGCTAACCGCTGGGGCGCTGGTCTATCTCTTCCTGCTCGCCCTGATTTTGGGGCATCGCCGGCCGCGGCTGTTTGAGCGGCTGCTCTTCTTCCTCGTCCTCTCGCTTTTTGCGATCTATGCCGGCGGGTTGCTTGAGATCAACGGTCAGCTTCAATATGCCTCGCCGCCGGCTGCTACACGCCTCTTCTACCAGGCGCTAATTGCGTTGGGAGTATTGTTTGTCCTTCCGCTCGCGGTTCACACGCACATGGAATATGTGCGTCAGGTACGCGGCGACCTCTTGCCGCGGTGGGCGGTGTTTCTCGCCTATTCGCTCTATTTGCTGCCGACGGCGATGCTTGTTTATGTCGCGATGACCGCTCGTACCCATACCTCCCGGGGACTCGACGGATCTCTCGCGGCTCTTGTTCGCCAGTCTGGGCTTTTTTTCGTGTCTGCGATCATTGCAGCGATTTTTGAGTTGCGAATTGCGCTGAAATCCCGCGGGAGAGCTGACCGCGGTTTGTTTTGGTGCCTGTTCGTTTCGTCTTTGCTCATCGTTGTGGCTTGGGTGGTTGATCCCTCGGTTGCGAGCATCGTGATCGCCGGAGTGCTACCGGGCGCGGTGCTCATTTACTTCGCACTGAATCACAATTTTCTCGGGTTTGGGGCGCAGCGAAATCTTGTTTACGCGCTCTCGGCTACGGTTCTGGCGCTGCTCTATCTTGCGCTGGTGCACCGGATCAGCGGGTGGCTGGCGCCTGTGTTTCCGCCTGAGGCTACGGCGAGCGTCTTGTTGTTTGTGCTCATTTTTCTTTTTGAGCCGCTGGAGCGGGCGATCGGGCCGGCGCTGCATCGGCGGTTTCACGAGCGAGTGAGCCGATTGCAGAGTCTGACGCTGGATTTGCAGCAAGAGGCGCGCCACGGAGATCTGGCGCGGCTGAATGCGCATGCCGAGGGGCGCATACGTGAGGAATTCGGGCTCGCCGCGGTGCGCATCGCCATTCCGCGCGATGCGTTGCAGAAGCCACTCGAATCTCCCGGCGGGCTCGGGCATGTGGTGCGCATCCCTCTGCTGAAAGATCGCGAGGAAGTAGGTTTGCTCGAAGCCGCTTCGAGCGGGTCGTATCTGACCGGCGAGACATCCGCGGGCCTGGAGTTCCTCGCGGAGCAATTGCCGCCGATGGCGGACCTCTGCCGCCTGATTGAAGAAAAACTGCGCCTGGAGCGCGAACTTGCGGAGCGCGAGCGTCTCGCTCTGCTTGGCCAGATGGCCGCGACGGTCTCGCATAATCTGCGGAATCCGCTCAGCTCGATGAAAACGGTATTGCAGGTGCAGCTCGAGAAGCCGGACTTGCCGGCCGATTTGCGTCACGATTGCGCGCTGGTGCTCGGTGAGATTGACCGCATGAGCGCGAAGCTGAAGCAGCTGCTGAATTTTGCCAAGCCTTCCGTGAACGGCCGCAGCGTGGCAGCGGTGGCGGTCGCGAAGCAGGCCGCATCGCTGTTCCGGCACGACGCCGAGCGGCGCAACGTCATCCTCGAATTCGACAGCCCTGAGGAGGAGATTTCAATTCTGGCGTCGGAGGAGGCGCTGAGCGAGATTCTGTCGAACCTGATCGTGAATGCCATTGAGGCGCAGCCCGACGGCGGGCGCGTCCGGATCGCCCTGGCGCGGACGGGCGATCATCTCGAGATTCAGCTCGAAGACCGCGGACCGGGAGTCTCCGCCGAGCTGCGCTCCAGGATTTTTCAGCCGTTCTTCACCACCAAGGCCGCGGGAACCGGCCTGGGTCTGGCGATCGTGGCGCGGCGCGTGGATGAAATGGGTGGCACGATGTCGTGCGAAAGCCCGATCGGCGAAGGGAAGGGAACGCGATTTCGGGTGATGCTTCCGCTTGCGGCGAAACAGACGCCGAGCTGATCGCCGGAAGGAAATTTAGGGGGCCGGAGCATTAGCCCCTGAAGACAAGGACCTGCATGCGGACGATTCTCATCGTGGATGACGAGCCCGCCGCGCGCTACGGAATGCGCCGCGCGCTCGAAGGCAGCTACGAAATTGTGGAAGCCGCGACGGCCAGCGCCGCTCGCGACGCCGTCGGGAAGCAGAGTTTCGATCTGATTCTGCTCGACCTGATCATGCCGGGCGAGGATGGCCTGGCATTCCTGCGCTCGCTGCGCGCCAGCGGTGGCACCACGCCTGTGCTGATCGTTTCCGCGCTTGATACGGCGCGCACGGCTGTGGAGGCTCTGCAGAGCGGCGCGGCAGATTACATCGTCAAGGGTTTCGACATCGAGGAGCTGCGCACGCGCGTAGCGAATCTCGTCCGGCTCGGCGAACTTGGCGCGGAAAACGAGCGCCTGCGCCGCGAACTCGTCGCCGAAGGCCAGTTTGGAAGGATGCTCGGAGCATCAGCGGTCATGCGGCGCGTGTTTGAAATGGCGGAGCGCGTGGCGCCGACCGATGCGACCGTCCTGATTCTGGGCGAGAGCGGCACAGGTAAGGACCTGCTCGCGCAGGAAATACACGCGCGGTCGCCGCGGGCTGAAAAGCCTTTTGTCGCCGTGAACTGCGCGGCGCTGCCGGAAAACCTGATCGAATCGGAGCTTTTCGGTTACGAGCGCGGCGCCTTCACGGGCGCTGCCCAGCAGCGCAAGGGCAAATTCGAGCTGGCGTCGAAGGGCACGCTTTTTCTGGACGAAATCGGCGACATGAACCCGATGACGCAGGCGAAAGTCTTGCGCGCGCTGGAAAGCCGGAAGATCGAGCGGCTCGGCGGATCGCACTCTATCGAAGTGGACGTCCGCGTGATCAGCGCAACGCATCGCGATCTGGCCGCGGAAATTGCAGCGGGGCGCTTTCGGGAGGATTTGTATTATCGCCTGCGCGTTGTGACGGTGGACATCCCGGCGCTTCGCGCGCACAAGGAAGATCTCCCGCTGCTCGTCGCGAGTTTTCTGGCCCAGCTCGGCTCGCGCCACAACCGGCGCGCGGTGCTGAGCCGCGATGCGATGGAGAGCGTGCGGCGCTACGACTGGCCGGGCAATGTCCGCGAGCTGCGCAATGCGCTCGAGCGCGCGGTGGTCCTCAGCAAGGGCGATGAAATCGGCGCAGCGGATTTGCCCGAAGAAGTGCGCGACAATGCCGGCGCCGCCGGCGGGCCGCGTGACGGGGAAGGGGACTCGTTTCTCGGCGAGGCCGATTTCCGCGAGGCGAAAAGAAAATTCGAGATTACGTACCTGAAGCGAAAACTTGAGGAACACCGCTGGAATGTTTCGCGCGCGGCGGCGGAAATTGGACTCCACCGGCAGAGTTTGCAGGAAAAGCTGCGGGAGTTGGGAATTCAAAGGCCGAGGAAATGAGAAAGACGGTCGGGATGAAATGCTTGCGTTGATGGCGACTGATTGCCAAGCATTTGCGGCGGGCGTAGCAGTGCTACGCCCCTACGGGAAAAAGCGTTCGAGAATTTAGGCGAGTATTCAGGAAATGAATACGAGGATGGACATTGCGGGGTTCATATTGGCCGGAGGGGCGAGCTCGCGCATGGGGCGGGACAAGGCGCTGCTGGAACTGGGCGGCGTGGCGCTGATCGTGCGCACGGCGCGTCTCGTCGAATCCGTAGTTGGCTCCGCGACCGTGGTCGGCGACTCCGCCGCGTTTCGATCGCTCGGGCTGCGGACGATCGCCGACGATTGGCCGGGCGCAGGCCCGCTTGGCGGCATCGCGACTGCCCTGCGAGCGGCGAGCGCGCCGTGGAACCTCGTGGTGGCGTGCGACTTGCCGTATCTTACGAAGGCATGGCTCGAATACGCCATTGCGCGCGCTCTCGCATCGCAAGCCGACGCCGTGATCCCGATGAACGCTACCGGCACCGAACCGCTGTGTGCGGTGTACCATCAACGCGCCGAGCCGGGCATCCGCGGAGCGCTTGCTCTCGGCAACAGAAAGGTGAAGGACGCGATCGCGAACCTGCGCGTGGAAATCATCGAACCCGCCGAATGGAAAGCCTTTGATTCCGAGGGGCACCTGTTCAAGAATATGAATTCGCCTGAGGATTACGAGGAAGCCCGGGCGCGACTGAGCGCGGACGCGGACTCCGCCAAAAAATGAGCGGCCACTACCTCGAATTCCAAAACGTCTCGAAATCGTTCGACGATCACGCCGTCCTGAAGGACGTCAGCTTTTTTGTTGACCAGGGCGAGACGGCCGTGATCATGGGCCGCAGCGGCGTGGGCAAATCCGTCTCGCTGAAACTGCTGCTTGGATTTCTCGAGCCCGACGCGGGCCGCATCTTCGTCGCCGGGCAGGACGTAACCGGGTGGACGGAAGCGCAGTTCGAGAAAATTCGGCGGCGCGTGACGATGGTTTTCCAGTCCGGCGCGCTTTTCGATTCGCTGACCGTCGCTGAAAACGTGGCATTCCCGCTCGTGGGCCGCAGCGATGAGGGAACCCCCGAAGAAATCGACAGCAAGGTGAAAGAGTTGCTCGCAATGCTCGAGGTCACTGAGTTTGCCGACCGTCTGCCGTCTGATTTGAGCACGGGCATGAAGCGCGCTGTGGCCATCGCGCGCGCGCTGGCGGAAAATCCCGAAGCGATCCTTTATGACGAGCCGACTACGATGGTTGATCCCTTGATGGCGGCGCACGTCAGCGACCTGATTCTAAAACTCAAGAAGACCCTGAAGAAAACTTCGATTGTCGTCACGCACGATACGCATCTGGGCAAGAAGCTCGCCGACCGCGTGATATTTCTTCAGGATGGCCGCGTGGCATTCTTCGGCGCGTGGCAGGAGCTTGAGGCGTCGCAGGATCCCTTTCTGCGCAATTTTCTGCAGCAAGACGAACTGATTCCCGCGCTGGATGCGACCGCGTGACCGAACCCAACTCATCCGATCCAAAGAAGCAGCTTCGCCGCGCGATAGGGCCGTGGGATTTGTTGCTGTTCAACGTGGCGTCGGTGCTTGGCCCGCGCTGGATCGCGGTCGCGGCGCGCAACGGCACGTCCTCGATCAGCCTGTGGGTGCTGGCCGCCGCTCTGTTTTTTCTGCCGACCACATTCATCCTCGCCGAGCTTTCCACGCGATTCCCCGAAGAGGGAGGACTTTACGCCTGGTCGAAGAGGGCGTTCGGCGAGTTTCACGGCTTCGTCGCCGGCTGGACATACTGGATTTACACGTTTTTCTATTTTCCAGGACTGTTGATGGCCAGCGTGGCGATGTGCGCGTATGTCGGCGGGAGCAACGCCGCGCATCTGGCGCAGAATCGGGCGTTCCTGCTGGGTGGCTCGTTTCTGCTGCTTTTCGCGGCGGTGGCGCTCAACATCGTCGGCGTGGGCATCGGCAAATGGCTGCAAAACGCCGGCGGCATCGGGACATACGTTCCCTTGCTGATGCTGGTGGGCCTGGGAGCGTATCTGTGGCGGACGCACGGCGCGGTGACGCATTTTACCTGGCCGAATATTCTGCCCGCGTGGAATTGGGACACGCTGAATTTCTGGCCGCAGATCGCATTCGCGTTTGGCGGCCTCGAGCTCGCGTCATCCATGAGCGAGGAAGTGCGCGACCCGCGCCGGACGTTTCCCCGCGCGATTCTCGGCTCGGGCATCTCGATCGTTCTGATTTACATCGCCGGCACGATGGCGGTGCTTGCGATTCTGCCCGCAGGGGTGGTTGACCCGAAGAGCGGAGTGTTTCAGGCGCTTACGTCGGGATCGACGATGCTGCGCATAGGCTTTTTCGGAATCATCGCCGCGATTCTGGTGGTGTTCGGAAATGCCGGCGGCGTCGGGGCCACCGTCGCCGGAGTGGCGCGCATTCCATTCGTCGTCGGGATCGACCACTACATGCCCGCGGCATTCGGGAAAATTCATCCGCGATGGAAGACGCCATGGTTTTCGATGCTGGTGCAAGCGGGCATTTCGTGCGCGATTCTGCTCGTGACTCAAATCAACGAGACGGCCAACGGCGCTTACCAAATTCTCGTGGACGCCGCGACGATACTTTATTTCATTCCGTTCGTTTACATCTACGCGGCCGTGATCAAGCTCGCCTATCGCGCGGACCGCGCGACGAACAAGGACGCGGTGCTGATCCCCGGCGGAAAATTCGGCGTTTGGGTCGCAGGCTCGACGGCCCTCGGCATCGTACTGGCTGCGATTGCGCTGTCGTTTATACCGCCGGCCGACTCCGCCCACAAATGGCTCTTCGAAGTGAAGCTTGTCGGCGGGACGGTCTGCAGCATCCTGATCGGCCTCATCCTGTACTACCGCGGCGCGCGAGCCAAGCGCCGCGAAGCCGCGCTATCGCCGCAGAGCTGATTTGCAAGAATCCCGAAGGTACGCCACCACTGAGCGCGACCGCCTATGAACTCAAAGTCTTTTTTGCTCGGCACGTTTCGCACCGGCATCACTTTGAAGGGAATTGACGGCCTGCTGGAAGCCGTCGGCGGCGTGCTCCTCTGGTTCATCAAGCCAGAATCGTTGGGTTGGACTCTACAGCAAGTATTTCAACACGAGCTCTCGCGCGATCCTCACGATTTCATCGCGGCGCATCTTCTGCACGTCACGGAGAAATTCACTTCCAGCGATCCGCTATTCGCCTCCATTTATCTTCTCTCCCACGGTCTTGTAAAGGCTGTGCTCGCCCTTCTTCTCTGGATGAACAAGATTTGGGCCTATCCATTGGCGATCGTTGTCTTTCTCGCGTTCTGCGTCTATCAAGTTTATAGATACACTCACACGCACGCGGTGGTCCTGCTGATGCTCACGGTATTCGACGTAGCGATCGTTTACCTGACGTGGGAAGAGTATCGCGTGGAGAAATCGCGAAGGAGCGGGCGCGCCCGGGCCTAGAGCGTGCGCGCCGCCAGCAGGCTTTCCACGTATTTAGCGAGGATGTCGCACTCCAGGTTCACGGCATTGCTTGAAGCCATCGCGCGGATATTGGTGTGCTGGTACGTAAAAGGAATGATGGCGAAATCCGCGACGCCGCCGTGCCAGCGCGCGACCGTGAGGCTGACGCCGTCAATCGCGATCGAGCCTTTTTCGGCGACGTAGCGGCGCAATTCCTCCGGCACGCTCACGGAAAGCCACCAGTTGTTGCCTTCGGGGACAAGTTTCGCCACGCGGCCGATGCCGTCCACGTGTCCCTGGACGAAATGTCCACCCAGCCGCGCGGTCGCCGCCAGCGGCCTTTCCAGATTCACCACGTCGCCGGCTTTCTTCTCGCCGAACGACGTGCGGCGCAAAGTTTCGCCCGAAAGGTCGGCGGAGAAGGCTTGCGCGTCGAATTCAGCGACGGTCAAGCAGCAGCCATTGACGGAGATGCTGTCGCCGAGCTTCATCTCGGCCGCGATTTCGCGCGCGCCCGCCAGTCTTACGCGCAGGACGCCGCCACCGGCGCGCCGCTCGAGCGATTCAATCTTTCCGACGTGTTCAGTGATTCCCGTAAACATCGTGGAAATATCCCTCGACAAGGAAATCCGGCCCGCAGCGACTCATCGTTAGATTCTTCAGCGCCGGCAATTTCGTGAACCAGCGCGCAGCGGGAATACTCGCCAAAGGCACGCCGCCCGTCCCCATGATCTTCGGAGCATAGAAGAGAGCGACCTTGTCCACAATATCGCTTTTGAGCGCGGCCCCGTTCAATTGCGCGCCTGCTTCCAGGATGACATGCAGGATTTCGCGTTTGCCAAGCTCGCGCAGCACTTTTTGCAGATCCACATGGCCGGCGCGCGCGGGCATGCGGAAGACTTCAACCCCAGCCCGCTGGAGCGCACGCGCCTTGGGAGAATCGGTGCGCTG
>Ga0302180_10003084_pt1 | contig 12738 bp, 13 predicted proteins | sample I_Palsa_E3_2_FD_200575 | JGI IMG/M metagenome (GOLD analysis project Ga0302180, IMG submission 200575) | Peat permafrost microbial communities from Stordalen Mire near Abisko, Sweden - I_Palsa_E3_2 | ecosystem: Environmental > Terrestrial > Soil > Palsa > Peat permafrost | place: Sweden... | reverse complement strand
AGGTTGCGACCACTAGCGTCGAAACCGAAGGCGGCAAGCACGTAGATCGCGAGGAAGTCTTCCACCGGCTGGAGAAGATCCTGGCTACGGCAAAGATTAATCCCGCGGTGGTTCCCGAAGTGACGGCTAGTACGCCAGCTACTCCGAACGCTCCGGAAACTCCGGCGCAGTAGGTTGTGCAAAAAGGCCACGCTGCTTTTGCGGCGTGGCTTTTCGTTTGCAGATAGCGATTAGCTGCGGAGCTTGCGAACGATTGTGGCGATGTCGTTTTCCTGGAAGAGCCGGATGGCGGCGACGCCGGCGGCACCGGCGTGCATGCAGGACTCGGCGTTTTGCAGAGTCACTCCACCGAGCGCGAGCACTGGGATCCTAGCGCGGCAGGCTTGGCGAAGAGCTTCGAGGCCGGCAGGGCTGGTTCCGGGCGCGTCCTTTTTTTCGAAGACAGGAGCAAAGACGGCGAAGGTAGCTTGGTTTGACGCGGCTTGGTTTACTTCTTGTGGGGAGTGGCAGGAGACAGCTATTAGTGGATATTGTGGTGAGTTTTCGGGGGCGAGGGCGACCACACCACGCTTGCCTGCCCACGCTGCCCGCACTTCTTCCGGGGACACATCGTTGGCAGGGAGATGAACGCCGGCGGCCTCACTGGCCAGGGCAACGTCGGTGCGGGAATTAATGAGGAGAGCGGTCGCCGGTTGCCGGACGCCGGTTGCCGATTTCATTGTGTCCCGGATGATTTGCATCGCCTCGCGGGCTAGCGACTCCAGTTCGCGGGCGGGCAGGCCTTTTTCGCGGAGCTGGATGTAGTTGATGCCATGGCTTGCGGCTTCGGCGATTTTGTCGAGGAGGCGAAGGCGGCGAGTGCGCTCGTCGCCGCGGAAAGCAGCGCGGTCGGTGATGTAGTAAAGGAGCGCTCTGTCAGCCATCGTTACGGTCTGGTCTTGGCGATTTCGGGTAGGACTTCCTGTTCCTTTTCTTTCTTGGGCTGGCCGCCGCCCAGGTGGTGTTCGGTCAGTCCGTCGCGGAGGAATGCGAAAGCGTCTTCGGGAGAATCGACGAACTTGAACAGGTTGAGGTCTTCCGGAGAGACGGTGCCGGCGTCGACAAAAGCCTGGAAGTTCATGATGCGGTGCCAGTATTCGCTGCCGTAAATGACGACGAGAATCTTCTTGGCGAGTTTGTCGGTCTGAGCAAGGGTAAGGATTTCGAAAAGTTCGTCGATCGTGCCGAAGCCGCCGGGAAAAATCACCAGCGCCTTGGCGAGGTAGGCGAACCAGAACTTGCGCATGAAGAAGTAGTGAAACTCGAAGTTGAGCGAGGGCGTGATGTAGGAATTGGGATTCTGCTCGAAGGGCAGATTGATGTTGAGACCGATGCTCTTGCCCCCGGCTTCGTGGGCGCCCAGGTTGGCCGCCTCCATGATGCCGGGACCACCGCCGGTGGTGACGACGAAGCGGCGGCGGCGGGCGGGAATCTGAATGGACCACTCGGTGAGAAGGTGGGCCAGGCGGCGGGCGTCTTCGTAGTAACGAGCCATATCGACGGCCGCGCGGGCTTGCTTCAGGTTTTTTTCCTGTTGTGGAGCGGGCGCTTTCGCGTCGTTTTTTTCCGCGGCAGTTAGATTCTTCCGGGCCGCGTCGCTTCCCTGGAAGCGGGCCGAGCCGAAGAAAACGACCGTGTCCTGAATCTGCTCCCGGCGAAAGCGCGAGAGCGGTTCCTGATATTCAGACAGGATGCGGAGAATGCGTCCGTCGGGGCTGTTGAGGAAAGGTTCGTTCCGGTAGGCCAGAGGAGCGGGGTTGAGCTTATCGATCATCTTTAGGAACTCACGTTCTGAAATTGGAGCGTTGAGAAATTCGCGTTATGAAATCCTGTCTTACGAAATTCGTCGTGCTGCTTTGGCGCTATTGGTGTTCGTGGTAGTGGAGGGCTTCCCAGAAGCCGATCCAGATGTCGAGCAATCCCAAGCCGCTGCACAGCCCACGGAAGAAGCCGGCAGAGACGAGAGTACGAAGCCAGGGAAACGACAGCAGAAGATAATTGTCGGTCCACTCGGGGGTCCAGGGCAGGATCACGAGCAGCACGCCGGCGACCGCGCTAATCAACACGAAAAGGAAGACGGAGGTGCGGTGCAGCCAGAGTTGCATACCGGTGTGGACGGGAGCGGCAACGACGGCCTTCGGGTCGAGGACCCCGACGATGGTTTCGCTCGGCCCGGGCGTAGGTTGGCCGGGCGCGGCTGGGCTGGTTCCGACGGGTAATTTGGAATCGGTCACTGGGCGCTCCGCTGCCGCGGGGCTGGAATGAGGCGCAGATGGAGGAACGATCCACCGTGTGCCGGAAAGAAACAGTGAGCGCCAAAACTCATCGGGCTATTCTACGACTTCAGGGGCTTGATGCGCTCGGCTACGTCGCGGTAATCGATGTTGCGGCCGTAAACCTCCATGAAGTGCTTGAGCGCGGAGGGTTTGTCGCCGGCGGTCTCATAGGCGGCGGCGAGTTCATAATGGAGAGCGGTGCGCGTCTCTTCGTCGATGCCGGGGGCGTGAAGAGCCTTGTCATACCAGCGAATCGCGGCCTCGGGTAAGCCCTTGTCGAGGAAGCATTGGGCCAGCCACGTATAGGTCTGCATGACCTGCGGGAAAGGATGTCCGCGATCGACGGCCTGGCAGGTCTTCTGCAACTCGCCAATGGCTTCATCGAGCAAGCCCATTTCGCGGAAGGCGATGCCGAGGTTGTAATGGGTTTCAGGGTCTTCTTCGGTGGTGGAAGAGCCGGCTTCGAGATCGTGTTTGAGCTCGCCGAACATTTCCGCGAGATCCACGCCAGCGTCCTCGCCGAAGGGAGAAGACTTGACTGCGGCGGCTCCGGGAATGATCGGAGAACTTTGCGGCTTGGAGGCGGCGGACTGTTGCTGCACCAGAGCCGGCGCTTGCTGTGAGACTGTAGGACCGCCGGAGGATGCTGCGGCTGCTGCAGCGCTGGCAGCCAGCGGAGCGCTGACCCGCGGAGCGGCAGCAGGTGTGGGCACGGACCAGTGCTGCGCAGGAACTGAGGCGGCAGCGGTCTCAATCCGGTGTACGGGCTGACCCTGCGGCGCGGGCCCAGATTCGGCAACTGGCGCCTCCTTGAGGAAGTCGCCACCCAGGGAAGCTTCCAGGTCGGCTACAAACTCGCCCATGAGCTCCGTTTGGGGCACGCTGAAGGAAGTAGCTGCGGCGTTCCCGATAGGTTCAAGTTCGGGCTTCGCGTCGTCAGGTTGGACAACGTGCCGTGGTGCGGATGCTTGCGAGGTAGCGTGCTCGACGGCAGGCTCGGCTTCATGCGCGATCGTTCCCGGAAGAAAATTCTCGCCCAGGGAAGACTCAAGATCGGAAACGAACCCCTGCAGAACGCCCGGCATCGGCGCGCTAACCAGAGGTTCGGTCCCAGCATGCTCATCGTGTAGCGCGGGCCGAGCGGTTTCCGCCTCCAAGGCCTGCGCCTCGGGAGAAGTTTGTTCGACGCCCGCCGCGGATTCTGGGACAGCAGCCGAATTCTCGTCGATGGTGAATTCGGCCTGAGGCTCGTCGGTGGCGAATCCAGAGACGGCTTCGACTGTGGTGACTTCTTGCGCAGCGGAGGTGTGCTGCGAAGCGGCCTCGATTTCAGCTCGAAGGGCGTTTAACGTGGCTCCGTCACTGCTGAGAGCTCGAAGTTTTTCGAAAGCTGCCGCAGCCTGCTCGGGCATGCCATGCTCGAGGTAGAAGCGGATTTCTCCGGCGGCTTCGTTGGTCTTTTCCTGGTCGAGCGTTGCTTCGCCGCGTCTGCCTTGGTCGAGCTTCCCGGTGGGTATCTCATGATGGCCAACGGCATCGGTGACCTCGATCTCCGCAGCATCGGCAGGCGGTGCGTCGGCCTCGATGGTGATGGCGTCGTCCCACTCGGAGGACAGATCGATCTCAGCGGGAGCCGAGGGAGATTCTGCGGCACGTGAAGCCTGCTGGCCGTGCTGAACGTGGTCTTGATTGTCGTCTTGATTGCCGTCGGGATCGCTGACAATGGCGAATTCGGCATCTTCCGCAGGCTGGGGCGGAGTAGCCGGCCAGGGAACTGAGGCGGCAGCCGCTCCTGAAATCTCTTCCGGAGTTGCCGGGGAGGGGGCATGCTCCATGATGGAATCGGCGAGAGTTGGTGCTGCCGAGCGCTCTTCGTAGCGGCCGGCGAGTTCGCCGTAACGCGTAGCTTCTTCGGGATAGCCCGCTTCGGAGTAGACGTTCTGCAGAGTACGGCAGCAGACACCGGCTTCGGCGAAACGCGCGGCGCGCGTGTGCAGAGCGGCCAAACGCTGGTTCAGACGCAGATCGTTGGGCGCCTGGGGCAGCGCTGCCATCAGCGGTCCCAAAGCTTTGGCGGGCATGTTGTAGGAAATGAAAAGTTCGGCATCGGTGAGCGCGGAGCGAACCGCCAGCGCGACCGCATCGGAATAGTGCTGGTGGATCGAGGGAGCAGCAGCTTCCAGCTCATCAACGATGACGGCCGCTTCTTCCGCAGAAATGAGCTTGGCGCCGGAATCGCCGCCGATCTGGCTGACCACCTGCTGGTAATTGTTCATGTGCAGGGGATTGCCAGGCTCCATTGCGGCCAGCTTCTGATAGAGATCGCGAGCCCGGGGCAGGTCGCCGGACTGGACCGAGGCATGAGCCAGCAACTCGATGACTTCCGTGATGTGAGTGCTCTCTCCGGCTTTCTGGAACAGGTCGAGCAGTTTCTCCAGCGAAGCGGGATTGTCGCGTACATACCCGATGATGGAATGCAGGTTCTTTAGAACTTTGTCGGAGTCTTCGGCCAGCAGGCGCTCGGCATGCTGGTCATAAACCTGGAGCGCGTTCTCATACTGGCCGGCCTGCATCAGGGCATCCGCAAAGGCAGAGATGGAGGCCAGGTCGTTGTGGACAGCCAGGAGCTTGCTGGCAAGAGTGCCGGCATCCGAGAGGCGGCCAGTCTTCAGGTAAGCCTTGAACAGGTCGCGAAGGCCATCGGGATTGGAATCGAGATCCGGAACTTTCTGCAAGCACTCGACGGCGGCTTCGGCGTCCCCGGCCTCGAGCAGGTTGCGGCCTCGCATCAGCAGGGCGTAACCGTTGCCCGGGTCGAGGGTAAGCATGCGCTGCAGAACTTCTTCGGCCCCGCTCAGAGAACCCTTGGAATGCAGGGTCTCGGCGGCGGCGGAGAATATCTGCCAGGCGTCATTTTTCTTCCCCAGGCGGATGTAAACTTCCGCCAGGCGTACGCGCATGGTGGTGTTTTCCGGATCCATTTCCAGAATCTTCTGGAAGATGCGGACCGCGTCTTCCAGTGCGCCCGATTTCAGGAATTCTTCGGCCACCTGCAGATACTGGGCGCGCGCGTCATTGAAGAGTCCTTGCTGGGTATAGAGCTCGGCCAGCTTCAGCACGCTCTCCAGCGAAGGCTTGAGCTTGCTGATCTTTTTGTACATGGCGATGGCCTTGACCGTGAAACCCTGGTTGGCATATGCATCGCCTACACTCTTGAAGCATTCGGTAGCTTTGTCGGCTTCACCGAGACGGGAGTAGAGGTCGCCAATGGTATTGGTGACCGTGAGATCCTTGGGATCAGCCTTGAGGACCTTTTCGTACTCAGCGATGGCGTTTTGCATCTTGCCCTGCTGGACATACTTCTCCGCAGCGCTGAGGACCTTCTGTTTGTTGAACCCGAAACCGAACGCCATATGAGTACGAACTCCAGACCTGGTCTAAACCGAGAAACTCCTAAACCGAGAAACTCCTAAACCGAAACTTCTGCACCGAGCAACTGATGACGGCTCCGGGAAAGTGTGGCCCGGCGGAACGCTTACTGGCCTAACTCCTGTTTCGGAGATGGCCGGTCGGACTAGGGCAATTGTACGGCTGGAAGGGGAAAGCGCATGGTTACCAAGGGTTACCAAAAGGGAGTGTACGAACGAGTCACCAGGGGATAAGGGGTAAACCTCGCACTCACGCCTCGAGCGCGCCTCGCTTCTCAAGTCCCACTGCCCAGGACTGATGAGATGGCTTATTGGTATAGTCTCTAAGCAGGCTGAGTGGCAGTCTCCGGTCAACTGGCACAGGGAGCGAAAAATGCGGCTGCTATTGAACTGGGTTCTGAGTGCGTTGGCTGTGTGGATTGTGGCCAAAGTAGTGCCGGGAATTTTTGTCAGCGGACCCGTGGCGGCTCTGATTGCTGCACTCGTGATCGGCTTCATCAATGCCACGCTCGGCGTGCTGCTGAAGATTCTCACGTTCCCTCTGACCCTGATCACCCTGGGACTCTTCTGGTTCGTGATCAACGCCCTGATGCTCGAGCTCGCGTCGGCGCTGCTGGCGCCGGGGTTTCAGGTGCGCACCTTCACGGCGGCGTTCCTGGGCGCGATCGTGCTCAGCCTCGTGAACATGATGCTGAAGTGGCTGATCCATCCCTCGCGCGACCGTGACTAGGGAACTGTGATGAAGTTCCGCAATCCCCGGCTCTGATTTTGGGTGGCGCAGCGCTTCCAGCGCTGCGATAATGTCCTGCCATGATCGGGGGCTTTAGCCTCTGAGGTACCTAGCCAATTGGGCTCTCACCCGGTCCACTTCGCCCCCGTCTTCAGAATCTCCGTGATCTTCCCCAGCCGCCGCGCCCGCGTCTCTTCCTGTTTCGCTCCAAGAATGGCAAGAGCCATTTCTTTTTTGTGTGTAAACGAGAGCTTCTGCCAGTTCGCTTGCGCGGTTTTATTCTTCGCCAGCGCCTTCTTCAACAGCGGCGGCGCTTCCACCGTGCGTTCCTCTTCGTCCCGCTCCATCACCACGTCCACAACGTCGCCGGGCTGCGCGCCAGCACCCGCGAGCAGCAATTTGTTCACCGGCATCATGTGCCGCCCTCCGCACGGTGCCAGCGACGAACGAAACGGATAGCCGTTGATCGTTCCCCGCACCGGTACGCGGGCCCGTGTCCCAAAAAACTCCGGCACATCTACCGGCGGGGTGATCGCCGCCACCACGCCTGCTTCTTTCCCCTCGATCTTTGCGGTGAACCGCAGTTTTTGTTTCGCCATCGAGTCCTCCGTAGCTTGCATGTTTCTGAACTATAACCCGCAGAATTTGACTGTTACTTCAAGCAAGCATTCTCTGCTTCCTTCCGTTAGCCGCGTGCAAATCTGGATGCAAGCCGCGCCAGACGCACCAGACGATAGAGAGGGAACAAAGGTTTAGGCAGACGAACAACTTCCCACTCGCCAGGACCGGGGGTGAAAGTCAGCCGCGTGAGAAAACGCAAGCGGTCGGCCCTGTGTTCGCGAAGCCGCATCATCAGGCGGAAGTACGATACCTGCTGTTTCTCGTACGAGACTCCGCGAGCCATGCCCACGGCAATTTCGTCGGCGAAGGCACGCGCAGCGCGGTCCTCAAGAATCGACTTTTCGATCGGCGCCGGAATCGCTGTCGCCAGAAGGTGGTTCGCCAACAGCAGCGTGACGTGCAGAATCCGTTCGATGCCAAACGTTCGGGCGTGAGCCTGCACCCAATCCCAATTCAACTTTCCCAGCTTTAGAATCTGTGCGATGTCGCACAGCCAGATCAGGCGTCCCCAAACATGTTTCGCCGCATGCACGGAGAGCACCAGCAGCAGATCTTCGGGAGAAGGCGTCTTCACGCGCCGGCCCACGATAGCCACGTTCACCGCGCGCTCGAACAATCCATCCATGTCGAAGTCGACCGCGTAGAAGCGCGGTTGCAGCGCCCACTGCAACTCGAGCAGATTGCGTCCAGCAGGACTGTCAAAGGTGCACTCGTATCCCGAAGCAATGTAATCCTCCTCGGCATCTTCAGGAACGGGCACGCGCTGCGTGAATTCCAACTCGCGCACAGCACTCTTGATGCGCGCCACGTCCTGCTTACGAACGAATAAATCTATATCGCCAGACTGGCGCAGCGCCATGTCGCCGTAGTAAACCTCCGAAAGCACGATGCCCTTGTAAGGAATCACTTCGATGCCGACTGCATCGAGACAATCCAGAATGCGAATCAGCTCGCGAGCCAGAAAAAGCGACTTGTGAACGTTCCTCTCATAACGCTGCCGCAGCGTTGCCAGCACAAAAGAAGGGACAACGTCGCCCAAACGCGAGAGATCCCGATACAGCAGCCATGATGTGCCGTGATGATCCGCGAGGCGGAATACTGCCTCCCACTCGACCGGCCGCTCCCGCACCGATGGATCGAGCAAGCACCGGATGCGGCCAAGACCGCTCTCCCGTGGATCCGCACAGCTTGCGGCCAGCACAAAGTCCCACTCGGAGGCGCCTGGAGCAGTTGGCGCGAGACGGTCCTCCGATTTGGCGGATCCTGAGTTCAATGGCTTGGCGTCACTGATGTGTTTCGCTGATGTCGAGCCATCTTAACAGGGCCAAGTTTCTTAACAGGGCCAAGTTTCTTAACAAGGTAAAGACAGCGGCCTTCGAACGAAATGCAAGCGGTGCGTCCGGCCTGAGCTCGGCGCGGGTGAAGGTTACCTCCGTCACCCTCATTTGCTCTTTCTTGGGACTGCATCCAGCCTCGCTTCTGTCAAACTAGTAAGTCAGCGCAAGTGCAAACCCCGGGGATAGCGCATATGGAAATTCTCACAACCAAGGCGACACGGCGCAGCACGCGAGTGCGCGTGGAAATTCCCGTGACCGTGACCAGCCTGGACCGGAAGCATCCCTTCTCCGGGCCGTGTGTCGCTCTGGTGGTAAGCGCGCAGGGCTGCGGATTCCGCGCGTCGCAAGCCTTGCCGCTCGAAACTCCAGTGCTGCTGAACGATCTGCCGGGCGGTGGAAAAGTCTCTGCCCGCGTGGCGACTTGCCTGCCGCTGGGCAATGACGGGAAATTCTTTCTTATCGGAGTGGCGCTTTACAACCACGGGAATGTGTGGGGAATTACCGATCCGCCGGCGGATTGGAATTGCGCTTCCAATCCTGCCACTGCTTCCGCTGACGGCGCAACCGCCGCGAGCAAGAGCAAGAGTAAGAGTGCCTGGCCCTACAACCTGTTCTCCGGCCAGGGCGAGGCTCATCCCGGTCGAAAATAGTGGTCCGTGGCCAGGCCAGGGCGCGCCGTCAAAGCCTGGACGAATCACACTGCCCACTGACCACTGGCCACTGACCATTGAAATCCGTTCTTTCGTAATCTCGTGCCAATTACGGCGATGCTCCATACTTTAGCTACGATGTCGCAGACGCCAGAATCGGTCGCGCCGGGTCCATCTTCGACCGGGACCGCCCGCCAGGAGCGAGAGCGCCCGTTTCGGGTCAAGCTCCGCGGATCTGTCCTTACGCTTATGCGACTGCCCAACCGCCGTGAGGTGCGGGGTAAACTCCATGAGCTTTCCACCACCGGCGGCCTGATGCACGTGGAGCAGCCGCTCGACGAAAAACTCAAAGTCGAGTTGATCTTCCAGCTCGGGGAAACCACCATCCGTGAAAAAGCAGAGATGATGTTTCCCATGTGGGCCACTCAGGGCTGGCTCCAGCCCTTCCGCTTCACTGATCTGCCTGAGGCCAGCAAGAATGTTTTGCAGACCAGTCTGTTGTCATTCGTTCAGGCCCTGCAGCCGGCTTCCGAAGCCACAACGAATCATCACCCGGCATAGACCTCCTAGAGCAGAAGGCCTGACGGAATCCTGGCTGTCCCCAAGGAATGTTATAAGCTGGTTCTTACCGCTGCGATCAGGCGGACCGGCAATGGCATCTCGCAATGTCGTTTTCTGGGAGGTCGACACGCAGGCGGACTTCATGCTGCCCGGTGGCAAACTCTACGTACCCGGCGCCGAACGATTGCTCCCGAATATTCGCCGGCTTACAGACGCCGCCCGCCAGGGCCGCGTTTTTCTGGTCTCGCATGGTTGCTACCATACGAAAGACGATACCGAGTTCAAAACATTTCCGCCCCATTGCATCAAAGGCACAATTGGCACCGCAGTCGTTCCCGAAGCCCTGACGGAGAAAGTTGTCACTATCCCGAACGACCCGGCAGCAGCGCTGCCGCGCGATCTTTCTCAATATCAGCAGATTCATCTCGAAAAACAGACGCTTGACATCTTTGAAAGCCGGCACGCCGGGGAACTCGTGAAGCGATTGGGAGACGATGCCGAATTCGTTGTCTTCGGCGTGGTAACGGAATACTGCGTTCGATTAGCGGCCAAGGGATTGCTCGAACGCGGCCGCCGCGTCTCCGTGGTCAGGGATGCGATTGAAGCTCTGAACGCCGAAGATGGGCAACGCACCGTAGCCGAACTGCAGGCTCTCGGAGCAAGATTTATCACCACAGACCAAGCGCTCGCGCGACTCGACGTTGCGAAATAGCGCACCCACAAAGTCACCCCGCCAAGTCTTCAATTGCCCGCACCGCATCGACCGAAAGCGCCAAGCCGGAACTGGCCAGATCCTGTTTCATGTGCTCGGCGCTGGAAGTCCCGGTCAGTGGCAGCATCCCAACCAAACGCGCAAAAGCAAACACAACCTGGGCCGGGGTAGCATTCGCGCGCGCGGCGACTCCTGTAACCACAGAATGGCGCAGCACCTCTGCATTCGCAGTGAGCAGAGAGAATCCCTGGTAAATGATCTTGCGCTCATGGCAGAACCCGCGCACATCGCGGTCCCAGCCGAACCGGGCGTAGCAGCGGTTTTGCACGAACGCAGGAGCCTCTGAATGGACGTCCATCATCTGCTCCAGGTGCCGCAGCGAAACATTGCTCACCCCGAGCAAACGCGTGCGGCCGGCATCCCGCTCCCTCCGCATCGCTTCCCAGACTTCGGCGTCCGCATCGCTCCAGCCGTTGCCGGAGGCAGGCCCGTGCAGCACGTAGCTGTCGACATGATCAGTCCCGAGATGTTCAAGCGAACTGGCCAGCGATTGTGCGACCTGCACTGAAAAGCTGGTTGCGGCGTCATAGGGCAGCCGATGGTCATGGCCGGGCCGATAAGTGAATTTGGTTTGCAAAAAAAGATCTGCGCGGCCCACCACTCCCGAGCGGTAGGCGGCCGCCAACCCCTGACCCACTCCGGCCTCAAAGTAGTGCCGCCGCTGGTTGGCCGTATCGATGCCCCGAAACCCCATGCGCAACGCGAGTTCGACAAGCGCCGGCGTCCGCTCTTCCTTCCACGCGGTGCCGTAGAGAAAATCGGGAAGCAATGACAATGCAGGTTGCTGAGTGACCATGCTGTAGGAACTGATGACCGGGGCAGCGAGCCCCTATCGTAGCATTCCGTCAGTTAAGCACCGGACTGAGTGTGGTCGGTTGAGTGCGGCGCGGACATCCCTTTCCGGCAAGCTCAGGGCAGGCTCTGCCCGCCAAATCTATCCGCGACGGAAATTCAAGAAGCGATGACAACCCAATTCCGGAGCCGTCCCAAACCTAGGGAATAACGCCGGCCGCGCGCCAACGTTCCATAGCTGGATCGAGATAGAACCTGAAAAAATGTTCGAAGGTTATCACGTTGACGGCAGCCTCATAATCCGGACGAATAGCCTTGATGCGGGCGGGGACGACGATGTAAATCCTCGAGTCGACCAAACGGGATCTTGCAATAGACGTTGAAGGCAACGATGAGTTCCTCGCGTGTCCAGTCTCGGCGCGGCATAGGGCTACTGATAGCGCAGAAGAATAACACAATATCCTAGGTGTAGTGCGGATTGTCGAAATCGAAACCTAGTACAACGGTCGCATCCCATGTTGACATGTCGCGCGGCTTGGTAAGGAGGTATATAATAAAGTAAGGAGGCCTGACCTATGCAAAAACAAGCCCGAATCACCAGCAAAGGACAGATCACGGTGCCGCACGAGATTCGTAAGCTGCTCGGCGTGAAGCCGGGGGACCGGCTCCTCTTCGAAAGCGACGGCACGCGAACCGAAGTCAGGCCAGTAAGAACCAGCAGCCCATTCGAGAAGTATCGGGGCATTGGGCACGGGAGGGCAATATCCGGCAGGAAGGCCCTTCTGCAAGCGATGCGAGAACTGCGCGGTCGCTGAAGACAGCGATCGCTATGAACCATGACCACAGTCGTCGACACCAACATTATCACTGCCCTCTGGGACAGCGATGACGCTCTGAATGCAACCGCCCGATCCTCCCTAGACGCAGCCCTCGCCAGAGGATCGCTGATTGTCCCCGCACCCGTCTACTCCGAACTGATGGCCTTCGCCGGACGTACAGAATCCTTCCTTGACACTTTCTTGGAGGAAACCGGTATCGCTGTCGAATGGCGTGTGGAAGAGCGCGTCTGGCGTGCGGCTGGGCAAGCTTTTCAGAACTATGCGGGACGCCGGCGCAGACAGCGCGAGCCCGGACCCCGCCGCATCCTCGCCGACTTTCTAATCGGCGCGTACGCCGCCAGACACAACTTCCCGCTGCTCACCTTCGACGAGGGGGTCTACCGAGCGGCCTTCCCCGCGTTAAGGATTGTGAGGGCCTAGGTTCGCAATAGCATTATCTTATAGCTAATATATAATTATAGTCATTAGCTAAGCCGCCTGCCCCGCCTTAGCCGTGGCGTTCGGGGCATCCTGCGTCCGGGTCCAGGTATACCGCATGCGGTGGATCACTGTGATGGTCGACAGAACCGCGATCACCCACAGCACGGGCGCCATGCGGTTGAAGAGCGCGCCGATGATCACCAGCACCAGCCGCTCCGGACGCTCCATAAATCCCACGCGGCACGATCCAATCAGCGACTCGGCGCGCGCCCG
>Ga0302180_10003076_pt1 | contig 12753 bp, 9 predicted proteins | sample I_Palsa_E3_2_FD_200575 | JGI IMG/M metagenome (GOLD analysis project Ga0302180, IMG submission 200575) | Peat permafrost microbial communities from Stordalen Mire near Abisko, Sweden - I_Palsa_E3_2 | ecosystem: Environmental > Terrestrial > Soil > Palsa > Peat permafrost | place: Sweden: Abisko... | reverse complement strand
GTTCGATTCGTCATAGAAATACTTGGCCAGATTTTCCGCCGAGGGATTAATAGTCGTGAAGGGTTCGATGTCGTTGATCATCTGGTGATCGAGCCGCTCGATAACATGCTTCATTACCTCGCGCAGGTCCTTGAAATCCAGCAGCAGCCCCGCTTTGTCCAGTTCGGCTCCGGCCAGTGTTACCCTGATTTTGTAGTTGTGGCCGTGCGGATTTTCGCACTTGCCCTTATAGTTGCGCAGGTAATGCCCCGCCGCGAACGTATCGTCAACCGTTACTTCGAACATGCATCCCTCAGCGGCTCCGCGTGAATACAGGCCGAACCGCATTTCCACGAAGCATCTATTGTAACGCGGCATGGGCGGAATGCGGCTTGACTGCCCTCCACTTCTAAAGGTAGCTTGCCTGTTCGCCTCTTTCATTGACCAAGGAGCACGTATGCTGCGTCGCAGTTCATCGTTTCTGATTCTCGTCACGCTTGCCTTAACCGCTAATCTTGCCGCCCAGAGCAAGGCCGAGGCGGCGGAGTACGAGGTCAAGGAACACTATACGAAGTACGAGTACAGAGTCCCCATGCGCGACGGCATACATCTGTTTACATCCATCTATGTGCCGAAAGACACGTCCCGTGCCTATCCATTTCTGATCAATCGAACTCCCTACAGCGTGGGTCCGTATGGCGTGGATCTTTACCGCAAGCAACTCGGACCATCTCCCGACTTTGAAAAAGCGGGATATATCTTCGTTTACCAGGATGTGCGCGGCCGTTACCTGTCGGAGGGGACATTTATCGAGATGCGTCCGCACATCGACAACAAGAAATCCAAACAGGATGTGGACGATGCCAGCGATCTCTACGACACCATCGACTGGCTGCTCAAGAACGTGCCCAATAACAATGGGAATGCCGGCATCTGGGGCATTTCCTATCCCGGTTTTTTTACTTCGGCCAGCATCATCGATTCGCATCCCGCGCTTAAGGCGGCTTCGCCACAGGCTCCCATGACCGATCTTTTTATGGGCGACGACGCCTACCACGGCGGCGCGTTCATGCTCAACGCCAACTTCGGTTTCTACAGCTCTTTCAAGCCGCAGGAGAACCCCCAGCTTCCGCCCAAGACGCCTGTGCCCTTCGATTACGGCACAAAAGACGGCTACGAGTTCTACCTGAATGCGGGCCCGATCGGGAATCTTTCGAAGTATCTTGAGGGCAAGAGCGCGCTGTTTGACGACCAGATGCGCCACGACACCTACGACGATTATTGGAAGGCGCGCAATCTGGCGCCGCACATGAAGAACATTCATTGCGCCGTGCTTACGGTGGGGGGATGGTTCGACGCCGAAGATCTGCAAGGTCCCTTCAGCACATTCCATGCCATCGAAAAGAACAACTCAGGGATCTTCAACGCGCTCGTGGTCGGCCCTTGGGTGCACGGGGGTTGGGCCCCATACGACGGCGCCAGCCTGGGACGAGTGGAGTTCGCCGCAAATACGGGCGTCTATTACCGGAAGAACATTCTGTTTCCGTTTTTCGAGCAATACCTCAAAGGCAACAGCGACGCGAAGCTTCCTAAGGCGTACGTCTTCGAGACCGGCACGAACGTGTGGAGGCGCTATTCGGCGTGGCCTCCGAAGGACGCCGAGCCGAAAACCCTCTATTTCCGCGCGGGTGGCGGACTTTCGTTCGATCCTCCCGCTTCCGACTCGCCCGCCTTCGATGAATATGTGAGCGATCCGGCGAAACCGGTCCCTTTCGTGAACTACATTTCGACCAGGGTGCCGCAGGAATACATGCTCTCAGACCAGCGCTTCGCCGACAGCAGAACCGATGTTCTGGTTTATGAAACGCCTGTGCTACAGGAAGACGTGACCATTGCCGGGCCGGTTTCCCCGCGCATCTTTGTTTCGACCAGCGGAACGGATTCCGATTGGGATGTAAAGCTGATCGACGTGTATCCCACCGACTATCCTGACAGCAAGTTCGACCAACCCAAACCTGAAGACAAAGACAAGCCGCGAACCGACGTGCTCCCGCCGGCTTTCACCATGGGTGGATATCAGCAACTGGTGCGCGGCGAGCCTTTTCGCGGAAAGTTTCGCCACAGTTTCGAAAAACCCGAGTCTTTCACGCCCGGCAAGGTCGAGCAGATCGACTTCACCATGCAGGACGTCAACCACACGTTCCGCCGCGGGCACCGCATCATGGTGCAGATCCAGAGTTCATGGTTCCCGCTCACCGACCGCAATCCTCAAACCTTCGTGAACATTCCCGACGCCAAGCCTTCGGATTTCGTGAAAGCCACCGAGCGCCTGTATCACACGAAGGCAGAGGCTTCAGGGATTGTGGTAGGCGTGTTGGCAAGACCGGGAGTGGCGGAAGAGCAAAAGTAGCTAGTTCAACCAGCAGGTTCAAATCAGCCGAAAGCCCGGAGCGGGAATAGATCGAATCCGCAGCCCGGCTGTGCTCGAGATCTAAGGCACAAGCTGCGATACAATGACTGCCATACGTTGCCATCGCTGGGTTCCATCCGCGCCTGCGGGATCACGGCGAGGCGGTAAGGATTGGTCCTGATGAACGTCCTGTTGCTTTCGATGCCGGATTCCTTCGAACACATGCCACCGGTCGCGATTCGCATGCCCAATGGTGCGCTCACGTCGCTTGCGGGAAACGTCGATCCGCATCACCGCGTGGCCGTGGCTGATTTGATCCTGGTCCATCGCGAGGTTCGTGAAACTGTCACCAATCTTGTCCGCGAGCTTAACCCGGAGGTCGTCGGACTCTCCATCATGACGTTTCAGCGGCGTACCGCCGGCCGCATTATCGACTTGGTGCGCGCTCTTCGGCCGGGAGTGAAGATCGTGGTGGGTGGATATGATCCGAGCCTTGCCCCCGAGGCATACGAGGATATGGGCGTCGACTATCTGGTGCGCAGCGAGGGGGAAGTCACGTTCCGCGAATTGTTGCGGGCGGTCGAGGCTGGCTCCGGTTTCGAGCGGATTTGCGGCCTGTCGTGGTGGAACGGCGAGAGCTGGGTGCATAATCCCGCCCGGCCGCCGCACCGGCTCGAAGACAGCGAGATCCGTCCGCCGAACCGCGATGCGCGCGTGCTCAAGGGTTATACGCTGATAGGCCGGCAGGTGGATGTAATCGAGACCTCGCGCGGCTGCACCTTCGATTGCAGTTTCTGCTCGATCATCGAGATGCGCGGCCGCAACTTCCATACCTATTCTTTTGACCGCGTGCTGGCCGACATTCGCGACGCCCGCGATCACGGCGCCCGAACTATTTTTCTGGTCGATGACAACATAACGCTGAATGTGCGGCGTTTCGAGGCCCTGTGCGAGGCCATCATTGCCGCCGGGCTGCACAAGATCGATTACTTCGTGCAGGCCATGACCTCAGCCATCGCGAATCACGGCGAAACCCTTGCCCCGCTGATGCGACGGGCCGGCTTCCGCTACGTGTTTCTCGGCATCGAGAACATCCTGGAGAACGACCTGGAATTTCTGAAGGCCTCTGCCAAGAACACGGAGCGTACCAACGGCCAGAACACTGGAAACGCTACGCTGAAAGCAATCGATTACATTCGTCGCAACCAGATGTATGTGGTCGGCGGATTGATCGTTGGCAGTCCGGGTGACACGCGCGAGTCCATCGAGGCCAACCTCGAATTTGCGCGCCGCTACGTGGATTGGCCTTACATTCAACATCCAACGCCGTATCCGCGCACGCCCATGACGAAAGACTTCCGCGATCAAGGCTTGATCATGAATGAGCGGCTCGAGGAATACGATGGCACCACGGCAGTGGTGCGCACCGAACACCTGGCCGCCGAAGAGGTGGAATTCATGCGCTGGAAGGCCGAGCGCTGGATGAAAGTTCACCACATCCCTGTGGCGCTTAAGCATGATCCGGGGTTCGTTCTGCTGCGGGGCTGGAAGATGCTGCAGCACACTTTTCGGGGAAGCTCGATCCGCTCGGCGTTGGGACTCGAGAGCGAGAAGAAAGTGTTTGAACGGTATCGGGAGATTCGGAAGGCGGAGCGGGAGTATGTGTGAGGAGGCCGCGCGGGCAGGCTGGGTATGATTAAGTTAACGCGTGCTTAGTTCTGCACTCCGAAAAATTCCTCGACCATCCGCATGTCGGTAGTCTTCTTGTAATTCGGCAGGCTCTCGATAAATACTCGCCCGTACTGCTTCTTGAGAATTCGATTATCCAGCAGCACCAGCAAGCCGCGGTCGTGCAGCGAGCGGATGAGCCGTCCGAAGCCTTGTTTCAGCGTGATCACCGCCGCCGGCACCTGATATTGAAAAAACGCGTTGCCGCCGTCGGCGTCAATCGCCTTCACCCGTGCGGCTACCACCGGATCGCTGGGCACCGCAAACGGCAGGCGGTCAATGATCACACAGCTCAACTGTTCGCCCTGCACGTCCACGCCCTGCCAGAACGACGAAGTCGCAAACAGCACGGCGTTAGGGGTCAGCCGGAATTGTTCCAAGAGGGCGTTTTTAGGGGCGTCTCCTTGCAGGAGTAGACGGAACGGGAGCTGTGAACACAGTCGACTGTGAGTTTCCCTCATTTGTGTGACGCTGGTGAACAAAACGAAAGCGCGTCCCCGAGTAATCTCCAGCAACTGCCGGATGCGTTCCGCAGCCGAGGCCGTAAATTCCTCAGCACCAGGGACGGGAAGGTCGGCAGGCACATAGAGCAATGCCTGGTTCTCGTAGTCGAAATGAGATGGCACCAACAACTCTCGTGCATATTCAAGGCCGAGCCGTTGCCGCATATAGTCGAAGCCACCTCCAACGGCCAAGGTGGCTGAGGTCAATACAGCGCAATCAAGTTTATCGAACAATGACATCTTCAGAAGTGACGCCACATCAATCGGGGTAGCCTGCAAGAATACGGTATGGCGGTCATGCCCGCCGATCCCGCGCGTGCTCCGTCTCTCGACCCAAAAGACAATGTTCGGTCCGTTCTCTTCCATTAAGAAGCGCAACTGGTTTTTCAATTCTCCGGCACGCCGGGAGAAGGCAAAAACCTTCTCGGACTTTTGAGATACCTGCTCCATCTCAGATTCAATCCACTGCAGCGAGTTCAACAATGCCGAATATTCTTCACCATTTTCTTCTAGGAATTCGCGGCGATTTTCAAATGCGAATCTGCCTTTCCCGGTGGGCAGGAGTGAGAAAAACAAAGCCGCATTATCACGCAGACTCCCGATAGATCCAGAAATTCCGGCCGAATATATCCGATTGTGGGTCACTTCTTCTTCTACATCACGCGCCAGTTCATCCATGCGCGCGTTGCTGACGGACACTCCAAAATACTGTCCCGCTACATTTTCGATCTCGTGTGCTTCGTCGAAAATCACGGAACCAACGTCAGGCAAGATGCCGGCATCGTGCGAGCCATCCGCAGCTCTCTTAATCAACAGGTCGGCAAAGAAAAGATGGTGGTTGACTATTACGATATCGCTTTCCGCAGCTTGCCGCCTCATCTCTGTAATAAAGCATTTGCCAAATTCGCTGCATTTTTGCCCCGTACAGGTGTCGGCCCTCGCGTCGAGTTTATGCCACAATGCACTGTTCTCGGACATTCCGGTCAATTCGTTTCGATCGCCAGTCTGGGTGGTTTTCTCCCAACTGGAAATCTCCGAAAAGTGACTGATCTCCTCCAATCCACTCAATACGGGCTTTGCAGTAAGGTCGTAAAGTTTCTTGCGGCACAAGTAATTGTTGCGGCCTTTCATGTAGCAGACCGAGAGTCGTCGCCTCGAGCCTTCGCCGCCGGAAGCCGGTTCCCCAAACAGCGCCTGCTCCAAAAATGGAATGTCTTTGTAGAAGAGTTGTTCCTGCAGGTTCTTCGTGCCGGTCGAGATGATCACGCGCTTGCCGGAGCGGATCACCGGCATCAGATAAGCCAGAGTCTTTCCGGTGCCTGTGCCAGCTTCTACAATGAGGTGCCGTTTTTCTTCCAGCGCCTGCTCGACGGCCTGCGCCATCTGCAACTGCCCGCGCCGAAATTCGTACGCCGGATGCGTGCGGGCGAGTACTCCGCCGGGCGAGAAGAATTGATGCAGCGAAGCATCCTTCCCGCCGAGTGCGGAGCGACTTGGCGTCGCAGGAGACACGGGTTGGGAACCTAAAGCCACGGGAGTCTCTATAATAAGGGTTCCCAGCGATCAGTACTGGTTGCCGCTCATTTTGACTCAACCCACCTACAACTCGACCAGCACTCTCGCCACCATCGCAGCCGGCGTTCCCACGCTTGCCATCGTGGGCCGGCCGAACGTAGGCAAGTCCACGCTGTTTAACCGCATCGTCGGGTCCCGCCGCGCGATCGTCGGCGACGAGCCCGGCATCACGCGCGATCGCCTCTACGGAGACGCCGAGTGGCGCGGCCGCCACATGCGCATCATCGACACTGGTGGGATTCTCCCCGAAGAAAAGGATTTCATCCCGTCAGAAATCTTCCGCCAGGCCCGGGTTGCGTTTGATGAAGCTGCAGCGATCGTCATGGTGGTCGACGGCCGCGCCGCGCTTGCCGGGCCCGATCTTGAACTGGTCCGCCTGCTGCGCAAGACCGGACGTCCGCTCTTCCTCGCGGTCAACAAGGCCGACACGGAAAAGCAGGCGTCGATCGTTGATGAGTTCCATCGTCTCGGGATCAAACAGATGTTCCCCATCTCCGCCGAACACGGGCGTGGCATCGACGACCTGCTGGACGCTGTATTGGAAGTCCTGCCTGCCAGAGAGCTAACCACAGAGGGCGCCGAGAACACAGAGGAACCGGAACTTGGCGAAGAATCTCTATCAGCAGAGGCAGCGGCCGAAATCGAACCCGTCTATGAAACCAAAGTCGCCATCATCGGCCATCCCAACGTAGGCAAATCCACGTTGCTGAATTGCCTCACTGCCTCGGATCGCGCCATCGTTTCGCCCATCCCCGGCACTACACGGGACGCGGTCGACGAAATCGTCGAACACAATGGACGCCGCTTCCGCTTCATCGACACCGCCGGCATTCGTCGCAAAGGCAAGACTCATCTCATGGCAGAAAAGCTATCGGTGGTGATGGCGCGCAAGCATCTGGAAGCTGCCGACATTGCCTTGCTGGTCATCGATGCCACAGAAGGCGTGAGCCAGCTTGACGCCGCCATCGCTGGTTACGCCCACGAGAGCGGGCGCTCGATGATCATTGTCGTGAACAAGTGGGATCTCGTCACTGGCGGCGCGCAGCGACCCGGCAGGCCGTCGAAAGCTATGCGCATGCGCGAAGGCAAGCGCCCCGGCGACCGCGAGGCCTACGAAGAGCGTCTGCGGTACGATCTCAAGTTCCTGAACTACGCTCCGATCGTTTTTATTTCAGCCAATACGGGCAAAGGCACGGAGAGAATCTTTCCGCTGCTCGAACAGGTTGCGACCGAGCGCCGCAAACGCATTCCAACGTCGGCCATGAACCGCTTCATCGAGACCGTGGATTTCGAGCGTGCCTCCGTCCCCATGCGCTCGCGCGTGAAAATTCTCTACATGACGCAAGCCTCGGTCGCTCCCCCAACGTTCGTGCTCTTCACCAACCGTGCTGTAAAGCTGCACTTCTCCTACCAGCGTTTTTTGGAAAACCAGATCCGGAAAGCGTTCGGCTTTTTGGGGACGCCGATTTGGATTAAGAATAGGGCAAGGAACTGAGTCTCGCTTTCGTTTAGCGGACTCGAATACGAGTGGGACCGACGACGGTCAATCGCCTTGCAAGCTCCATCTCCATTAAGTTCTCGAGGCGTGACCGCACAAAAGACAGGACTGATCGTCGGCCTGATGCGTCCGGGCGAAATAGCACTATGCCACCATGTTCGTGAACCGGATGCTGCAAAAGGCTGGCGATACCCTTGTCGAGAGTCATTAGAATCCGGCCCGATGCCCGAGCAGCCTGTACGACCGCTGTGTCATCCGCCCCCACCAACCCTTCGCCGTGAACCGTATCAGCGTCGTGCCCGAGGCGCACCAGGTCGTCCGCGCATTCTCGCGGAAGATTCTCATCCAACTTGAATCTCATTTTGTCCGGATCGGCACCAAGCGCTCCTCGTGTGCGAGTTCCGCTGCGTAGACCAGGGCGGCGTCGATGTGTGCCGGCTTCAGGGAGGGATAGCTGCGCAAAATCTCTTCTTTCGTCGAACCCTCCGCGAGACTGTCAAGAATCACGGTGACGGGAATTCGCGTGCCTGCGGCGCAGACTTCTCCGCCGCATACACTCGGCTTGCTTTCGAAGAAATCCTGCCAAACGACCATGCCTGTATTGTATCGAGCTTCCGTTCAATAGCCAACGGAATTTCGACCCATCATGTCTATTCCCCGGCGACCTCCCGATCCATTGTGAGCAGGCCGACGCGCTGCACGCCCGCGTGATGGGCCACATCGATTACGTCGGCTACATACTGGAAGTCAACGTCAGCATCGCCACGCACGAAGACCACTTTCTCCGCGCGCTTCAAATAGATTTCCGCGAGCCGCTGTTCCAGATCTTCCCATCTCACCTCGTCCTGATTGATCTTCACCGTCGGCGGCTGACCTTCCTTCGTCCACGCCACTTGAATGACGACCGTGCGCGGCTGCGCAATGTTTTCCTTCTGCTTCTGATCCGGCTGCGGAATCTGCGCTGTTTCTCCCTGCTCCTTGTCCATCGACACCACCACCATGAAGACGATGATCAGCGTCAGTAACACATCGATCAGCGGCGTGACGTTAATCTCGGGACCGCGCGCACCTCTGCCTGCCATAGAGAAAGACATAGAAAGCTCCTCAGCTTTTCTTTGGCACGCGTGTCTGCAACATCAGACACCCGGAGCGTGGTGGGGGTTCCCTGGCCGTGGGCAAACAGCAGATTCCTCGCTTCGCTCGGAATGACAAAAATTTGCGAGATGCCGGCCCGCTCTATCCGGCCGGCGCGGGCGCGGGCGGTAACGGTGGCGGCTCAAACGGAGGAGGAGGCGCTCCCGGCGAAATTTGGGGAGCGGGCGGTGCAGGGTAGAGCACAGCGTTCAGCGCGGGATAGCGCGCAGCGAAGAAATATATGGAGTACGCGGGAAAGAATACGATCGCGGGCACGGCAATCATCGACGTCACAAAAAGAAAAACCATGAGCAGCACGGACCCTGCCACTACTGCCAGCGTTATCGTGGCGACCGTCCAGCTCAACCCGGCCGCTTTCCCGCCAAGCACGGCGGCAACCGCCACTCCCGCCGCCGGAATCAGGATGATGAGAGCAACAATGAAACCTATGATGCCAAGGACGATCGCCGCGCCCAGCGCCAGCACGATCTTCATTCCCACATAGCCGGCGTACCCTCCTTTTTCGGCTTTCATCATTGTCCAAAGCCGCCGCCAGCCTTCCATCACTCCGATATTTTCCAGCGCCATTTGCGGCACGACGAAGTCCTTCGTCAGCACATAAATCACGGACATCGCGATGAGGAAAATCACGAGCGCGAAAAACAGTGCGATACCGCCCAGTACCAGTGCGACGACATGCTGCTTTGGATCGGTAAGCCATCCCACTGCGAAGGCAAAGCCCAGCGGAATTCCTACCAGCACGATCAGCACGCCGAACGTCGCCAGCGAATAAAGCAGCTTCCAAATGAAATAGCGCAATCCCGGCCCCTGCCGCCGGCTCCATCCCTGGCGGATGTGGCATTCCTTCGCCAGCACGCTGTCGAACAAAATGAAGCGCATTACGCTGCTTACGTAGATCAGCAGAATACCCAGTACGAGACCGGCAACCACCAGCACTGCGATCAATCCGACGAACAACATGGGATCTGTCCCCGCTAAACCTGGGGCCAGAAAGTGCTCCGTTCCAGGGCGCCGGGGAATGTTGAAGTTGGAGAGGTTCGGTACCTTGCATCCGCCGGAACTGAGTTCCCCGGCCAGCAATCCCACCAGGGCCAGCCGTGTCCATTGGCTGATGCGAAAGGGGTGCAAAAGCTGCCGCTTGGTGTGCTCAAAAGCAGGAGAAATCGTGTCTACTGCGGAAAATGGCAAGCGTGCACCTCGGAATTCGTCGAATGGAGAGCAAGGTACTGCAAACAGGCAGGCGGGTCAAACGAATTCTGGAGGAGAGGGGTAGAGAGCAAACGTACGGCTGGAAGTTAGAATTCAGAATGCAGGTTTTTCTCCATGGTAAGTAGCGGCGTGCCAAAGAGATCGTGAAGCCCGTCGTCCGTCCGCCGAAAGCCAAATCTTTCATACAAACGAATGGCTGAACTGAGGAATGGCGTCGTACTAAGGAACAGCCGGGTGTACCGTTCGCTAACTACCCAGTGCTCCAGCTGCTGCAGTAGTCTTGCGCCCGCCCCCGATCCCCGGGCTGCGGGCAGAACGGCCATCCCGCGAATATAGACCGATTCGTCTTTTACAACGGCAGCCACCGTGCCCATCACTACGCCCTGGCGCAACGCCACCCAAACTGGCCCCTCCCGGATGCGCACGAGAACCTGCTCCGCGCCAGGAGTGGTTGCGGCGAAGCCACCCTCCGTGTAAAGAGCCTTGAACTCCACAAACGATTCATGCAGCACCGCTGCAATTACCGGCGCATCGTCGGGCCCGGCGCGACGAACCTCAAGTTGCGTTGCCGATGGCATTCCCGCGGCCTCCGCGCTCGTTCTCCGCGTCCTCAGCGATTCAAGATTTACCAGCCGTGAGCGTTGCCCCGGCCTGTTCGATCCACTCGTCAAATTGTTTCAATGCCAGCTCACACTGCAACCGGTGCCGCTCTTTCCGATCGCGAATCTTCTTCTCCAGAGCCGGCAACAGATCAAAAGTGATGTTCGCCGGCTGGAAGTTCTTCGCGTCCGCATGGGTCACATAGTGGGTCAGGGATCCGAACGCGGAAGCCCGTGGCGGAGGCACAGTCTCGCTGCCGAGCGCCAGCGCCGCCGCATGCAGTCCCGCCATCAACCCGGTTGCAATCGATTCCACGTAGCCTTCCACGCCGCAAATCTGTCCGGCAAACAAAACTCGGGGATGCGCTTTCATCTGCAGCGTTTCCCGCAGCAACGCCGGCGCATTGATGTAGGTATTGCGATGAATCTGTCCGTAGCGCAGGAACCGCGCATTCTCCAGCCCCGGAATCATGCGCAACACGCGCGCCTGTTCGCCAAACTTCAAATGATTCTGGAATCCCACCAGGTTGTAGGAATCCGCCCGCAGATTTTCCTGCCGCAACTGCACCACCGCATAAGGCATTCGCCCGGTGCGCGGATCGTTCAGCCCCACCGGCTTCATCGGTCCAAAGCGCAGCGTGTCGCGCCCGCGCCGCGCAATCTCCTCAATGGGCAGGCAGCTCTCGAAATAATTCAACTTCTCCCAATCGCGCTCCTCCACCGATTGCGCCGCCAAGAGCGCGGCGTAGAACCGGTCGTAATCCTCCGGCGTCATGGGACAGTTAATGTAGTCTGCCGATCCCTTGTCATACCGCGCCGCCATATACACACGCGACATGTCGATCGAGTCCGCCTCCACAATCGGACTGATCGAATCATAGAAGTACAGGTGTCGATCGTGTGGAGCGGGCACTCCTGCCCGCTCAGATTCCGATTCTCCCGTCTCCATGCTCAACCGGGCAATCTCCTCCGCCAGTGCTTCCGAAGTCAAAGGACCGGTAGCAATGATGGTGATCTGCGGGCCCGATTCTTCTATGGAAGTCACCTCTTCCCGCCGTGCCGTGATCAGCGGCTCCCGCGAAACCGCCTCTGTCACCTTCGCCGCAAACGCGATTCGATCCACAGCCAGCGCATGCCCCGCTGGAACAGCGCACTGCCGCGCAATTTGCAGCAGTAGCGATCCTGCCCGCCGCATTTCTTCCTTCAGCAACCACGGTGCTGTATTCTCGCTGTCGGACTTCAGCGAATTCGAGCACACCAACTCGGCAAAGTCCGCCGTCTGGTGCGCCGGCGTCGATCGCACCGGCCGCATCTCAAACAACTCTACTTCCACGCCCCGCCGCGCACACTGCCACGCTGCCTCCGATCCGGCCAACCCCGCTCCGATAACGCGAACCAGCGCTTTCACGATGTCTTCTCCGCCAGTGTCCGCAGTGCGTCGTTCGTCAACAACACGAGCATCAGAGGAAAGCATACATGAGTACAAACAGGATGACTCGTCGCGTCTGATCATGATTCGTCTATCATGATTCATCTATCATGGGTGAACTCAACTCATCCTGGAGGATCTGATGGCACGCATCAGCTTGATCGCCCCGGAATCTGCGTCTCCGGTAGTGCGCGAGATTTACGACACGACACTTCGCGGCAAACCCGGCAACGTCCAGAAAGCGCTCGCCCATCGTCCCGAGATGCTTAAGACGTTTCTAAGTTTCTACGCCAGCGTGGGACGCTCTCTCGACCGCAAGTTGTACGAACTCATTTACCTTCGCGTCTCCTTCATCAATGGATGTCACTACTGCACGCAGCACCACGTTTCATCGTCGAAGCGCGTCGGTCTTACCGCAGAAGATTGGGCGGCACTCAAGGCGGGGAATTTCTCTCGCTGCGCCGAGAAGGAACGGGCCGCTTTGACTTATGTGGAGAAGCTGACTCGCGCCCCACACGAAATTACGGAAACGGACTTCGACGAACTGAAAAAGCATTTCCCCGATCCCGAGATCGTGGACATCCACATGTTGGCCGGCCTCGCCAACCTCACCAACCGCTTCACCGACCCATTGGGCCTGGAATTGGAATTTCCGGAAGAAAAAATCT
>Ga0302180_10003062_pt1 | contig 12799 bp, 11 predicted proteins | sample I_Palsa_E3_2_FD_200575 | JGI IMG/M metagenome (GOLD analysis project Ga0302180, IMG submission 200575) | Peat permafrost microbial communities from Stordalen Mire near Abisko, Sweden - I_Palsa_E3_2 | ecosystem: Environmental > Terrestrial > Soil > Palsa > Peat permafrost | place: Sweden... | reverse complement strand
TGGGCTTGCAGCCGGAGAAATCGCTGCAGCTGCCATCGATGCACTCTGTGCGGAGGAATTCTCTTCTCTCGTAGTCTGCGCGGCGGGAACGATCCCTGCTGCGATTGGGGACGGCTTGGCCGCAGCTTCAGTGTCGGCCATTTCGCGCGTGTCAGCCATATCAAGGCTGGCACCGAGGTGATCAGGAGAGCTTTCCTCGAGGCTTGCATCCGGCACATCGCGGCGTGCCAGCAACACCTGTCGGCTGGCCGGCAGCTGAACGTCGTGCGGGACATGCATGTATTCGAGCACCTGCTGCGTGATACGTTGGAAGACCGGCGCCGAAATCTGGCCGCCCTGGTGAAGCCCCACCGCAGAATCCAGAATCACGACCACCGCGATTTCCGGATCATTAATGGGAGCAAATCCGGCAAACGATGCGACATACTTCGTCTTCGAATAGGCGCCGGTGTTTGGATCCACCTTCTGAGCCGTTCCGGTTTTTCCCGCTGAACTATATCCTTCGAGCAGAGCTTTGCGTCCGGTACCGTGCAGCACCACCCCCTGCAGCATCTGCCGCATCTCAGCCGCAGTGAGCGACGAAATCACGCGTGTCCCCGCGACCGGCTGAAAGGCCGCAGTTTGCGGAGCGTTCCGCGGCGCGATTGTGCCGGCGGCAATCGTTCCGGCCACGATGCGCGGCGGCACGTGCACGCCGTCATTGGCAATAGTTGAGATCAAAGAAGCAAGCTGCAACGGAGAAATCCCAATTTCCTGCCCCATCGAGATCGCGCCGATTGAAACCTTCGACCACCGTTCCACGGGCTTCGTCAAACCGCGCGTCTCCCCGGGAAGCTCGATCCCGGTTTGCTGCCCGAATCCAAAAGCGCGAATGTACTTATAGAAACGCTCGTCGCCCAGTCGCAGCGCAACTTTGATCGCCCCCACATCGCTTGACTCCGCCAGAATGTCGGCCACGGAAAGCACGCCGTGCGGCTTGCTGTCACGGATTCGCATGCCGTTAATGACAATCGATCCCATCTGGCAATCGAACATCTCATCCGGACGCGTGATCTTCTCTTCCAATCCCGCCGAGATCGTCACCATCTTGAAAGTGGAGCCTGGCTCGTAAATGTCGCTGACCGCGCGATCCTTCAAAGCATCGTTCTTTATCTCCTTCCGAATGTTCGGATTGAACGTCGGCCGATTGGTAAGCGCAAGAACCTCGCCGGTCTTCGGATTTTCCACAATCACCGTGCCGGCGATGGCGTGCGTCTCCTCCATGCCGCGATCCAGTTCGCGCTCAGCAATATATTGAATATTCTGATCGATCGTGAGGACGAGGCTGTTGCCGGGTTCAGGTTCCTTTTCAACACTGGCGAACCACCGCTTGCGCGCGTCGACAGAGATCATCAGCTTCCCCGGCTTGCCCTGCAGTTGCGGATTGAATTGCCGTTCCAGCCCACTCAACCCTCGATCGTCGGTGCCCACGTAGCCAAGAATTTGCGCCGCGAGTTCGCGCTTGGGATAAAACCGCTTCGGTTCTTTCTGGAAGTGAACCCCTTGCAGATTGAGCGCGCGGATACGTTCAATCACCTCCGCATCTGCCTTCCGGGCCACCCAGCAAAAAGTGCTGTGCGCGCGGCAGTCGGCGAGCACAACCCGAGGATCGTCCTTGGTGATGCGGGTTATGAGGCTGATGGTGTTGGGCAGGTCAGGTGCTTCCGACGGCACCACGAACGCCGAGTCCACCTGAATCGACATCGCGAGTTCACGGCCCGCGCGATCGAAAATTACACCGCGCTTGGGCGAGAGGTCAAAACTGCGCTGCTGCTGATGCTGTGCGCGCCTTTCAAAATCGCCATAACAGAAAATCTGGAGGTATATCAGCCGCACGCAGATTACGAGCAGCCAGAGACACAGCAATCCAGACAAGGCGTACAGCCTGAATTTTGCGCCGTTCGAAGGAAGACTTGCGGCCACTTCAGTCCTCAGAAACTTTCGGCGGCTCACGTGGAGCCGCCGTTATAGATGTGGCGCGGACACTCCCGTCCGCGAACCTCGACAGTGATCGAACTACTCAGCGGAAAAGAAGCCGGCCGGAGTCACACTGGCCATAACCGGCGCAGCAACATCCGTGTCGGCGTCCATGCGAAGCACCTGTCCCGGCTGCGGCGACTGCATGCCGAGCTTACGCGCCATCACGTCGATCCGCTCCGGATCGCGCAAAGACGCTTCTTCCAAACGCAGCGCCCGATTCATCTCGGTAAGACCATTGCGCTCTGACCGCAGCGACTCGATCCTGTATCCATATTCGATCGCCCGGAAATGTTGCAGCGCGTATCCCATGACCAGCAGAAACAGGCAGCACAAGGCGAATCCGAACTGCTTCATCTCGCGGGCGCGCCGCGGATCTTCGACCTTTACCAGGCGCGAATTATCGATACTCTTGCGGAAATAAATTTCCGGTGTCCCCAGCCAGCACGACTGGCGCCGACTGGATCGAACTGCGGTTTGCACGGCCACGGCGCTCATCTATGCCACCCCAAGAAATTTCGAATCATGGTCTGAGTTGTGTTGAATGGTAGCGAACCAGGGTTGTACAACCGATGTTGCAACCGGCCCGGGCTCAGAAAGGAATGCAACTTCCAGCTGCGCCCTCTGCTCCGCACGCTCCACCGTTGCCACCAGATCTTCAATAAGGGTTCCCGTAAATGTCATTTCAGAGGATCCATTTTTTCTTCTCCATCTGCGGCCTTCTTTTTATTTTTCTTGGCCGCTCTGGGAAAACTCGACCACAGAGTGTCTGGCAAAAGCTTCCGGCAAAATCTTTACCCGGCACGCCGTACCATCACCGCACCGGGCGCCCAGCAGGTTTTCCGGGCAAACTCAAACTCTTTCGGCCGCGCGCATCTTCGCGCTGCGCGACCGCGGATTCCGCTCAATCTCGTCCTCGGATGCCATCACCGGTTTTTTCGTGAGCAGACGAAAGAGCATGTCCTTCGCGCCTGCGCGCATCGCATCCTTGACGATCCTGTCCTCGAGCGAATGAAAGCTGATCACCACCAGCCTTCCACCCGGCTTCAGCACGCGAGGCGCAGCCTGCAGCAGTGCTTTCAGATCGTCCAGTTCACGGTTTACGAATATTCGGAGAGCCTGAAAAGTTCTGGTCGCCGGATGAATGCGCTCGTGTTTCCGATTCATTGACCGGGCCGCAGCCGCTACCACCTCGACAAGTTGCTTCGTCGTGCGTATCGGCCGCGACCGGACAATGGCTCTGGCGATTCTCCGCGACCTCCTTTCCTCACCGAATTCGTAAATCGCATCGGCCAGCTCGCATGTCCAGCGGTCCTTCCGCCTGAAAACTAAATCCCCGCGCCGCGTCGCCCAGCTGCAAACTGCTAACCCCCAGATCCGCCAGCAAACCGTCAAGGGAAGCGGGAGAGATGCGTTCCCCCACCTCCGCAAACGATCCATGAATCAGCGTTATCCCGGGCCAGTCGTCCGTAGGCTGAGGGGCGAGAACGCCTGTCTCTCCACCTGCTATAGCCAGCGCCGCCGCATCCTTATCGAAGCCAATCAAATGTCCCGGTGCGCCGAGGCGTTTTGCGATTTCGAAACTGTGCCCGCCCAGCCCCACCGTGGCATCCACATAAGTTCCGCCACGCTTTACCGCTAGAAAATCGATCGCTTCTTTTAAAAGAACCGGAACATGGCCAACTGCTGTTCCATGCCCACCCCGCTCGGGGATGTCTGAATCCGAATCCGTTTCCACTAGATGCCCAGGTCGTCGAGCGTCTTGATGTCTTCATCCGAGAACGCGTGCTCTTTGATCTCCCGGTCGAGCGCTTCCATGTTCCTGACTTCCAGATAGGTCAGATTTCCGAGCACTGCAACGTCGCCGCGAATCTGCGCCGACTCACGCAAAATCTGCGGGATCAGCAGGCGCCCCTGCCCGTCCATCTCCACGACCTGCCCGTAATAATTGACGCGATTTAGAAATTTTTTTTTCGTTGGATTGAACGTCGACAGCGATGCCAGCTTCTGTTCGATCCGCTCCCACTCCTCGAAGGGATACACTTGAGCAACAACTCCATCGAGGCTCGTGATGTAGAATTTCTGCGCATATTTCTCGTCGATCACGCGCTTGAATTCCGCCGGGACCTTGAGTCGGCCTTTTTCGTCGACGCGCGTTGGGTGATTTCCGCGAAACATGTGCTTTGCTGGTTGTAGGACTCCGTTTGTTTTTGGCTGCTACCACAGCCAACAGCACGAGGGGGATAGAAGCGGCAATCAATGAAGTGGAGTCGGGTTCGTTGGGCTCGTTTTTGTCGGTGTCAGTCCGGTAAACCACTGGCGCCTCGAAACATACAGTTATTGCCCGCGACCTCTATTGTTTGTTCCACTTTCAACCACTTTTGTCCACATCCTACGCCTAAATCGTTTGTTGTCAATAAGAAACTTCCAGGTTGCAGCCCCAATTGGAAGCTCATCGTCCGGAGCACGAAATGTAGGGGTTAACGAGCCAGATGACCACTAGGGATTGCGTTTACGCTAAAGATGCCTTCGCCATTCATTCGCTACGATTTTTCTTGCATTTTTAAAGGATGAGGGATCCGCAGAAGAAAATAAGCCAAATTTGACAAGATGGCTGCCGGAAACCGGCAGCTCAAAGTCATGGTCAATGCATGATGAAAAAGCGTCCAGTTCAGAAGGTTGGAGCCGGGTGGTATCACCCCCGCTCACAACGCTGTGCCGGGGCTTCCGTCCGCTCGGGCGGCCGATAAGGAGTAACTGCAATCATGCGTCGGGTAGCAATCACAATTCAAAGTGATAGCCATAAAGGTGATCGCTCTTATGACCGGCTTTGCCAAAGGTCGAGACTCAGGCCATTCCGAGCATCGACTCCATGACCGCGGTTCGAACCTATGTCACGGATTTTTCGGCAGCTACTTGGCCGCTTCTACAAACACAGCCGTCCCATACGCCAGCACCTCAGTGACTCCCTGCATCACCTCAGTAGCGTCGTAACGCGCGCCCACCACGGCATTCCCTCCAATATCCGCCGCATGTTGCAGCATCAGATCGAACGCCTCGGCCCGCGTTTTCTCGCACAAATTTGTCAGCAGAGTGATGTTTCCGCCGACGAGCGTCTGCAGCCCCGCCCCAATCGTTCCGAAGATCGATCGAGAGCGCACCACAATTCCGCGCACCACGCCCAGCGTGCGCACTACGCGAAAGCCATCCAGTTCGAACTGCGTGGTCACCATATTATGTGGAACCATGTTATGCGACACCGTCCGCCCTGACGTTACGGCATAGTTGCCCATCGCTCCTCCGGAAGAAACTCATCTTGTCATAACGATGTTTTCTTAGAACCACGTCTCATTCTAATTCAGCCTCGATCGCAAATTCCCGAGCGCCACGATCCCAACGAACGCGCAACACATTCGGCTTGCAACAAACCTGGCAATCCTCGACATATCTTTGGCGACTGCCGGCCGACTCATCGACCGTGGTCTCGTTCCATTTCCCGCAACCGGCACAAATATATCCGCTCACCATATGCGCATTCTAGAAGCATCTCGCAGCGGAAGGGCTGAGCGCGTTTCTGACGGAGGAGTCTCGACGCCATTTGTCATGTCGGTGCGCAACGGTTCATCGCTGCGCTGAAGGCGGTTTCGAGGCCGATGTTGCCTTGTGCGTGCACATTACACCCGGAGCCTGACTGCGGCCTCAGAGGACTGGTCGCAAACTCTAAAAGATTTTTAAAATCTGCATTTTAAAGTGACCCTCCCGCGCTCGTTCAACACAAGATGCTGATCCCAAAAATAATACCCAAAAACGCGAGCGTAACCCATTTGTTCTGAATGTTTTGCGTTAAATGCTTTAAAACCAATATTTTGACAAAGGGCTTGATTACCAATGAAAATCGATCCTCGCCACTGTCACTAACGCTCTGTATAATTGGTCTCCGTTTCCCGAGGCTCAATGATCTCGCGTCGCCGATTTCTGCAATCTGGATCCGTAGTCGCGGGCATTAGCGCAGCTTTACCGATCCTCTCGCAGGCTGTCGACGACGACAAATCGCTTCCACCGGCAATTGCAGCCCTCCCCACTCGCGCCGCGGAAGCGAGGCCGATCACCATCGAAGAACGCGCCGCGCGCCAGGAAAAAGCTCGCCAGTTGATGCGCGAGAATAGCCTTGACGCCATCCTTATAGCGCAGGGCACATCGCTCAGATATTTCACCGGCATTCGCTGGGAAGGTGGAGAACGTCTCTTCGCCATGCTGTTGCCCGCTAAAGGCGAAGCATTCTACGTCGCTCCAGCATTCGAGGAAGGCCGAGCCCGCGAACAGATCGCCAAGTCTCCCGAAGGCACGAACCCCGACGTTCGCGTCTGGCAGGAGGATGAAAGCCCCTACGAACGCGTGGCGCAAGGTCTCGGCGATCGTGGACTCGCGAGCGGAACGATCGGCCTTGAAGAGACGATGAAGTTTGTCTTCGGCGACAACGTGAAAAGAGCCGTGGCCAGCGCGACCTTCACCAGCGCAACTCCAGTCACGGCTGGATGCCGCCGGATCAAGAGTCTTCACGAAATCGATCTGATGCGTCTGGCGGCGAAAGTAACGTTGGCGGCGTACGAGGCAACGTTTCGTTCCCTGAAGCCGGGCATGACGCAGCACGATGTCGCCAACATGGTAGAAACGGCGCATCGAAAGTTGGGATTCGAAGGCGGCGCAGATGTGCAGGTCGGCGAATTTTCCGCCTTCCCCCACGGCTCCGCCACACCACAGGTGATTCGTGAAAGCACGATCGTGCTGATGGATGGTGGTTGCTCGGTGCAAGGCTATCAGTCCGACATCAGCCGCACCTATGTGCTCGGCAAATCAACCGACAAAATGAATCAGGTCTTTGAAATCGTGCACCGAGCCCAGAGTGCGGCGCTGGCCGCCGCAAAGCCCGGCGCAGAAGCCGGTTCAGTGGACGCCGCCGCGCGCAAAGTCATCACTGACTCTGGCTATGGTCCCGATTACAAGTATTTCACGCATCGCCTCGGTCACGGCATGGGCATGGACGGCCACGAGTGGCCATATCTGGTACGCGGCAACAAAACCATTCTTCAGCCCGAGATGACGTTCAGCGATGAACCGGGCATTTATATTCGCGGGGAATTCGGCATCCGTCTCGAAGATGACATGCACATCACAGAAAACGGATCGGAACTCTTCACTCCGCAGAGTCCATCGCTCGAGAACCCGTTCGGGAAAGCCTAGACACGGTTCGGAGATCACCGTTCGAAGTTGCGATCCGGCGAAAAGTCTTCACTCGAATACGAACTCCCGCAAACGCCGCAGCAGCGAAGCCGGAGCCTCCGCCTCTAGTACAACCGCTCCGTCCTGATATTGCCGGGAATAAATGCGTGCGCCAGCCTGCAATTGCGCCAGAATCTTGCCCTCTTTTTGCGGTATGCGCAAATGAACGCGACGAGGACGATCTTCATCGAGCAGCGCATCGACGCGATCGAGCAGAGTACTGAGTCCAATGCCTTTCGCCGCAGAGACGTGTATGTTCAGCTCGTCGTCACGCAACGACTCGCGTTGTTTCGGAAGCAGGAGGTCGATCTTATTCATCACTCGCAACCGCGGCTTTTTGTCTGCTTCAAGTTCCTTGAGCACGGTTTCCACCTGCGCATCCTGCTCGGCAGAGACTGGACTGCTGGCATCCGAGACCTGCATGATAAGCGTGGCGCGTTGTACTTCTTCGAGCGTAGCGCGAAACGCCGAAACCAGCGTATGCGGAAGATGCCGAATGAAACCCACCGTGTCGGAGAAAAGAACCTTGCGCTTCGACGGCAGCTCAGTTCCTCGAATGGTTGGATCGAGCGTGGCAAACATGCGCGACGAGGCCACGACGTTCGACTTGGTGAGGACGTTAAACAGGGTTGACTTTCCGGCATTCGTATAGCCGACAAGCGCGACGGTCGCTACCGGAACCGATTCGCGACGCTGCCGCTGCTGTGTCCGGATGCGACGCACATTCTCGATTTGCTGCTTCACATGCCGAACTCGACGGTAGATCTTTCGCCGATCGGTCTCCAGCTGTGTTTCACCAGGACCGCGAGTACCAATTCCGCCGCCAAGCTGAGACATTTCGACGCCACGCCCTGCCAGCCGTGGAAGCATGTATTCGAGCTGCGCCAGTTCCACCTGCAACTGGCCCTCACGAGTGCGAGCATGCCGCGCAAAGATATCGAGAATCAGCTGCGTGCGATCGATAACCCGCGTATGGACGACCCGTTCGATGTTGCGCTGCTGCGACGGCGAGAGGTCGTGATCGAAGAGAATCACATCGGCCGAAACCGAAGCTGCAGCGCCCGCTATTTCCTCCAACTTGCCCTTTCCGATCAATGTGGCAGGGTCAGGGCGATCTCGGCGCTGCGTGAATTCGCCCGCAATCTGCGCGCCCGCGCTCGTCGCGAGTGTCCGCAGTTCGTCGAGCGACTCTTCCGATGTGAAATCCGGAGAATCTGCCGGCAAAGTTGATGATGAGGATGATGATGGGCCCACGCTCGCCGCGTGGTCCCGGGCCGCTTGTGCGCTCGGAGTGATGCCGATGGCACTCTTTCTCCCACGGCCCTTGCTGCGGAACTCCACCCCCACAAGGAAGGCTCGTTCCTGCAGCTCCGACGGATTGAGCACCGCCTTAAGCTCACTCCGCGAACTGCCGCGGCCATTCAATCTGGAGTCATCTCTCGGCAAGCAAACTCATTTCAGCCTTCGGTGCCGGAAGCGGAGCTCGCGCTCGCCGCTTCCCCTTGCGGCGCCGGACCCGATCCCGCTGGTTTTGGCTCTGCGTGGAGATGAGCCCCGCGCGAAATCACCACCGTTGAAATCGCGTGCTTGAAGATGAGCTGCTCCTGGTTACTGGTTTCGAGCACCACCGAATACTTGTCGAACGATCGGATACGACCGGTCAGCTTCACTCCGCTGACCAGGTAAATCGTGATATTGTGCCGTTCCTTGCGTGCCGTATTGAGGAAGGAATCCTGAATATTCTGTTGCGCCGGCTTGGCTTCCATTTGCCGATCTCCTTCTTGCGGAATTGATGCTGTGCCATGAGCGATTAACACGGGACATTGCCGCAGCTCTCTTCTCTATCGGCTCTTACAATACGGCCTTGTCCCGCCCTTTTCAACTTGTGGCGCAAGAATATTCTCATGACCGCTCCGGCACCTCGCCCGCCCGACGGTCCTTTTCCGGCTTTCGTAAAAGGTTCCAATCCACTACCATCCACTACAATCTTCGTTTCCAAAATTGATTTTTCAAATAGGAGTCCCAAACTTGACCGACATAAGCCTTCCCACCGACTTCCAGACAAATCTTCTGATGTTGTTTCGTTGGCTGCATTTTGTCGGCGGCGTAACCTGGCTCGGACTCTTGTATTTTTTTAACCTCGTCAATGTCCCCTTCCTGAAAGAGCTCGATTCCGCCACAAAAGGAAAAGTCTTTCCCGGCTTGATGTCGCGCGCCCTCTGGTGGTTTCGCTGGGCATCCGTGCTCACTGTCCTGATGGGACTGGCGTATTGGGGGAGCATCGTCGCCACTGATGCCAGAAATGGCGGTTCGTCTTCCGGAGGTTCCATGGGAACCTTCTTCGCAATCTGGACCGTCGCCTGGGCGCTCATGTACGCCTGCACCATCCCCGGCAAAGGAGTGCTGGATAAAGGCCCTGTTCTGGCCGTGATCTATTCAGTCATCGTAATCGCCGCCTCCTGGCTATTTCTTCGCCTCAACGATCACGGATGGGAGAGCAATCGCCTCCTAGCCATCGGCATTGGAGGAGGAATGGGCTGGTTAATGATGCTGAATGTCTGGGGCGTAATCTGGCGCGGGCAAAAAAAGATCATTCGATGGACTGCCGAAAACGCCGCCAACGGCACAGCGATCCCCGACAAAGCAAAATATCTTGCCCGTCAGTCCTTCCTGACCTCGAGGGCGAACTTCGTACTGTCATTCCCCATGTTGTTTTTTATGGGTGCGGCGAGTCACTACCCGATTTTCGGACGATAGTGCTCTCGAATCACTATGCCTGAGTATCTGGAATCAATCGTGGAGTGGTTCGGAGCCCGGGAAGAATGGCGTCCAATGCGCGCCGCGGCCGTTCTGGCATGGCTTGCCTTTTACGTTGTCTTCCTGATCTACGCCTTCAGCAGGCACGGCGGCTTCTTGGTTATCGACTCTGCCAACCTTGTCGTTCACGAGGGTGGCCACTTGCTCTTCGGCTGGTTTGGCAGAACGATTGGTCTTTGGGGAGGAACGATTCTGCAGTGGCTGGTGCCGTTGCTGCTGGCAGTTTATTTTTTCCGCGAACGCCAGCCGGCCGCCTTTGTCTTCTGCATATTTTTCTTCTTCGAGAACTGGCTTTACACCGCAACCTACATGGCCGACGCCCGAGCCATGGCTTTACCTCTGGTGACCACCGGAGACGCCGACTATGTGGAACACGATTGGAACACGATTTTCTCAAGTCTAGGCGTCTTGCCCTATGACACCCGGATTGCCGCCGTCGTTCGTGTCCTGGGATGGTGCGGAATGCTGGTCTCCACAGCATGCCTCGCTACGCGTGTGAAACCCGAATTCCCAGAGAAAAATAAACCGGCCCGAATGTGATCCGAGCCGGCAAATTCGTCGAGATTTCGTCCGTTCCTAGAACGAAACCTTGAATCCGAAGCGGATAGTGCGATTGGCAACAGCCCCGGTGGTACCGCCGCTATTTTGCACGTACGGGTTCGCAAAACCTGTGGTCGGACCCACAAGGCCGGCATCCTCTATGAATGGATCGATGGTGGCGTAATTTGGGTGGTTGAATACGTTGACTGCACTCATGTGCCAGTACAAACGCACGCGCTCTCCCCAGTTGGAAGTCTTGCCAATCGTGAGGTTCGCGGTGTTCGTGTGATAGTCACGCAGACTGTTACGAGGAGCGTTACCGTACGGTGTACCGTTGATAACCTGGGCCTCATAGGCGTTCAGGATGAAGTGTTCCTGCTTCGCCGAAACCGGATTGACGGCTCCGGTTGAATTGAACGCCGTGAAGTCATACAGTCCGTTGGGGGTCAAAGTACAAACAGGGGTCGCAGGGGGAGGAGGGCTGGTTAGCCCGCCGCCCAAACCGCATATGTCGGCTCCATAAGCCCCGATCGACGCCGCCGGGGCCGCAGGGTTACTTAAAAATGGTCTTGCCGTGTCGGAACCCGAGTTGAAGGCACCCAGAAACTGCTGATCGCTCACGTCGTAGGGACTAAGCAAATAGGCAAACACGAATTCTTGAGGAGTGTAGGGCTGTCCCGATTGCAAAAGGTAGCTGCCCGCAATGGACCATCCGCCAAGGATGTGGCCAACGATGCCCTCTTGTGACCTCAAGAATGGAATTGCCTCGTAGAACGAGATGGTTCCGGTCTGTGGGAAATCTAGTCCGGAAATTCCATGTTCCGCTGTGGTGTAATTGAACGGGTTTTGCGAAAACGCAACCGTGCCGCCGCCACCGAAAGTACCAAAAATTTCACTGGCATTGTCGGTCGTCTTGCTCCAGGTATAGTTCGCCTTGAGAGTTAGCTGGTGCCATATATTGCTCGTCCGAAATTCCGCTTGCAATCCGTTGTAATCCGAGTACGCCGTGTTGGTACGAACACGCTGGACGCCTTCATTGCAATTTTCGCGGCCGACCGCATTCGCGACGACTGCCGAGGCTGCGGGGCACGGAGTCACGCCGGCTGGTAAAAGATTGGCGTTGAAAACCCCAGCGGCAATTGCGTCGGCTAGTCCGGGCTGTTCCGGTGAACTAGTTACGGGATTCACGCAACCGGGATCGCCACAACCGACATATGGGTTGCCATTGATCGACTGGAAAAGACTTTGCGCATGGTTCCCGACGTAACGGGCTTCGAGTGCCGCATGCGCTCCTAGCTCTCTCTGGATCCCGAAGGACCAGGAATGCGTCCTGTCGGGGCCAAAATTGGGGACAACGGAAGTTTGGTTGAAATTGCGCGGATCCTGCACGCCAAGTGTCAGGTAAGGCGCAAGTTCGCTCCTCACATTCGGGCCGGTTGGCGTTGCCAGAAGCGGCGGAGGCGCCGTTGTCACGCCGGCCGAGTTAGTTGTCACAGGCACTGTCTGGGCGAGAACCTGCGGCGACGAGCTAGATATGTTGAGGTAGATGTTATAGAACGGTGGGTCATAACTGAGGCGATACCCGCCGCGGACAACCGTTTTGTTATCACCAAGCAGCCATCCCGCATTACCAAAGGCATACGCGAAACCAACACTCGGCCCCCAGCTGTTTTTTGGAGCTGGGATATTAGGAAACTCGGTCACTGAAGTCGGCAAACTTGGGTTCCAGAAGGGACTGCCGCTCGTTTGTTGCCTGACGTCATTCTGGTGGAAGAGGTCGGCTGGCTGACCGTAGTACGAGTAAGTGAGGCCCAAATTTAGCGTCAAGTGGTTGGTAATTTTCCAGTCATCTCCGAAGTAATAAAAGGTGTCATGTTCGATAAAGTCCAATTTTGGAGTGCCAAGGTCGATGTTGTCCAAATTTGGGGTGTTCTGCGCAAAGTATGCCCAATCCTGGAACTGGAACCCCCCGTTGGTATAGGGAAGAAACGTGTTCGGCGACTTCTGAAGCGTCAAATTGGTCCCAGCCTTAAACTGGTGTTTGCCATGAACATAGCTCCAGTTGTCCTGAATCTGGTAAGTATTCACAATTCGGCCTTGCGGAAAACTGTCCAGTGGCCCGAAACCTAGCAAGCTAGATGTCGCA
>Ga0302180_10003060_pt1 | contig 12803 bp, 12 predicted proteins | sample I_Palsa_E3_2_FD_200575 | JGI IMG/M metagenome (GOLD analysis project Ga0302180, IMG submission 200575) | Peat permafrost microbial communities from Stordalen Mire near Abisko, Sweden - I_Palsa_E3_2 | ecosystem: Environmental > Terrestrial > Soil > Palsa > Peat permafrost | place: Sweden... | reverse complement strand
TTCCCAGCGCCATCCTAACGGGCCTACGGCTCTGGGCGGTGTAACTGCCGCCTCGCCAGCGCTGTCAGAGGTCATTACAGCGACGTCGGCAACGAGAAAAGCCCCCACCGAAGTGGGAGGCTTCTCTGTATGCGACGCCTGGGTATGAGTCAAATCAGAGGCGCACCTTGACAATGGAACCGTCCGGCATAACCCAGTCTGCGGTGGGCCTGCGGCTGTACCAGTGGCTCTTCTTCTGCGCGGCGAGCGCGTTGACACCGGCAGCCTGCTCGGGGGTGGCGTTGGCGAGCGCGTTGGCGTTGGTGGCGATATCGTTGGCGCGACGCTGCTGCCAGACGCGCACCCCGGCCATCACTGCGCCGACCGCCAGCATGTTCTCCGCGAACAGCTTGTTCCCGAGGGCGTGGTCTTCCTGGATGCCGTCGTTGAAGTTTTGGATGCCCTGCTGCTGCTGGGCCATGCGGTCGCCCATGGTCGGGTAGCTCACCGGCTGCTGAGGCTGCGGCTGCATCGCGCGCTGGGCCTGCATCGCGTGCCTCCGCCGGTCTGCCTGTGCCGCTGGGTCGATCCTCATGATGTGCCCCCTGTTACTGCCCAGTGTATGCGACGCTGGGGTATACCAGGTCAGGCAGACTTTTCCGTATCTACGTGCGGTACCGTTGGCACCCCTTTTTGGCTACACACAGTGATGTCAGACTCGGCCGACTACCTCCCGTTTCGTAACGATATGTAGTCGCCAGGGCCTTGCCAGCGGGGATTCCGTCACGATCCGTGTACGAAGAAGACGTCCCGCCTGGACAGGGGCGTGGCCCTTACGCATCTCTGCGTCGCGTCAGGACGCATCCTGCGGGCCTTGTAGCTCTGGGGTGGTACCAAGAGCCGTGCCCCCGCCGAAGTCGGGCCACGCGCCAGTCGAGAGAGTTACTGTGTTACGAGGCGGCCTCGGGCAGTTACGCGAGCGTCGCGGCTGGGTAGCGGCCTCCCCGAAGGGCCGTTGGGCTGGGGGCCTTCGGACTGATTGATGCGGGAGATGGCGAATGGCTGTTCCTGAACGTGAGGATTCGTGCACGATCATATGGAATCCCCGTGGGCTCAGGCTTGACGAGTTGGCGAAATTCACGTCACTACTCGCTGACCTGCACAGCGAAGTAGCTGTCCCATACGTAACCTCCCAGGAATTTGATCAGTCCGGGTCCAATGTAGCCGCTCCAGCGTCTCCGTTAATGGGCAGTCTGCGCATGGGTTCACCACTGGTAGCCCAGTTGCTTGGAGAGGGAGGTGCCGGTGCAATTTCTGCACTCGGCCTGGTGGGGTACATTCTGAATAAGCCAGAAAGACTGGGCAGATTTCTGCCTGGAATTAGTGAAGGTCGCTATAGGGGCAAGACAAGAGAGCTGGAAGCAAGACTTGAATACCTAGAAGCTAGAAGCAGATTCGAAGCCCGAGGGCGTTCTATTGAAAGATTCGAAAGGGAATATCGCTCTAGGGGTGAACCAAGACGAGAGAGTTCTAGGACTAGACTAGAACGAGAGATAAGGAATCGAAGAAATCGAGACGACCGTGGTGGCGGAGGGCGTCCTCCCAGGTGAACCAGAATAAGTACTGCACGCGCAGAAATCGGCGGTCGAATCATCCGCGCCGTGACAGTGCCTTCCTGCGGAACCAGGGACCAGGGTGCCACCACTCGTCCGTTGCCGAGCGGCCAGGTAGGGGCTGCTGCATCCCCAGAAGATCAAGTGCCCCGCCGTCCTTCGAGCACGATCATCCCGAGTGGAAGATCACGACGGAGCGTATGGGCTGGGTATGGGCGGCGCAGTGCGACGGCAGCGCGGCGCTGATCATGGCCAACGATCTGCGCGACTTGCTGGACGAGCTTGAGCGCCGCATATAAGCGGCACAGTCGCTGACGATGCTGGGATGGCGAAGCTGGCAAGTTCGCGGCGCACCATCGGCGTTCGCTGACGCGATGGCACTGCGCGCGTCGCCCTTGAGGGTGATCATCCCCGGTAAGACTCAGGAAGACGCGACCGAAGCCATGAACCCCCATATTAATGGGGGTGGATGGCATCAGAGTGAGCTACCAGGATAGCTACAATAGTAGCGATGACACCGAGGATTCCAATGACCAAACCTGCAAGGCTCATAGACTCGATCTTTGGTCGCTGAGCCTCGGGAAGGAGAATGAGTTGCGTCTGCTTTCGGCGATCGAGCAGGCTTCCCGCAAAGAAGCCCCCACCTGCCAACACGGCTGACAGAGACACCATCAACAATAGGACTACTCCAGTGGAGTCGCCTTGACCGAGAGCGCCTGCGATGGGGAAGCTAATCCCTGACGCCACCAGAAAACCGGAATAGAGCAGTGGGAGACGGGAGCGTCCACGTCCTGTAAGCAGAGAAGACTGCGTGTCCTCAAGTAGCTCCCTAAGCACGCTACTTCGTCCCCGGACCCACTCCTCATCACCGCTCACCGACACACTGACGCCTTCGTCGAGGATGTCTCCTCCGGCTAGGTTAATGTTGATAGATACCTCACGAGTCTTCTCGCTGATGGAAAGGCGAAGGTCATTTATGTAATTCGGATTCCCTGCAATGGTCCGCATCCTGACAGCCGCCAGCAGCCCATCGATGGATTTAGATTTAACCTTTGACTCTACTTTGCCTTTCCGCGTGCTCTCAATAAAGACACAGGAATCTGACGGAAATCCTTCTCTGGCCAAACCCCAGAGGCGATCCAACTTAACCCGAGATATGTGACATCCATTCAGATGGAAGGAAGATTCTGACTTAACCTCTGCGATCTCATTCAACTCAGTCCCTTCGGTTGCTCGTTTCCCATCTACCGCTGCGACCGAAGGTGTGCGATCTGGCTCAGAGTGATTCGGCATCGCGCGCGTCTCCTTCGACCTCATGGGTCTCGGGTTTTCCTGCCCGTGACATGAACGCGAGGCTACGGACGAACGTGCAGAGCCTGTCTGCGTCACTTTCCGTAAGGTCGATGGGTAGCGTCATGCGAATGATGAGGTCGTGACGAAGGGGAACGTCGTAGGTAAGGAGCGGTACGCCCGAGGACGACACCAGTGGAATAGTTTTTTCGTCAGTGGTCTCGGCGTTCTCGTTCTGAGACCGTTCGGGTTGCGCAGTAGAAGTTTTTGCGCGGCGGCTGCTCGTCGTCTTACGGGCCGAACCGGCGGAGCCGTTCGCTGCGGTCTTGGGTGCCGGGCGACCGCCGGTCTTCCAACCTCGGTCATCGTCGAGCCACGCGAGATACATGCCGACTGCCTGGTTGAACCGTGAACGATATGTTTTGAGGCTACCCTCGCTGTAAGCAGGCTTGTTCAGCTTGGTGAAACGGACGAACAGATCGTCTACATCCAGCTCTCGCAAGTTGACGTCATTGAGATCGGTGGACTCCGTCTCAAGGATCTTCTTGGCCGTACTTCGGTATGCCCTCGCCGTAGCGGGGTCGATGTCTCCCCGAGCTGCGAGTCGTTCACAAAACTCCAGCAGACCTTGACCGGTACCTCGCATGATAGCCGGGTTACCTTCCACCGGCCCCTCCTCTCGTCCACCAGTGTAAGAGCTTGGCACGTCAACTCTGTTTCGCCAACTATACCTCAACGCGTTCACGTTCACTTGAGGCAAGGCGTTGACGCTGGGCGAGACTCGGTCAACTAGAGAGCAAGTGTAGCCACCGTTCGGTCTGAACGAGATGCGCGTGAACATCAGCCAGCATGTGATGGTAACGAATCAACCGGCGCGATGATGGGGTGCGAACGATGCCAGTTCTCGCACGTCATCGACCGTATCCGGGAAGTCGTCGCGGACAACGGCGCGGGGTGAACTCGCCGTCGTAGTCGCTCTCCTCGCTGGGTGCGGCATCGTGGTCCGGCAGCTCCTCCTCGATCTCGATTGGCTTGGGCGGCTCGCGGTTGGCTGCCTTCTCCGCCTCGCGCACGATCGCGGCAAAGCAGGTGCTGCACGCCTTGGCGTTCGCGCGGACCAGGATGGCGCGCTCTGGCTCAGGCAACTGCAGGCGCGGGCACTCCGGGTTGGCACAAGCGGGGCAGCCACTTCAGGGGGTGCCGCTGGTCGTCCCGCATCGTCCGGGCGTCGGCCATCGAGTACCGACAGCGAAGCGGCGGGCAGGCTGAGGTCACACCAGGTCACTGCCATCGGCTGGCGCGGCCGGGCGATCGTAGGCAACCCTGGCCTCGGGGCTTAGTTCCCAATACCCGCCGACCCCGGCCGAGCACATGTACGAATGGTGGGTCTCGTCGCCGTAACTCACACGGTGGCAGCAGGGCGGCGGGTACAGTCGCCGAACGGACGGGTACCTCAGCCGATGCTCCTGGTACCAAAGCGGGTCCGGCTCCTGTTCCTCCACCACTTCAGCGTCAAGCTCATCGGCGTGCTTCTTCTCATGCGCCTCGGCACGCTGTATCTCTTTCTTCCGCGCGATCATGCGAGCGTCGCAGATGTCTGACCACCGGGTGTTCCTCGGGCGGCGCGAGTATGTATCTTCATTCAGCCGGACATACCCCAGCGTCCTGAGCGTGCTCAGGGACCGGCGGCACTCAGCATTGGTCCGGCCGGTCGCCGTCATGATCTCGCGCAGGGTGAGCTTCTTGTCCCCCCGGCCGAGGGCGTGGAGGACGGCAGCAATCGGCGCAGGCCATTGGATTGGAGCCGGTGTCGTACGCAACCCCGCCGGAATGGAATCACCAATGGACTTACTATCGCGCCGGAAGAAGCCTAGGTACTCTGATGCCATCCGAATCTGACGCGGATTTACATTGACCTTCGCGCACCGGGCTACGAAGTCGGCATCCTGAGGGCCGTACACCGTAGGCTCAGTGGTGGGCTCGGGGATTACCCTGTCGTATTCCCACGCATCAGGCAGCTTCGGTGCCTTCGGTCGCGGGGGTGCGGGCATCCGCATCAAAACGCTGCTGTCAGCACTGCGGCCAACACGGGCCATGCACGGGCACGCACTCTTCCAGCATTCACCCGAGCAGGGGCAGCACCTAGCGGCGTGGGAAACAATGCGCCTATACCGGTCGTCCAGGGGCGCGCCTATCTCTTGCAGATTATCGAGAACCTGCGCGGTGTGCTTAACGGAGCCGGGGATAATGGTCGGCCTACCGTTCGGCACGGTCCATTGACTACCCAGGTACTCGAAGCCGGTCTCGGCCTTCTGGCTGACGGTGAGGCTTTGACGCAACGTCTCCCATACCGCCGTTGCTGCCGACACCATTACCGCGTCGATGATGCCCTCGCGGCCTGGAGCTTGTCAGCCGACTGCTGGCGGACAGTTTCCTGCCGGGCAGTCATCCATACGCCATCGGCCCGCTGAATCAGCGGCTCGCCATCGAGTTCGGCAGGATTAAGACAGCGCTGGAAGGCAATAGGCTGCGAGTTGTCCAAAACGATATGCCGGGCATAATCGTGGAGGGCGGCGAACTGACGAAAGCAGCGCGAGCACTGGGACGACCCTCCTATGACCGGGCTGCGGGCTGGTGCGCAACCAGAGCAATAGGCCGACTTACCTTCGGCTGGTATCTCGCGGCACTCGTAGCAAAGAGGCTGGGCTCGGGGTTTGCCCTGGTGGAGGGTGGTCATCCCCTACCTATACGTTCCGGCACACGTCCAGCGCAAGTGCCGCACAAGTGCCGTTGCGCGCGCAATGATGTCGCTGGTATGACACGACTTCTATGAACGCGCTAATGGTGCTCCCCGGTATAACCAATTACTTATGAAATGGAATGGGATTGGCACCGGGCCGGTTGACACCTGGGACGGCCCCCACCCGGGGCAGAAAGCGAGACCAGAATGGCGACCAGGAACGAGCCGAGGCCCAGCGATTGGGTCGAGTCGATCGAGAAGGTGCCCATCCAATGGGCGGTCCCCGATTACGTGGCCAGGGGCTACGTGACCCTGCTAGCCGCCCCCAGGAATGCCGGGAAGACGATGTGCGCCGTGTGGCTGTCCACCGAGGCCGCGAACGTCACCGGACTCCGGGTCTGGATGAATTCGCTGGAGGATGACCTGGCCGCCGTCCTGAAGCCGCGCTTTGACGCTGCGGGGGCGACCATCAGCAGGCAGATCCGGCTCACCGCCAACAACTGGAGGCTGCCCGCCGACCTGAAGCGGATCGAGATGGAGCTGGAGCTGCACAAGGCCGGGGGCATGCCCGACGACATGCTGGTGCTCGACTCGATTCAGCAGCACATCGTCCGCCCCTACGCACACGCGCCCGCGCAAGAATCGATCTCTGGCCTGCTGAAGCTGGCCCGGACGTACAACCTGGCGGTCATCCTGATCGGCCACACCACCAGGGGCAAGCACGCCTCGGTGGAGGCCATGATCGCTGGCTCATCGGTGTTGCAGAACCTCAGCAAGAGCATCTACGTCTTCGGCCCCGAGCCGACCGCAGCGACCAGGGCACCGACCGCCGCAGAGGACGGGCTGGTGGTCCCCGACGAGGACGAGGGGGGCGAGGGCAACCCTCGCTTCGTGATGGCCTGCGAAAGGATGGGGATCGCGCCGAAGCCCACCTCGATCCTGTTCGAGAGGCTGACGGTCCACGACGAGGTAACCGGGCGCGGGGAGCCTTTCCTGAAGTACCTCGGACCCAGCTCAGCGTCGGCGCGCGATGTGATCGATGAGGCCAAGACGGACGACCGCGACTCGGACGACGCGGGCAAGACGGCCCAGTCGGCAATGTGGATCGCGGAGACGCTGGGGGTGAAGGGGCCGATGCCAACGAGGGAGTTCGCGGCGATGGCAAAGGCTGACGGCTCCTGGCACTCGAAGAACACCTTCGATCGGGCGCGGAAGCTGGCCGGGGTCCAGAGCGGCAAGCGCGGCCGGGTCGGCTACGTGTGGCTGAGGGGCCAGGAGCCGCCAGCCTGACCGGCAACTCCCCCAACTCCCCCACGGATTTTGCTGGGGGACACGGGGGAGTCCGGGCGTCAACTCCCTCAGCTCCCCCAGCCGAAATGCTGTGGACACTGGGGGTGTCGGCCCGGTCGGCGTCGATGCCGGTGGCACCCTCGACCCGGTTCATACAAGCTGCGAGTATGACCGGCTGGTATGACCCTCTGGCCTCAGAAGCGTGTACTGCCTCTGTGACTATGAACTCGTCGACGGCCAGCAGCACGTCCGCGTCCCGGCCCGGGCCGGTGATGTAGCTGGCCAGCATGTCCACCAGCGCCCGGGCCTGAGCCTCGGCCACCGAGGTTTCGGCCGTGCCCTCCAGGATGCAGTACCAGGCGTCCGCGTCCGCGAAGCTGCCCGCGGGCTCGAAGCCGGTCCCGAGCCGGCGCCACAGGCTGCGGAACCGCAGCGCCACGTCGGGGATCAGGTGGGCGCCGGAACGCAGCGCCGCGAGCGCGTCGTCATCGCCGCCGGCGTAGGCGGTCGCGAGCCAGGCAGCGTCGAGCCGGCCCAGGAAATCCGCCGAGTCGGCCGGCGGGGCGGGCGGCGCGTGCACGGCCAGCGCCACGATCGCCTCCATCACGTCGGTGTAGTAGGCCGCCGCGCCGTGCCCGTGCTCGATCAGGTCGAGCAGGGTGGTGGTCAGCCGTCCCGGCGGCAGGTCCCACAGGGACAGGTTCGCGTCGTCCGGCCAGATCGCCGTGGCCCGGGCGCCCGCGTCCCGCAGCACCCGGCGCGCCCGGTCCGCGATCCGGCGTGAATCGGCGCCGCCCTTGCAGTCGAGCACCACAAGCAGCGGGCGCCGCCCGGTCCCGGCCGCCTGCCGGCTCAGCGCCGTCGCCATGAACCCGGCCCAGAGCCGGAGCAGCAACGTCGTCTTCCCGGTGCCGGTCGTGCCGATTACCACCTGGTGCGAGCGCAGCCGGGAGTAGGGGAGAGCGGCGATGGGTTTCGCCGGATGCCGTACCGCCCGGATCGTGCCGCCGATGACCACGTCCCCGTTCCGGTAGGTCAGCGGGACCGAGCCCGGTGCGGCGATGCGGGCCCGGGCGCTGCGGGCCTGCCGGCGCCACTGGCGCCGGTCGAAGCTGATCGCCGAGCCGGGGGACAGGCCACCGGTGCCGGTCTCCATCCGGTAGATCCGGACCGCCCAGGCCAGGCCGCCCGCCAGCAGGCCGAGCGGGACCGCAGCCGGGGCGATCATGACGGCGGCCTGCGCCACATGCCCGGACACGCCCAGCCGCCACATGCTCAGCCACGCGTCGTAGGGCGCGCCCGCCACCCGGTACCAGCGCGGGCCGGACGGTACCCCCGGTGAGCCCGGGGCGGACAGCGCGGCCGCCGCCAGCCACACCGCCAGCATCGGCAGGCACCACAGCGCCGCGCCGTAGAGCCGCCGGGGCGGCCAGCCGCAGGCCCAGGCGGTCACTGCCGCGCCCGCCGCGACGAGCGACACGGGGGCCGCCGCGATGATCACTGCCACGGCCGCCATCATCTTGATCAGCCGCCACAGCGTCCGGGCCGCGGCGCGCAGCAGCAGGAGGGCCACGTACTGGCGGATCAGCATGCCCGCTCCCCGCCGGTCCCGGCCGACCCGGTCCAGGGTGCCCCGGCGGCGTCCGGAGCAACGGTCAGGGCGGCGTGCCGGGGCAGGTCCCGGACCTCGATCCGGGCCGCCAGCGGGCCGAGCGCGTCGCAGGCCCGCAGCACGGTGGGCCGGGCTCCGGCCGAGCAGACGTACAGGACCCGGGCGTGCCGAGCCGGGCGGCCAGGTACCGCGGTGTCGGCGGCCGCGCAGCCGTAGTCGCCGGTCCGGGACAGTAGCTCCCGCATGACCGAGGTGGTCCGGCTGACCGTCTTGCGGGTCACTTCCGCCTCGATGGCCCAGCATTCCCCGGCCCACGGCACCGCCGTGCCGTCCGGCCAGTGCACCTCGCCGTCCGGCAGATGCTCCCGCAGTCCGGCCCGGCTGCCTGCCCGGACCCGCAGCCGGCGCTCGCTGCGCCAGAACGCCCCCGCCTGCTGGTATTCCGCCCTGGCCGCTAAGGCCAGCCGCACCGCGGCGACCGCGCGGGTGTGCGCGAGCCGGGACAGCGCGGGGGAGATGGGCGGGTAGTGCAGGCCGCACGCCGCCAGCCCGGCGCGGGTCAGCCAGACCCAGGAGGGCCCGGGCCCGAACCGGCCGGACTCCGCATACCCGAGCCGCCGCCAGCGGGTCGCGGCGGCGCGGGCACGCGGAACGGTGCCGCCGAGCACGACGGCCAGCAGGTCGACCTGTGCGGCGTACATCTCGGCGATGAAGAGCATGCCGTCAATGTCCCGGTCGCCGAGCCCGCGCGGGCCCGTGCTCGCGGGACCGCTGGGCCGCTCGCGCACCGTCATAAGTGAAGGACATATTTCTCCGGATCCACCCCTTGCGTGCGGTGTTCCGTCTTTCGAAATCCTTACGGGCGCAGCGGGTGCCGGGACGAGCGCCAGCCGTGAGCCGGCCGCCTGGGCCAGCCGCGGGCCGGCCGCGTGGTCGGCGCCTGGGCCCGGTTCGAGCCCGCCATGGCGAAGCGCGCCTGGCCGTCGAGCTGGCGGGCCATCATCTGGGTCTGGTGACCGTCAGGGTCCGGCGACGTATCTGGCCGTGCACGAGGCGATCGCGTGAAGTGTCAAGGCCAAGACCGCCCGGTGGCAGCGCAGGTTCGTGGCCTGTCATCGCCGCACTCGGCAAAGCGGTGCCCGCCTGTAAGGTCACTGTCGACCAGCTCAGCCTGGTGGTCCAGAACGGCCCGGAACCGCTGTGGGACTGGCATCCAGTGGGGGGCCGCCCGCCTACTGGGGCACGTCACGGCGTCTATGGACCACAGCCTTTAGGGCACTGGGCAGGCGCCGCGGATTTCATCGAGGGCGCGGCTGACCCGCAGGTCCGGGCGGAGCTCGCTGCGACCCGGGACCGGCTGGCGCTGCCGCCGGAGGCGGTCGCCCGGACGATCGCGTTCGCAATCGCGCAGCCGGCCGACGTCAACGTCAACGAGATCGGGCGTGGGCGGTCAGAGTGGCCGGGACCAGTTCTGGCCGATCAGGTCCTGGCCGAAGCTCCGGTGCGGCGCCTCGTCCACCAGCCTGAAGTCGGCCCGCTCGTAGATCCGCCGGGCCTCGGCCAGCACGCTGTTGGTCCACAACATGATCTCCCGGTAGCCGGCTGCCCGCGCGAACCGGAGGCACTCCTCCACCAGCCGGGCGCCGATCCCGAGCCCGCGAGCCGACGCGTCCACGTACAGCAACCGGAGCTGGGCCACCTCGTCGCTTTTGCGAACGCAGAACACCGACCCAGCCGGCTCGGCATCCACCTCGGCGATCCAGGCCGCTTCCCGCTTCGGGTCGCGGTGCTCGGCGTAATCGGCGACGATCCGCGCCACCATTGCCTCATACGTCCCGTCCCACCCGTACTGCTGCGTGTATCCCGCGGTCTGGGCCTGCACCACCCAGCCCAGCTCGCCCGGCCGGGGCGGCCGCAGGACGTAGGAGCGCGGCTGGTCCGCGCCCGCAAGCACCCCGGTGACCTCCCGGATGCCCGCGAGCAGCCGCCGCCGCGCGGGGCCGCTCAGGCCGGCCAGCAGGGTGCCGATCTGCCGGGCCGCCTGGGTGTCCAGCCCGGCCTGGATGGTGCGGCCCGCCTCGGTGAGCGCGATCACCTGGCGACGGGCGTCGGCGCCGGAACGTTCCCGGGTGATGAGCTGGCCGGCTTCGAAGCTGGCCAGGATCCGGCTCAGGTAACCGGCGTCGATGTCCAGGCTCCGTCGCAGCTGTGCGACCTCGATCACCTCACGCTGCCCCAGCTCGAAGATCAGCCGCGCCTCAGTCAGCGAGTACGGCGAGCCGAGATAGCCGCCGCGCAGCACGCCGATCACGTTGGTGTAGAGCCGGTTGAAGGCCCGCATCGCCGCCACCGCGTCGCCGGTGACCGGCTGAGGTCCCGCGTCGCCGGTGACCGTCACGTCGCCTCCCTGGTCATGCTTGACGATCCATTGCCAAAGTCAACGATATGGCTGACGCGCGCAACTGGTCAACGGCCGCTGGAGGTGACCTGGGAGTTCGCGTGAAGGCCCGACGCGGCGGAGAATTGAGGCATGCCTCTGCCCCCCGCGCCTCAGGCCCTGCGTCGGCCTGCCCGCTGGGGGGCCCTGCTGGCCGGTGCACTGCCGCTGCTGGCCTTCCCGGCTCCTAACCTGTCGGTGCTCGCCTGGTTCGCGCTGGTGCCGGGCCTGCTGCTGATCAGCCGCTCGCCGTCGGGGCGTGAGGCAGCGGTACGGGGCTGGTGGCTGGGCTGCGGCTACTTCGTGGCCGCGATGTGGTGGCTGGCCCCGGAGATCGGGCCCGCCGTGCTGATCGTCGCGGTCGTATTCGGTGTCCTGATGGCACCGTTCGGCGCCGTGGTGTGGCGGCTGCTGCGGCCGCCGGCCAGCGTGCACCGGGCGCTGGCAGCGTTGGTGGTCGTGCCGAGCTTCTGGCTGGTAACCGAGTGGATCCGGTCCTGGCAGGCGTTCGGCGGGCCGTGGGCGGTGCTGGGGGCCAGCCAGTGGCAGCACCCGGCCGTGCTCGCCCTGGCCGCGGTGGGCGGCGTGTGGCTGATCAGCTTCGCGCTGGTGGCCGCGAACACCGCCATCGCGATCGTCATCGTCTCCGGCCGGCTGGCACCCCGGCTGGTGGCGGCTGTGGCGGGCGCGGCCGTGGTGGCCGCCGGGCCGGTCGCGTTCGCGCTGACCCCGTCGGCTCCTACGGCCGGTTCGGCCACGATCGCGCTGGTCCAGCCGGGTGTGGTGAGCAACGGTACGGCCCAGGTCGACGGCAGCCAGATACTCACCGCCACCCTCAGCCGGAACGGCACCCTGAGTAAGGCGCGGCCAGACCTGATCGTCTGGGGCGAGAGCAGCGTCGGGTTCCACCTGCAGGCCAACCAGGGGCGGCTGCGGGATATCGAGCAGCTGGCGGCCACCGACCACGCGGAGATCCTGGTCAACCAGGACTTCTACGTCAACAAGGACCAGCACGGCAAGGTCGCCGTGCTGGTCGCGGCCTCCGGGATCAAGGGCACCTACACCAAGACCCGCCTGGTCCCGTTCGGCGAGTACATCCCGTTCCGCTCGGCGCTGTCCTGGCTGACCAGCATCAGTAAGGCGGCGCCGGTCAACATGGTGCCGGGTTACGGGGCGCACCCCTTGCAGGTCACCGAGCCCGGCGGACGGACGCTGACCATCGGCCCGCTGATCTGCTTCGAGTCGGCATTCCCGGACATGTCCCGGGTGGACACCGATCGCGGGGCGCAAGTGATCGTCTACCAGACCGCCGACTCGACCTTCCATGGCACCTGGGCCCTGGCCCAGCATGCGTCGCTCGGTGCGCTGCGCGCCGCCGAGAGCGGCCGCCCGGTCGTGCAGGCTGCGCTGACCGGGGACTCGGCCGCCTTCGACGCCCGGGGGCGGGTGCTGGCCTGGATGAGCGGTTCACAGCACGGGGTGATCCCGGTCCGGCTCACCCTTCCGGTGACCTCGTCGCGGACTATCTACGACCGTCTGGGTGACTATGTGCCCTGGACGGCGTTGGGTATCGCCGTGCTGTTCGGTTTTGCGCCACTGGCTGGCTGGATGCGCCGCCGCGATCATTCTGGCGGCAAGGGTGGTGCGGTCGGCGGCGATGAGGCAGACTATGGTGCAGGTACCGGGTTGCATGTACCGGGCTAGTTCCTTCGGGTAGGCGTGAGGACGCAGGGGAAGGCGAACCTCGTCGTCGGCCAGGAGGAATCGTGTCTGTACAAGGTGTTTTGCATATTCATTCGGCGCCCCCGGCGCTGTGCCCGCACATCGAGTGGGCCGTGGCGG
>Ga0302180_10003059_pt1 | contig 12805 bp, 9 predicted proteins | sample I_Palsa_E3_2_FD_200575 | JGI IMG/M metagenome (GOLD analysis project Ga0302180, IMG submission 200575) | Peat permafrost microbial communities from Stordalen Mire near Abisko, Sweden - I_Palsa_E3_2 | ecosystem: Environmental > Terrestrial > Soil > Palsa > Peat permafrost | place: Sweden: Abisko... | reverse complement strand
CATTATAGCGAACCGGGATCTCAACACCCTCGCCCGCCGGGTGGTTGACTTGTCGCCAGCGGGTCGGCGACCGGTGCGTCGCCTCACGCAGCAACTCCTCGATCTTTGGCCGGCCGTCGGCCGTAACAATGTCCAACCAGCGGCGCCCGATCCAATCCTGGCCGACCGCTTTGGCCAGTCCAGGTTCGCTAAACGCCCTGTCGATGATAACCCCTTGGCCATCGAGGACGAGGGCGACGTCTGCGGCTGACGCTATCAGGAGGCTGGCCGTCTCGGGGTCGATCCCGCGCAGAGCATGATCCGGGGCGGAGAATCGGACCGGTGCGCTTGGCGTGTTAGCGAGTTCGATCACGAGTTCGCCTCGAAAGGTTTGGCCACATCAACTGACATGAACCATGTGCCCATTCGCTTACAGGCGGTGGCGTTTCTCTGGCAAGCTCCGAGCAGGAACTAACATACTCGCCCGTCGATCGATCGTCCGACGCGGACGGCGTGCGCGAGACCGAGCTAAGCGACGACGCTCACCGAGAACCTCCTCAAACATACCTATTTTCTGCCGCGCCAGAACTCCTTCGGTTCGGCCGTGAGACGACTGCATCGAAGTCTCGCCCCATCCCATGGGGCAAGCGAGTGCTCGCAGCGATCCGCCCCTCACCGAGGGGGATATCCATCCCAAGAATCCAAAGTTAGTGTAACAAAAAAATGACGTCAAGACAGATTGACACTCGGAGCCGGTCGCCGTACAGTTTTGCCCTTGATGCGTTGGTTTTGGCCGCCGGGCCGGCGCCGACCAGGATGACAAAGGAACGCGCACGAATGAGGGAAAGGCCGCCAAGGCGGGGGCGATCAAGGTCGCTGTACTCGGCTGAGCAACGAGATCGACGGGACCGGTCGGTATGGACAGTTGTCCAGGGCGTTTTGGCGCCGTTGCAGTTTGCGGTCTTCATCGTCAGCCTGGCCCTCGTGCTGCATTTCCTATTGACCGGAAGCGGTAGGGAGGCCGCCGCGCTTTCGGTCGTCGTGAAGACAGCGACGCTATATGCAATCATGATCACCGGATCCATCTGGGAGAAAGATGTCTTCGGAAAGTACCTCTTTGCAGAAGCGTTCTTCTGGGAGGACTTATTTTCGCTGCTCGTTCTGGCGTTGCACACGGCTTATATCGTGGCCTTTTTTCTGGGTTTTCTGGACGCGCAGGGCCTTATGCTGCTCGCGCTCGCCGCATACGCCGCTTACGTCGTCAACGCCGCGCAATTCCTGCTGAAATTGAGGGCTGCGCGTCTTGAGCAGAGTCCCCGCCGGCGTTTCGGCGAGAGCGTCCAGCCGGGACTGACGTCATGAATGCCCCGGTTCCGCTCGGCCAGGAAGGAACTGTCAGCATCATTGGCTGCGAGGCTGCGCCAATCCTTCGCGAACGCGGACAGCGCGAAGTCTTTTGTGGACTCACCGGCATCGTCTGGCTGCACCGGAAGATTCAGGACGCGTTTTTCTTAGTCGTGGGCTCGCGCACCTGCGCTCATCTGCTTCAATCCGCCGCCGGAGTCATGATCTTTGCGGAACCGCGTTTCGCCACGGCGATCCTGACCGAGCGCGACCTGGCCGGGGTCGCGGATATCGACGACGAACTCGATGGGGTCGTCAGCCGGCTCCTGGAGCGCCGACCGGACATCAAACTACTCTTTCTGGTCGGATCGTGTCCGTCCGAAGTCATCAAGATCGATTTGAAACGTGCGGCGGTGCGGCTATCCCTGAATCATTCGCCGCGCGTGCGGATTCTTGCCTATTCCGGCAGTGGCATTGAGACGACATTTACGCAGGGCGAGGATGCCTGCCTCGCTGCGCTCGTCCCGTCGCTGCCGAGCGAAAGCCCCGATTCCGAGCGCAGTTTGTTGGTAGCTGGGGCGCTCGCAGATGTCGTCGAGGACCAGTTTGCGCGGGTGTTTGACGCGTTGGGCATCGGGCCGGTCCGCTTCCTCCCCATGCGCCGGGCCGCCGATTGTCCGCAAGTCGGGCCCAAAACGTTGTTCCTGCTCGCGCAGCCGTTCCTCGGCGACACCGCGCGCGCGCTCGAGGAGCGCGGAGCGAAACGGCTTTCCGCGCCTTTCCCGTTGGGATCGGAGGGCACGACTCTCTGGTTGCAGGCGGCCGCGGACGCCTTCGCCGTTCCGGCCGAGCGTTTCGACGCCGCGACCGCGGAAGGCCGTGCGCGAGCCGAGACATCGCTGGCGCGACATCGACAGACGCTGTCCGGCAAGCGTGTGTTCTTCTTCCCTGATTCTCAGCTCGAAATTCCTCTGGCGCGCTTCCTCTCACGCGAATTAGCAATGGATCCGATCGAGGTAGGCGCGCCCTATATCAATCGTCAGCTCGTCGCGTCCGAACTTGAACTCCTGCCGGAAGGTCCGACGCTGAGCGAAGGCCAGAACGTCGACCGGCAGCTCGATCGTTGTCGCGCAGCGCGTCCCGATCTCATCGTTTGTGGCCTTGGTCTTGCAAATCCGCTGGAGGCGGAGGGCTTCGCGACCAAGTGGTCGATCGAGCTCATTTTCACGCCGATCCAAGGTTATGAGCAAGCGGGCGATCTCGCCGAACTCTTCGCGCGGCCGCTTGTTCGCCGCGACCTGCTGGAGGTCTAGGCGATGGACCTCACACTCTGGACATACGAAGGACCGCCGCACGTCGGCGCGATGCGGGTCGCGACGGCGATGCGGGGCATACACTACGTGTTGCACGCCCCTCAAGGCGACTCGTACGCTGATCTGCTGTTTACCATGATCGAACGCCGCGGCGCGCGCCCCCCGGTGACGTATACGACGTTCGAGGCGCGCGATCTCGGCGCGGACACGGCGGAGCTGTTCAAGACCGCAATACGCGAGGCTTACGACCGCTTCGCCCCGGAAGCGATCATCGTGGGCGCCTCTTGCACCGCGGAGCTCCTCCAGGACGATCCTGGCGGCCTCGCCCGGGCGGTGAATTTGCCCATTCCTGTCATTCCGCTGGAGCTGCCCGCTTACCGCAAGAAAGAGAATTGGGGCTCGGCGGAGACCTTCTGCAGGCTTACCCGGGCTCTCGCGGGGGCGCCGCGTCACCGAGAATTCGGCGCGCGTCCGCGCTGCAATATTCTGGGGCCGACCGCGCTCGGCTTCCGTCATCGCGACGACGTCCAGGAGATCTCGCGGCTTCTTGGGCAGATCGGAATCGACATCGGAGTGACCGCGCCGCTGGGCGCGACGCCGCATGATCTCACACGTCTCTACGATGCCGACTTCAACGTCGTCCTCTACCCCGAGGTCGCGCTACCGGCGGCGCAATGGCTTGAGAAAGCCTACGGGCAGCCATTTACCCGGACAGTTCCGATCGGCGTCGGTCCGACTCGCGCCTTCGTCGCGGAAGTCGCAGCGCTCGCCGGCGTCGATGCTTCGCCGACACTGCGCGATGCGACATCGCGTCTGCCTTGGTATTCGCGCTCGGTCGATTCAACCTATCTCACTGGAAAGCGAGTATTCGTCTTTGGCGATGCGACGCATGCGATAGCCGCCGCCCGAGTCGCGCGGGCCGAATTCGGCTTCCGGGTCGTCGGCCTCGGAACCTACTCAAGGGAATTCGCCCGGGAGGTGCGCGAAGCCGCAGAGGCCTGCGGCGCTGAGCCTTTAATCACCGATGACTACCTCGAAGTCGAGGCCAAGGTCGGCGAATTGCGACCTGAACTTGTCCTCGGCACCCAAATGGAGCGCCACATCGCCAAGCGGCTTGGCATTCCCTGCGCCGTGATTTCGGCCCCTGTTCACGTTCAGGATTTTCCCGCTCGATATTCGCCGCAGATGGGCTTCGAAGGCGCAAATGTGCTGTTCGATTCCTGGGTTCATCCGCTGATGATGGGACTCGAGGAGCATCTCCTGACGATGTTCCGCGAGGACAAGGAATTCCATGACGGAGCGACGCCTTCGCACCTTGGAGCGAAAACCCGTGTTGCGCCGCCAATTGCGGCCCCGGCGGCGAAGACCCTCGATGTTAGCGCCGCCGAGACGGTCGCTGCGACCCCAGGCGTCGAGGACGGGAGTCAGACGGCCTGGAGCGCGGACGCCGAGAAAGAGCTGAAGAAAATTCCGTTTTTCGTTCGCGGTCGGGCGCGAGGAAATACCGAGAGGTTCGCGCGCGAACGAGGACTAACAGCGATAACTGTAGGCACCCTTTATGACGCCAAAGCCCACTTCGGCCGTTGAGCGCACCGGCTTGCGCGTCGTCATTGTCACGCTCGACAATCATTTGGCGAGCTCGGTCGACCGTGCGCGCCGCAGCCTTCAGAGCGATCTCCCCGAACTCGATCTCGCTTTCCATGCTGCGGCCGATTGGAACGATCCCGCAGCATTGCGCGGCTGCCTCGAATCCATCGGCAAGGCCGACATCATTGTCGCCACGATGCTGTTTATGGAGGAGCATGCCCAGGCGGTCCTCCCCGCTATTCGGGCGCGCCGTGATGACTGCGATGCGGTTGTCGGATGCATGTCGGCGCCCGACATTGTGAAGCTCACGCGCGTCGGCCGTTTCAACATGGACGGCGCGAAGGGCGGCGCGTTCGGTTTTCTCAAGAAATTGCGTGGCGGCAAGAAGTCTTCGGAAACCGGCGGCGCGCGCGAGTTGGCGATGCTCCGCCGCATTCCGCGCCTCCTGCGGTTCATCCCCGGCTCGGCGCAGGACGTGCGCGCCTATTTCCTCACGCTGCAATATTGGCTTGGCGGGTCGGAAGAGAACATCGCCAACCTGGTCCGCTTTCTCGTCAATCGCTACGCGGACGGCGCGAACGCCGAGCTTCGCGGGCGGTTGAAGGCGGCGCCGCCGGTCGAATATCCGGAAGTCGGGCTCTATCATCCTCGCCTGGCCGGGCGCTTGGGCGACTGCGCCGCCAAGCTGCCGCGTCCGGCCGGCGGATCGCGCGGGACGGTTGGCCTTCTGTTGATGCGCTCGTACATTCTGGCGGACAACATCGCGCATTACGACGCGGTCATCGCTGCTTTTGAAGCACGCGGCCTGCGGGTCATTCCGGCCTTCGCCAGCGGCCTCGACGCTCGCCCGGCGGTCGAAGCCTTTTTCAAGGAAAACGGCGCTCCCGCGATCGACGCGCTGGTGTCTCTGACCGGTTTTTCGCTTGTCGGCGGCCCAGCCTACAATGACTCGACCAGCGCCGCGGAAATGCTGCGCTCGCTCGATGTGCCCTATATCGCCGCTCATGCGCTGGAGTTCCAGACCATCGAGCAATGGGAAGACTCGGATCGCGGACTGATGCCGGTCGAAGCGACCATGATGGTCGCGATCCCGGAACTCGACGGCGCAACGGCGCCGACGGTATTCGGAGGCCGTTCGAGCCATGCCCTCAATGGGGCATCCCGCGACATCCGTCCTCATCTCCAACAGGTTGAACGGCTCGCGGACCGGGTGGAGCGCCTCGTCCGGCTGCGAGGGACAGAGCGGGCGAAGCGTAAGGTCGCAATTGTGCTCTTCGGCTTTCCGCCCAATGGCGGTGCGACAGGAACTGCCGCGTTTCTCGGCGTTTATGCCTCCCTTCATCGCACGCTCATCGCAATGCGGGCGGAGGGCTACACGGTCGACGTTCCCGCGACCGTGGATGATCTGCGCGCGCGCATTCTCGAAGGCAACTCGGCGCGCCTCGGCATGAGCGCCAACGTCGTTGCGCGCGTCAGCGCCGACGATCACGTACGGCGTGAACCGTTCCTGGGCGAGATCGAGGCCCAATGGGGACCGGCCCCTGGCCGCCATCAGAGCGACGGCGGATCGCTGTTCGTGCTTGGCGAGAACTTCGGCAATGTGTTGGTCGGCGTGCAGCCGGCGCTGGGCTATGAAGGCGACCCAATGCGCCTCCTGTTCGAGCGCGGCTTCGCTCCGACGCATGCGTTTTCCGCCTTCTACCGCTACCTGCGCGAAGATTTTGGCGCAGACGTCGTGCTGCATTTCGGCATGCATGGCGCGCTCGAATTCATGCCCGGCAAGCAGGCCGGCCTGTCTGGCGCGTGCTGGCCCGAGCGGCTCATCGGCGCGCTGCCCCATGTCTATCTGTACGCCGCCAACAATCCCTCGGAAGGAGCGCTCGCCAAGCGCAGGTCCGCCGCGACCCTCATCAGCTATCTGACGCCGAGCTTGGCCCATGCGGGGCTCTATCGCGGGCTCGTCGACCTGAAAGCCTCGATCGACCGGTTTCGCGCAATGGAGCCCGACGATGAGCGGAGCCGACTGGCGGAGCTCATTCAATCGCAAGCCGCCGCGATCGATCTCGCCAAGCCCGAGCCCGCATGGGACCGGAGTGCCAACGAAGAGATCGCCAGGCTGAGCGGGGCGATCCTCGAGCTCGAATACACGCTTATTCCGCATGGTCTGCATGTTGTCGGCGATCCGCCGGGTCCGGAAGAGCGCGCGGAGACCCTCACGGCGATCGTCGAAGCTTCGCAATCGCTTCGCGTCGGCGCGCCTGCCGTTCGCGCGCTGGTCGGCGGCGCCTCGGTCGAGACGGCGATCCAGGCCTGCGGCGGCTCGCCGGCGCCGGAAACGCGACGGGCGGTCGAGCAAATCGCGCGCCTCAATGGCCTGCTCGCCGAAGACCACGAACTGCCCGCCCTGCTGCGCGGGCTCGACGGACGGTTCATCGCCCCGGTCGCCGGCGGCGATCTCATGCGCACGCCCGAGATTCTACCTACAGGGCGCAATTTGCACGGGTTCGATCCCTACCGGATCCCGAGCGCTTTCGCGATCGCCGACGGCGCCCGGCAAGCCGAGCGCATCCTCGCGCGCCATGCCTCCGACGGTCACCCATTTCCCGAATCGGTCGCGATTGTTCTGTGGGGTACTGACAACCTCAAGAGCGAAGGCGCTCCGATTGGCCAGGCGCTGGCGCTCCTCGGCGCGCGGCCGAGATTCGACGCCTATGGCCGCCTGTGCGGCGCGGCGCTGGTGCCCCTCGACGAGCTCAATCGGCCCCGCATCGACATCATCGTCACGGTGTCCGGAATCTTTCGCGATCTCTTGCCATTGCAAGTGCGGCTTCTGGCGGAAGCGTGCTTCCTGGCCGCCACAGCGGACGAGCCGCAGGCCAGAAACAAAGTGCGCAAGCACGCGCTCGAACATCAGGCCAAGAGCGGTTGCGACATCGAGACAGCGGCCTTGCGCGTCTTCAGCAATGCCGAGGGCGCTTACGGAGCGAATGTCAGCATGCTGGTGGACTCTGGCCTGTGGAGCGACGAGGACGAAATCTCGCAGACCTTCGCGCGCCGCAAGTGCTTCGCTTACGGCCGCAACGGCGAATGCGCCGCGCAATCCGAGCTGTTGCAAAGCGTCCTCGGGACGGTCGACTTTGCCTACCAGAACCTGGACAGCGTCGAACTCGGCGTGACGAGCATCGATCACTACTTCGACAGCCTTGGCGGCATCGGCCGGGCCGCCGCGCGCGCACGCGGCGGTAGCGTCGCGCCGATCTATATCTCGGACCAGACGCGGGGAGAGGGCAAAGTCCGCTCGCTCGGCGAACAGGTCGCGCTCGAGACCCGCACCCGCGTCCTTAATCCGAAATGGTACGAGGGAATGCTCAAATATGGTTACGAGGGGGTCCGTCAAATCGAGGCCCATGTCACGAACACGGTCGGATGGTCGGCGACGACTCGTCAGGTCGATCCGTGGGTCTACGAACGGATCGCGCAAACCTTCGTGCTCGACCCTGAGATGCGCCGGCGACTGAGCGACCTGAACCCGGTGGCGTCGACCAAGATGACGAACCGGATCATCGAAGCTCATGAGCGCGGCTATTGGACGCCTGACGCCGAAACCCTCGCTGCCCTTGTCGACGCAGGCGAGGAGCTCGAAGACCGCCTTGAAGGCGTGACCCCGGGGATTGCAGCATGAACCTTCCAATTAGAAATCCGCAGCCGTCGGGTTCGTGCCAAGTTGATCTCGATCCGAACGTTGCGATCGGCTCGGCCAAGGTGTTCGCGGTCTACGGCAAGGGCGGCATTGGAAAGAGCACCACCTCTTCCAATCTCTCCGTCGCGTTCGCAAAGCTCGGGCGGCGGGTTTTGCAGATCGGCTGCGACCCGAAGCACGATTCGACCTTCACGCTCACCAAGCGCTTGGTCCCGACCGTCATCGACGCTCTGGAGGCGGTGCAGTTTCACAGCGAAGAACTGCGCGTCGAAGATTTCGTCGCCACCGGCTACGCGGGCGTTATGTGCGTTGAGGCCGGCGGCCCGCCGGCGGGAACTGGTTGCGGCGGTTATGTCGTCGGCCAGACCGTCAAGCTTCTGAAGGAGCATCGGCTGCTTGAGGACGCCGACGTCGTCATCTTCGATGTCCTTGGCGACGTAGTCTGCGGGGGCTTCGCATCGCCGCTGCAGCACGCGGAGCGCGCACTGATCGTCACCGCCAATGACTTCGATTCCATCTTTGCGATGAACCGCATCGTTGCGGCGATTCATGCCAAGAGCAAGAACTACGAGGTGCGGCTCGGCGGCGTCATCGCCAATCGCAGCGCCGGCACCGACGAGGTGGACCGCTACAACGAGGCGGTCGGCCTCAAGCGTGTTGCCCACTTTCGCGATCTCGATATCGTGCGGCGCAGCAGGTTGAAAAAGTCGACCCTGTTCGAGATGGAGCCGTCGCCGGAACTGGAGGCGGTGCAGACCGAATATTTGGCGCTCGCTGAGATGCTGTGGCGCGGGGTCGAACCGCTGCCGGCGAAGCCGATGAAGGACCGGGATCTGTTCGAATTCCTGGGATTTGACTGATGGCGAGCGCGACCTACATCGCTCGGCGCAATGAACTCGAGCGCTACTTCGACCGCACGGCGGTCGACGCCTGGAAGCGACTGACGTCAGACGCCCCGCTTGGGAGCATTCGCGCGACCGTTCGCGCCGGGCGTGATACCATGCGCGAAACTCTCCTTTCCTGGCTGCCTGACGATCTTCGCGGCGCGCGCGTTCTTGATGCCGGCTGCGGCACGGGCGCCATGGCGATAAGCCTCGCGCGGCGCGGCGCGAACGTCCACGCGATCGATGTTTCGCCGTCCCTGATCGAGCTCGCGCGCGAGCGGGCTCCAAGCGAACTCTACCCAGGAAGCGCGACCTTTGTCGTTGGCGACATGCTCGATCCCGATCACGGGCGGTTCGACTATGTCGTGGCGATGGACAGCCTGATTCACTATGATGGGTCGGATATCGCGCGCACGATCGCCGTGTTGGCGGCGCGTACGAGGTCGTCGATTGTCTTCACCATCGCGCCGCGCACCTTTGCGCTATCGGTCATGCACGCGGCGGGACGCCTCTTTCCCCGAGCAAACCGCGCGCCGGCGATTCTGCCGATTTCGCAGCACGCCATCGAACGCCGGCTCGCGACACAGCCGGGGCTGAAGAACTGGCGAATCGGCCGGTCGAGCCGCGTCGACAGCGGCTTCTATATCTCGCAGGCGCTCGAGGTCGTGTGCTCATGAACCGCGCCAGCGCCGCCCTCGTTCAAGGCATCATGAGCATCGGGCCACGGGTGCTTCCGTTCGCGGACGCTGCGACGCCGGAGCTGCCGATGTCGCGGCTTCTCCGCCTTTCGCTCTTCCAGGTGACCGTCGGAATGGCGGCCGTTCTTCTGATCGGCACATTGAACCGCGTCATGATCGTCGAACTGACCGTGCCGTCATGGATCGTCGCCGGCATGCTGTCTCTGCCGCTCCTGTTCGCGCCCTTGCGCGCCTTGGTCGGTTTTCGTTCCGACAATCACCGTTCGGTGCTCGGATGGCGGCGTGTGCCCTACATATGGTTTGGCACGATGGCCCAATTCGGCGGCTTCGCGATCATGCCGTTCGCTCTCCTCATTCTTTCCGGAGATACGACCGGCCCGCTCTGGATCGGACAAGCCGCGGCCGCCCTGGCGTTTCTGCTGGTCGGCGCCGGTCTTCATACGGTTCAGACTGTTGGCCTCGCCTTGGCGACCGACCTTGCGCCAGAACGCGCGCGTCCGCGAGTCGTGGCTCTGCTTTGCGCAATGCTGCTTGCCGGCATGGCGGTCAGCGCGGTCGCGTTTGGCATTCTGCTGGCGCGCTTCAGCGAGGTGCGCCTCATCCAGGTCGTTCAGGGCGCGGCGGTTGTCACGATCCTGTTAAACTGCGCCGCGCTCTGGAAGCAGGAGCCTCGCAGCACCCAGATTGCGGACAAATCCGCGACGCGGCCCCGTTTTTTTGACGCTTGGACCGATTTCGCTGCCGAAGGGCGCACGCGCCGGCGCTTGGTCGCGACCGCGCTTGGGACTGCTGGCTTCAGCATGCAGGACATTCTGCTTGAGCCCTATGGCGGAAAAATCCTGCACCTCCCCGTTGGCGCGACGACGGCATTCACCGCGATGCTCGCGCTTGGCGGCGGCGCGGGCTTGACGTTGGCCGCGCGCCGCTTGACCCGCGGCGCCGACGCCCATCGCGTCGCCGGACTGGGCGCGCTGGTTGGCATCGTCGCCTTTGCCTGCGTCATTTTCTCCGCTCCTATCGACTCCCGGCCCTTGTTCGGTCTTGGCGTCGCTTTGATCGGATTCGGCGGCGGATTGTTCGCGCATGGAACGCTCACCGCGTCGATGGCTCTCGCCAAGCCGGAGGATCGCGGCCTGGCGCTCGGTGCCTGGGGCGCCGCCCAGGCGACGGCCGCCGGATTGGCGATCGGCTTGAGCGGCGTCGTCAACGATCTCGGCTCGTCTCTTGCCATGCGCGGCGTCTTTGGCGAGGCGCTCGCCAATCCGGTGACGGGTTACACGCTCGTCTACTCCGTAGAGGTCATCCTCTTGTTCGCGACGCTCGTCTCGATCGGCCCACTTGTTCGGTCGTATGATCAAGCGCGTAGAGCGAACCCATCAGAATTTGCCCCAACAATTCCGGCCGGCCTCAACTCTGGAGGATTGCGATGATTCGAGGCGCGATAGGCAATTTGGACGTTGCGCAGATCGTGCTCTACGCCTTCTTCGTCTTTTTCTCAGGGCTGATATTTTACCTTCGGCGGGAAGACCGGCGGGAGGGCTACCCCCTTGAAGACGAAGCCGCCGGCCGGCTGAAGGATCCCGGCTTCCTGCTGATTCCGCCGCCCAAGACTTTCCGCCGCTCCGATGGTCGTCTTGTTTCGGCGCCCAATTTCAGAGCCGACACTCGCTCGATCAACGCGACCAAGACCGAACCGTGGCCGGGCGCGCCCCTCGAGCCCAGTGGCGACCCAATGCTGGCGGGCGTCGGTCCCGGCGGCTACGCCGAGCGCGCCGACGAAACCGCAAAGACCCATGACGGTCACGACCTGATCGTTCCGCTGCGGGTGGCGACGAACTTTGCTGTCGCCGCGGAAGGCGGCAATCCGATCGGCTTCTCCGTGGTTGGTGCTGACAGGGCGCAAGGCGGCGTGATCAAGGATCTTTGGGTCGATCGCGGTGAGTCGATTATGCGCTACTACGAGGTTGATACTGGCAACGACGGCAAAACGGTGCTCCTCCCGGTGACATTCAGCGTCGTCGACTTTAAGCGTCGCCGGGTGACCGTCTCGGCGTTGAAAGGCTCCCAGTTTTCCGGGGTCCCGACGACGCGGGATTCCGACAAGGTGACCCTGCTCGAAGAGGACAAGATCGCCGCCTATTACGGCGCCGGCACGCTCTACGCTATGCCGCAGCGCGTGGAGCCCTTGCTATGAGGGCCGTCAATCTCGAGAAATTGCTGCCTGGAGACATTCCTCGGGGCGAAAAGATTCTCTGGCACGGACGTCCGCGCTGGGTCAGTCTCGCGCGACGCGCTTACCGGGCCGACTTTGTCGCCGCGTACTTCGTCGCGCTGACGGTATGGAACTGCTCCTCCGTCGGCCGGGACTCGGGCTGGTTCGCGGCGGGCGTGGTCGGTGCGAAGACGCTCGGAATCGGGGCGGCGGCGCTCGCTCTTCTCGCCTTGCTCGCCTTTGCCTCTGCGAGAACGACGCTCTACGTCGTAACGTCGCGCCGTCTGGTCCTGAAGGTCGGCATTGCGCTGCCGATCTTTATCAATCTGCCGTTCACTCAAATCGCCTCCGCGGCGGCGCGGCTCTACAGCGACGGAACCGGCGACATTCCCGTCGCCCTCGCCCCGAGCCAGCGCGTCGCCTATTTTGCGCTGTGGCCGCACGCCAGGCCGTTTCATTTCCGCCATCCGGAGCCCGCGCTGCGCTGCGTCGCCAATGGCGTCGAGGTCGCCGAAACCGTGAGCCGCGCATTGCGCGAGGCCGCGGGCCAGACAGAACGCGCCCACATGCGCGAGATCGGCGCGCCCGCTGAGCCGCACGCGGGTTCGGCGGCGCTGCCGAAACGAGCTGTCGCCTGAGGAGAGATTCATGTCTGATATCGTTCTCAGGAGACCTTCGGGCGGAATGCCGCGAGGCGTGCTCGTTTGCGCGACCGCCTTGATCGCGTTTGCGATTGCCGGCGCGAGCGTCGGAAGGATTTCGGGGCTCGGGACGTTGCACGCTCCTGCTGCGAACGCCGTCGACAGTCTTGCGCTGCGCTTCGAGGATCGGCCCGACGGGTCCGTCCTTGTCCGTAACGCCAAGGACGGCGCCATCATCTACACAATTGCGCCCGGCACAAATGGCTTCATGCGGGCGACGCTCCGCGGCCTTGCCCAGGAGCGAAAGCGCTCGGATATCGGCGACTCGGCGCCCTTCCGTCTCGTTCATTGGGACGACGGGCGCATGACTCTCGAGGACGCGACGACCGGGCGGCGGGTGGCGCTCGAGGCCTTTGGGCCGACCAATGCGCAAGCCTTCGCCCAGCT
>Ga0302180_10003051_pt1 | contig 12820 bp, 14 predicted proteins | sample I_Palsa_E3_2_FD_200575 | JGI IMG/M metagenome (GOLD analysis project Ga0302180, IMG submission 200575) | Peat permafrost microbial communities from Stordalen Mire near Abisko, Sweden - I_Palsa_E3_2 | ecosystem: Environmental > Terrestrial > Soil > Palsa > Peat permafrost | place: Sweden... | reverse complement strand
TTTCACCAGACGGCGCCGAAATCGTCTTCGCGCGGATTCAGGAGAACTCGGGCGTCGTACTCATTGAGCGTGCGAAGGAATCCGACACGCATTGAGGTTAGCCGGATCTTCGGCCGAGGGAGGCCGCCAGCGTTCGACAGTAAGGCGTCCGCGCAGGCTCCCAAAGATCGCAATTTCGCGTAATCGGAACCACGGCAGGCGATTCCGGCGAGCCACCCGCCCGAGCCCAGATGACCTGACCGCGGGCTGAGGTCCCTCGGATGCGGAGGGTCACCGACCCCAGAGATGTCGGGTTTAGCCTTTGGATCGTGTCTTAGTGGGTGAATCGGCGAGAACTGCTGGATGTTTTGAGCCCGCGGCAACACCGGGTGGCGCTGAGCGTGTAGTGCTGGCGGCACGGCACGCGCCCCGCCACCCTATGAAAGGGTGCTATGTGAAAAAAACTCTGCGTGACGTCTCTAATTTCACGGTCCTGGGGATCTTACTGGTGGCTCTCACCTCGTGTGGTGGCGGCGGTGGTGGCGATCGCTCACCCACACCCGTGATGAGCTCCGCCTACACGATCGGCGGCACGGTCAGCGGACTCGCTGGCTCTGGCTTGGTATTGCAGAACAACGCCGGGGATGATCTCGCGGTTTGCACGGACTGCGCATTTACCTTCACGGCTGCTCTCACTAATGGTGCTGCCTACGCAGTGACAGTGAAAACCCAGCCCTCCTCACCGGCACAGAATTGCGTGGTCGTCGCTGACGCTTCCGGCACGATCGATGACGCAGATGTCACCGACGTCGAGGTCGTTTGTTATGGGCGTTTCGCCTATGCGGCAGACCGGGGGGATAACACCATCTCGGCGTATTCGATCGATTCTACGACGGGCGCGCTCACCGCGGTCGGGACGCCCGTCCCCACAGGTATGTCGCCCTACGCGATAGCGGCCCGGCCGGATGGGGAATACGTCTACGTCGTTAACGAGACTTCCAACAACATATCGGTATATGCGGTCAATGCGACTAGTGGCGCGTTGAGCGCGGTCCCGGGCTCACCATTCGCTGCAGGTACGGATCCTCAAGCCCTGGCGTTCGACTCGACCGGTGCTTATCTCTACGTTGCAAACAACGGCTCTGACAACCTTTCGGCATACGTAGTCAATGACAGCACTGGCGCGTTGACGCCGCAGTCAACCGCCACGTACACGACCGGCAGCGGTCCATCAGCTGTTTCAGTAGGTAACTTGAGCTCCGGACAATTCGTGTTTGTGGCAAACAACGGCGGTTCCAACAACATCTCCGTGTTCGCGATTGCGGCAGTAACAGGTGCATTGACGCCGGTGGCCGGATCGCCCTTCGCCGCCGGTGGCAACCCTCATAGTCTGGTGCTCCAGCCATACTCACCATTTGATTATGGTGGCGAATATCTTTATACAGCCAACTTCGATGGCAATAGTTCAACGATCTCCGGATTCAGCGTTGATGCGGATACGGGAGCATTGACCGTGCTGAGTGGTTCTCCATTTTCCCTGCCGGTGAGTAACTACATCGGGACCGATGCTACGGGTTCGTACCTGTACGTCACGACGAGCGCAGGCCTGGTCGGGTACAGTATTAATGGGACCGGTTTGCTCACGGCGCTCGCTGGTTTCCCCGTCGCGTCAGGAAGTCATGCGTACTCTGTTACGGTCGACCCATCCAATCAATTTCTCTACGTAGGAAACGGCGGTTCGGCAAACATTTCCGGATATAAAGTAGATACCGCAAACGGCGGCCTTACCGCTATACCCGACTCACCCTTTGCGGCTGGAAGCCAGCCGGACTTCATCGCGATACTATAAAAACGCGGGAGAACTCACGCTGGCGAGATATGCGCGAGACTTATTCGGTCATGTGAACGCTTGCTCTCGGATCAAGTCAACTAGTGCTCGTAGCCCTGCCGGGGTCTGGCGTCCTGCGTAGTAGAGGCAGAGGTCACCGAATGACGGTGTCCAATCGGTCAGCACACGCACCAAAGTTCCGGCCGTCAGGTCTGCAGCGACATTGAATTCCGTGAGGTACGCGAGGCCCAGTCCATCTCGTGCGGCATCGAGCATTAAAGTGGGTTGATCCAGCGTTACGATGCCCTTGACTTCCACACGCAACGTCTTGCCCCGACGTGAGAACTGCCATGGCTCAAGGATTCCGCTTGGCGTACGGGATCGGATGCAGACGTGCCCGATCAAGTCGGACGGCGTCCCCGGCTTGGCGCGTTTTTCGAAATAGGATGGACTGCCGACGACTGCGAAGCGCTGCAGCCGTCCAAACGGCACAGAGATCATGTCCAGCGGCACACTCTGAGCCAGGCGAATGCCGGCATCGACCCCTCGATCACGATATCTATCAGTCGCCCTTCCGTGACGATGTCCAGCTTCATGTCCGGATAGCGCCGCAGGAAATTCGTGAACAAAGGCATCACCTGCTTTGCGGCACCGAGAGATGTGTTGATTCGTAGCGTGCCGGAAGGCGTATCGCGCAGGCTGCCTGCGTCTTCCATGGCGCCGCGGATTGCCGCAATTGCCGGACCGATGCTTCCAACGAATTGCGCGCCTGCTTCCGACAACGAAACGCTGCGCGTCGTGCGGTTGAACAAGCGGACGCCGATTTTCGTCTCCAACGCCTGAACGGCCTAGCTCAAGGCTGATGTAGAAACGGCCAATTCGGTGGCTGCAGCGCGGAAATTGCGATGACGTGCCACCGCGAGTACGGCTTCCAGCTCGCTCAATCCAGAGGTCTTCATTATTCTAAATTGTTCAACGGAACGTCAATCATTATACGTCTAGACGGGCCAATGATCAGGCCTCATCTTAAGGCCTCTGCGGAGGATGCCAGTGGCCCCATCTGAGCCGTTCAACTGAGTTCGGTTCAGGCGGTAGCGCGAACGTTCTCCCGTACCTACGCAATGCAGGAGAACACCGATGAACACCGTTGCCGCGACCCGGGCGTTCGACCAGGCCTATATCAACGGAGAGTTTGTAGCACCGCATGGTAGGGCAATAGTTGACCTGACTAATCCGACCAACAATCTGGTGATCGGCAAGGTCACGATGGCGGACCAGATTGACACGCGTCGGGCCATTGCCGCGGCGAAGGAGGCCTTCAGGACGTTTCTCAAACCAGCAGAGAAGAGCGTATGGAGTACTTGCAGCGGTTGCATGACTCCGTGTCCAAACGCATGGACGCACTTGTGCGGGCGACGGTCTTGGAATACGGCGCGCCCCAGCAGCGCGCCACGGGCTCCAACAATCTCGCCGCGAGCATATTCCTGCACTTTAAGGACGTTCTCCGAGACTTCGAATTCGTCTCGACCGTGGGAAGCTCGAAGGTCTGGCTTGAGCCGCTGGGTGTTGTAGGAATCTTTACGCCGTGGAATTCGAGCGCGGGATCGATCGCCGTCAAGGTGGCGCCGGCGATCGCTGCGGGATGTACGGTCGTAGTCAAGCCGAGCGAAATGAGCGCAATGCAGACTCAAGTATTGATGGAGAGTTTTCACGAGGCAGGCTTGCCGCGGGGTGTCATCAATGTCCTCACAGGATATGGCGAGGTTGTTGGCGCGGAGCTGGCCACCCACGCGGATATTGCCAAGATTGCGTTCACTGGATCGACACAGATCGGCAAGCTGATTGCAAAAGCGGCGCTCGAAACGATGAAGCGCTTCACTCTGGAACTCGGCGGAAAATCGCCGAACATCATCCTGGACGATGCGGACTTCACCACAGCAGTGCCAATGGCAGTGAATGCGTGCTTCGTCAACAATGGTCAGGCGTGCATCGCCGCTTCTCGTTTGTTCGTGCCTCGTAGCCGCCTTGAGGACGTGAAGCAGTTAGTTCGGGGGATCGTGGATGAGATCAAAGTCGGCGATCCGACGGACGGCGCCGTGACTATCGGCCCGGTCGCCAGTCAGAAGCAGTACAACCGAATCCAGCAATACATCCGCTCAGGAATCGAAGAGGGCGCCGAACTGGTAGTCGGCGGTGAGGGTCATCCGCCAGGGCTGGAACAGGGGAATTTTGTCCGGCCGACGGTATTTGCCAACGTCAAGCCTCACATGAAAATCGCAAGGGAAGAAATATTCGGTCCGGTCCTTTCAATCCTGACCTACACGACCGAGGCCGAGGCCATTCAGATGGCGAACGACTCGGACTACGGACTGATGGCTTACGTGAGCTCTACCAGTGCCAACAGGGCTAACCGAGTCGCTCGACAACTTCAGGCAGGCAGGGTCCTCATCAATACTCTGGCGCATGATCCCCTCACCCCTTTCGGCGGTTTCAAGCAGTCCGGAGTTGGCCGCGAGGGGGGGATTTACGGACTGCGCGAGTTTCTGGAACCCAAAGCGATCATCGTCGGTGACTGATGGATTCCTTTTGAGGAAGTTTTACTGGGGAGACCCAAATAATAGTAGAACCTTCAGCGCGCGCGAGACGCTGTCCAATATTAGGTGACACGATCTCGGGGAATCAGCGGGTTAACTAGCGGTATCTTGGGGGGGGCAGCGGCAGCGGCAACAGCGAGGCTCGCCTCGCGATCAGATGGATCACACGCGCTGTCGATCTTGTTTGCGTGCTGCGACAATCAGTGTCTTGATCTACGGGCGCGCCTCAAAAACCATGTTAAAGGGCGTCTCGGTCGCGCGCCTAAATCGACTGAATCCGCCACCGATCACTACGACTTCACGTAATCGGCGTTCGCCCGCCTGTGCACCCAGTGCTGGCCCATTGCGTGCGAGCGACACTGGTACACAAATCTGCGAGGACGCCCCGTACATCACGCGACCGACCGGGTTGAGATTGTCTTGTACATTGTCGTTCGCGAACGGCTCGACGATCATCGCAGTCCCATCGGTCTTGAGTGCACTCCGCGCGTGTCGGGACACTCCGATCGGATCGCCCATGTCATGGAGGCAATCAAAAAATGCGATCAGGTCGAATAACTCGCCGGCATAGCTTGTCGCATCGGCTACTTCGAACTGCGCGTTCGTAACGCCGGCCGCCGCAGCTCTTTCACGCGCCGTCCGAATAGAGTCCGCGTGGTAGTCGTAACCGACGAAGGTCGAGTTCGGATATGACTTCGCCATCAGGATTGCACTGGCGCCGTGTCCGCAACCGACGTCGGCCACTCTTGCGCCATCCTTGAGTTTTGCAACAACGCCATCCAGAGCGGGAAGCCACGACGTGATGAGATTGGCGTTATAGCCGGCACGGAAGAATCTCTCAGTTCCATGGAAGAGACAGGCGTGGTGCTCGCCCCATTCCATGCCCTTTCCGGTCCGAAAATTCTCGAGAGTTCGGGCTAGGGCGTGAAAGGTGGCCTCAACGATATTGTAGGCGCCGGGCAGGTCGACCGGCCCACCCGGGTCCGCCAGGCAGAGTGCCTGTTCTGGACTCAGCGACCATTCATTCCTCTTGTCGTCAAACTGGACATAACCGCCAGCGCCTTGGTTACCGAGCCACTCGCGAATGTAACGCTCATTGGTACCGGTGCGCTGCGCAAGAGCCAGGGATGTAACTGGGCCCTTGGCAAGCTCTTTGTACAAGCCGAGGCGATCTCCAACCAGCATCAATGTGGCGCCCATGGCAGCGCCGAGATCACCGACCGCCTTGCCGAGAAACTCATTGAGTTTCGCTTCGTTGATGGCCATGTCTCCCTCCTCCATCGAATTTCGAATTGAGTTCTTCGAGCTAGTTCGGCAGGGCTCGTGCAAAGCGTACTCCCGTAGAACTTCAGAAGTGAACTACTTGCGGCCTCCTCTCGGTTGCGTTGCACCAAAACGCAACGGGCGCCACCTGATCCGAGCGCTCACCTTGGAGACCTACTTGGTGCTCGCCCAGTTTGGGCCGGTCGCGGCCTTCCACTAGGGTATTGGGTAACAGCAGGCCCTGCTGCCACGGCTGTCGATGAGCCGACCGGAACTGTGAGAAGAGAGCAGGGTACTCACCTGGTCTCGGCCTTGGTTTCCAACCTGGCAGCAGCCGGGCTCATGTACTGGGTATCCGGCGCTAGCGGAAATTCTCGATGATTGTCTTGGGCGACGGTGGGCCGTACTAGTTGCAGCTTTCGGTACTTTGCGCCGAGAAGGCGAGAAAGCCACGGCAGGAGTAGGATTTTCGGGGACAGTAGGAGGGTGCCCTCATGCCAGACGTCTCGGCTCAAGAGAAAGCTACCGCCCTGCGGAACCTCCGCGGCGCAATCGACGAGGTGGTCGCGTTGCGCAATGCGACGAACCTGAAAAAGGGCTATCTCAACTTCGATCATGCGGAGAAGATCTTGCGCACATGTCGCGAGGCGCTCGCCACCACTGCGGACAAAGAGCGCATCGTTTCCATTCTCGCAACCGCTCACGACGCGCTGGAGCTCTGTCGGGCGGGCGACGCCGCGCCGGCGGTCAAGAGCGCCCAGAAGGCGATCAAGAACCTGCTGGCCGGCTTCGAGGTCCGATGAGCAGCCGTCCTAGGAGTTCCGTCGTACATGACTCTAGCTGCAAGACGCCCGCGTATATCCCGGACTCAAGTGTTTCGACGACCATCGAGGGCAGCTAACGGATCATTCCGGAGACCTCGCGGGCCGTTGCATCATCCTGAAGTGGCGTCAACACCGTATCCACCGAGAAGAGGCCGACCATGCCGACGAAAGCCCCCGCAAGCGTCCTTGCAGCCATCGCCCTGCTTCTTGGCGCGGGTGCTCCCGCAGCCTACGGCGCGACGAGCCAAGCGACCAAAGACAGATGCACCCAATATGCACAGCGCGCGGTAGCGCAATATCAATTGATGACGAGTCACCCGCAGTGCAAGGTCAATGACGATCCGCGCTGGCAGAGCAATATCGACAATCACTACAACGCCTGCATCGCGGTGCCGGAGTTCATCATCAAATCGGAGGAGGCAGCCCGGGATAGTCACCTGCAGGCCTGTGGTGGCCTCACCGCGGCGACTGCAGAGAATCCGGCAGTCGTGGGGAATTCGGCCGTCGGATCGAGCGGAACTGCTAAGGCAAGCACCAGCACCACGATGCCATCGGCTGCGCCGGCCGCGGCGGTTGCGAGCCCGAAGGCAAATTGTCAGCTAAACGCCCCGAGCGCGCTTCCGGCCACCGCAACCCCCGTCGGCGTCGGTGCCAGCGTGAAGGGCGGAACGCTCAGCTTTCAGAGCTATCAGCAGAAGGGCCGGGTCTTAACGTACAAGGTCGTCAGGCCAGCCTACATCGTGGCCCAGATGCATTGCACCGGGCGCGTGGAGGATCTTTACGGCCCCTGGATTTCTCTCACCGGCTCCCAAGGGCCCGAGATATTTTACGTGAACCTCGGCAACAGCGTGTCCGGAGCACCGTTATCAGTGGCGAGTGCGACGCAATTGACGCAGCCGTGAATGATCATCGAGGGCCTTAGTAGGCGCCGACACTACAGTTCTTGCCCGGGCCCCGAGGGACGTATGTTTCCACTTGGCTTGACCGCGCATACCTTCAAAAAGAAGCGGGAGCTTTATGGGCTCAAGGGAGGCACCCTGCTGAGGAACCTAGGGGTGACGCGCGCTACAAGGCGTTCCTCCCAAGGATGAACTTGCCGGGCTAATGAAGAGCGCCCGTGATTCGCTTCCGGAAAGCCGCCGTTGACAAGAGGCAACTCCGGGTCACGAAGCGACCAGGGCTGCCGCGAGCAAACTCGCAGGCCCTGCAACAGGAGGCTGTCATGGAATACGCTCGCGGTCTGGCGACTAATCACGCCGAGTGCGAGCGCGGCTGCCGGTGTCGCTTTTTTTCTACGCAGCTCTGTGGAGGATCCGCGGGCGCGCGTGAGCCGAAGACGATGAAGGCCTCTATGCAGCAGGACGCCTACCTGAGTTCCGTCGCAGATACCGAGTGCTGGCGCTCATTATAGTGGGCGCCGCCCGGAGTATGGTTCCAGCCGCCGCCTCGCGAATGCTCGCGCGCAGCGTGGCAGGCGGCGTTGTGGGGAGTGCGAGTGCCGGCAGCTGAGCTGCGCCCGGGGGACAATATGAGCGTGGAATCAAGCGAGATGACGGCCGAGGTCTGGACCCAATGGCAGGGGCATGTCGTCAACGGTCGGTTCCCTCTAGGGCGCTATCTCGGTTGTTCGGATCACAGCGGCGTCTTCCTGACTAAATTTGCGGAGCGCGGCCCTACGGAGGTCGCAATCAAACTGCTTCCTGCCGATCGAGCTCTGGCGGAAGTGCAGCTGCCGCGATGGAAGAGGGCTGCCGGTCTTTCTCACCTGCACCTCCTGCCCATGTTGGAGTGGGGCGGATGCCAGCTTGAGGGGTTCCCCTACCTGTACACGGTGATGGAATACGCCGACCAGACTCTTGCGCAGGTATTGCTGCATCGTGCCCTGACGGACGACGAAGCGCGCGAGATGCTCGCGCCGATTCTGGACGCGCTGGCGTTCCTTCACGGCCGCAATCTGGTGCAAGGCCAGCTAAAGCCGTCCAACATCCTGGTGGTCGGAGACCAGTTGAAGTTGGCGAGCGACACAATCCGTCGCGTCGGCGAAGGCAAGATGCGCAGCCCTCCCATCGCCGACTCTCCGGAGGACCAGCACGAGATCAGTTCCGCTGCCGCTGACATCCGCGCGCTCGGCGTGACCCTGTTCGAAGCGCTCACTCGCCGTCCACCTTCGGGCTCAGGCGAGCCTTTGGGAGCCGTACTGCTGCCGGCCGATTTTCCCCCAGCGTTCGGCGAGGTCGTGACGCGCTGCCTCAGCCCCTCCTCCCGGGATCGCCCCAGCGTGACGGAACTCCTCGCCTGGGTGCACCGCGCATCGGCCGAGGCTGCGCCGGCCACCCCTGAACCCTTGGCGCTCGAGCCCACAACACTCGACCCCGTTCCCCCGCGGGCGTCGGCGCCGCAGGTCGGTCCCGCCGCTACGCAGCCGCCGGCCGCCGTACAGTTCGGGAAGCCCCGAGTCGCGCTCACTATCACGTTCTGGGGGGTAGTGATTCTTGCACTGGTTTGGGCGGGAGCGCGCGTGATCAGGACCTCTCGCGCTCCGGCTCCGCCTTCACCTCCTGTCCAATCTCCCGGAGGGTCACTGTCACATACCCCGGGCGCTGTCTTGCCCGCAGCGACGCGCGCGGCAGTGCCTGTTCCCGCCGCGGCCACCATCAAGCCGGCCCGGAGCGACGCCGCCACTTCGCCCTCGGTACTCCACGAGGTAATCCCTGACGTTCCGCCGAGCGCCCGTCGCACCATCCGCGGACACATCAAGGTATGGGTGCGGGTCACGGTCGAACAGGACGGTTCCGTGTCCGCCGCAGTCGCGGATCGAACGAATCCCAGCAAGTACTTTGAGAGAATCGCCATTGAGGCGGCCGGGAAATGGACGTTTCCGCCCGTAGACAGTCCGTCACGGCGTCTCATTCAGGTTCGGTTCGACTTCAGTCGTGACGGCACGACAGGGCGAGTCGTCGCCCTCCACTAGGCAGATGATCCCGGGCCCAGATCCCGCTCGAGCCTCGGCTGCGCCATGCTGAGGCGAACACAGTCACATCCCAATTGCAACGAAACGATACCGTTGCGTTTCCCGAGAGCCGCGAGTACCGTTACTTCTGGCGATGAATCTCGACTCGCACAAGGAGCATTCCATGCTTGGCACAAGGAAAATGCTTTTCGCGGCAGTCGCGACCGGCGCACTGGTGTGTGTGCCGATCCGGCCGGCCGCGGCCGCGGGCCCGCTGCTGATCGCGCCGTGGGCATTGGGACATATCGTGTTGCCCCTGATCGCCGCATCCGTGGCGGCATCCCAGCCTGCGCCGTACGCACCGAGTCGCGCTTACACTGGAGCACTCGGCTCCTACGCGGCACCCAATTACTTTCCGCCACCGGCCTACTACGGACCGCCGCCGGGATATTACCCGCCAGCCTACTACAGGCCCGCACTTTCCTACGGTCCAGCGATGCCGCCTTACGCTTCGCGGCGTGGTTACTATCCATCACGCTCGTCTTACTATGGGGCGTATGGCGGACGGGGATATTCTCGGGCGGGCGGCTACGGTTATCGGCGCCGGTAAACCACGGCGCCGGGTACGTAAGGGACGGGGAGGCAGCGGCGGCAGGCCGTCAAAGTCTGCGGCCCTGCAGTTGCGCGACCGGATCCTGGAAGCGGCGACCGAGTTGTTCCTGATGGAGGGCTATGCGTCGACCTCCATCGAAGCAGTTGCCGCGCGAGCCGGCATCTCAAAGAGGACTTTCTACCACCGTTTCGACGACAAGGCGGCGTTGTTTGCCGCCGTTGTCCATCGCATCATCGAACTGATTCGTCCGCCCCCAGAGGTACCGCTCCTGCAGGGCGCAAAGCTGGATGACATCCTGCGCCGCCTTGCTGGCATCATCCTGCGGGCGGCTCTTTCACCCCAGGCGATGGCTTTGCACCGGCTTATTGTTGCCGAGTCGGTGCGCTTCCCCAACTTGGTACGTACGGTTCACCAAGATCCCGCAAGTCAGGAGGCGGTAGGCTTGATTGGTGATCTGCTGGGGCGCGAGCTCCGGGATGCACGGCTCACGGCCGAACTGCGACGTTTTGCAGCGGCCCAATTCCTGCATATGGTCGTGGCCGTGCCGCAGCGTCGCAGCATGGGTCTGGGGCCACCCATGACGCAGAAAGAACTTCAGGCGTGGGCACACGACACAGTGAACCTTTTCCTGAATGGCTGTTCGGGACTGGCCAGTACCCGCCCCCGCACAAACGGCAGCTGATCGCGCGCAGTCGTGATGGACAGCGGTATGCGGTCGGTTACAGGTGGCTCACTCGCATCTAAGCCGGAAGGCCCGGCGGTGTCGTCGTGAGGGTGACGAACTCGGCGTTGTCACGCAGCGCAGTGAGGTCGGCGTCGTGCCTCATCCAACCCATGTCAGAAAAACCCCTGGCAACGGCCTGCTGCAGCATCTCAACGGCACGCTGCACTTCGCCAAGTCGCGAATACAGGCACCCACAGTTGTAGAGCATCCTCGCATCGTCGGGGTTGATCTCGAGGGCCTTTGCGCCCTCGCTCAACGCTTCGTCCTTGCGGCCGACCTCGGCAAGTGAGACCGCGTAGAACATCCTCGCTCGTGAGTCGTCCGGGTTCTGTAACAAGTAACCTGGAAGCAGCTTCAGAATCCCGTCCCGGGTAACGCGCGCTTCCTCAGGCCGTCCGAGTTCCTCGCAGCACATCGCCAAGTCCGAATAAGCGGAAAAGAACAGCGGCTTGAGTGCGATTACCCGTCGGAACAGGCCGTGGGCCTGCTCGAACTCCCCATTGGTAAAGTGGATGCGTCCGAGCGTCCAGTGCGCAATGAAGTCATCGGGGTCGAGTTCGATGGCCTTGGCGCTCGAGGCGCTCGCTTCTGCGAGCTTGCCCCAGATGAAATAGGACAGTCCCATGGCGGTGTAGGCTTCCGGCAGATTTCCGTCGTACATCAGGGCCTTGAAGCTCAACTCCTGCGCGCGCGTTCGATATTTCTCGTCGCGGCCAAAGTACTGATACATCTGACCGTAGGCGCTCGAACACGCCGCGTACGCGGCCGCATAACGGGGGTCCAGTTCGATCGCCTTTTCAAACAGCTGGATGGCGTATTCGACGCTCCGCTTGGTCATGCGGTACAGATAGTCCTGGCCGCGAAGGTAGAGATCGTAAGCCTGTGCATTGACGGTATCGCGCTTGGTGAGGGAGACCTTTTCGGAGAACGAGAGCTTCAGCTTCAGGGCCTCCACGATCTGCTGCGCCACCTGCTCCTGAATGTCGAAGATGTCATCGAGCTTACCCTTGTAGGTATTTGCCCATATCTGCCGATTGGTTCCGACATCGACCAGTTGCACGTTGATGCGAACGGAGTCTTGGAAGCGCCGCACGCTTCCGCCCACGATGTAGCGAGCGCCCAGTTCGCTGCTAATGGCGCGCATGTCGTGCTTGCGCTCCTTCAGTTGCTTGGACGCCCAACGCGATACAAGTTCGATTTCGCCGATGAGCGAGAGGCGCGTCGTGAGCTCTTCCGTCAACCCGTCGCTGAAGTAGTCCGTTTCCGCATCGGGACTGATATTGTCGAAAGGCATCACGGCAACCGCCCCGCGCTCGGTGCCTGCTGGGGCGCGACCGGTCGCCGGCGACGCGGCTTCCACCGCCGCGGTGGACACTTTGCTCTCGCGCGGCGGCGCAATCGTCACTCCGATTCGCTCCAGCGCGCGCAGGATCGCTTTGAGACTCGCTCCCGAGTCGTTGCCCCGGTGGTAATCGACATGCTGTATGCCGGCCAGCTGGTATTTCAGGCTGGACGGAATCACCGTCGGCTCAAGGTGCACCGGCAGGATATGCCCCTTGCGCTCGCTCACGAGTACGACTTCCTTAGCCACATTGTGCGAGTGAACTGCAGCTTCCGTAACCATCAGCAACAGAACCTTGGCGCTTTCCAGCGCATCCACGATCTGCTCGCTCCACTGCGCAGCGGCGTCTATTCCACTTTGATCGATCCATACCGACACTCCAGCAGCGCGCAGTTGGTCGGTCACTTCAAGAACTCTGGGCGCGTCGTCGCGCGAGTAACTGACGAAAACTTCGGCCGGTTGCGCCACGGGCGCCTCTTTGGACTAGGGAGCGGGTAGGGTTGAGTTTTTTGCTAACTCTCTGCTGCGAAGGTTAACACGAGAGCGCACGCCGCCGAGCTGATTTTCTTAGTGGCTTCAGATGCTTAGGTCGTTTTGCAGCGGTGGATTTAAAACGGATGGCGCTGGGTCGATTCCGCCGGGCGCCACGATTCAATCCATATCTCAAATCAACAGGTTGCATCCGAGGGCTTCGGCTGGCCGG
>Ga0302180_10003046_pt1 | contig 12824 bp, 7 predicted proteins | sample I_Palsa_E3_2_FD_200575 | JGI IMG/M metagenome (GOLD analysis project Ga0302180, IMG submission 200575) | Peat permafrost microbial communities from Stordalen Mire near Abisko, Sweden - I_Palsa_E3_2 | ecosystem: Environmental > Terrestrial > Soil > Palsa > Peat permafrost | place: Sweden: Abisko... | reverse complement strand
CCGCTGGCGACGCTGAACCACCACGCGCTGCTGCTGATCAATCCGCATACGTCGTTCTACTTCCGCTCCGAACTGCAGGTCACGAGCGATGAGGGACTCAATGCCTATGGTGCCGTCACCTGGGGCCAGTTCTTCGTCTACCAGGGCTTCAACGAGCGTCTGGGCTGGATGCACACCACCAGCTATGTCGACAACGTCGACCGCTTCCAGGAGTCGGTCGTGCACAAGGGCGGGCGCTATTACTATCGGTACGGAAAAGAGGAACGACCAATCCGGATCTCTCGTGTGAGCATTTCCTACCGCGACCGGGCCGGAAAGCTCGCAATCCGGACTTTCACGGTGTACCGCACTCACCATGGGCCCGTGATCGAGGCAAAGAATGGGCGCTGGATCAGTATTGCGTTGATGCAGAAACCCGTTGAGGCATTGAGTCAGTCGTACCTGCTGACGAAAGCTCGCAACTACGCAGCGTTCATGAAGACGATGGAGTTCAAAGCCAATTCCTCGAACAACACTGTCTATGCTGACGCCGACGGAAATATCGCCTTTCTCGTTCCGCAATTTGTCCCACGGCGTGACGATCGATTCGACTATACCCACCCGGTCGACGGCGCCGATCCGGCAACCGACTGGAAGCCGCTGCATGCGCTCGAGGAGTTGCCGCACGTCTTGAATCCGCCCCTGGGCTGGATCATGAACACAAACGATTGGCCCTATTCAGCGGCGGGACCCGACAGTCCGAAACGCGAGAACTTTCCTCGCTACATGGATACGGCCGGGGAAAACCCTCGTGGAGTGCACGCAACCAGACTCCTCGAGAGCCAGAAAGACTTCACTGCGGACTCGCTGAACCAACTCGCCTTCGATCCTTACCTGCCGGCCTTTGAAGGACTGATTTCGGCGCTACTTGGCGACTATGATCGTCTCGCGGACTCTAATCCGCTCAAGGCGCGGCTCGCCGATCCGATTCGCGAACTTCGCGCCTGGGACCTTCGCTGGTCAGCGCAGTCCGTGCCGACCACGCTGGCCGTGCTGTGGGGAGATCAGCTCAATGCACTCGTCCGACAGGCGCCGAAGGCCGGGAGCCTATCGGTCTACGATGACATGGCCGACATCGCGCGCGCCGAGCAAAGACTGGCGACCTTGGCGGATGTCTGCGACCGATTGACGCGCGACTTCGGTACGTGGCAAGTGGTCTGGGGCGACGTCAATCGATACCAGCGCCTGACTGGGGATATCGCCCAGACGTTCAGCGACGCCGCAGCCAGTATTCCGATTCCATTCACGTACTCACGCTGGGGATCGCTAGCCTCATTCGACGCACGACGATACCCCGGAACCGCCAAGTATTACGGCACCAGCGGGAACAGTTTTGTCGCTATCGTCGAATTCGCCGACAAAGTGACGGCTCGAGCGGTTTTGAGCGGCGGCGAGAGCGGCCATCCGGAATCGATTCACTTTAGCGATCAGGCTGCGCGCTACGCTGACGGTGCGCTGCGTCAAGTCTATTTCTATCCTGAGGATCTTGAGGGTCACGTCGAACGAGCCTATCACCCAAAATGATGTGGGATGCAAGGGATCAGGTTGAGCTTGCGGCATCATCGCCCCCTCGCAATCTGGTTTTCACGGCTGTTAGAGCGCATGCTACTGCCAGCGAGGAGCCGAACAGTGGCCAAAAGATCAGGCTCTTCGCGCGTATCCTCCCGAAATAATACAAATGAGGTGATCCATCATGGCTCTGTACATGTTCATGGGGAAGTACACGCCCGGCGCAATGAAAGCAATCATTGACACGGGTAGCAATCGAGAAGCGGCGGCCCGGCAGGCGGTAGAGGCTGCGGGCAATAAACTAATTGGCTTCTACGGAATGTTTGGCCAGGACTACAACATTGCGATGATTGTGGAGGCACCAGGTCATGCCGAATATATAGGCGCGATCTCACCTGTGCTTAGCAGCGGCATCTTCGAAGCCTACAAGACAATTCCGCTCTACACGGCAGCTGATACCTTGGCTTCGATACCCATTGCCAAGAAGGTCCGCGCAGTCTACCGGCCACCTGGGAGCTGATGGCGCGCCGACAGATCGATACGCGGCCACCGAAGAGACCGTACCGGGTGTGCGCGGTTGCGGATCTGCGCATACGAAATGCTGTGTCAAAGACTGCTACCCTTTCATGGCTTGATACCATTGGAACGAATCAGCCTCTGCGCCGCGAGCCCTTGATTAATCGCGGCAACAACCTTGCCCGTCAACGCATTCTTCCCCCAAACCCACCAGGCAAGCCTGGCAAATATCGACATCAAAGACTCCCGCTCCATCCATCGTTGAAAGATGGCATTTGCCCGCGAACTGATGCCGTCCTTGATCGAATCGGCATCAAATGCTTGATACGGCCATTGGGGGAGCCCCTCTTCGGCCCGAACGGCCTCGACGAGCGGAATGATGGGTAGTTCTGCTCCGCCCGAGGACTGTGGCACCCGGTAGGCTTGGGCCCACGGTTTGTCACGCCATGCATCAAAAAGCGGATTGTCTTCCTTGAGCGTGAAATTAGAGCGCAGGAACTGCTGACAGTTGCGACGCCCTAGCCAGTAGTCGTGGAGACGATAGCTGCGACTCAGAAAGCCGGAGAATCCGTCCAGGGCGCCGCATGCAATCCACGGCCCAGATCTATTGGGATCGTCAGGCGCACCGTTTATGCCAGGCTCCGGGCGCACCGGGGCGATAAGAAATCGGCTGTACACATCATCGCTCGCCGCCAACGCCAGCTCCTCAGGCTTGAAGCGAGCCTGCTCCTTGTAGACCCCCAGCAATGCAAAGAGCGCGTCTTGCAAAGGGACGTCTTGTTCGGATTCGACGGGAGTCGTCGCAATGACTTGTGGAAATGGGTCAACAATGATGACGGCCTTACTGGCGCTGTGGCCATCACGGTCATTGCGCTGCGTTAAACCACCGGCCAACTCACTGCGGGCCAACTCGAATGGATCATTGTCGATACAGCCGCCGTCGAAGTTCACAAAGTTATAAATGGGTTGATCCTGTGGCGTACTGCCGGTCGGCCACGCCGGCTGCAGTAGTACGATCGCCGGAGGCTGACCAGGGACGCCCGCTGGCAAGAGAACCGGCAGGTTGTTGTAATCGGATCGATTGCGCGTGAGCTCGCGCGGCTTAAGGCCAAACGGAAACGCCGCCGACGCAATGGCCGATCGCTTGAAAAGTGGATTCAGTGGCGGCGTGGAGAGATCGATCTGGTATTCATAGGAGTACCCGGGATCCGTCCGGATCGCCGGTGCCGGTGCTACCCCGCCGTGCGTGACTGCAAAGCGCACGACATCACCGTGCGACACCATGCCCTCCTCATAGTCACCGACCCCACGAGCCCGATAGGCGTACGGGACGCCCGGGATATTGGTTAGAGTCGGCATTACGCGCAGGTTTTGCGCGAAGTACGCACGTGGTTGACCTGGCTTTGGATTAAGGACCTGATCCCCGATCTGATCGATGATTGTTGTGTCCAGCAGCGATACCGGTCGTGCGCCTCCGGCGAGATCCTGCTGCTTCAGGAGCTCGGAAATATCGATGCGATCGACCCACGCGGTAAACAGCGGGTTCAACGGCCCATTGGTCTGCTCTGATCCAGGTTTCACGGGCGGAAAGCGAGCCTGCGCATTGGCCGCGACGATTGCGGCGGTGAGAGCCCCGGCGGAGGCCCCGCTCATTACCCGCAGATTGATGCTGTGACTAGGTACCGAGCCGGGCGCAACAGCCCGCTGCAGATACCAAGCCTCCAGAGCCTCAAGGAGAAAATCGAGCACGCCGGCGGTATATGCGCCCGCTGACACGGCGCCCGCCATTGTCAGTCCGATCTCGAAAGTGCGCTCAACGCCCTCGTCCATAGAGTCGCGCCGCCCCGCCTCCCCTTCTGGTAAAAGATACTTCCGAGCTGGCCCGCCTGTCGAATAGAGACTGCCCTCTCGACCCGTCACAAACGACACGTTGCACGCTACATTATCTCCAGAAGCCTAATAGGGGATGCCGTGAAAACTAACCATACGACCGCTCTCGCTACCCTTCTCCTCATCGCCAGCTGCGGCCTTGGCGCCGAGGATGCGCCGGCGCCCCTTTATCCGCAGTACCCCAGCGAGACTCCGAGCAGCTTCGCAGCGGTCAGCGATACCTGGGACTATCAGCTGCGCGACGTCATGATCCCGATGCGCGACGGGGTGAAGCTGCACACGGTCATTTTGGTGCCGAAGGGTGCATCGCATGCCGGGATGCTACTGACTCGCACACCATATGATGCCAAGAAGCTCACGAGCCACACGCACAGCGGCCACCTGGGCCCCATGCTTGAGGGTTACGACAACGCTACCGATGTGATCCTGGAGGACGGCTACATCCGCGTCATGCAGGACGTGCGCGGCAAGTACGGCTCGCAGGGCGACTACGTGATGAATCGCCCGGTGCACGGACCACAGAACCCGACGCCAGTGGACGATTCTACTGACACCTACGACACCATAGATTGGCTGGTGAAGAACGTCCCCGAGAGCAACGGCAAGGTGGGAACGTTGGGCATTTCCTATGACGGCTTCGAACCCCTGATGGCGCTGATCAATCCTCACCCTGCGCTGAAAGTCTCCGTGCCCATGAATCCGATGGTGGATGGCTGGATGGGCGATGACTGGTTTCACAACGGCGCCTTCCGTGAGCAGAACATGACGTACATCTACGAACAGGTGGCAAGTCGCGACAACAGCATCGACTGGTGGTCGAGCTATCACGACGATTACGACCTGTATTTGCAGGCGGGCTCGGCCGGCGAGCTCGCGCGCAGTCATGGCATGCAGCAGATCGGCTTCTGGAACAAGATCGCGGGGCACCCGAACTACGATGCCTTCTGGAGCGACCAAGCCGTGGACAAGCTCCTGGCCGCACAGCCGCTCAAAGTACCGGTAATGCTGGTTTACAGTCTGTGGGACGCCGAGGATATCTACGGCGCCATCGCCGTGTACAAGGCAATCAAGCCTAAGGACGTGAACGGCAATATGGTGAAGCTGGTGCTAGTGCCCTGGTATCACGGCCAGGCCATCGATGACGGCAGCAGCCTGGGGAATCTGCGCTTCGGCAGTGATACCTCGCGCTGGTTCCGCGAGCACGTGCTGCGGCCCTTCCTGGCGCAATATCTCAAGGACGAAGCGGGCGCAGCGGATGTGGCGGCGGTGACGGCGTTCGAGACTGGCACCAATGAGTGGCGCCGCTTGGACCACTGGCCTGTCAGCTGCGAGTCAGGCTGTGCCCACTCGACCAAAGCGCTGTACTTGCAGCCCGGTAACAAGCTAGGGTTTGAGGCACCCGTTACTGCGGAAGCCTTCACCGAATACGTCTCGGATCCCGCACACCCTGTGCCCTTTCGCGCACGGCCCATCCAGCCGATCGGCTACGCGCCAGGGCAGACCTGGCACCAATGGTTGACCGATGATCAGCGCGAGGCATCCGGCCGCACTGATGTCATCTCCTTCACCTCGGCCGCACTGACCCAGCCTCTGCGGATCAGCGGCCAGCCTGCTGTGCACCTGATTGCTTCCACCAGCGGCACTGACAGCGACTGGGTGGTCAAGCTAATTGACGTGTATCCGGATGAGGTTTACACGCAACCGGAAATGGGTGGCTACCAGCTCGCCGTTGGCATGGACATTCTGCGGGGGCGCTATCGGGAAGGCTTCGTCACGCCAAAACCCATCAAATCCAACACGCCCCTCACCTATGAATTCATGCTCCCATCGGCCAATCACGTGTTCCTGCCGGGCCACCGCCTGATGGTGCAGGTACAGTCGAGTTGGTTCCCGCTCTATGATCGCAATCCGCAATCTTTTGTGCCCAATATTTTCATGGCCAAGCCTGAGGATTACCGCAAGGCCACGCAGCGCGTGTATCACTCGACAAAGCAAGCATCCTACATCGCACTTCCTGTGGTCGAGAACTGATGTAGACGACGATTGATGTCGGTGATTACGTCCGCAGATCGATCTTAATTGGTTGTTTAGCAAGATATCCTCGCGCTAGCAGCCGCCCGACGCTAAAGCGTTGAGCGCTCGGGAGGTGGCGTCACCAACATATGTTGCCGGTATAAGTCTGCGAGTCGATCCAGCTGATGTACAAATGACAGAACCGCCTTGCTATACACAACGGAATTCGGCGAATGGGTACGCAAAGCGCCGAACTCGGATACGACGTCGAGGTTAACTCCTATTAGGTTGCATGCAGCCTGCAGAGCGCTAAGACTTTCACGCTTGAGTTTGATGTCTTCATCGGTAAGCGTCGCCCACAAGCTTGCGAAACTTCCGACTGCTTTGCTCAACACGGTGGATACAAGCGAATAACTGTGCTTCCGATGCCACGCAATCTGATCGCGCCGTGGCGATAGTCGGCGCTGCGTGGCTTGACCTTGTGTTGCTTGACGCGATCAGCCGTCAATTACCGCGCGGTGATGTGGGCGCGACTAAAGCGCTGTTTGAGGGACCACTACAGGCGTTTGGCGCGAGAATCCATCTCGGCTATTCGCTCAACGTATATGGGGATGGCATATATCAGGATCTCGCTACGATAAAAGAAATCCGTAATGCCTTTGCTCACTCAGCCGAAGCGATGGCTTTCGACGATGATGACGTTGCCGAGCTCGTCGGTACCATGAATTCGCCTAAGAAAGTCAAATATCAAGGGCCACCGGAGCCTGTTACCCCGCGAGAGCGCTATGTGCGAGCCGTGGAAATCGTGGCAGATCTTTTGCTTAGTGATATGTCACGGCGAGCAACCGGATCCAGCGCTGAAGCCATCTTGCAGATGGCCGGCCGCCGCGACAGAGCCCAGTAGGAACGTGTTAGGCCGATGTGCCGAGAGCCAAGTCGCACGGTCAAATCTTGCGCCCCGCCGCAAACTGGAAGACGGCAGAGCCGCTCGGATCTGACTGGCAGATGCAAGCCGCTATCGCTTTGTGAACTTTGCGATTTCGGGAAACAACTAGCGCTTCAAGGCCTGCTCAATTAGGCCCCACGCTTCGCGGTATTGCTCGGGGTTTTTGATGTCAGTGAGCACGCACTTGGACCAGTTGCCGCGCGCGCCCTTTTTGAGTGCCGCGGTTACAACCCTGGCCGGCAGGACATAACAGATTGGGGAGCGTTGCCCCAGCTTCGTCAGATTTAGCTTCGCAAATACCACGAAGAGGGCCTTGAGGGTCTTGATCAGAAATCCTGTGGCAGTGTGCGAATGCCGACTCTTCACCTGGATTGACACTGAGGTCTTACGTCTGGTATCCGCAGCCACAATATCGACGCCGGCTCGGCTACGCTCGCATTTGAATGCATCGATGTTGCGGAACATCAGTTGCGCGACTACGTAGTGCTCGGCGCCAGCAGCCGGCATGTGTGTATCAGTTCGGATAGCCCCGAGACGTTCATTGCGGCGTTTGGTCTCCAATGCCTTCAGGCCAGCCAATCGCCATTTCTTCGATGGTGCTCTGTTCATGAGTTACGCCCGTAGGCGGCGCTCGCGCACCTCGGTCACATGAGACTTACATCCCCGGAACGACGACTTCAATTGTCCTAAAGCTCGCGTTGCTGAGCGTAACGTGCTGCCCAGGCGCGAACGGCCAGCCTTGCGCTGGCCCAATGATTTACGCCCTTGGGAGCCAGCACCAGATTGCGCCGCTGCTCTTGCCCCGTCGCTTGGCTGCTAAACACTGCAGCGACTTCCAGTGGCGATGCGGAGAAGTTCTTGAATGTCGCAACCATTCCACTGCCAAGGAGTGCCTGCCGGAAGGAAATAGTCACGGGTAGGTCCGGCTTCGCCGACTGCTGTAGTCGCGATGCCGCCTGACCGGCTTGCTGCTGAAGCTGGGCTATTTGACCCTGAAGCTGGCCGATTTGACCCTGCAGCTGCTCGGTTTGACCCTGCAACTGGTCGATTTGGGTCTTTGTGGTGCTGAGTTGAGCTGCGAGCTGATTTGCCCGCTTGTATTCAATGCTTGCCCAGGCGGCGGCCGCGATGGCGGCCAATCCGACGAGGACGAAGGCAATTATCCAAGGCATTGCCTTACCGGCGGTGCCTGCTGTTTCGGCTGTCATGGATTCCCCTCCTCCTTCTGCTGACCGGGCCATTGTAGTCGCGTCGACGATCAGATCAGTTCGCCCGACCTACATTTGATGCCAGGCCTAACTCGCTCCATAGAGCCGATGGCACAGCCGCCACAAGCTGCCAGATCACGGTAATTGGCTTGTCGCCCTCCCATGAGACGAAGGTCACAGGACCGCAGTAATAGAACGGCGCCCCACGCCCGTCTGGAGTCTTAGGCTTCGCACGCACAAAGAGGTGAACTCTGATGCCTAGTTCCTGATGTGATCGGATCGACTTTCCCGCCTCGCTGGCCTGCGTGGTTCGATTCTGGCTTTGCCATTGAAACTCAGTTGCGGATAGAAAATGATCCTTGTATTGGAAGGCCTCGTCATGATCGGCCTTGTCCAGCGTAACGAAGAGGAATAGGTGCTTGCCCTGACGGACGAATCCCTGCCCCCAATAACGTTCCGAATATTGCAAGTCAAAGAGCGGAGCAATGTCGGCTCGGCGATAAGCCTTGTAGGGGACGGCCCCTTCTCCGCTGCTACCTGAGGGTTTCAATTCCCAGCTCGAACCTTCCTGGCGCAAGACGACCTGATGTCTCGTCCCCGGTTTGCCAGCGTCTGGACCAAACCAGCGATGCAAGAGCTCTGGCAACGCATTAGTGTCGGAATTGGGTCGATGTACCACGTTGACCGCGATCTTCACAAAGTTGGCGCTGAGCAGCTCATTGTCAGTACGGACATCGGTCCAGCCCTCCGGCAGACCTGCAGAGGCATCTCGATTGGGCAGGAAGAGGATGGGCCTGCCGTCGGCATGGCTAACTTTGAGTACAAACTCGGACGCCGCGGCTTTACCGGGGCGCTGAAAATATTCAGCCAACCGCCAATCGACGATTTCACGTACCAGCTCCTGGGCGCAGCTCACGAGGGCAGGTAGCACGGTGAATCGAGAGCGAAATTGCTCGGCCTGAAAATCAAAGTAGCTGACACCGCCGGTTCCCTTGCCACCGATCCAGGCCTCAATGGGGTTCGTCCGCAGCATTTTCTGCAGTTCTACCGAATCGCCCAAGACCTCACCCAGGTCTGTCGCCATACGAGAGTCATGACTGGCCATGTCGGATATTTCGTCGGCAAGCTCCTGCAGCGACAGGACTCCGGGCAATTGATTGCGATTAATCATCGCCAGCAGCACTAGCATCTTGTAGCTGCGGGTCATGTCGGTCGTTTCGAGGGCCTCGAGGAGCGCGCTCAGTGTCTCGCGGCCGCGCTTCTCATCCGGGGTCAGTCCGCCCTGCGACTCGACAAAGCCGAGCCACGATCCGAAGCGAGGTCGCAGGGACCGCGGGTTGTAGCCCTCCCGAAACAGTTCGACGGCTGTTGGCCGCACGCCCAATGAGTCACGGAAATCCCCATAGCGCCGCGTCAGCAGCTCGACTGCCGAGTCACCGGTTCGTAGCAGCGCTCGGAAAATGTCTTTGACCTCCAGTTCATACGTCACTTCACATCCCGGCGGCAGCTCGGCGGTACCGGCTTCGAGCTGTTCGAGCAGATTAAGGACGGCCCGATCCCCCGGCTCCAGTCCGAAGAGTGCTTGGGGTTTCAGCAGGAAGGAACGGTGATTACCGATATAATCGATGACGGTCAGGTGTTTGGCCGGGTCGCTGCGTCGAAGGCCACGTCCGAACTGCTGCAGCCAGAGGATCCGAGATTCCGTCGGGCGCAGCATCAGCACCGTATCGAGCTCGGGCACATCCACGCCCTCGTTGAACATGTCCACCGCGCAGATCACCGCCAGAGAGCCGTCCTTGAGTGCCTGCAGAGACTCCGCGCGGGGGTCACTGGAGGCTCCGGCGTGTACGGCCGCAGCTCGAACTCCGTGCTCGAGCAGGTAGTTCTTCATGAAATCGGCGTGGCGCTGCGAGACACAGAACGCCAGAGTGCGTTGTCCGGCTCGACGTTGGTACTGATCCAGCGCATTCGCAGCTCGCGCCTGAGTGGCGACGGCGTTGGTCAAAGCCTCCTCGTCAAACTTCTTATTGCGCCAAGGAATATTGCGATAGTCGACGGTGTCCGGCACGCCGAAGTATCGGAATGGGCACAGCAGCGCTTGCCGGATACCTTCTGTGACGTCACACCGAAATACCAGATTGTCGTCGCACAGGGCGAGCAGATCTGCTCCATCGGTGCGCTCCGGCGTCGCCGTCAAACCGAGCAGGAATTTCGGCTTAAAGTACTGGATGAGCCGCCGGTAGGTTCGCGCTTCGGCGTGATGAAACTCATCGACCACAATGTAATCGAACTCCTCTGGTTCAAAGCGATCCAGATGGGCCTGACGTCCCAGCGTCTGAATCGAGGCGAACAAGACGGACGCCTCGGGAGACTTCTCCTGGCCGGTATATAGTCCAAAGGTGTCATGCGGGCGGATGGCCCGATACGTCGATAGCGCCTGTGCCAGGATTTCCTCCCGGTGCGCCACGAATAGCACTCTGCCGAAAGCGAGGGAATCGAAAGCGCTCAGCCAGGTCTTGCCTAAGCCCGTTGCCAGAACGACTAAGCCTGCCGTCCGGCCGTGATCTCGCGTGCTCTGCAGCGCCAACAATGCCGTCTTTTGCACCTCGTGCGGCGTCGGAATCGTCAGTGGCGGTTCGGGATCCATGTCGGCGAGCGCCGCGGCGTTTGGGGCTGCTCGGCGGCCCCGATAGCGCAGAATCCAATCGGCTGTCAGCGGCACTGTATGGGCGGATCTGAATAGAGACTCGAACGCCTGCCGAACCTCGCTCCAACCGGCGCTGTCTTGGGGCTGAAGCAGCCGATAATTCCATTCGATTCCGCTGGTCAGGGCGCTGCGGCTTAAGTTGGAGCTGCCGATCAAGGCAGCACCGCTGCCATCGATGTGTTGGAACAGGTAGGCCTTCGGGTGAAATGAGCCGGCAAAAGCCCCAGCACTCGAGACGCGGTCGGTTTCGAACATCCGGCACTGTACCCGCCCCCTCAAGTCCAGCAGCCGCAGTAGTGCATCGGGATCCGTCGCACCCAGGTAGTCACCCGTCAGAATCCGCAGTTCCCCTTCGCGATCCAGCAGATCCTGCAGGTGGGGCTGGAGTAGATCCAAGCCGCTACGCAACGTAAAGGCCACCGCGATGTCTGCGACTTTCGAGCGCGCGAGATGGTGTGTGAGCACCGGTAACAGCGGGTCACTGCCGCCGCCTGTAAAGAGTCCCCGCTGTGCGGCGGCCACGGCGGCATAGGGCGCCACGACGGCATCGCGAACGTAATTCGCCCGTTCGGGAATCACGTAGCGAACCCCGCCCCGCGGGTCCGCGACGTCACCGCGTCGGCGCGGAATCAAATGAACGTGCAGATGAAAGACCGTCTGTCCGGCACTCTCTCCGCTATTGATGCCGATGTTGTAACCGTCGGCACCGAATCCGGAGTCGATCGCAGCGCGCGCCACATCGATTCCGCGTAGCAGCGCGACCCGCTCCTCCATCGTGGCCTCGAACCAGGTACTCACATGCCGCGTCGGAATCAGCAGAGCATGCCCGGGGGTCACGGGATATGCATCCCAAAGCCCTAACACCAGTGCATCCCGGTAGAAGATCCGCGCATCCGCCGGATGACAGAACGGGCACTCGGTGGCGTTCATAGCGCCGCGCCGACTTGAAGTGCCCGAATACTCAAGTCTCCAGATAGGCCGTCCTGTACACACTGCGCGCACCTCCAGCGCGTCATCTTGCGTCGGCCAAGGCGAACAGACTGGCAGACGAGGCAACGATGTTCGAACATGGCCGGTCGAACCTGTCTACGACTTGGCGAGCGAATCGCCGGTGGCATATCTCGATGGCGCGCCACGGGCTCAAACCCGGCAGCTTGAACAAACTGCCGCCATTCGATCCCGTGAGGCCGCACCGCCGGACCGAATCGAAGCACCGCGGCGGCGTGGGCATATTCGTGACACAGAATCGCGGTCTGATTCCGATCCGATTCAAAGAATCGGAAACCCACCTCCAGGTGGCGAGTCGGCAGGACCCAGCGCGCAACGGTGCGCGTCAACCTCGGGTTGAATTGAAGCCTGCCGGCATCTCGCAGCTCAGGAATGCGCCATTTGCGGGCCCATTGGCGCCTCAGATGGACGGCCTGGTGAGAGATTCTTTGCAGCTGGCCAGAATGACGGTCTGCCAATTTCACGCGACCGGCGGTTTTGGCTGGCATGAATGCAGCCTCAGCTCGGATCAACCGGCGTCGATGACCCATAGTTCGCGACCGATTCCGCCACCTTCGGCAGAGACAGGTCCTCGGCAACTGCGCCAATGCGGCTTCGCACGTAGCAAGCTGCCTCGTGGTCCATGAAGTAGACGTGGCAGCCCTTCATTCCGCGCGTCATCAACGTTCGATAGGTGTTCTTGATAATGCGGTCCGCCTTTTGCTGTGCTTCGACCGGGTTCTGCTCGTGCAAGCGCTTGTACCCGCTCAATGACTTATCGTGCCGCGAGCGCTTCTCTGGTTGGGTGACTGCGACGCCGTTACGGACCACCCAATCCAGTCCCACAATCACACCGATGTAGTCGACTTCCAACCCCTGGCAAGTATGGATGCAGCCAATCTCGCTGACCGACTCCGGTGCAACCATCCACAGGCCGCCGTCTTTGGTGAGATTCCAGCGCATGGCAAATCCATATTCTGGAATGACGACGTCCCGGACATCTGAATTT
>Ga0302180_10003044_pt1 | contig 12828 bp, 10 predicted proteins | sample I_Palsa_E3_2_FD_200575 | JGI IMG/M metagenome (GOLD analysis project Ga0302180, IMG submission 200575) | Peat permafrost microbial communities from Stordalen Mire near Abisko, Sweden - I_Palsa_E3_2 | ecosystem: Environmental > Terrestrial > Soil > Palsa > Peat permafrost | place: Sweden... | reverse complement strand
GCTCGCCGAGGTCCCCGGCATGTGCGGCGTGGTCGACGGCGGTATCGTCGCCGGGCTGTGGGGATATGAGCTGGGCCAGAGCGGGGTCGGTGACATCTTCGCCTGGTTCACCCGCAACGGGGTCCCCGGCGAGTTCGCCGCCGAGGCCCGGCGGCGCGGCGTGCCGCTGCCGGCGCTGCTTGACGAGAAGGCCTGCGAACCGCCGCCCGGGGCCAGCGGGCTGGTCGCGCTGGACTGGGAGGGCGGCAATCGCTCGGTCCTGGTGGACGCCGGCCTGTCCGGCGTCATCGTGGGGCTGACGCTGGCGACCACGGCGGCGGAGATCTACCGGGCGCTGCTCGAGTCGACCGCGTTCGGCACCCGGATCATCGTCGAGGATCTCGGCGCCTCGGGCGTGCCGGTGACCGAGTTCGTGGTGGCCGGCGGCCTGACCAAGAGCGCCCCGCTGATGCAGATCTACGCCGACGTGCTGCGGCGCCCGCTCAGCGTGATCGGCTCGGAGCAGGCGGGCGCGCTGGGCTCGGCCATCCACGCGGCCGTGGCCGCGGGCGCCTACCCGGACGTGCCGGCCGCGGCCGACGTCATGGGCCGGGTATCGCGGGACGTCTACCAGCCTGACTCGGCACGCGCGGACGTCTACGACCAGCTATACGCCGAATACGTGCAGCTGCACGACTATTTCGGGCGCGGGGAAAACTCGGTCATGCACCGGCTGCGGGCGATCCGGGACCGCGCTTATCGCAGCCGAACGGGCAGTGGTGCGTGATCCACGATGACGATCGAGAAGGTGGGACGATGAGCCCTGAGATCACCTCGCTGGCCGAAACGGTCTGCGCGCTGCACGCCGAACTCGTGCGCAACGGCCTGGTCGCCTGGACGTCGGGCAACGTGTCCGCGCGGGTTCCCGGGTCGGACCTGATGGTGATCAAGCCGAGCGGGGTCTCCTACGACGACCTGACGCCGGAGTCGATGGTGGTCTGCGACCTGGACGGCAAGCCGGTGGTGGCGGGCGGGCTCAGCCCGTCCAGCGATACCGCCACGCACGCCTACATCTACCAGCACATGCCCGAGGTCGGCGGGGTCGTGCACACGCACTCGACCTACGCGACCGCGTGGGCGGCGCGCGGTGAGGCCATCCCGTGCGTGATCACGGCGATGGCGGACGAGTTCGGCGGTGAGATCCCGGTCGGCCCGTTCGCGCTGATCGGGAGCGACGAGATCGGCCGGGGCGTGGTCGCCACGCTGACCGGTCACCGCTCCCCCGCCGTGCTGATGCGCAGCCACGGCGTCTTCACCATCGGCGGTTCGGCCAAAGATGCGGTGAAGGCCGCCGTGATGTGCGAAGACGTGGCGCGCACGGTCCACTTGGCCCGGGCCTACGGCGAGCTGACACCGCTGCCCGCCGACCAGGTAGACGCCCTGCACGCTCGCTACAAGAACCAGTACGGTCAGCGTTGAGAAGAAGGAGAACTGACTTCACATGACCGCATGGAACGACCGTAAGCCGCGCATTGGCATTCTCGGGATCATGCAGGACCTGTACGACGAGATGATCCCCGGGATCGCGCAGCGGCAGGAAGGGTACGCCGCCGAACTCGCCGCGCACCTGTCGGACGTGGGCGAGTTCATCCCGAGCAAGGCCATCAAGTACCGCGAGGACGCCGAGCGCGCCATGCGCGAGTTCGAGGACGCGGACGTGGACGGCGTGCTCGTGGTCATGCTCACCTACGGTCCGGCCATGCGGGTGGCCCGGCTGCTCTCGGAAACCCGGCTGCCGGTCTGCCTGGCCAACATCCAGCCGGAACCCAGCGTGACGCCCGCCTGGGACATGGACGACATGACCTACAACCAGGGCGTGCACGGCGCCCAGGACACGGCCAACGCCATGGTCCGGGCGGGCAAGCGGTTCACCGTGCTGACCGATGACTGGAAGAGCGCCTCGTTCCGCGCCGACGTCGGCCGCTGGGCCCGCGCGGCGGCCGCGGCCACCGCGTGGAAGCAGCTCAGAGTGGCGATCTTCGGCTACGCGATGAACGAGATGGGCGACATCCGCGTCGACGAGAGCGCGCTGGTCAGGAGCCTCGGCCCGGCCATCATCTCGGTCGCGCAGGGCGACTTGTGGCGCGAGATGCAGGAGGTGAGCCCGGCCGCGATCGACGACGTGATCTCTTTCGAAGACTCTCATTTCGAGATCGATCCGAGACTGTCCGCGGAGGAGCGCACCGATCACGTGCGGATGCAGGTCGCGATCGAGCAGATCCTGGACCGCCAGGGGTTCGGCGCCTACACCGCGCACTTCGACGCGATCGGCGAGGACGGCCGGTTCGCCCGGCTGCCGCTGGCCGCGGCCTCGTCCCTGCTGGCCAAGGGCTACGGGTACGCCGCCGAGGGCGACGTGCTGACCGCCAGCCTGGTCTTTGCCGGGCACGTGCTCATCGGCAACGCGCACTTCACCGAGATGTACGCGATGGACTTTCCCTCGGACTCGATCCTGCAGAGCCACATGGGCGAAGGTAACTGGAAGATCGCCCGGTCCGACCGGCCCGTGAAGCTGGTCAAGCGGCCGCTCGGCATCGGCCGCCTGGCCGACCCGCCGACGTTCGTGTTCCAGTTGCAGCCCGGTCCGGCCACCCTGGCCGCCCTGGTCTCGCTGGAGGGGGAACGGTTCCGGCTGGTGGTCGCCGAGGGCGAGAACCTCGACAGCCAGGAACTGCCGGCCCTGGAAATGCCGTACGGGCAGTTCCGCCCGGCCTCCGGCCTGCGCAAGTGCCTGAACGGGTGGCTCTCGAACGGCGGACCGCACCACGAGGTGATGAACCTGGGCCACCACGCCGCCGACTGGAAAGCCTTCTGCCAGGTCACCGGCATCCAGTTCGTCCAGGTGTAGCACGGCCGACCGCTGATGATCTGGCCGGCCGCTGATGATCTGGAACGAGTTCGTCAGATCTTGGCGCCAGGACCGAGCGGTATTCACCACTGGTCACAGCCGCCCCGCCCAGCGCTACGTTAACGCCCGCGGATTGGCTTTCCCGGGATCCAGCCGACCTGATGTGACATTGGTGCGGTTATAACCGCACCGATGTGACATAGGGTCGGTTAAGCATTCGAGAACTGAAGGGCGGCGTCCAGGCGGAAGGGGCTGGAGTTATTCGCGGGACATTTGTGAGTCCTGGGTACGGGACCGCGAGCACCAGCCCGACGTCACCGATGCCGACTGCCGCGGAGCCCGCAGTGCGGCGGTTTGAACCCGGTGCCCACCGGGGGGTGCCCATCGTCGATGGCATGGCCGCAGGAGAGATCAGGCAGCTGGCGGACCCGGCGGTCAGCTGTCCGGGGAACGGGACGGGTCTCGCTGGCGCGGGTGGCGTAGCCGGCGGAGGCGGCCGACTACTAGGGGGACCGCGAACCAGAACACCCAGGCGTAGTTGGTGACGAAGAAGAACGGGATCGACAGGCCGAAGGCGGCCATCGGGATCCAGGTCTGCCAGCCCATGGTGTTGACGACCGACCGCGGGGCGTCGGGCGCCTGCCCGCGCGAGGTCATGTGCTTCAGCATGGCGAACTGCGCCACGGACTCCAGTAGCTGTACCAGGGCGTAAAACCCGAACCGCAGGGCGTGGGTGTCGAGGGTCGGCTGCCCGCTGGCGGTGAGCAGCCTGGTGGCGAACGGGATGATGACGATCGTGAAGAGCCAGGCCAGGTTGAGCTGCCGCAACCGCGCGTCGGTCCGCTTGACGTAGCGGAACAGATCGTGATGACTACTCCACGCCGCGGCGATCGCCATGAAGCTGATCACGAAGGCCGCGTAGTGACCGTCGTTGTGGCGGACCTGCAACCAGAGCTGATGTACCGTGTTCCCCTCAGGCACCGGCAGTTCGATCGCGAGCAGCGTGATCGCGATGGCGACCACGGCATCGGAAAACAGGGTCAGCCGGTCGGTGGCACGCTCTTCGTATCGGTCCTCGCGATCGGGTGCTAGCCGATCATCTTCCGCATTCAGTGTCAGCCCCCGTGATCGCGTCCCGGACATTTCCGCCGGTCACATGAAATCACGCGGACGGGTGACCGGGGGCGGTTACGCCTCGCTGATCCGCCAGTCTGCGGTGGCTGCGGTGACCGGAGGGTGGTACCAGGATCGTTCGGGCCAAAGAAAGGGGGCGGCCGGCGGGCGGGCACCTTCCTCCGAGAGGATTACTGGCCGGTGACCGGTTTCCAGTTGGGAACGGAGGGCTGGATGCGGGCGGCGGGGCCCTGGCCGAACAGCTTCATGATGTTGCCAGTGATCCGCTGGACCATGGCGGCCTCGCAGACCCCGCCGGGGTGGCAGCCGCTGCGGTCGTCGAGGGCGGGGATCCAGTTGTTGGTGCCGGTGTCGAGCACGCCCGTGCCGGTGGAGGAGTTCGTGTAGTACGTCATGTCGGAGTAGAACGCGCCGATGCTGGTCTGGCCCAGGCTGGCGGGGATCGGCGAGTGGCCGAAGATCTGGTCGTCGGCGGGCTGGCCGTAGCCCAGGTCGAATTTGTCCACGTCCGAGGCGATGAGGCTGGGGATGACCTCGCCGTTGTGCAGGCCGGTGCCGTCAAAGACCCAGGCCGAGGCGTCCGCGACCCGGAAGCCCACGTGCAGGCCGGGCTCGAGGAACCCGGCGTAGGTGTCGCCGGTGAAGTCGTACTCCGGCCAGCTTGACGGCGGGCTGGACCATTCGTTGCCGGTGACCTGGAGCGGGTTGCCGTGGCCGTCGAGCGGATCGGCGGCCGAGTCCCGGTAGTCGACGAGCTCACGGTCCGGGCCGAGCGGGGACGCCTGGGTCCTGACGTGCCGCAGGACCGGGCTGGCGGCGAAGAAGACGATGTTGACGCCCCGGTTATAAGCGGCGACGCCGGCCTGGCGCTCGCCGAGCGACCAGCACTCGTCGTGGCCGAGGGAGAGCAGCACCTTGTGCCTGAGCAGGTAGCCGGGATGCTCCTGGACGGTCAGGTCGGTGGCGTAGGTAACGTCGAGGCCGTGCTGTTCGGCCCACTTGACCAGCGGGTATTCCAGGCCGAGGAAGTTGCCCGAGCCGTTCTCCGCGGCGTAGGGCCGGTCGTAGGACACCACCCGGGCCCGGTTGCAGATCGGGTACACGTCCGGCGGGCAGCTGCCCAGGCCCTGGTAGTAGTCGTAGCCGCCGTAATAGTTCCAGGCCTGCCAGGTGAACACGTCGTTCTTGATCACATACGTGGCGGTGCTGGCGGGGTCCCAGATCGTCAGCGGGACGTAGCTCTGCCGGTGGCCCGGACCGGTCAGCTTGATCAGGTAGTCACCCTGGACGAACGCTTGGGTGACGGTGAAGGTCAGCGACGGAGACCAGTTATCGCAGGCCACCATGTTGGTACCGGCGGTGACTCGGCAGGCGGGCTGGCTCTTGCCGCTCTCCTGGCCCGACGCCCAGATCAGGCGCGCGCCCTGGCCGTGGTAGTAGCCCATCCGGAAGGCTTCGGCGCGGAAGGACGGGCCGCTAGTGCTGACGTACAGGGTCACCTGCTGGCCCTGCAGGGCGTAGACCTGGCTGGCGAAACCGCTGATGCCGCCGTGCGCGCCGTGGATCTCCCACGCGGTGGTGCCCGGCTTGTCGTTCTCCTGGACCACCCAGCGGGCCTGCACCCCGTCCGGACCGGAGAAGGTGGCCGGGCCCGCGGCGGCCGCCGCCTTGCCGACGGCGGCCGTCGCGGTCCCGGAAGCGGTCCCGGCCTGGCGAGTGGCCGACGGCGAACTCGCGGCCTGCGACGACTTGTGCGCCAGCAGCACCGCCACCGCGATGGCGGCCGCCGCCACGATCACGACGGCGGCCACCGCGCTGACGACCCGCCTGTCAGGCAACCCGTAACCTCCTCGCCGCCACGCAGCTATCCAGCACCATTACCCGGCCTGGAGGCGTCCCCGCGATCGCCCCCGGAATTATGCGGACAGAACCTATTAGATACACCCTGCGGACCATCCCCGGCGGTATTTCCGCGGGGCGGCGCGGTCCTGGGCGAACAGATGTAATTGCCACCAGGGGCTGTTCCGGCGGGACGCACGGCCCGTCAATCGTCCTCTGCCTTGCGGACCCATCCGATCATGCCGCGTTTGGTGATAGTGATGGGGGTACCGAATTGCTGTGCGGCTGCCGAGGCACGTGGTGCAGGTAGTCCCCGGCCGCGCAGGTAGAGCGTCAGAGCGTCACGGTCGGGGATGTGCACTATGAGCTCATTCCAGCGCTGAATGTCGAGAACGTCGAAGCCGGATCTGAGCAGTCCGGGGCCGTTCTCAGCGTCGAAACTCAATGGTTTGCCCCAGCCGGGCAGGACGGACGCCAGTTCAGGGTCGTTGTAGCGGCTGACGGTACTGACGGCGAGCAGCCCGCCAGGCCGCAGAACCCGGCATGCTTCCCGCAGAGCCAGCCCGGGGTCGGCCAGGTGGTAGAGCATGAACAAGGCGGCCGCGCCGTCGAACGCGCCCGGCATCTGTCCCGAGGACCTGACGGTGACCGGGAGCGGTTCCGCCCTCGTCGCGAACGTACGGTTCGTCGAGGTGCTCGGCAGCGAGCAGCACGTGTACTTCTCCATCGACGCGACGCCGGCCGGCGCCACGGGCGGCGTGGCGGACGACGCCGCGGAGGCGAGCATCCTGCTCGGCAGCGCCCCCAACGGCGCCGCCCGGCTGGATCCTCGCGTCGCGGTCGAGCCCGGCGGCCGAATTACCTTCGCCTTGGACCCGGCGCGTCTGTACTTCTTCGACCCTGACACCGGCCGGGCGATTACCGGGTAATCCGCCCTATATCTCCCACAAGGCGGCGACCGGCACCGCACGCATCCGCGGCCCGAAGGGAAGCGTCTGAGTGCCGGTATAGAGAACGACCCCAGCGACGAAATCGCCGCCGATCCTGTCGGCCAGATGCCGCAAGCCGCGGAAATCTCCCGCACTGACCGTCGAGGAAGCCTTGACCTCGATTCCAACGACGCTCCCTTGCCGGTTCTCAAGGACCGCGTCGACTTCGACCTTGTCCTTGGTGCGGTAATGGAATAGCTCGACGCGCTGCCGTGCCCACGTGAGCTGGCGCGCGAGCTCCGTGAGGACGAATCCTTCAAGCAGCGGGCCGAATTGACCGCCAGGGCGAAGCAGGCTCCGTACGTCCGCGCCGAGTAGGTTAGCCGCGATCCCCGAATCGACAAAGGTCAGCTTGGGTGTTCCGATCGCTCGCGCGCTCACGTTCCGTGACCAGGCCGGGATCCGTTTGATCAGGAAGACTTCTTCCAGAAGACCCAGATAACGATGGACGGTACTGGCGGGAAGCCTGGCGTCACTGCCGACAGCGGCCACCACCAGGAGCTGACCAGAGCGGGCGGCCAAGAGCCGGATCAGTGCACGCATCTCGGCGGTGCGTTCGATCTCAGACAACTGGCTGACATCACGGGCGACGAGATCGGCGAGGTACGAGTCGAAGAACCGCTCGCGGCGGCGAGGGTTCGCGCGCGCCAGGGCCTCAGGAAAGCCGCCTCGGACGATGCGTTCGGCGTATTCCTGCCGGCTAATCACTGAGTCATGAGTCAATGCTTCACCCTGCTCGAAGACGGCGTCCACGAACCGATCCGGAGTACCGTCAATCTCTCCCTGGGAAAATGGCCACAGCTCAATCGTCTCGATTCGCCCAGGCAACGTGTCCGGCAAGCTGCGCAAGGCCAGCACGCGTGCTGATCCGGTGAGTAGGTACCGGCCTGGCCTTTGATCAGTATCGACCTGCTCCTTAATGGCGAGCAGGAGTTCAGGGACTCGCTGGATCTCATCGATTACCATGAGCTCGGGATAGTCCACGAAGCCAGCTGGATCGGTGAGGGCCGCCTGCCGGGTTGCCGGCCTATCCAGGTTGCGCCACTCAGCTTCCCTGCCCTTGGCGACCAGACCGAGCAGCGTGCTCTTCCCGCACTGGCGTGCCCCGGTAATGAGAACGACCCGAGTGTCCGTTAGCGCCTCGGTAACCGACACCTCAGAATGTCGGGCATACAGCTTGCCCAGCGGGGTTGGATTGACACGTACCACCTGATCAGAGTGGCACAAATGTTCCCCGGACGCCATCTTATCCACAAGTTCCGTGGTGGTTTGGTCGCTGGGTTCGTGGTGGCCTGGTCGCTGGGTTCGTGGTGGCCTGGTCGCTAGGTTCGTGGTGGCCTGGTCGCTAGGTTGGTGGGGTCTGGTCGCTGGGTTCGTGGTGGCGTGGAGAGCGGAGTTGCCATGAAGGCCCGTACCGAAATTCGGTTGCGCGGAGCGGGGAGCATGTGACAACCTGCTGCAGGTTCGTGCCGGTGTTGGCCGGCTGAGTGGAGGGAGGCGCCACGTGTCTATGCCCGTCGCGGGCGCGTTGCTGCCTGCCCCGTTCACCGCTCAGCCGAGGAGCATCACCCGTGCACGACTTTGCCTCCGCAGACTACGAAGTATCCCGCTACCGCCGCGGTAAGCAGCGTTTCGACGACGACGAGCCGACCACCGCAAAACGTGTCGGGCGGCGCCGGGCTCTGCCATCCATTGAGAGCTTCGACGCGACCGACGGACTGCCCGAAGGCGACCGCTGGACCACCTGGGACCAGTCGGTCCCGACCGAACGCGGCCCGAAGCCGTACCCGGAATGGCTGGTCACCGAGCTGGCCGCCGTCGACACCGAGCTGGGCATCCTGAAGACGGGCAAGGAAGCCGACGTCTTCCTGCTCCGGCGTGGTGTCCCGCAGACCGGCCGGTCCTGCCTGCTGGCCGCCAAGCGGTACCGGTCCGCCGAGCACCGGATGTTCCATCGCGACAGCGGCTACCTGGAGGGACGCCGGACCAGGGAGTCCAGGGTCAACCGGGCCATGGCAAGCCGGAGCACGTTCGGGCGGCAGGCCATCGCGGGCCAGTGGGCGTCCGCCGAGTTCAGCGCGCTGGCCCGGCTCTATGCGGCCGGGGTGCCCGTTCCGTATCCGGCGCAGATCCTCGACACCGAGCTGCTGCTCGAGTTCATCGGCTCGCCGGACGGGATCGCCGCGCCGCGGCTGGCCGAGACCAGGCCCGGTCCCGCCGAGCTCGCCGGGCTGTGGGACCAGCTGGTGCAGGCGCTCGTCGCGCTAGCCAGAGACGGCCTGGCGCACGGCGACCTGTCGGCGTACAACCTGCTGGTCTACGAGGAACGGCTGGTCATGATCGACCTACCGCAGGTAGTCGACGTGATCGCGAACCCGCGGGGCGCTTTCTTCCTCACCCGCGACGCGGAGAACATAGGTCACTGGTTCGCCGCACACGGTCTGGCCGGCGTCCGTCCGGAGCCCGGGGATCTCGCCGCTCTGCTCCGCCGGGAGGCCCTGATCGGTCCCTAAAAAGGGCCGATCGTTTTGTGGTGGCTGTGATAACCCACCCGGCGGCCGGCCTCGATATCCGATGATTTATGACGCTGCGGATGAGTTAGTCGGCGTCGGCGTCGGCGTCGGCGTCGGCGTCGGCGGTGTGGACGCGCGCGTGTGCGTGTGCGTGTGCGTGTGCGTGTGCGTGTGCGTGGGCGTGGGCGTGGGCGTGGGCGTGGGCGAACTGCTCTCTTGCGGGGTGGGCGTCGGCGAGAAGGCGGATGCTGTCGGGCTGCTTTGCACTGGGGACGCGGTCGGCGTGCTCTCCGCTGACTCATGTGCCGCCACCAGGCTGTTGGCGGCCTTACTTCTGCCCTGGCCGGGTGCTGAGCTGGTCGCCCACGGTGCGGGACTGATGGTCGCGGCACCAGCTCCTGACCCGCCTGTGCTGTGCGGCTTCGCGCCAGTGAGGCCGGAAGCCGGCGTGCTGCCGGCGCTCCGCGTCGTCCCCGGTGCCGCCGCGGAGCGACGGAGCTCGTCGGCGAGTTCAGGGGAACCCAGCCTGATCGCCACCGCCGCGGCGAGCAGCAGAACCAGGGCCATGCCCAGGACCGCCTTGCGAGAGCGGTGCCGCACCCGCTCGGCCGTGCTGTCTTCGTCGCTGGAGAGCATCCTGGACATCTGCGGCCGTTCCGGCGGTACGGCCGGCGGTCGGAAATCGGTGTCCATGTTGTCTTTGGAGGGCCCAGGGACTGGTGCGAGAAAACGCGCGGCACCTACGGCGACCGTGGTTTTGGGGTCGGTGTCAATCGCCGGTGCCTGGCCGAACTCGGCCGAGATCAGCTGGGGATCCGGGACGAGCCCCCGACCAGCAGAATCGCATCAAGCTGCGTGCTATAGACGGCTGCCGATTCCAGCGCCCGGTGCAGCGCCTTGATGGTCCGGTCCAGTTCTGGCCGGATTATTTCCTCGAACTCGGCCCGGGTCACCCGGATCCGCTGCCGCACCCCACCGAGCGCCACCGGGATGGTGGTGTCCGTGTCCACCGACAGGGCTTCCTTCGCCTCCGTGCACTCGCGCCGCAGCTGGGCGACCTCGGGAACGATGCCCGGATCGTCCGGGTCGATCTGGGTCAGCGGCACCCCGGCGGCGGCGCATACGTGCTCGAACAGCATCTCGTCAAAGGTGACCCCGCCGAGCCCGTCGATCCCTTCGGGCCTGCCAAGGAGCGTGAATGCGGTCGGTGAGTCTTTGCGCATCACAGCGGCGTCGAAGGTCCCCCCGCCCAGGTCGTACACGGCCAGAAGGGCGCCGACCTCGACCTGTTCCCGGCTGGCGCACCCGATCGCGGCGGCCTGCGGTTCGCTCAGCAGTTGCGCGCGGCCCAGCCGCGTCATCTCGCCTATGCGGGTGGCCTGGACGGCCTGCTCGAACAGGCCTACCTTGTGTGGTCCCCAGCTGGCGGGGCAGGTCAGCGTGACGCCTTCGGGCAGTTCACGTTCTCGCTGGTTGACCTGCTGCCATACCCATTGGACGAGCACCGCGGCAAGCTCATGAGCCTGCCACTGTACCCCGCCCACCAGCAGCGGGATCTCATCACCGATCCGGCGCTTGAACTCCCGCACCACACGGTCAGGGTCGGTGAGCGCGCGGCGCTCCGCGGCCTCGCCCACAACCAGCGAGCCGTCTCCGGCCAGGAACAGCACCGACGGTATGGCGGGCAAGCGGCGGCCCAGCTGAACGACGTGAGTTTCCAGCTCGTCCACGGCCGGCCGGTACAGCGCCGCGGCCGTGTACGTCGTGCCGAGGTCGATCCCCAGCCAGTACGCCATCCTCATCACCCTCCCCAAGCGGGTACTTCCCGGCACCCTACGGATGTATCCAGCAAACCTTCCGGAAACGTCCTGAAAACAAGACGCGGATCCGGGCCATCGCGTTGGCGTCGGGAGCCCCTGGCAAGCCCCCTTTCCTGATTAGGGGATTAGGGGCGACTGAGAGAAATCCCCTAATCCCCTATTAGGGGAACCGCTCGGATCCCCTATCGGTGCCCCGGAGATAGCGGGTTGTTCCCCGATTGCCGCGGCGCGATCGACCCCTAGATTTACCGAAGCGCCCGGACACCGGTCCGTTCGCTCATCTAGCGATATCGAGGAAATAGCAACGATGACCGCTGCGACTTCGTTGCTGGACTTCATCCTGAGACTGCTCAAAGATCCGCAGGCTCAGGCGGAGTTCCGCGCGAGTCCCGAGCAAGTGCTGGCCGCCAACGGCCTCACTGACGTGTCTGCTGCGGATATTCGCGACACACTGCCGCTGGTGACGGACAACCGCTTCGTCGATCTAGACAGCAGCCACGCCGTCTCGCCGTTGGCCGTGTCGGTCGCGGGAGGCAGCCGCATTCACGCTGCCATCCAGTACCTGCACCACGTCACACGCACCTACCGGTACGACGACCACGGCGCCCACGCCCACGACCCGGGGCACGTGAACATCTGGGCCGCCGGCGACAAGACGCCGACGTTCGATGACAGCCACGTGGAGCCGGGCGGCCCCCTTCCCGGCCCGGGTGGCGCACCGGGTACCGGCAACTGGGCGGGCGACGGTCACGGAAACTCAGGCCACAACGGCAACCTCATTTACGGTGACCACAACAAAGGCCTGATCTACGGCGACGCGCAGGACGGCCCGGCCGGGAGCTCGCCCAGCAGCACCTTCCGCCACCCAGGCCGCGACCGCGACGGCGGTCTGCACAGCTACGGTTCCGGGGCCGCCACGACCTCGGCGGGCGGTCCCGGCAGCCCGGCCGCTTACTCCGGTGACACCGCCGGCTCGCACGACAGCACCGGCTTTCGTCCCCTGGACTCGGGCGGCGCCGCAAACCCTGCGGGCCCGGACGACTATCACACGCACGACGCTCACGGCGGCTTCGGCGACAGCCATTACGGCCAGGACAGCTACTACGGCCTGGACACCGAGCACGGCACTAACGACGTCCAGGAGCCGCATACATACCAGGAGCCGCACATATATCTGGACCTGCACTGAATTGGTGACCGCGGCGGCCCGGGTCGACTGCCGACCGGGACCGCGGCCACCTGAGAACTGGCACGACGAAGCGGCACCCCGCTTTGCGTGTTGATCTGTCTGGCTGCGTCCGCAGACGGACAGCTTCCTTCAGAAAGAGAGAAAGCAGATGTCACCTACATCACCGAACAAGAACGACGGTCACCACGACGACCACCACTGGAATTTCGGTAGCGGGGCTGGCCCCGATCCGTCTTGCCGGGGCAAGGACTCCCACCACGGCGACCACCACCACGGCCAGGACGGCCAGCACGGCCAGTACGGCCAGTACGGCCAGCACGGCCAGCACGATCAGTACGGCCAGCACGACCAGTACGGTCAGCACGACCAGGATGGCCAGCACGACAAGCACGACAAGCACGGCCAGGATGGCCAGCACGATCAGTACGGCCAGCACGATCAGTACGGCCAGCACGAT
>Ga0302180_10003042_pt1 | contig 12832 bp, 10 predicted proteins | sample I_Palsa_E3_2_FD_200575 | JGI IMG/M metagenome (GOLD analysis project Ga0302180, IMG submission 200575) | Peat permafrost microbial communities from Stordalen Mire near Abisko, Sweden - I_Palsa_E3_2 | ecosystem: Environmental > Terrestrial > Soil > Palsa > Peat permafrost | place: Sweden... | reverse complement strand
TGTACATCGAATCGTCGAGCAGCTTGACGATGAGATACAGATCCCCATTCGAGCCGCCATTGAGACCGATGCCGCCTTGACCCGCCAGACGAATGCGTTGCCCGTCGCTGATGCCCTTAGGAATCGCAACTTCAAATTTCTTGGTCACCAGAACGCGGCCGGTGCCCCCGCACTGCGGACAGAGTCGAGCGTTCACGGTACCGGTACCGTGGCAGTTGGGGCAGAGATCCTCAACTTGTAACGCGACGGCCTTTTTGCCGCCGTCATACACGTCGCGCAACCCTAGCTCGATCGTTGTTTCGAGATCCTGGCCGCGCTGCGAGAAGTTTGTGCTCTGCGCACTTTGCCGGCGCCCGATGCCCGAGAAGAACATATCGAAGAAGTCCGAGAATCCACTCGGACCCGATCCACCCGCCGCGCCCGTGTTGAAGTCGAACCCGCTGTAATCGCTGTCGTTGTACGTGCGGTGATACTCGCGTTGTTGCTCGGCCTGGCGCGCAGCGCGCTGCCAATCCGATCCGAGCGCGTCGTACTTTTTCCGCTTCTCCGGATCGCCGAGCACTTCGTAGGCTTCGGAAATCTCTTTGAACTTTTCCTCGGCGGCCTTGGTATTGTCGGGATTGGCGTCGGGATGCCACTTGCGCGCGAGCTTGCGGTAGGCGGACTTGATGTCTTTTTCAGCTGCGCCCTTTGGAATGCCGAGAACCGCGTAGTAGTCTTTGTAGTTCATCAGTGCTTGGCGACGAGCACTTTCGCGGGTCGAAGCAGTTCCTCGCCGATCGTGTAGCCCTTCTCGGCGACCTCGAGAACCGTATCGTCGGGAACGTCGCTTGGAGCCGGAAGCGTGCCGATGGCCTCGGCGATGCGCGGATCGAACGGTTTGCCCTTGACATCGATCGGCTTTACGCCTTCGCTCGCGAGAATGGCTTCGAAGCCACGCAGCGTTTGTTCGATGCCGCCTCGCAATTTGTCGCCGCCGCCTTGATCGAAGGCGAGCGCGCGCTCGAGGTTGTCGAGCACGGGAAGAAACCGTTCGAGCAGTTTACGGCGGTGCGAGGTGACGATCGAGGAAATGTCGCGCTCCATCCGCTTCTTATAGTTCTCGAAGTCGGCCATCGCGAGCAGAAACTTCTGGTAGTTGTCATCGGCCTTGGCGTTTGCCGCGTCGAGCTGCGCGCGCACATCGCCCGTCGATCCTACGGGAGGGTCGAGTGTCGCCTCACCGGCTTCAGTAAATAATTCGTTATCGTTCATAGATAATTTCTAGCGCACAAAGCGCCCGGAGGGCGCGACTCTGCGGGGCAGAGATTTACCTCTGCCCCGCAGGGTCTGTTATTTGGCTTCTTTGAACTCGGCGTCGATCACATCATCGGACTGCGCAGAACCGTTGGTCTGCGCGCCCGCACCGGCGGCGGCACCGTCTTGCGATGCGCCGGCGGCTTCGCCGTTGGGCGATGCAGCCTTGTAGAGCAGCTCCGCCATCTTGTAGCTGGCAGCTTGCAGCTTCTCGATCGCCGGCTTGATCTCGGCGACCGTGCCGTTTTCGCTGATGCGCTTGAGCTCTTCGAGCGCCGATTCGACTTCGCCGCGCGCGCCCACATCGAGACGCTCGCCCACTTCTTTGAGCGACTTCTCGGTCGAGTAGATCAGGCTCGAGGCGTTGTTACGCACTTCAGCCTCTTCGCGTTTGGCCTTGTCGGCTGCGGCTTGCAGCTCGGCATCTTTGACCATGCGGTCGACTTCTTCTTTGTTGAGATTGGTCGATGCGGTGATCGTGATCGCCTGCTCTTTGCCGGTGCCTAGATCCTTGGCGCCAACGTTGACGATGCCGTTGGCATCGATGTTGAACGCAACTTCGACCTGCGGTACGCCGCGCGGAGCCGGCGGAATGCCTTCGAGTCTGAAGCGTCCCAGCGTCTTATTGTCCCCTGCCATCGGGCGTTCGCCTTGCAAGACGTGGATGTCGACCGAGGTTTGGCCGTCTTCGGCCGTCGTGAAGATCTGCGACTTCTTCGTCGGGATCGTCGTATTACGCTCGATCAGCGTGGTCATTACGCCACCCAGCGTTTCAAGGCCGAGCGAGAGCGGGGTCACGTCGAGCAGCACAACGTCGCGAACTTCGCCCGCGAGCACGCCGGCTTGAATCGCCGCACCGATCGCCACGACTTCGTCGGGGTTGACGGTGAGGTTCGGCTCTTTGCCGGTGAGCTTCTTGACCAGCTCCTGGATGACGGGCATGCGGGTCGAACCGCCGACCATCACGACTTCGTCGAGCTTCGAGATGTCGATCTTCGCATCGGAGAGCGCGTTCTTGAAAGGCGCGACGCAGCGATCGGTGAGATCGGCGGTCAGCTCTTCGAACTTCGCCCGCGTGAGCGTGATGTCGAGGTGCTTTGGACCCTCTTGATCGGCCGTGATAAACGGCAAATTGATCGTAGTCGTCACGACCGAGCTAAGCTCGATCTTCGCCTTCTCGGCAGCCTCGGTAAGACGCTGCATCGCCTGCTTGTCTTTGCTCAGATCGATGCCTTGCTCTTTGCGAAACTCGGAGACGAGCCACTCGACAACGCGACCATCGTAATCGTCGCCGCCGAGGTGGGTGTCGCCGCTAGTCGACTTGACTTCGAAGACGCCATCGCCGACTTCGAGGATCGACACGTCGAACGTGCCGCCGCCGAGGTCCCATACGAGGATCGTCTCGTTGCCCTTCTTGTCCAGGCCGTAGGCCAGCGCCGCCGCCGTCGGCTCGTTGATGATGCGCAGCACTTCGAGTCCTGCGATCTTGCCGGCGTCTCTGGTCGCCTGACGCTGTGCGTCATTGAAGTAGGCGGGAACGGTGATCACCGCTTTGGTGACGCGCTCGCCTAAATAGTTGCTCGCATCGTTGACGAGCTTTTGGAGAATCATCGCGCTGATCTCTTGCGGAGTGTAATCCTTGCCGTCGATCTTGACGCGATAGTCGCCTTCGCCCATGTGGCGCTTGATCGAAGAGATCGTGCGATCGGGATTGGTGATCGCTTGACGCTTCGCAAGTTGGCCCACGAGACGTTCGCCGGTCTTCGTGAATGCGACGACCGACGGGGTCGTGCGCGACCCTTCGGAATTAGGAATGACGACGGGCGAAGGGCCCTCCATCACGGCAACGACCGAATTGGTCGTGCCAAGGTCGATACCGACCACTTTTGCCATGTAAAACTACCTCTCGAAAATATGTCTGCGCGGGACCTGGACCAGCTTCTCTTGCGGTCACTCGCCGCAACCTTAGCCGAGGCGAGCGTGCACCGAGGTAAGTGCAACAATCACATGGATTCGGGGATGCAACGAGGGCGAAGATCTGCCTTGCCGCTTACGGGCTTGCGCAGTCGTAGTACCCGACCATCATACACGATGGACAGGTCTGTTGTTTCCAACACCAAAGAGAAGAGGCCGGTTGCAGGTCTGACCTCTACGAAGGGCGCGAAGCCCGAGGCACCCTTCTCCGCTCGCTTTCTTGTTTACGCTCGCTTCGCAGGGTGCCTCGGACCTCGCTTCCTTCGGTCTCGGTATTTGGCTAAGGACCCTGGCCGTTGCCCTGCTGGGGGGCGCCGATCTGCTCGGCCGGCCGCTCCTCGAGTGTGACGGCGGCGAACTTCTTCACGCCCTGCGACCACACGTCCAGGCGCAGAACGTCGCCCGGCTTCTTCGAAGCGATGTACTTGCGCAGCGCGTCGGCCGTGGTAACGGGCTTGCCGTCGGCCTGGAGGATGACGTCGCCCGGTTCGAGTCCAGCCTTATCGGCCGGACTGCCCTGAACCACTTCGGCGACGGCGAGGCCGCCCGGGCCGGTGTAACCGATCTGGTTGCGAGCGCCGGGGGTTAGGTCGGCTAAGGCGACGCCGGCAAACCCGGCGTCGGTGCCCTGATGGAATCCCGGGTTGGCGAGCAATTGCGGCACGACCGAACGCACCGTATTCGAGGGAATCGCGAAGCCGATGCCCTGCGCCGCTTCGTCGGTGAGCTGGTTGACACCGATGACGCTCCCGTCGATGTTGATCAACGGGCCGCCCGAGTTGCCGGGGTTGATTGGTGCCGAGGTCTGCAGCAGGCCCTTAAAGTCGTAATAGCCGTTGCCGCCGCCTTCCGCGCCGACCTTCTCTTCGCGCTGGAAAGCCGAGACGACGCCGAGTGTGACCGTTTGCTGTAACTCGTACGGTTCGCCGATGGCAATCGCCCATTGGCCCTGCTCCAGTTTGTCCGAGTCGGCGAGGTCGAGCGCCGGCGGGAGCTTTTTATAGTTGTCGACCCGGATCACCGCCAGATCGGCGCCGACATTCACCGCGACGACGTGCGCCGGCACGTGATCGCCGTTCGAGAAGATCACGGTGAGATTCGACAACTTTGCACCGCTCGGTGGGTTGACCACGTGCGCGTTGGTGACGATGTCACCCTTGTTGTCGTAAACGAAGCCCGAGCCCGAGGCTTGGCCCTTGAAGTGCTGGACGATGCCCGGCCCTTGCTGGCCGAAGAACTGCTGGATCATCGGGTCGATCGGAACGACTTGCTGGCCGTTGATCGTCTCAGTGATCGCGACGACCGAGGCCTTGGTGCGCTTAACCGCGCTCACGATTCGATCCTGATCGCTTACGCCGTTGAGCGGCGCTGCGGCCACAGCCGGAGGCGTATGGTTCGGCCCCGCGACGTTGGTAAAGTGCGTGCTGGCGTAGAGCATCATCACGAAGCTGCCGATGACGGCGCCCGATAGGCCGACGATCACTGTCGGCAGGAAACGATTTTTCACTATTTTTCCGATCTAGCGACGATTATTCTGGGAAATTTTTCTACTCTGAGAACGAGGGTTGGTTTCGGGGCGTTCCTTAAGAAAACGGCAAAAAGCTAGCCCTTGGCTACTTTTTGATGGTCCATGGCCTCGTCGCTGACGATGGCTCCGTCGAGGAGGCGAACGACGCGGCGGGCGTTCCGGGCGATGTTTTCGTCGTGTGTCACCATGATGATCGTCCGGCCGCCGGCATGCAACTGGTCGATCAGCGCCATGATGTCAGCGCTCGTCTTCGTATCGAGGTTGCCGGTTGGTTCGTCGGCCAGAAGGACCGCGGGGTCGTTTACCAAGGCTCGCGCAATTGCGACGCGCTGCTGCTGACCGCCTGAAAGCTCGCTTGGCTTGTGGTGCGCGCGGTCGGCTAGGCCGACCTCGGTCAGCATGGTGAGCGCGCGCGCGCGCCGTTCACGCGTGCTGACACCCGCGTAGAAGAGCGGAAGCGCAACGTTGTTGATCGCGTCGGTGCGGGCGAGCAGGTTGAACCCCTGAAAGACGAAGCCCAACTTGCGCAGCCGGATTGTGGCGAGCGCATTGTCGTCGAGGTGCGAGACGTCTTCGCCATCGAGATGATACGAGCCACTGGTTGGACGATCGAGACAGCCGATGATGTTCATCAGCGTCGACTTGCCTGAACCTGATGGTCCCATGATTGCGACGTACTCGCCGCGTTCGACGACAAGATCGATGCCTTGCAGGGCCGGCACCTCGAGTGAGCCCGTTTTGTAGGTTTTGGTGATCTGCGCGAGATCGATCGCGCGAGAATTATTCATAGCGCAACGCCTCGATCGGGTCGAGCGACGCCGCGCGATACGCGGGATACGAACCAAATGCAAGCGTTACAATTGCCGCAAAGGTCAGGGTGATGATAAGTGCTTGCGCGTACGGCGGGGGTGCGGTGTAGCCCGTCAATTTTACGATGAAGATACTATTGATCAGGCCGCCCGCGAGCAAGCCCAACGCCATGCCGACGAAGCAGCCAAAACTACTGAGCAGCGCCGCCTCGATGAAAAATTGCATCAAGATTTGTCCTTTGCGCGCGCCGATCGCTTTACGCGTGCCGATCTCACGGGTTCGTTCGTTGATTGAGACCAGCATGATGTTCATCACGCCGATCCCGGCAACGACCAGCGAAACCGCGCCGATCAAGCCGACGACGATCGTCACGGCATTGAAGACTCCGTCGATGCCGCCGGTGAATGCAGCCTTGTCGAACGTTTTATACTGCACGTCCTTGCCGATGTTCCGCAACTGGCGGACGCGGTTTATCACGGCGGCCTCGGTTTCCGGAATGATCGACGTATCACGGACGGTGAAGCGCGCCGCGAAGATGCGGTCGCCGTGCACGAACTCGCGCACGTAGGTCGTGTACGGGATGGATACGTCGCCGCCGAAAGTCGCGTTCAGCAAACCTTGCCGCGGTTTGGCTAAGACGCCGACGACCACGTACCGGTGCGTGCCGGCGTAGACACTCTCACCGCTTGGATCGCCGCCGTCGGGAAAGAGCCGCTGGTACGCGGCCCAACTCAGCACGGTCGCATCAGCTGCGCTCGCAATGTCGTCATCGCTCAGATAGCGGCCGTAGGCAAGTGGAAGATTCGCGAAGGGCGGATTCGCATCGGAGAACAGGCGGAAGCGCCCGACGTTGTGACCGTAACGCACTAATTCTTGCGCCCCGCCGATTGGTACCGCACTCGATATATTGGGGACCGTCGCAACGATGTTGTCTAAATCGGAAAGGCGCATCGCCGCGCGCGCAAAGTCGCCCTGAAACGAGCCGGGAAAGAGGATGAACGAGTTATCTGCAAGCGCACCGAGCGTCTCGCTGATCGATCCGGCCATGCTGTGCCCGAGGACCTCGATGCTGATGACCGCAAAGACGCCGATGATCAGTCCGATCGTCGTCAGGAACGTGCGCATCTTGTTGGCAACGAGCACGCGCAGCGCTTCTTCGAAGTACATCATGAGCGCAACGCCTCAATGGGATCGAGCGTGGCCGCCCGATATGCCGGATACAGACCGAAGATCATGCCGACTGCGCCGGAGAAGGCGAGTGCAACCGAGACGACCAGAACGTACGGCACAACAAGCTGACCTAGCTCCTTACTCAGCGCGAATGCCCCGAGCGCCGTGAACGCGATCCCGAGGAGCATCCCGGTCCCGCCGCCGACCAGCGCCAGCACGACTGACTCCATAAGAAATTGCAAGATGATGTCGCGTCTGCTTGCGCCGATTGACTTACGAATGCCGATTTCACGCGTACGTTCGGTAACCGTGACCAGCATGATGTTCATGATACCGATACCGGCGACGATCAGCGCAACAGTGCCAATCGCGGCGAGACTCGTGCCCGCAATGTTCAGGACGTCGTCGAAGCCCTTGAGAAAAGCAGCACCGTCGAGGATCTGATACTGCGCTTTCGGGCCGTGAATGTGCTGTAACGACGCGACGATCTGATCGTGCAACATATCCGCCGTGAAACCGGTCGTGGGGTAGATCGAAAAATCGTCGGGCGGCTCGTTCAACGCGCGGTAGAATGTCGAATACGGCACTACAATGAAGTCGTTGCCGCCTAGGGCAGTGATAAACGGTGATGTGATCGGGTTGTATACGCCCACAACCGTATAGCGCCCGCTATTCATGGTGAGCTCTTTCCCGAGGGCATCGCGGTTTGGAAAGAATCGGTCCGCGACGCTCTGTGAGACGACAACCACGCGCGCAGCAGAATCGACGTCTTGCGCATCGAGTTTGCGTCCGGCGCTCATCGTCAGCGAGTCGTCGTTTGGGTAAACACCGGCAGAGGAGACCGAAAAGTGGTCGCTTACGGTGCCGTACCGGATTTTCCACGTGCGGGTAAAATCCGGCTGGACAGCCAGCACCGATGAGCCCAAGTCGGCGGCGAGACGCGCGGCATCGCTGTAATGCAACTGCGCGCGCTCCGGATACGTCTGGGACATGTCGACTTGGACAACGATCGGGAACGTGCCGAACGATTTGAACGTTCCCTCAATCCCGCTCGTCGCGGCCTTGCTCAAGCCGAAGACCGTGATGATCGACGCGCTTCCGATGATCATGCCGAGCATCGTAAGGATCGAACGCGTGCGGTTGCGCCAAAGTGATGCCAGGGCCTCAGCTAGATACGCGAGGACGCGGCTCATGGTGAGCTTGGCGAAGGTGACGACGACGGCAATGGCGTTACGCGCGCGCCGTCCGTAACGGCGGGCATCTTTGCCGCAACGATGATGTCGCCGGGCGCTAGGCCGGAGAGCACTTGCGTCGTGCTGTCACCGGCACGGCCCAGGATAAGCACGCGCTTCTTTGCGATGCCGCCCGTGACCACGTAAACGAACGAGGTCTTTCCGTTCTTATTGATTGCATCGTTGGGGACGACGATGGAGTGCGGGATATTGCTCGTCAAGATGTCAACGTCGGCGCTCATGCCGTCTTTAAGAAACGCCGGCGACTGGTCGAGGGCAATCGTCGTCAGCACTTGCATCGAGGTGCTCGACGCGTCGGTCGACTTCTGCGCGACGGGCTCTATCCGCGCAACGTGACCCGGGATGACGTGTCCGGGGAAATCTTGCCCCGTGATGTTCGCAGCCTGCCCTAGACGCACGTTGATGATGTCTTGTTCGTCAACTTGGGCCCTCACGACGTAGCTATTGTCGTCCGCGATCGAGAACAGTCCCTCTCCGGCAGTAACCACGTCGCCCTGCTGCATCGGTCGAAGCGGATTGCTGGTCTCGGCCGCGACCGTCAGTATCACCCCGCTTATCGGCGTAACGATGCGCGTGAAAGCAAGTTGCTGCTGGTTCTGGGCGTTGAGGATCTTGCTCTTCTGCGCGTTGGCCTGAGCGGCTTGAACGCTGTCCATGCCGTAACCCGATACCGCCCCGAGTTTGAGCTGTTGGACCGCCTGGTCGTAGGCGACCTGCGCTTGATCGAGCTTGGCCTTGTCGGCATCGACCTGACTGCGAGCGATCGCCTTTTGAGCCAACATCGCCTCGTCGGCATCGTACACGCGCCGTGCCTCGTCGAGTGCACTCTTGTTCGTATCCACCTGCGCTTGATATTGTACGCGCGCGTTCTGTTCTTGGACGCGCGCCGTGGACACGTTTGCGGCGGCGTTGATGTAGTCGGCCTGTGAACCCGCGGCATTATAGTCGAGCGTCGGGTTCTGGATCGTCGCGAGCAGTTCGCCCGCACTAACGTGGGTGCCGGCTTTCACCAAGATCTGCCCGATGTTTCCCGCTACGAGCGTTGGGACGGTGACCGTCGAGGGATTCATCACAACGCCGTTCTCGGGTAGTTTGATGGTGAAGTCGGAGTAGGCGACCTTTTGCAGCTTGACCGGAATCGCCGAACTCGTGTTGCGGCGACGACGGCGAAAATCACGACGACGATCAGAGCGGCGATGACGATGACGGCGTTGCGGGTACGGTTCATGAACGCTTGAGCCTCCTTCTCACAGATCCGCTACCGCGCTCTGCGCCGTATAGGTGCCGAGCGAGACGCGAAGTTTTACAATCGCGTTGATGTATGAAACGCGCGCAGCCACAAGGTCGGACTGTGCTGTAACCGATTCTTGCTGGGCTTGAATGACGTCCGAGAGCGCGATGAGCCCGTGCGCGTACTGAAGTTGTGCGATGCGAGCGGACTCGAGACCCAGCCGCGACTCGTCTTGCGCGAGATCGAGCTGTGCAAGCGCGGTTTGCGCTGCGCGGTAAGTTTGACGGACGTCGATCTGGACTTGCGTGCGAGCTTGGTCGAGCGTGCGTTGCGCCGAGACGAGCTGCGCGTCGTCGTTGACGCGCTCGGTGCGGCGTTGGCCGTAGTCGACCAGCGGCAGTGACAAGGTCGATGTCGCCTGGACACTCCAAAATCCGGGCGTCCCGCTCGGGTGCGCGACGGGCTCGCCAAACTGATTGTATTGGATCGTGGAAAGCTGATTACCGAATGCAGCGCCGATCTGCACTGTCGGAAAGAGTTCACGGCCCCAGCCTTTTCTTGTGAACTCCGCCGCCGCAACACCGCTCCGAGCGGCTAGTACGTCGGGGCGCGCATTGAGCGCGATGTCTTCGAGGGTGCTAACGGATTGGGACGGCAACTTCGGCTCGGCAATGACTTTCGGAAAAACGAATGATTGATCGAGAGAGGCGCCGATGCTTTGGGCGAGATCTTCGCGCGCGTCGTCGACGTCGGCGTGCGCGCCGACCAGTGTCGAGGCGCTCTTGGTTTGATTGACTTGTGCGCGCAGCACGTCCACGCCGGCGGCCATACCGGCGTGCTCCTTGGCTTTGGCGGCACTAACGAGAACGTTTTGGTACTCCAAATCCGAAGCGTCAACGCCGACGATTGCTTGTTTCTGAACGACCCCGTAAAAGGCGTTCGTCACACTGGTTGCCACCTGGTTTTCGGCGCTCACCAGGGTCTCTTCGGCTTGTGCCGCCGAGGCACGGGCCGACGCGAGCTGCAGGAACGCGAGGCCGCCGGTGTCGAGCGTGTAGTTCGTTCCGATTTGTGCAGTATTCTGGCTGAAAATATTTTGCACCGGAATGCCGATTGCGGCGTAGGCTCCGCCATAGTTTGCGCTCTTCCCGAGCGAATTCTGCAGTTCGCCGTTCACCGTCGGAAACGCGTTTGCGCGCTGCTGCGCCAGCACGTGCTCGGCGGCGCGCGCCGCCGCGTATTGCTGTGCAACCGTCGGACTATGGTTCAACGCGTATGCGATCGCGTCGTTGAGCGTCATCGGCGCAGCCGAGGCGGCAACCGGCACACAAAGTGCTATTGCGACGAGGGCCGTGGAAAGTGCACGAATCATCCAGCGAGTACCGATCAAGGAGTAAACGCGACTGCGATCGCGCCAGGCAGTATGAAAGCAAGGATACCGGCGAGCCACGCTTGCACGCGCGGGACGCGACCAATGACCGTAAGCGCCACGATCACGAGCGCTGCGGCCCAAAGCGTGAAGGGTGTGAACGTTGCGAAAAGCGCATGGAGCTTGCCGGCTCCGGGGACAAGCATACCGAGGTTCGGCAGCGCCTCTTGCACGCTCGCCGCGGTCGTAAAACTGTCCGCACCGCGCGCGAAGACAATCGCCGTGAGAACGATCCCTCCGACTGAGTTCGTGAGGGCAATGTTGCACTGCGCGGCCCAATACTTGCCGAACGAGCCGTCCCCGTGCCCCAGCGCGTTGAAAATCAGCATGATCACGGTGCCGATCACCAAGCCGAAGAGGACGAATAGGGGCGTGAACATCCAGACGAAGGACGCAATTTTGACCGAGAGGGCGAGACGCGATTGCTGCTCGTCCGCGGAGAGCCCCGACAACGTCGCATTCTTCGCGACCGTGTTTGGCCAATCGCTCTGAATTCCATGAGTCACCGCCGGCGTCACAAGATATGACGTGGCCAGCGTAAGAACCAGCACTATCAAAAATGCCCATCCCCAGGTCGGCGCGATCCGGATAGAGTCAAACGCCTCTTTAGGCGCCACGATCGTATCCAATGCGACTTTTAGCCCATTGGGTTTGGGTGAGGTGTCGACAGCCATGAGGGGCCCTCTCTCCGTGAAGCATCGTTGTCGGCTACCAGCACCTGTTTTCATCCTCGCTCCGCGAGGAACGCCGTCCTGGCTTGAAAACAGTCGAGGCATCCTGCCCCGATTTGCTAGCGCCGTCCACGTGAAAATGTTTCAGGTGGGTGTTACCGGATTCTTGCACGAGGACCGTGGCGTCGTCCGGCGAGCTGAGAATCTGTTCGATCGTCACCTGATGCGCGATAGCGCCTTGCGCCAGAGCGAGCCGGTCGCGACGCGCTTGTAGTATTGCAAGCTGCAGCAGCGCGCGGATTCGCCGGAGGGCTCGCGGCGAGTAGCGTTCGCGTAGCGCGGAGGGGCAAAGAGGTAGCGCCTTGGGCGCCGCTGAGGCTGCGGTCAGCGCCGCCCACAGGGTCAGCGAGGTCAGGGCGACCCGCGCGAGGTATCGGTTGAGCATGAGCCTCCATCACGCGCGCAGCCGCGCGCGGAAAGTGCCCGCCATTTGAATCCCGACACCCTGATCGTCCCCAAACCCCCGGACGAAGCCTACACGCGCGTCATCCCGCTAGGCGGTTGCGGCGAAATCGGTCGCAACATGACCGTGATCGAAACCAACGACGATCTCGTTGTGGTCGACTGCGGCCTGATGTTCCCCGACGAAGAGATGTTCGGCGTCGATATCGTCATCAACGATTTCACCTACGTGCGCGAACGTGCGCACAAGTTACGCGCCGTTCTCGTGACCCATGGGCACGAAGACCACATCGGCGGCCTCCCGTACTTCATCAAAGAGTTTCCCGACACGCCGATCGTCGGGACCGCGCTCACCGTCGCGCTGATCAAAGCCAAGTCGCGCGAGCATAAGTTCGGCGACATCGATTTTGTCGTGGTCGAACCCGGCGATCGCGTCCGGCACGGCTCGGTCGAGACCGAGTTCGTACACATCAATCACTCCGTGGCCGGAGCGTGCGCGCTCGCGCTCCGTACGCCGGTGGGCACGATCTTTCATACCGGGGATTTCAAGTTTGACCAAACCCCGATCGATGGCCGCCCGGCCGATTTCGCGCGCATCGCGCGCATCGGCGAGGAGGGCGTGCTTTTGATGCTGTCCGACTCGACCAACGCGGAGCGTCCGGGACACACGCTCTCCGAGCGCATCGTGGGCGAGGCGTTCACCGCGATCTTTCAGCGAGCCAAAGGGCGCATCGTCATCGCTTCGTTTGCGTCGAACGTGCCGCGCGTTCAGCAGGCGGTCGACCACGCCGTTCGGTTTGGGCGCAAGATCGTGTTCCTTGGCCGTTCGATGCAGAACGTGGTGCATTTCTCGAGCGAACTCGGATACTTGCGTATTCCGGCCGAGACGGCGATCAAAATCGATGACATCGACCGTTATCCACCAGAACAAATCGTGGTCATGACCACCGGTTCGCAAGGTGAGCCGATGAGCGGGCTTGCGCGGATGTCGGTGCGGGACCACAAGAA
>Ga0302180_10003040_pt1 | contig 12843 bp, 10 predicted proteins | sample I_Palsa_E3_2_FD_200575 | JGI IMG/M metagenome (GOLD analysis project Ga0302180, IMG submission 200575) | Peat permafrost microbial communities from Stordalen Mire near Abisko, Sweden - I_Palsa_E3_2 | ecosystem: Environmental > Terrestrial > Soil > Palsa > Peat permafrost | place: Sweden... | reverse complement strand
CGTAGAGGCTGAAGTGATTGTCGAGCTGGGACAACAGCCGGGACTTGGTGTCGAGATCCAGCCCGGCGGCCAGGTAGTCGGTCAGCGAGAGGTCCGGCACTTCCGTCGGCCGGGGCACGTACTCGTTGACGAGCGCCGCGACGTCGTCCAGGTAGTTCAGGTAGAAGTCGACGTCGGACTTCTCACCGATGTTGCCGTGTCCGCCGCAGAACCAGTCGAACTCAAGCGACCGGATGAACTTTAGGTTGGCCGTCAGCAATACGAGCGGTTCCTGCCCGCCGAAGCCGCCGAACGGCAACTGGTCCACGTTGACCACGTCCGCCGTGTGCCCGACGCGCTCCTCTTCTATGAGGAACATTGCGTGGTCGGGCGCGTGGCAGGGGAAGGGGAACCCGGCCAGTCGCACCGTCACGTCCTCGAACCGCACAACGCCCGACGGCCAGGGCAGGACGTCGGCCGGACGGGGGAGGTCCGACCCGAACCGCGACATCCAGGTGGCGGTGTGCTCCGATGCGATCACCCGCGGCGGCGCCGCGGCGAGCAGTTCGAACAGCCGCCGCGACCCGCCGACGTGGTCGGCGTGGAAGTGCGAGTACACCACCGCCGTCACCGGTAGCGACGTCACCGAGGCGATCGCCGCCAGGGTCGCGTCGGCTCCGCCGAGAGGGGAATCGAACAGCAGTACGCCCCGCTTCCCGACGTAGAACAGGGACCCGTAGAACTGCCGGGTAACCCACCAGACCCGCTCGGTCACCCGCTGCAGGACGAACTCCTCCATGACCGCGCGAGGAAACAAGTGCGAGACCCGCTGGCCCGGCTTGATGAGCTCCGTCGCCGACGGCTCGACGTACTCCGCGCCGGTGGTGGAGATCGGCTCTTCCTTCCACTCATCCCGCATCACAAACGCCATATCGTCTCCTTGAGTTGGGTGTTTTCGCCGATAGCCGCACACGCCGTGGCGCGCTTACTTCGGCGCGGGCTGCGCTAGCCGCGCGCCGCGACGAGCGCGCTGACAATGTCGGACCGCCCTGTCGGCCCGGTGATCGTCAACGTCGTGAAGCTGCCGAAAGACCCGCCTGCGCCCTGCCCGAACAGCCGTGCGCGGCCGGCTGCGCCGCGGTCGGAGGCGTCCCCTACGGGTATCGAGACACTGAGCTCTGGTGCTTCTGGGTGCTGAAACGGGAACACGTCCAGGAGGGAGAACAGCCCGTGCCCAAAACGCACAGAGTCCAATTGACCGGCGACCAGCTCACCGTCGCCAAGCGAGGGATAGATACCAAGGAACGGGACTCCCTGCTTGTCGAGCGGAATCCCGATCTGCTCTACGTGCGCGATCAGCCGATGATCAAGGAAGTAGTCGACCCAGGCCTCTCCGTCGTGGCGGCTGAGCGCGATGTCAAGGTGATGCCACTGCTCAGCGGGCACCGGGACCTCCCGGATGATCTGCGTGTACATCGTGCTGAGACCGACCTCCGTGGCGGCGCCGCAATCCAGGTTGCCGACATTCCCGGTGACAACCGTCGGCAGCCGTTCGATCAGTGCGAAGGCCGTTCCGCGTCGCCGGCTTGGCGGGGTCAAGCCAGGATCCGGACGGCCCGTAGACACCGAGCTGGGTCAGCCCGGGCACCGTCCCGGGAGTCGAGGCCTTGACGTCCGCCGACAGGACGAGCGTTCCGTCGGGGGGCACCGGAAAGGTGTGCGTTGAGACGGCCAGATACTTCCGGTGATCATCGACACCGACGTCGGATCCCGTCTGGAACGGGACCGCGCTCAGGTGGAAGCGCCCGCCGCTGAAGCTCCGCGTATCCTCGACAGCCATCTCCCCCAGACCGTTCGGGGTCATCCACTTCTCGTGGTAATCCGTCAGCGAGTAGCCGGCCTGGCCGAAGTCGTCATATACCTGCAAGCTCACTCCTGCTCCACTTCCTCCCGGCCCTCAAACAGGGCTCCGGGGTCGGCCCCTGCCACCCGCGCGGATCCTCACCACGACCAACGGTGGCCGACGGGAAGGTGAGAGGTCATCACCAGATCCCGGTGATTCGCCAGACCTGCCGGCCGACCCGACACGCTCGGGCGCCGTGCCCATCGTTCTCAGCGCGGTTATGCCGACGCAGAACGGTTCCGGAGTGCCTGAGACCGAGCCGTCCGGGAGTGCGCGGGCTGGGAACCGCGGGGCCGCACGAGCGTTCAATATGGTTCCCGTGGCGGCGGGTAGCGTCTGGCGGGTGACTGGAATCGAGCCGGGACGAGCAGGGATGCTGACCGAATTCGCTGGCCTGTCCACGCCGCTGGTAGCCGACGCCTGCATCCGCCGGAAAGTGCCGCTGCGCGTCGCGCCGCCTGGCATCGGCGCCGTCATCCCCGGGCGGCAGATCGCCGGTCGTGCGCTGCCGGCCCGCCACTACGGGAGCGTCGATGTGTTCTTGGAGGCGTTCAGCAGCGCCGGAGACGGCGACGTGCTGGTCGTCGACAACGGCGGGCGGGCCGATGAGGCCTGCGTCGGCGACCTGGTCGTGCTGGAGGCACAGGCGGCGGGCCTGGGCGGGGTCGTGGTATGGGGGCTGCACCGCGATACGCCGGAACTGACCCAGATCGGCCTGCCGGTGTTCAGCTACGGCCGCTGCCCGGCCGGCCCGGTCCGCCTCGATGAGCAGGAGCCATCCGCGCTGGCCAGCGCACGGTTCGGGTCATGCCTGGTCACCGGCACCGACATCGTGCTAGGCGACGACGACGGCGTCGTGTTCATCGCGTCCGACCAGGCGGGAGAAGTCCTGGCCACAGCCCGCCAGATCGCCCAGGCCGAACGGGACCAGGCTCGCAAGGTCCAGGCGGGTCAGACCCTGCGCCAGCAGACGACCTTCGGGGAATACCTGGCGCGGCGCGGAGCCGAACCGTCATACACCTTCCGGCGGCATTTGCGGCAGATCGGCGGGGCCATCGAGGAGTAGGCAAGCCGGGACCGGTAGCGGCAAGGAGTAAGAGTACGCATACCGTCGACTATTTGCCCAACGCGATTTTGCGGATCGCCAGGGCATCGGCTGTCATGTCCGGTGAGCCGGGGAGCCTCGGGGTACCCTGGCGCCGCTGTCCGCGCACGGCGATCAGCTCAGGCAGGGTCACGTCTGTGGGCGCCGGTCTTCACGGAGCAGTCCGTAGACCAGTACGCCGACGTACTTGCCTTGCAAGAATGACCTGCCGCGCATGAGCCCTTCCTGCCGGAATCCGAGACGTTCGAGGGCTTTCTGCTCGCCGATGTTGGCGTCATTTGTGCGCGCCTCGATCCGGTGCGCGGTCGTGTGGTCCAGGAGGTATTCCACGAGCAGGTCCTGCGTTGCCGTCCCGAACCCCTGCCTGCGGTGCTCGGGCGCTATGCCGACCCCAATCACGTAGGTGACGCCGGAAGGAAAGCCGCAGGGCGTCCAGGTGACGAGACCAACCACGGTCCCATCCCCGCGCACGACCGCAACCGCCGAGACGTCGGCGGAGATGTAGCCGTCGTTCTCCCATCGCCTGCGCTGTGTCCGCGGATCGGTGAACCCCGGCCACTCGAACTCTCCAAGCAGGTCGGGGTCGGTGCAGAGCCGGTCAAGAAAAGGGAGGTCGTCTTCGACGAAAGCCCGCAAGCGAACCGGGTCAGCGGGACCTTCTGGGGTCATGGACGCCATTATCGGGCCTATGATCTGGTTTCTGCCAGCGTCCCGTGCGCCAGTCCGCCAGCCATCTGACCGTCCGGGCAAACAGGCGAGGGCAAACCGCGCTGGCCGGGGTGGCCCCGTGGATCCACCCGGCCACGGGGCGGCTCGGACCAGCTTCAGGCGGGTGCGTGCTCACCGGCAGCACGAGCAACCCGGCGATGTACGCCAGGAGTGGCTGACCACTGTCCCGTTCGCCTTCAACGTCGCTGGCGGCCAGGAACTCCGGGCCGCGGTCGCGACGCTCGCCTCCCGCCTGACCGCCGCCCTGGCGGACCAACCCTGACAGCTCCCCGACGGACTTCGCCCAGATGTCTCCCAGGAATCCCCGGTGCGCCAGATCAACATGGTCTGAACGCCCAGCTGACGACCGCCGAAGGATTACCGCCGCGCACCGAACGGCTCTTTGCGCGGGAGCACGAAGGCTCAGGTAGCTCTCCGTGACATGGTTCCCCGTCAGCTTCAGGCCTCGACTGGAAAGCTCGTGAACTGCCTGACCGGAAGTACGTCACGTACTTGACGTACGCATCATGATCAGCTTAACTGTAGTCGAGGCAACGATGGAGGCCATGCCCATGACGCAGGTTCACTACGACAGCTATACCGAAGCGCGCAACAATCTGAAGAACCTGCTCGACGCCGCCGAAAGCGGTCAGGTCGCTACCGTCCGCCGTGATTCTGTCACTGCAGTTGTCCTTGACGCCGAGCGTCTGCGGTATTTCCTCGCGTCCGTGGCGCCATCCCGGGCCCAGGTAGTTCAGGAGGCTGGCGGGTGGTCAGTATTCATCCCCGGCTTGCCCATCGCCGCAGATGGGGAGACTTTCGAGGAGGCCATCACCGAGATGGCCGGTGCGCTGCGCGAATACGCTGAAGACTGGCAGGACCACCTCCTGAATGCACCCAACCATCGCGAGAACTGGGGCCTGGTACAGCTGATCACCCTCAGCAGCGATGAGCAGCTACGGGAGTGGCTTACCGGGTCAGCGCGGTGACCTGGCCTGCGCCGACCCGCGAGGCCCGTGGCGCCTTCTGCAGGACTGAAGGCTGGCAGCCAGCCCGGAACGCGCGGGGCCAGACAGGCACGCATCATGTCACCTACGAGCTCCAGCTCCATGACGGGCGGGTCTTGAGAACGCGGATTTCCCACCCGGTGAACCGCGAGACTTACGGTGAGCACCTGTGGACTCACATTCTCAGAGATCAGCTCGACGTCGATCAGGCAACGTTCTGGGTGTGCGTCCAGGACGGGAAGAAACCTGACCGCGGCGCGCCCGAGGCACCCCCGGAGGCGCTTCCGGCTGATCTCGTCCACTTGCTTCTTACGCGAGTCCGCCTGAGCGAAGCCGAAGTGGCAGCTATGAGCAAAGAAGAAGCCATCGCCAGAATGCAACGATACTGGGCTGCAGGCTGAGACCGCCATGGCAGCAGTGCTCCGCAGAACCGGAACGCGATCGGGGTCCGCAAGAAGGCCCAGGGCCTAGAGATCGGCGTCGCGTCGCCTTCTGGAGATCGTGAGTATTTCGTCTTCTCTTATCGGCATTGGCCGATAATCTCACCTCTCTTCAATCGAAAGGTGGCCTGATGACGGCTGGGCTGCTTCGCGCAGCGCCCGGTAAAGGACGCGCGTGTCACCGAGCCGGTGCCGCAGCGTGTTTTCCAGTCCAGCGATCGGGACGAGATTCTGCGGAGCGCGGGAGTCTTTGTACGCGACGGAGGCGTAGCGGCACAGCACCGTTTGCGACAGGTTCGCCAGCGCGGTTAGTTGTGCCAGGGACAGATCGGTCGCTGCTTCGCAGCGGACGACGCCGGCCCAGGGCGCGCCGGGCACATCCGGGGTGGAGGGGAGCCGCAGGTACCACGCGTGGCGTTCCCACGAGGTGCCCATCAGGAACACGGGCGTACGTTGCCCTGCGGTAAGCGCGGCGACGACCCGGTTCAGTTCTGGTGGCAGGTACCCGGCCCGGTGCGTCTTGATGAGTCCCATCGTCCGGGGCAGGTGCGCCCGGTTGCGCAGAGGCCCGTCAATGACGAGCAGGTCGTCGGCTCCGTCCTGCCCGTTCGGTGAGGAGCCGGCATATTCGGCGGCGTGGGGGAGCGCAGTGCGGGCAGCGAGGGCGGTAATGACCTCGATCTCTGCGAGGGCCTGCTGCAGGGCGTTGGAGAGGGTCATTGTCAGCGGCACGGTGTCGCTGCCAACGGTGTGACGGGCCCGGTAGGTGTCGGCGCGGGTCTGGATGTCGGTGGCATGCGCGGCGGTGGTGAACAGGCCCCGACGGATCTCGGCGCCAAGAAGGTGAGCCTGCCGCCGCCCGGGCTGTCCGCAGCAGCAGACCACGCCAGCGGCGTAGGACGCACACACGGCCATCGACGCGGTCGCAGCTATTCCTCCAACCGGGGAGGCGTTCGTGGTGTCGCCCGGCGCCGCTGAGTCGTCGATCCAGACGCGGGCGTCGATGCGGCGGACCCCGTCGACGAACAGGACCGCGGACGGATGCGGTATGTCGCTGGCGGTAGGGATAGGGGCCCACTGGCCGGCAGGTGTCTCGATGTCGGTCTCGACACGGGCGACGGAGGCGGGTAGGTCTTCTTCGGCGACGGCGAGCGCAGTGCCGTACCCGACGTCCCATGCGTCGATGGAGAACCGCATCCCGGTGGGGCTGTTAGTGGTGTCGTTTGCTCCGGAGACCGTCATGCGGTGATCCGTTCGATGCGGGATTTTGCGCCGGTGCGGGTGACCTGGAAGCGGACCGGGATCCGGTCGGCGAGAGCGGGAACGTGGGTAATGACGCCGACCATCCGTTCCCCGGTCGCGGCCAGGTTCTCCAGCGTGGCCGCGACGACGTCGAGGCTCGTTTCGTCGAGGGTACCGAATCCTTCGTCGAGGAAGATCGACTCGAGTTTCGCGGCGCCGGACGCGGCGAGGGAGGAGACCTGCCGGCTGAGGGCGAGCGCGAGTGCGAGGGAGGCTTGGAAGGTTTCTCCGCCGGACAGGGTCCTGACCGGGCGGGTCGAGTCGGCGTCGTTGTGGTCGATGACTTCGATGTCCTTGCTATGGATCCGCAGCTCGAACTGACCGGAGGACATGTCGAGCAGGAGGTCGGAGGCGTCGGCGACGAGGGACGCGAGCGCGCTCTCCAGTAGCCATGCCTGGAACGCGTCCGAACGCAGCAGGTTGGCGAGGGTCGCGGCGACCTGCGTTTGCTCGGCCGCTTCGTTCATTTGTTTGCAGAGGCGTTCTCGTTCGTCGAATCGGGCGGCGGTGTGTTCCGCGGCGCTGCGCGCGGACGCGGCTGCGCCGGCCACCTCCCGGGTGACCGTGGTGTGGAGTTCGTTGGCCGGAGTGTGCAGGTCGGGCAGCGGTAGCTCAGCGCGGACGAGAGCGTCGCTGAGTGCGCCAACGGCGGCCTGGTAGTCCTTCGCTGCGTGGTCGGCGGTGTTGCGAGCCTTCGTGATGTCGACGGTGAGCGTCGTTTCCTTCGTTCTGGCCCAGCTGTCGAGCTGGTTCCATACGGCGGCAACGGTGTGCTCGGTGATGGCTGGTGCGCCGTAGGGGGTGAGCGGGTCCCGCATCGCGGCGAGCTGTGTCCGGCTGTCGCCAGCGTGCGCATTGAGCTCATCCGCTGCCTGCTGTGCGCGGGTACGTGCCTGGCGGGCTTCAGTGAGCGCGCTGCGCGCCTGGCCAGCAGCCCGGTCGAGGCGGTCGAGTTCGGCGATGAGCTCGGCCACCTGCTCGCCGCTGGGTTGCGCAGCGAGCGCAGCGCTTAGATCCCGCTGGCGGTCCGCGGTCTGGTCGCGGATCTGGGTGATCTGAGCGAGGTTGGCCGCCGCCGTGTCCTGCTGGTCTCGGAGTTGGGTCAGGTTGGCAGCGGCTTGGATATGTTCGGCGCCTGCTATGTCCGCGGCCGTCGCTGCGTCGGCGGCGGCTTCGCGGAGCGCCGGAAGCTGGGCGCTCCTGGTGACCCGTTCAGCGGCGGCCCACCGGGTGAGGGTGTTCCAGGCGGCAATGAGGTCAGTGGTGTCGACCGCCGGGGCGCCGAGGCTGGCGACGGTGTCCCGGGTTCTCTGGAGTGCCGTGGCTGCGGCGCGGCTGCGCTCATCGAGGTCGAGCCTGTCCCGGCCGATGGTCCGGCGCGCGGCGCTGGCGCTGCTGCGACGGGTGTCGGCGGCGGTAACTGCCTGCTGAAGCCCGCGACGGCTTTCCGCGGCGGCATCGAAGACGTGGAGAGCTTGCGCTGCGGCATCAGCCGTCCGGGTGAGGTCGCTGCGGGCAGTGTCAGGAGCGATCGAGGTGCTAAGCGGGTTGAGCAATGCCGCGAGGTCCGGTCGGCTGGTCACGGCGGTGCGGCCGGTTGCCGCCCGCGGCGCGGCTGCGGCTGACTCGCCGACCTCGCGGCCCGTGTCGGCGTTTGGTTCGTCGCCATCAGTGGGCAGATTACCTAGCGCGGTGTGCAGGTCGATGCGGGCGGTCTCGACGTGCCGCAAGGTTTCCGCGCGCGCCGCGGCCTTGTCCCGGTGGTCGCGGTCGAGGCGAGCGTGCTCGTCCGCTGCCTGGTCGTAGCGGGACCGCACGGACTTGAGCTCTTTCTCCGCAGCAGCGGCATGGCCCGTGTCGTACCCGGCGGGGACCGTTGTGACTTGCTGCTCGCAGACCGGGCATGGCTGCCCGGGCTGCAGGTGGGCGCGCAGCGTGCCGGCTTCGTCAGCGAGCCGGGCGGCGTCCAAGTTCGCCCGGGCGGTCGTGAGCGCGTCGTCGGCAGTGGCGACTGCCCTGGCGGCGGTGGCGAGCGCCTTGGCGGCCTGGTCCCGGTCGTTCCAGGCGGCCAGGTCAGCGGTCAGTGCGTCGTGCACGACCGCAGCGGACCGCCCGCCGTTGCTGAGCGCGGCTTCCGAAGGCGCGGACCCTAGGGCGGCCTGAGCAGCGAGATAGGCCTCCTCGGCGGCATCGGTCTCAGCGTCGAGCTTGGCCTGGCGTGTGCGCAGGACGGTGAGCGCCGCGGTGAGTTCATCCAGGTCGTGGGGGATGGTGACGGCGGCTAGCGTGGCGGTCTGCTCGGCCGCCAACGTCACGGCCTGCTGAGCCCGCCCGGATGTGTCCGCAGCGTGTTCGGCGGTCACTCGCAGCAGCTCGGTTCGTTGTTCGGCGTCCTCGGTCGCCCTCTTTGCCTCACCGTGTGCGGCCACGCCGCCGGTTACCTTGGCTTCGAGGGCCGGTAGGTCAATGCCGGTTCCAGCTAGGTCGTCCCATTGCTGGCGCAGTGTCAGGAGCTCGTGCCGGGGCCTGAACGCACTGATCCTCTCTGCGGCCAGGGTGTCTGCGGCCTCTGCTGCATCGTGAACCTCGGCCGCCTCGGCAAGGGCGCTGGTGGCGGCCCCGAGGGCGGCGTCGAGAGCGGCGACCCCAGGCGGGACCTGGACGGCGGCCAGCGCCTGCTGTTGTGCAGCCAGTTCGCCGAGACGGTCACCCGTGTCGGTGACGGCTAGGGCGGCCTGCTTGAGGTTGGGTAGTCCGGTGCCGGTGAGCCAGATTTGCAGCTGGTCAAGTCGGTCAGCGCGGCCGGTGAGATCGCTGACCTGCTGCTCGGTCGCGTCATCGTAACCGGCGAGGGTGGCCTCGAACGCGTCGCGTGCAGCGCGTTTGTCCCGGGCGCGGCTGTTCGCCCGGGACTGCAGCTCGTCGTAGAGCTGGTAGCCGAGGAGGCTGGACAAGATGTCTTGCCGGTCGCCGGGCGTAGCGTGCAGGAATTCGGCGAATTTGCCCTGGGGCAGCGCGACGCATGTGGTGAAGTGGTCGTAGCTCAGGCCAAGGAGACTCTCGACGGCCTTGGTCACTTCGGATTCGGCGGCGAGGACGTCGCCTTCGCCGTCAAGGTCGCCGGGGTCGTGCAGGCGCTCCAGGCGGGAGGCGTGCATGGACACCCGTGAGGTCTTGCCGCCGCTGCGACGTGCTTCGCGGGCGACGGCGTAGCGCTGCCCGTCGGCGTCGAAGATGAGCCGGACGACACCGCGGGTCGCGGTGGGCGCGAGCGCGGGAGTGATCACCCGCTGGTCGTTCCAGCGGGGCACGGTGCCGTAGAGGGCAAAGGTTATCGCGTCGATGACGGTCGACTTCCCAGCGCCGGTCGCGCCGACAAGAGCGAAGAAGTCGGCGTTGGTGAAGTCGAGGACGGTCTTGTCCCGGAACGAGGCGAACCCGTCCATATCGAGGCGCACGGGCCGCATCAGGAACCAGTCCCGGTGCCTAGTGCGGCCTCGGCGGGACTGGTGACGAGGTCGTGCAGTTCGTCGAACAGGGCCTGGACGCGGGCATCGTCGACGCCTTTTCCCGCACAGTAATCGCCGAATAGCTCGCTCGGTGACCGGTCGGGCTTAGGTGCAGCGCGGCCGGTGCTGGCGGCCGCGGCGAACTCGGGATCGATACGGATCTGGAGCGCGTTGGGCAATGCCTCGAGGACGTCTTCGCGTATCCCGGCGCGGGCGGGTTCGGTGACGTAGACCCGCAGGAACGCCTCGCCGAGTTCCCCGGCTCGGGCGGCTAGGTCGGCGATGGTGCCGCGGACGGTTCGCAGCCGTCGGCCTGCGATCAGCGGCAGGTCGGTGGTGCGGGCGGGGGTACCAGGTGCGGCTTCGACAAGGACGACAACCGGGGTGTTGTCCTGTTCGCCGAAGTCGACGCAGATGGGGGAGCCGGAGTAGGCGACCGGGCAGCCGGCGGGCAGTGTCTGGCGGCGGTGCAGGTGGCCGAGGGCGACGTAGTGCGGTTCGGTCCCGAACGCGGTCGCGGGCACCCAGTATTCGAAGATGGTCTGTGCGGCGCGTTCGCCGCCGCCGTGGACGGCGCCGGAGACGGTGAGGTGCGCCATGACGAGATTGACCGCGCCGGGGGTGAACCCGGTCTTGAGGTGGGTGAGCAGTTCCCGGATCTGCTGGTCATAGCTGCTCGCGGCTTCGGCGGGGGTCTGGGTGAGCAGGTCGGCGGCGCGGATCGCCCACCGTTGTGACAAGAACGGCAGTACAGCGACATTGACGGTTTCGCCGGTGCTGCGGGCGGTGAAGGTGACGACGCCGCCACGGTCGGCGGCGCGAGGCTGACCGAGCAGCGTGATGTCGGCGTGCCGGGCCAGCGGCCGGTACGCGTCGAGCATGCCAGGTGAGTCGTGGTTGCCGGCCATGGCGATCACCTGTGCGCCTGTACCGGCGAGTGCGAGCAGCGTCTTGATCAAGATCCGTTGCGCATCGGCGCTGGGCGCCGAGGTGTCGTACAGGTCGCCGGCGATCAGCACGGCGTCGACCTGATGCTGCTCGGCGATGCCGACGATCTCGGTCAGGACGGCCTCCTGTTCGTCGATGCGGCTGCGGCCTTGAAGGGTTTTGCCGACGTGCCAGTCGGAGGTGTGCAGGAACTTCACAATGACCCTCCCTGGGTCGGCTACTACTCGTGCTTCAAGTGGTGCTTGACAAGGGGCCGGTATCCGGCGTGGCAGGCCGGTCAGTACGGGGGCACGTCGTCGTCAGTGGCGAACGGGACTCGCGACAGCATCCGTCCTGGCGGCGTCGAGGCTCCGTTCGACGCGGCCGCCCCGCCTGCGGCAGACCCGGCGAGGTCGGCTTCGCCTTCGCGAGTTGCCCACGCAGGGAACGGGAAGTCGACTGCGAGCGGGACCGGGATTTCAGGCTGGGAGATGAACATGGTGCCGGGTTTGGCGATGGTGGCTCGTTGCCGCTGTCCGGCCGGGAGGAACCCGTATTCGGGCCGGGACGCCTCGGCAGCGTCGAGGCGTCCCACGACTCGTATGGAGGAGTTGGCGATGATGCGCCGCTCGACCTCGCTCGCCGTCTGCTGTGCCCCGATGAGGATGATCCCGAGCGAGCGGCCGCGCTCGGCGATGTCGAGCAGAACGTCCTTGATCGGGCTGGCCCCCTCGCGCGGGGCGTACTTGTTCAATTCGTCGATCATCGTGAACAGCAGGCTGCCGGGTCCGGCAGCCTCCTTACGGGTGGTCTCGGCGGCCAGGACGACGCCGACGACGAACCGCTGAGCCCGTTCGGGCAGGTTGTGCAGGTCGATCACGGTGACCTGCTGACCATCGGTGGTGATCTCACGGCCGCGGACCGCGCCCGCCGGGCCGCTGGTCCCTGACCGGTCCGGCAGGTCGCCGCGGATCAGGGCGGTCAGCGCCCGCTGGCTGGACCGCAGTCGCCGCAGGAACGCGTTGATCGTGCCGGCGCCGATCGCGGTGCCGGCCCACTGGGTCATCGTGGCGTCGTCGGTGACCAGCTCGGTGATCTTGTCGACAAAGTCGCCGTAGGTGCGGCAGATGGCCCCGTCGATGAGCACCGCACCATCCTCCCCGGCCGGCTGGGCTTCCCGGGCCAGGCGGCTGGTGACGTTATTGACGACCATCGTGTACTGCTGCCGGTCATCTTCGGCGTCGGCGAACACGTACGGCAGCAGCTGCCGGGCGCAGAACTCCTGCAGGGTCCACCAGAACGCGGTGACGCCGCTGGTCCTGCCAGCCACGTGGGGCCGTCCCGTCCGGTCTCCTGGGGTCGCCGGGGCGTAGAACGCCGTGGACCTGAAGGGCTCAGCCGGAAGGCCGAGACGGGCGTAGTCGCCACGCAGCGCGTCCCCGTCCGGGCCGGTCAAACGCCGGTTGGGCTGGTCGAGAAACAACAGGTCTTCGCCCTTGACCGAGAAGATGAGCGCTTTCGCATTGTGCGCATCGCGCAGCGCGTCTCCGCAGAACATGGCGTGCAGCAGAAACAGCGCGAACGACGTCTTCGTCGCGACCCCCGAGATCCCGGAGATCGAAATGTGCGCCCCGCGGGTGCCGTCCACGAAATCCATGTTGACGTAGATGGTCTCGCCGTCGCGGCCAGCGCCAACCGGAACCTTGCGCTCCATCCGGTCGAAGTACAGCGCCTGGGCGCGTTCGTCGCCAGTAGCCCGGCGCACAGCCTCGCCAGGCCGCGGCGGAACGTAGACCTCCGGCTCGACCCGGGTCGTCGTGACCTCGGCGACCTCCTGAACCGCAGCCGGCAAGACACCATCGGCTATCAGGAAGACGTCGCTACCGAAACTGGCGCCCTCGTGCCGGGCGCTGACCTCAGTAATAATCCCGGAGGTCGTGACCAGCCCGCGGCCGGGCACCTC
>Ga0302180_10003033_pt1 | contig 12863 bp, 13 predicted proteins | sample I_Palsa_E3_2_FD_200575 | JGI IMG/M metagenome (GOLD analysis project Ga0302180, IMG submission 200575) | Peat permafrost microbial communities from Stordalen Mire near Abisko, Sweden - I_Palsa_E3_2 | ecosystem: Environmental > Terrestrial > Soil > Palsa > Peat permafrost | place: Sweden... | reverse complement strand
CCGTCAGGGCGTGGTGGTTAGGACAGAGGTAGCGAAGATTGCTCTCAGTATTATTTCGAGCGTTCCCATCGATATGATCTAGGTGCACTGGAATCCGGCCTGTGCGCGGTTTACGCTCTGCCCATCCGCAAACTTGACATCGTTCGCCGTATTTTTCAATGAAGTATCGGCGAATGTGATGCGACGGGATATCCCAAACTATGATCGTGCCATCGACCTCGCCGGCTAGCCAGCGCTGTACAAAGCTGCGAAATTGATAGTCTATCTGGCACTGCTGGGAACAATACTTAGCGGCTTTTCTCTTAACGCGATTTCCGCAGCCCGCAAGACATTCAGCAAGAAATGGCATTCGCATATCTATATGAGATGCTATCGCTGAGCCATGCGTGTGGCACTAACGGGAAGTTGTGCGAAAAAAGTGGAGCCGACGCGGGGACTTGAACCCCGGGCCTGCCGCTTACGAAGCGGCTGCTCTACCACTGAGCTACGTCGGCAAAAACGGGTAGCCTAGCGCCACCGCCGGGGAGCCTGGTTCTGCGGCTCGACCGCTGCCCCTGCTCCCCAGTGTACGTTTTTAGTTTGAATAGCCTCGGCCGGCGCTCACCGTCTCGGCGCCTTCGAGCGTGCCGAGGAATTCGTCGTGCTTCATGGGGCGCGAGAACATCGGGTAGTTCTTCTCGACCGCGAGGCGCTGCTCGTCGTCGCTGAGCGTCGCCGTGCAATCGGTGAGCGTCACCACGTTGTAGCCCTTCTCGTACGCGGTGCGCATCGTCGATTCGACGCAACAATTGGTGAGAAAGCCGCCGAGCACAACGTTCGTGATGCCGCGGCTGCGCAGGATGAAATCGAGATTGGTGCTCGCAAAAGCATCCAAGCCGCGCTTGCCTTCAACCACGATGTCGCTTTCGGTGGGGGTTAGCGTGTCGACGATTTCCGCGCCCCACGTCCCTTGACGGAACGACTTGCTGTCGACGACACCTTTGAGAATGCCGTAAGGCTCGTTCGTCAGCTCGTGATAGTCCGGCGTAAACGTGATCGGTGCATGGACGATTGTGGCGCCAAGTTCTCGTGCTCGCCCAACGGTGTCAAGCGTGTTGGCGAGCATATTTGTGCTCTCCATGATCGGCTTCACGGCGTCGTGAAGCGTTCCGCCCGGTGAGGTAAAGTCGTTTTGGTATTCGATCAAGACGACTGCGGTGGTCTTCGGGTTCATCGCGTCCTCGCTTTCCCCGAATCGATCGTCGGAGCGGGAGACTTGCACGCACGCAGAAACGACGCCTGCATGGAGTACGATGTCGCAATTTTGGGACTGGGCGGCATGGGAAGCGCCGTCGCGGCGCATGCCGCGAAGCGTGGGCTCCGCGTCGCGGGCTTCGAACGGTTCGCGTTTGCCCACGAGCTGGGGTCATCCGCCGGCCGCACGCGCATCATCCGGAAAGCCTACTTTGAGGACGCCGCCTATGTACCGCTACTCGACCGCGCCTACCGGCTCTGGCGCGAACTCGAAGAGAGCTCGCAGACGGCCCTACTCGACCTCTTCGGCGTGCTGATGACCGGTCAACCGGGCTCGGCGACGATTCGGGGAACGGCGAGCGCGGCAATGCTGTACGATATTCCGGGCGAGCAACTGGACGCGGAGCAACTTCGCGCGCGCTTCCCGCTGCTCGCGTTCCAGCCGGACGAAGTCGGTCTTTACGAGCCCTACGCCGGCGTCGTCTTTCCCGAGCGCGCGATCGCCGCATTTTTGAACGCCGCCCGAAATCACGGCGCGCACCTGTACGACTGCGCGCCGGTCCGCGGTTACGAGGGGACGAGCGATGGTGTTCGCATCCATTTCGATGGCGGAGAGGTCGTCGAGGCGGCACGCGTTGCAGTCTGCGCCGGCGCGTGGACGAGCGAACTACTCGCGCACCTGCATCTTCCGCTGCGGGTGCAACGCAACGTACAGTACTGGTTCACGACCCAAAGCGGAACCGGCGGACCAGCCGACCTGCCCGCGTTTTTTCTGGAGCGCGAGGGACTTCCGGCGCCGCTCTATGGCATTCCCGACCTCGGCGACGGAATCAAGGTCGCCTTCCACGGCTATGGCGAGACGACCCAGGCCGATCAACTCGACCGCGAAGTGCACGCGGGCGAAGCCCAGGTGATGCGCGAGACGCTTGCCGCACTGATGCCGGGCGAGACGCTCAGCCTACGTTCATCCAAGGCGTGCATGTATACGTTGACCCCGGATGGCAACTTCGCGATCGGGCGCGATCCGCGCAATCGCAATGCCGTTATTGCCGCCGGGTTTTCAGGTCATGGCTTTAAGTTCGTGCCGGTCGTCGGCGAAATCGTCACGCGGATGCTCCTTGACGAAGATCCGCAGTTCGACATCGCATTTCTAAGCCTCGACCGCTTGATCAGCGATACGTAAATCCTTGGATGAAGGCGTCGCCGCTGTTGCGGTCGCTCCATACGACCCAAATCGTCCCGGTTTTCGGATCGATTGCGGTGGTGTGCGCACCGGCCGCAATCTTCGAATCATCGAGCAGTTTTGGATCGCTTGTACCATCGTATGAATAGAGGGTAATGCCCCCGCCGGCGCACGCCAGCCACTGGTGCGTCGGTTCCCAGCTACATTGATCGACGTGCTCGGGGAGATTCACCTGGTGCAACAGTTTGCCCGCGCGGTCGTACACGCCGAGCACGTTGTTCTCTCCGCCTGCGAGCAAGGCGTGGTGATCGGCATCATACTGCAGCGGATGATTGTTCTTGAGCTGCGGCGTGGCGATGATCCGCTTGACCTTCAACGTCTTGGGATCGATCACCGCGATTTCGTTGTCGGTCGCGATGTTTTGATAGACATCGTGCGTCTGCGGATCGACCTGAAGATATTCCGGCTTGTGCCCGGGGAGTGTGACGACCGCAATCTGCTTGAAGGTCTTAGTATCGACCACAAAGATCCGATTACCGTCATCTTCATCGGCATAGATGCGCCCGAGGTCCGGATCGTAGGCGATCGCATCGACGACCCCGTCAACGATCGCGGTGCGCAGAATCTGCTGCGACTCTGGATCGACCTCGCTCACGCTGCGCGAATCGCCGTTCCCGGTGAAGACGTGGCCGGTCGCCGAATCCACGGCAAGCCCGTGCATCGGTCCAACCGGAACGATGCCGATCACGTTGCCGGTATCGGCATCGGCAATCAGCAGTCCGCCGCCGCCGGCATGCGCCGCATACACACGGCCGCGTTGCGAATCAATGGTGACGTAGTCGAATCCCCCGCCGGGGTTGACCGGCACGGGCTGGGTGACGGCAACGATCGGCACGCTCTATCCCTTTCTCTCCACGTCTTGATCGTGAAAGGTTCCACGCTTTGCGGAATCGTCGAGTTCCAAGTCTTCCAGATAGTAATAGACAATCTTCCGGTCGTCAAAACCGACCTTCGCCAGGGATCGCCCCTCGATCTCGACCACTTCGTGGATGTGCCCTTCGTGCCCAGCATAGCGGTAGTTCACATCCGAGTAGCCCGGGTCGCCCGCCTTGGGGTGGGGAATCGCCTTGACGCCGCGTAGCGGGGTGTTATGACGGTGCATAGCGTACTACTTCGCCCCATGATCATCACGTACCGTGGTAAGACCCCCAAAATCCACCCGAGCGCGTTCGTAGCGCCTACCGCCGTCCTCATCGGCGACGTGGAAGTCGGCGAAGAGTCGAGCATCTGGTTCGGCACCGTGCTGCGCGGCGACAATGGTCCGATCCGCATCGGCGCCCGCACCTCGGTCCAAGATAACGCCGTGCTTCATGTCACGACTCTGACGCAAATCGACGATGACGTGACCATCGGCCATTGCGCGGTGATGGAAGACTGTCACGTCAAATCGCATGCGCTGATCGGCAGCAACGCGGTGCTGCTCAACGGTTGTGTGATCGGCGAGGGCGCGCTCGTCGCCGCCGGCAGCGTAGTGGGCGAACGTGTCGAGATTCCCGATCGCGTGCTTGCCGCCGGCGTTCCGGCGAAGGTCAAGAAAGCGATCGAGGGCGAGGCGCAACATTGGATCGAGATCGCCGCCGAAGAATACGTGCACCTCTCGCGCGCCTATATGGCGGAAGGCATCGATGCCCTCCGCACGTGAGATCATCACCCGCTTTATCGAGAGCGAAGGGCACCGCGTCGACGTGGCGCCGGTCGATCCCGAAACGGGAGTGGGCGAACTGCTCTTTCGCACGCGTGGGCAGGTCTTCTCGGTGACGACGACCGAGCAGGACGAAAACGCGATGAGCATCTCCACGGCGTATGAGATTCCGGATTGGGCGCGTGAGCGCCATCAGAATGCCGAAGCGCTCGAACGCGTGCACCACGAGCATCCGCGCGTCGACTTCACGCTTGCGCACGATGGCGGCTTATTCGTTGCAACGCTCGACGAAAAGGCTGCAACCCCACAAGAACTGTTAAACGGGTTCTGGACGTTGGTCTCCCGGTTGCGCGATGCCGGAACGCAGGCGATCGAAGATATCGTCGACCGGACCGAAAGCAAGGTCGCCGCCGAGAAGTTCATCAACTCGTTCATGATGGGAGATCAGTGACCGACCCGCTGCGGCCGATCGAACAAGCGCTCGGCGATGAAGGGCTGTTCTTTACACGCGACGACGACGAAGATGCCTACCGGGTCGCGTTCAAAAGTGAAGGCGACCGCTATTTCGTCGTCTCGTACCGCGACGATCCCACATTCGTGATGATCGGTTCGGGATGGGCCCTCCCCGGGGGCGCCGATCCGATCGAAGCGGTCGACGTCGCCAACCGGTTGAACGTGCGCAAGAAGTTCGTCAAGACCGCGCTTTGGCAAGAAGAAAGCGATGTGCTCTTCACGGTCGAGCTTTGTGTCGGCTCGGCAAGTGAGATCCGGCCGCACTTCGGCCGCTTGCTCAATGTGCTGCGCGACACCGCCTCAGAATTTTTCGAACAACTCCGCCCCGAAGCTCCAGAAACGTAACGCAGCGCTGATTTGCCGTGGATCGAGGAAGCGAACTCCGAAGTTTACGAAGGTAAATGAGGGGTGAGCTGACGATGAGTCCACGACTAATCAGGGCTGCGGGAAATGTGATTCGTCCGCGTAGGGGACGAACAGCGTGTACTCTTTCTGGAAGCGCAGCTTCACCGTCCCGGTCGGACCGTTGCGGTGCTTGGCGATGATGAACTCGGTGACGTCGGGATCGGGCCCCTCCGGATTATAGTAGCCGTCGCGGAATAAGAACGCCACCAGATCCGATTCTTGTTCGAGCGAGCCGGAATCGCGCAGGTCGGCGAGCATTGGGCGCTTGTCATTGCGCGATTCGACGCCGCGATTGAGCTGCGCGAGCGCGATGATCGGGACGCCAAGATCCTTGGCCGTCACCTTCATCGTCCGGCAAATTTCGGACAACTCTTCGTTGCGGTTCATGTTCTTCTGCAGCACGCCCGGGCGAAGAAGCTGGAGATAGTCGATGAAGACCGCGCCGAGCCCGCTGGTCGATTTCAGGCGCCGGCAGCGGCTGCGCACCTCGCTGATCGAGAGGCCACCGGTGTCGTCGAGGTAGATCGGCAGTTCGTTCAGGCTGCCCATCGCGCGCGAAATCTCTTCCCACTGATGGTTCTTGATGTTGCCCCGCCGCAAATCGTGCATCGAAAGCTGCGCTTCCGAACAGATCAGACGCTGGATAAGCTCGTTGTTCGACATTTCCAGCGAGAAAAACGCGACCGGTTCCTTCGATTCGCGCGCCGCCGCAACGGCCATATTGAGCGCAAACGAGGTCTTACCCATGCCCGGCCGCGCCGCGACGATCACGAAATTTCCGGGTTGAAAGCCGGTCGTCATGTTGTCGATGTCGCGGAAGCCCGACGTTACGCCCGTCCGGTCGCCGCGCGCATGGAACAACCGGTCGATGTGCTCGAAGGCATCCTTCATGAGGCTGTTGACGGCTACGAAGTCGCCGTGCATCGAGCGCTCGCCGATCGAGTAGACCATCTGTTCGGATTGGTCGAGCGCGGCGTCGACGTCTTCTTCAGCGTCGTAGCCGAGCTGTGTGATCTGCGTTCCGGCGTGGATCAACGAACGCAGCGTCGCCTTTTCGCGAACGATCTTGGCGTAGTAGGTTGCTGAAGCGGCCGTCTGCACGGTATCCATCAGCGAGCTCAAGTACGAGAGCCCACCGACCTTCTCGAGTTGATCGCGCGTGCGCAGTGCTTCGGCTACAGTGATCTTATCGAGCGGCTCGCCGCGATAGAAAAGGTCGTACAGCGCCGTGAAGATAGTCTCGTGCACGTGCGCGTAAAAATCCGCCGCGCGAACAATCTCGCCCACGACGCCCATGATCTCGCGATCGACGAGCACCGACCCGATCAGCGCCATCTCGGCTTCGAGGTTGTGTGGCGGGATGCGGTCAATCGAACCGCTATGCAAATGCGAAATGCTCATCCCGTGATCCTCACGTCCGGCTCTTGCGACGCGTGCTCTGTGAGCGACCTTGCGAACGACGGGTGGATAACTTGTGGACGCGTAATTCGCGCAGCGCCTGATCGACGTTCGCTACCGGCACCACCTCGAGGCCCGAGAGGGACACGTCCACCTCGCGGGCGTTTTCCTTGGGCAGGAGCATAGCGCGCATGCCTGCCTGGCGAGCGGCGTAGAGTTTTTCCACCACGCCTCCTACTGCGCGAATCTTGCCCTGAATCGAGAGCTCGCCGGTGATGGCGACGTCCTGCGGCAACGGCGTCTTGGTCGTGGACGAGTAGAGCGCGAGAAAGATCGCAAGGCCGGCCGACGGTCCGTCGATGTTGCCGCCGCCAACGATGTTGATGTGGAGGTCGTAATCCGAGACGTCGATTCCGGTCTGCGCACGCAGGACGCTGGTCGCATTGAAGACCGAATCCTTCGCCATGGAACCCGCCGTATCGTTGAAGCGAATTGTCCCCTTGCCCGGTTGCGCCGCTGCAAATGCGACCGCTTCGATTTCGATGATGCTGCCGAGATAGTTGTGCACGCCGAGGCCAAACGTCTTGCCGATCTCACGTGTCGCGCGCGCGCGCACCAAGGTGTGCGGAACCAGCCGGCTGGTTTGCACGACCACCCGCACGTCGGCTTCGGTCAGCGTGACCGGCGCGTTGCTGCGTTTGGGATCGACGCGATAGAGAGCCTGGCTGTACGCATCGGCAACGATCTGCACCGCTTTGCGCCCTTCGATCGTGTACGACGCGATAAGCTGCGGCACGCCGCGCGCAGCCTTTGCCCCGAGCCGCTTGATCGCGCCCTGCACGATCGAAACCACTTGGTGTTGGGTGAGCGGCGAGAAGAAAATCTCCGAGGCGCGCGAGCGAATCGCTGGATCGATCTCGTCGGGTTCGCGCGTGGTCGCGCCGATCAACACAAAATCTGCCGGCGCCCCTTCTTTGAAGAGCCGCTTGATATAGGCCGGCACGTTCGGTGCCTTCTCGTCGTAGTACGAGGACTCGAACGTCACGCGTTTGTCTTCGAGGACTTTGAGCAAACGTGTCTGCAAAAGCGGATCGAGCTCGCCGATCTCATCGATGAAGAGCACGCCTCCGTGCGCCCGTGTCACGAGCCCAAGCTTGGGCTCGGGAATGCCGCCTTCCGCGAACTCGCGCCGGCTGCCCTGATAGATCGGATCGTGCACGCTGCCCAGTAGCGGATTGGTGGTCTCGCGCGGATCCCAGCGTAGCGTGGTGCCGCTGGTCTCGACGAACGGCGCGTCTTTGGCGAACGGTGTATAGGCGCGCGACTTCGCAAGCTCGAGCACGAGCCGTGCGGCAGTTGTCTTGCCGACACCCGGCGGTCCATAAAGAATCACGTGCTGCGGATACGGCGAGCTGATCTTGGCGACCAGCGCTTTGATCGCGCTTTCTTGACCGACGATCTCCGGCAGCTGCTGCAGCGCCGAAGCCGCGAGACTACGTTGCGAGAGCGCTTCGAGTTCTTCGAGTTTGGCTTGGGTTGCCGGCGTTTCGGGACCGGTGTCATCGCGCAACGCTTCCAGCTTGAGATCGTTCAGATACTCCTGGTGGCGCGCGTTCATCTTCTCGGAGACCTTTTTATCGATGGCGTCGCCGACACTCTTATGCGCGAGCAGATCGGCCATCGCTTCTTCGATCTCCGCAATCATCTTGCGCTGCTGCCCGCGGGTCGTCGCCCGCTCGAGCGTCGGGTCCTCTAATACTAAACGCGCGAGGGCGCACAAGCGATCGGGGAGATTCTGCGAACGCATCATCTTGAGCGCGCTCACTTTGCCGGCACGGAGTACGAGCTTCTCTTGCCCGATGGCTCCGGCCAGCATTTCGTAGAGGGCCGAGACGTATCGGTTTAGCTCGTCTTCAACGCCGTACTTTCGTCGTAGGCGCGAAGCGTATTCACCGTTCGTCGCGGCCATGCCCGGCTAGCGGCCTGTAACGGCCCAATGAGCGGCGCCGTTCCCTCGTACGAGTGCGACGGCTAGGCGCGAGGAACGCTGAATGGCGGAAGCCATTTGAGCGACGAGCAACAACGCCGACGTGCTCGTACGAGCGAACCCGAAGGGCAGCCCGATATCGAGCGCATCTGCTTCGTCGCTCTTCGCTCGCAAAGCGCCTCTTTTGTCGCTCATCGCTCCTTGCATCTCCATTCGATATCGGGCTTCGGCGCTGCTTATTGGGCCGTTACAGGCCGCTTAGGCCGAGACGACGTTGATCGTCGCTTTGGCGACGACGTTGCGATGGAGTTTGATTTCCACCGGGTAGGAGCCAAGCGCCTTGATTTGGCTCTTGATTTCGATCTTGTGCTTGTCGACGTCAACGGCGAGCGTGTTCGCGATCGCGCTCGCGACGTCGGCATTGGTCACTGCGCCGAAGAGCTTGCCGTTGCCGCCGGCTTTGGCCTTGACGGCGAGCTGCGTGCTCTCGATCTTGGTGGCAAGTTCTTTGGCGTCCGCGAGCGTTTGCGCTTCGCGCTTCTCCAGCGCGCGCTTTTGATCGGCGTGGAGGGCGAGCGCGCCTTTATTGGCTTCGGAAACGAGGCTACGCGGCAGCAAGAAGTTGCGTGCGTACCCCTCGGCGACGTCGACGACATCGCCCTTCTTCCCGAGCGCTTTTACATCGCTCAGAAGAATGACTTTCATGGTTGAACCCCGTGGTTATTCGGAAACGTAAGGAAGAAACGCGATAACACGCGCGCGCTTGACGGCGGTTGTAAGCAAACGCTGATGCTTTGCGCAATTGCCCGAGATGCGTCGCGGGACGATCTTGCCGCGCTCCGACACATACTTCTTGAGGCGGTTGACATCGCGATAGCTGATGTCGAGCGCCTTGTCGGCGCAGAAATTGCACGACTTGCGCTTAGGGCGGCGATCTTTCACCGCGCGCTTCGTCTTGAGCTTGGTGGCCACTGCAGTTGTCCTTTCGACTAGGTGGTTGAAAACGCGGCCCTTCGACAAGCTCAGGATGAACTATCAGCGCCGCGTTCTAGCCAAGTGACCCGGCAAATCCGGGTCACTACCGGTCGCGACGAGCGGGACCGGACGGCTGATCTTACCATGCCGGCCCCACGCGTCAAAGCGCCTTTTTCGGATACGAACGTACGTTCGGCGTGGCCTCTAGCGCTCCTCTTACTTGGTCGCCCCGAGTTCGATCCCGAAGCGGTTCTGGGATGTGCTGGTCCCGGCCGTCCCAAAGAGCGCTCCCGCGAGCCCGTTGCGAACGACGACGTTGGACCACTCGATTCGAATGATGCCGTTCCCGGCGAACTTAAAGGTCGGGGTCACCGTGAAGGTGGTTGCGTTGCTTCCGGGCCCGTAGAGCAGGAATGCGTTGGGGCTGGTTGCGCTCGTCGCGGCCTCGTTCTCCGCGTATTCGGCGCGAAAACCTACCGACCACGCGCTCGAGAACGAATACGATCCGAGCAGTGAGACCGCGTAGTCCGACTCCGCTGCGGTATAGCCGTTCGCTGCCGAAGCCGGCGATGACACGAACAATACGTAGGGTGAGAATTGCCAGCGTCCTGCCGTATGGGTGAAGTACAGATTGTATTCCGATTGGTTGGCAATAAACGAGGTCGCGTTGCCCGGGACATTTGCGCCCGGGTTCATCCCAACAAACGTCCATGACGTGTTACTCGACGGCGCCCACGCAACTTCGTATTCGATCGTGCGTAACCCGCCGCTGTAGAACCCGTCGTTGTCTTCCACGGCCACCGTCCAAGGGCCGTTGGTGTAGCCCACATGGACGCCGCGGCTCACTACCGGCTCGAGCGCCCAGCCAAGACCGCGTTCGATGTTGACGTTCTGATACGTAAACGCGCCTTCCGTGCCGAGCAGCGTGCCGATTTGTCCTCCGTACACGGTCAGATGCTGATCCGGCGAGGTGTAGGTGGCTTGGTAGATCGGAACGAGCCCAAAGCAACTCGTGTTCGCACAAGTCGCGTTGTTGCTCACCGACTTATAGTTATTGAACGTCGAATTGATGGCGGTTCCGACCGTCGGGAAATTATATCCGCCTGCAGTCACGTTGACTTTGTAATATCCTGAGGTCAGGCTCCCATTTACCAGCATGTCGCTCACGTCGGCACGCGTTTGTTGGTCGGCGCCGGTCGGCGTGTCCAGGGCGCCGGTTGCGTTGACGTTGCTGGTGGATAATCCGAAGACCATCAGTGCGCCGCCGATTGAGCCCGACGCGTACGGCGTAGCGGTTGGCGTCGGCGTCGGCGCGGGCGATGCGCTCGCCGCGGCGCTTGGGTTAGCAGGCGGCGTCTGCTGAGCAGACGCCGCCTTCTCTCCCCCTACCATGATCGCAGCGGCTGCTACCGCGGCGAGTGCTATGCTTGCGACCCTCATGCGTGTGAACCGGCGCCGGATGGCACACCGATCCCCGGAATCGGGTCGACGCCGTGGATCGCGAGATCGCCGGCGACCATGATATCTTCGGTGACGCGCAACGGCACGATCAAACTGATCACCTTGAGGATGATGAACGTGCCGATGATGTTGGTCACGATGATGAAGCCCGCGGCTTCAGCTTGATGGATGAACTGCGTGGGACCGCCGCCGTACAGCCAGCCCGAAACGCTGACCGTCGCCGCGTTCTTTCCGGCTGCGGCATTGGCCACGTACTCGAGCATGGCCGGATCGGCAACGAGGCCCGCCATGAGGCCGCCGACCAAGCCCGCCACGCCGTGCGTGTGCAGAACCGAGAACGTGTCATCGACTTTCTTCATGAACGAGAGTTTGCCGATGTAATTGAGCGTGAGCCACGGGATGATCGTCACGAGGCCGACGACGATCGCGCCGTACCCGTTAACGTAACCAGCGCAGGGTGTAATCGCGACGAGGCCCGCGATCATGCCGTTGATCATCGAGACCGCGTTTGGTTTTCCGGTCGCGAACATGTCGGCGATCAGCCACACGAGGAGCGCGGTTGCGGTTGCTATGTTGGTGTTGAGCACCGCGGCTCCGGCGTCCGCGTTGGCAAAATACGGATCGCCGCCATTGAAACCGTTCCAGCCGAGCCAGAGAATACCGGCACCGGCAAAGGCCATGATCAGGTTGTTCGGTTCGAAGTCACGCTGATCGGCCAGCAAACGTGGGCCGACGACCGCTGCGGCAACGAAGCCCGAAACGCCCGCCGCCAAGTGGATGACGTAGCCGCCGGAGTAATCGACGGCACCCAGTTGCGCGAGCCAGCCGCCGCCCCACAGTGAGAAGGCGCCAATCGAATACACGATGACGCTCCACAGCGGAACGAAGAGCATCCACGCTTTGAAATTCATGCGCCCGAAGACCGAACCCGCGATGAGGATCGGCGTAATCGCCGCGAACACGAATTGGAAATAGATCATCGCGGAGCCCGGGAAGTGCAATTCCGGCATGCCGCTCGCAGCGAGCGGAACGACCGATTGCCCGATCTCGTAGAACGGCCCAAGCGCGGGGCCCGGAATGCCGACGAGCGCCGAGAGTATGCCTGGACCAAGCTTGGCCGGATTGCCGAAGCTCATGTTGTAGCTTATGAGCGTCCACGTCAGCAGCACGATCGAAAACGCATAAAAGACCATGACCGCGGAGTTGAGCGCCCACTTCTTCTTCACGAGGCCGGCATATAAAATCGCGAGCCCCGGGATGCTTTGCATACCGACAAACGTTGCGGCCGTGAGTTGCCACGCGGTGTCGCCGGAGTTCAGCCATTTCGGGGCTTCTAAATACGGATTGACGTCAGCTAGTAAAAACACTAACGAACCCCTTACGCAGTGGAGGTGGAGAGATTGTTGTATTTTAGGTGCGTAAGAGAGCAAGCGCATTGGACATGCGGTGCGTAGGGGAGCCTTGATTTGGGCCAGATCGAGAAAGTGAGGTCTGAAGTTTGCACGTGGCAAATAAAGACCTCACTAAAGACCTCACTGACGAAGAGCTGGCTAAATCAGTGCTTCCCTAAAACAAGTTCCAGAGGTACTGGTTGTACACTTCGTGGTGGAATTGCACCTCGGGCGACTTCACGAAGGTGCCGAGCATACGCGGGCAACGATCCGCCGCGACCTGCTTGAGTTCGGCGTAGCGTTCCTTGACGTCGTCGCCGAGCATTGCGCTCGTCCAGGCCGATTTGCGGAACGCGTCGAGCGCGTCATAGATGTTGTCGGGCAGGTAACGCTCCGCTTGACGCAGGTTGGGTGTGTTTGCAATCGCCCCCTCGAGCCCGGTCTTGAAGACCCCGAGCATCACCATGTACGGATTCGCGTCCGGCGCTACCGAGCGCACCTCGACGCGCACGCTTCGCTCATTCCCGATCGGGAAACGGATCATCGAGCCGCGGTCGACCGCTGACGCCTTGATCTGGTTGGGCGCCTCGAAATGCGGGTCGAGCCGGCGGTAGG
>Ga0302180_10003032_pt1 | contig 12866 bp, 10 predicted proteins | sample I_Palsa_E3_2_FD_200575 | JGI IMG/M metagenome (GOLD analysis project Ga0302180, IMG submission 200575) | Peat permafrost microbial communities from Stordalen Mire near Abisko, Sweden - I_Palsa_E3_2 | ecosystem: Environmental > Terrestrial > Soil > Palsa > Peat permafrost | place: Sweden... | reverse complement strand
ACAGCGATGCCTACTGGGATTTCGCGGACTACATTCACGCCAACCAGCACGAAGTGAGCAACGAAAAAACGCCAGGAGCGCGGCTGGAAGCGCTCGACCGCCTCACTCTGCTTCAGGGTCAGAAACATAATCTGGACGTCGTGAAGTTGCAGTCCTGCATCAAGGCCCAGGATGAAAGCGCGGTGAAGGCATCCATGAAAGAGGCGGAAGGGATTGGCGTGGAAGCCACGCCCACTTTGTTTGTCAACGGGGAAAAGATCGATGGCGCAGTGCCGGTGAGCGAACTTCGCGCAGCACTCGATCATGCTTTGAAGGATGCCAATCTGCCTGTGCCCGATCACGCGACACCCGCCGCGGCGCCGGCTTCCAGGTGATGCTGGCGAAGCGTGAGAGATGTTCGTTGAATTCCGTTATGCATTCCAAGTGTGCATTCCAAACGCAGGGACGATCAGGCGGGAGAACCTCCTTTGAAAAGAAATAAAAACTTTTTCGGGCTCGCTGCCGTGCTGGCGACTGGCGTTTTACTGGCTGCGCTGCTGGGCTGTAAATCGCAGGTAAGCGGTGACGTAATGGCCACGGTCGACGGCCGCAAGATTTTTCGTTCCGATGTCGACAAGTACTACGACAATCAAGTGGCCAGCGCGCAGCAAGCTCCCACCGGAGAGCAGGCCACGATTCTCCGCCTGAACATTTTGCGTCAGCTGATCGACGATGAAATGGTCATGCGCCGCGCCGAAAAGCTTGGCTTGCTGGCCACGGAAGAAGAAGTCGACCGCAAGCTCAACGAGATCAAGTCTCCTTATACGCAGGAAGAATTCGATCAGCGGCTGAAGGAAAAGAAAATTACCCTCGAGGATTTTAAGCGCGATATCCGCCGCTCCATCACCGTCGATAAGGTGATGAACAAGGAAGTGTCCTCGAAGATTAACGTAACCGAACAGGACACGCGCAACTATTTCGCCGAGCACAAATCTGAGTTCAATCTCATTGAACCGCAATACCACCTGGCGCAGATCTTCGTGACTCCCACGCCGAACCCGCAGGTTCACAACCAGAACAACAAAGCGCAGAACGAAGCCGACGCCCGCAAGAAGATCCAGACGATTTCTAACCGCCTCGACAGCGGCGACGACTTCGCCACGCTGGCCATGACTTTTTCCGAAGACCCCGAAACTTCCGGCAACGGCGGCGATCTCGGAACGGTTCCCGAGTCATCGCTGCGCAACACCGATCCGGGAACGCGCGACACTGTGATGAAGCTGAAGCCCGGCCAGTACAGTCCGATCATCACGGTGGTCAACCCGGCCACCAAGCAGGCCGTGGGGTTCCGCATCGTAAAGCTGGTCTCGAAAGAGCCTGCGGGGCAGCGCGATTTTTCCGATCCGCGGGTGGAGCAAGCCATTCGCTCGCAACTCCACGACCGGCGCGAGCAGTTGCTGAAGGCCGCCTACTACGAGGTGCTGCGCGATTCCGCCAAGGTAGAGAACTACTACGCGAAGAAAGTGCTGGATAGTAACGGATTGACCAAGTAGGTTGTTCGGGCTATGCCGGTTTCAAAACCTCTTCGCGTCGCCCGCGATTGCCGCTTTCCACGCTCGAACTACTGAAGCAGTGTGCCTCCATTGCCATTGGGTTCTTCTTCTGGCGCTAACACTACGGCGGCGGCTACTCGGTCGCCGGGCTCCATGTGCAGGAGGCGGACGCCCTGCGCGTTGCGGCCGGACTCGCGAATCGTTTTCGAATCCATGCGGATTATTTTGCCGTAGTGGCTGATGAGCATGACTTGAGAGTTTTCGTCCACCAGAGCTATGGCGACCACTTTGCCCACGCGCTCAGTGGTTTTGACGTTGATGACGCCTTTGCCGGCACGATTGGTAAGGCGGTACTCGTCGGCGGGAGTGCGCTTGCCGTATCCGTTTTCGGTTACGGAGAGAATTAGAGTGCCTTTCTGAGTGAGGTCGACGACTTCGCCGCGCGGGATTTCGGCTTCTCCGGCTCCTTCGGTCGCTGGCGCTCCCTGGGCAGGCGGGGCGGCTGTCCCTACATGTTCCGTGCTGGAGGCCGCATCTGCGCCGGGCTTGGGAGTTACAGTCATTCCTACCACGTAGTCGCGCTCTTCGAGGTTGATGCCGTTTACACCGTAGGCGGCGCGGCCCATGGGACGGACGTGATTTTCGTCGAAGCGGACGGCCATGCCTTCATGAGAGGCGATGAAAACGATCTGGTTGCCGTTGGTGATGCGGGCGGCGACGAGTTCGTCTCCTTCTTCGATGTTGATGGCGTTGATGCCGTTGGAGCGCACGTGCATGAACTCGCGCAGCTCGGATTTTTTCACCAGGCCATTGCGGGTGGCGAAGAAAATGTATTTGTTTTCTTCTTCGAGATTGCGCACGGCGAGCATGGTGCGGACGGTTTCACCGGGTTGGAGTCCGATTAAGTTGCCGATGTGCTTGCCTCGGCCGGCAGCGCTGACGTCGGGAATTTCGTAGACCTTGAGCCAATATACGCGCCCTTTGTTGGTGAAAATCAGAATGTAGGCGTGAGTGGAGGCGATGAAGAGGTGCTCGACGAAGTCCTCGTCGCGGGTTTTCATGCCCGTGCGTCCGGTTCCACCACGGCGCTGCATGCGGTAGGTGGAGATGGGCGTGCGCTTCATGTAGCCGGAGTGGCTGAAGGTGACGGCGACCTGCTCGTCGGCGATGAGATCTTCGAGAACGATTTCTGCGGCTTCGTCTTCGATGCGGGTGCGGCGCTCGTCTCCGTAGAGCTCTTTTACTTCTTCGAGTTCTTTGATGATGACGGTGCGTAGCTTTTTCTCGGAGGCGAGGATGGATTCGTAGTCCTCGATTTTTTCGCGGACCTCTTTTAGTTCGTTGGAAATTTCGTCGATGGAGAGTTTGGTTAAGCGGTGCAGTTGCAGTTCGAGAATGGCTTCGGCTTGGCGCGCGGTGAAGGGCTTTTCGGGATCTTGCTTGGGAGCGCGGCCGGTGGTGTTGATATCGATTTTCTTGCCGCCGAAGTAGGCGACTAAGTTTTCGCGGGCGTCGGCGCGGTTGGCGCTGGCTCGGATGATGGTGATTACGTTGTCGAGGTGATCGAGCGCGTTGAGATAGCCTTCGAGGATGTGCTCGCGGTCTTTCGCTTTCTGCAATAAGAACGCCGTGCGGCGGCGGACGACTTCCACGCGATGATTGATGAAATGCTTGATGGCCTGAATCAGTCCCATTTCGCGGGGCTGGCCGTTGACCACCGCCAGCAGGATCATCGAGAAACCCTCCTGCATGGAAGTGTGTTTGAAGAGCTGGTTGAGAACGATTTGCGGCTCGGCGCCGCGCTTGAGTTCGACCACGATGCGCATGCCGTCACGGTCGCTTTCGTCGCGCACGTCGGAGATGTCTTCGATCTCCTTGTCGTTGACGAGTTGGGCGACGCGCTTGATGAGTACGGACTTGTTCACCTGATAAGGAATCTCGGTGACGATGATGGCCTGGCGGTCTTTGGAAATATTTTCGATGGCGGCTTTAGCGCGCATCATGAACCGTCCGCGGCCGGTGCGGTAGGCCTCGAAGACTCCGGCACGTCCGTGGATTACGCCGGCGGTGGGGAAGTCGGGACCTTGAACAAACTTTAGAATTTCAGCGAGCTGGGCGTTGGGGTTGTTGATTAGCGTGATGGTGGCGTCAACGATTTCGGTTAAGTTGTGCGGCGGAATTTTTGTGGCCATGCCGACGGCGATGCCATCGGAACCATTGATGAGCAGGTTGGGAATGCGCGCGGGGAGTACGTCAGGCTCGACCTCGCTGCCATCATAGTTGGGGCGGAAGTCGACGGTCTCTTTGTCGAGGTCTTCGAGCAGCGCCGTCGCTACCTGAGCGAGTTTGGCTTCCGTGTAGCGATCGGCCGCGGGAGGATCGCCATCGACGGAGCCGAAATTTCCCTGACCAAAAATTAGCGGATAGCGTAGGCTCCAGGTTTGCGCCAGGCGCACCAGAGCGTCGTAAACAGCGAGGTTGCCGTGGGGATGGTACTTGCCCATCACATCGCCGACGATTCTGGCGCATTTGCGCGTGGCTTTGTTCGGCTGGAGGCCCATCTGTTGCATGGTGTAGAGAATGCGGCGGTGCACGGGCTTGAGTCCGTCGCGGACATCGGGCAGAGCGCGGCCGATGATAACCGACATGGAATAGTCGAGATACGACTTGCGCATCTCGTCTTCAATGTTGACGGGCTGAATGTGCAGAGCGCCGGGACTGCCATCGCCGCCGGGCGGCGGAGTCAGGGGGAGTTCGGGATTGTTATCGTCGGGCATATTTGCTTCTAGCTCTCAAGCCGTTGGCTTTTAGCTTTTCTCTTAAGTTCTGGGACGGCAAATCTGGGCCGTTGCCGGGGTTGCAGCGTCACGAAATCATTGCTAAACAGTTGCATTTACAAGCGGTTAGTGGGATTCTGGCTGAGAAATATTGTACCACGGGACCACCCCCTCTTGTGGACTCCGGACAGGGAGGTTGTTGCTTATGGCGGTTCTGGTTGTGCTGCTCGTTTCGTGGGTGGTATTTCGCGGAATCGGCCTGCTGGGAGTTTCGGCCTTGGCGACCTGGAAGGCGTCGGCGGGTTACGCCTTGGCCGTAATGTTTGTGGTGACCGGCAGCGCGCACTTCACCAGCATGAAGCGCGATTTGGAGCGCATGGTTCCTCGAACTTTTCCGCGACCCATGTGGATTGTTTACGCCACTGGCGTGCTGGAGTTTCTGGGCGCTGTTGGATTGCTGCTGCCGAAGGTGCGGAGTGTGGCTGGCACGTGCTTGATCGTGTTGCTGGTAGCGATGTTTCCAGCGAATGTCAGAGCGGCGCGGGAGCGATTGTCCTTGCGTGGGAAACCGGCTACGGCGCTGTGGCTGCGCGTCCCCATGCAGTTGTTATTTATTGGGTTGATCTGGTGGGCGAGCCGGTAAGGAAAACCGTTAAGGACGGGTGATCACTTCGTTGGGTGACGAGGGCAGGATGAATTTCACGCTGCGCGTGCCGTTGGCTTGCAGAGTCTCGGGGACGTTGAGAGTCGCGAGGTCGATCTTCTTGTTCCAGTATCCGTCGGTGTAATAGTCGCCGCGGGCGTAGAGCATGCCGTCGGCGATCGTGTAGTCGCGGACTTCCTCGCTGTGTCCATCACGAAAAATGAGAAGTGCGGGCGGCAGGTCGTGCACCTCAGATGCCAGAGATGTCCCAGGGATCGCGGTTGGCTCCGTGATGGAGTTCGCCGCGACTCGCGCGGAATGACGTCCAGCCGATTTCGCGGGCTGCGCGGGATTGGATTGGAAAATGTCGGGCACGCTGCTAAAGGCGTGCGCGTCCCCATCAGCGGCGCTGGTGCTGACGCGGACATAGCGGCCGTTCTGGAGTTCAATCATCAGCGGTTGAGTCAATGCAGGCTCACGGGCGTTGCCGTGTGACTTGCCCGGATCCACGGAGTCGGACGAACCCGCGAGGGAGCGCGCGGCTTGCAGGAGAAATACGGGAGGCTGCGAAGCGACTGGGTAGCCGTTCGAGTAAATGTCATCGAGGTTGAAGGAATCGCCGAAGAACGGGAACGGTAAAGAAGTGTAGGGCGAAACGTAAGGAGAAGAGCGCCGGAACCTGGATGGATGTCCGTTGCGCGCGAAGGCAAAATTGCTCGCAGGTGAGTGGAAGTGCGGGGTGGCGGCGCGCGCTGGGACGCTAGCGTGCCCTCCGGATGCGGCTCTCTGGGCCGCCGCCCACGGCGTGAGCGTTGCGAGCACGGCGATCAAAGTGAGTAAGCGCATGGTCAATTGGCCTGTGGCGACGGCGGCAATTGGAAACAGATGCCGTGCTCGTCATTCTGTTTTTCGGTGGCCGCAAGATCGAGGTCGGCGAGCGCGATTTTGCGGGGATGGCCCGGCGTCAGGTCGTATAACGTCTGACTCACGATAGCGTAGTTATCCACCTCGAGTTGATGGCCATCCTGGAAGACAAGAGTTGTGGGCCGCGGCGGCGGTTCGGAAGCGGAATCGGCACCGGACGCGCCTTCTGCTGGCGCATCTTGCGCATGCGCCGGTCCTGCGTAGGATGGAGGCACGTAAGAATCACGTCCAGACCCGCGCCGGTCGAAAATGGTGGGGCCACCCTGGTAATCGGCATCATCATCGTTGCCGTCAGAGGTGTCGGCGTTGCCCAGATCGACGGCGTATGGCCAAGGCACAGCATAGATGTATGGGTAATAGGCGGTGCCGTTTGCGGTGCGGTGGGGATGATTTTCGTTATTGTTAATATGCGCCCCTCCAGGAGAATGCGGAAGGTTGGCAAGAGTAGAAGGTCCTGAGCTGGACGGCGCGTAGCCGCCATGACCTATCGATGTGACGCTCGCCGGCGCTGCGGTGGCAGCGTGACCCGAACTGGAAGATGTCGCGGACGCACTATTGATTTGAGCTAGGCTGTTGGGTGCAAGCGGGACCAAAAGCATCCAGAAAAGCGCGAGCGAAGCTGGAATCGAGCGTCGCGGGGGACATTCCACGACATTATGATACTCCAACGAGAAAGTCATGGCGCTCCTCAGCAGAGGACGTTCTACATTCTTGGATCACAGCCCTCCCTAGCTGGATGCGAGGAAAACTGTAGAGAATTGTCAGCGGTTCCAGCGGATACGAGAGCGGAGTCGTTGGGCTGCAAGCTGCTGAAACTAAGACTGTTGTTCGAGAACGATTGCGTTAGCCAAGTGGCGCTTGGGCTAGCTTGAACAGGGTCCAGAGGATGTTGGCCCCGAGCAAGCCCCAAACGCAGGCGGTCACAAGCGCGCGGAAGGGAGTTTCCATAAGGTCGGCGAGCACGCCGGAGACGAAGATCAGGACGAAAGGAACAGAAGCAAGAAGAAATCCTGCGCCAGCAATGTGCGGATGGGCCATGCCCAGTCCCGTGAAGAGCACAGCGACCAGCAGCGGAGCGGTATTGCCGAAGTAACGGGTACGAGGCCAGACTGAGTAAGTTCCGATGGCGACCGGCAGCAGCAGGACGAGCGCGGGACAGGCGCGTAAGATCTGCAATGTGACTTGCCGATAGACGGCGAACACGGTGAAGCTGCGCCACGTTGCTCCCCAAAAAGAGGCGTGCCGTATCCCTTCGGAAAAGGCGTGGGAATGGAAGAAGTACGCGGCGAAGAGGATGGCGAGCGCCACGAAGCATGCGGCAGTCCAGATGACGAGGGCCGCGCTGCGGCGGATGGGCGCGAGATACAGCAGAAAACCGAGCGCGACGGGCACGACCGCGATCATGGCGAATTGGGAGCCCACGGCGATCGCCAGGGAGATTCCAAGCAAAACGATGCGGCGCCAGTTCCACAGAACGACTTCGCGCGGGGCGTAGAGAGTGTGGGCGACCGCAATCGCGGTGAAGATGGCGCCGAAGGCTCCCCAGGCAGCGAGGATTTCAGGCTCGGTGTGCCAGACGGCGCTGGCCTGGATCATGGCGGGAGAAAAACAGTAGAGCGTCAGCGCGAGGAATCCTCCCGTGTTTCCACAGAGACGGCGGGCAACGTACCATAACGAAGCGCCGAGAAAGACGCCGAAGACCAGGAACGGAAGGCGCGGCAGCCAACGCCAGTACGGAGAGAATTGGGCATCGAGCAGCCGCTGGGAGCAAACGAGCAGGGGCGCGGAGGTTACGATGGAAAGCAGTGGGGAATGCTGAGTGTCGAAGCCGCCGTCCTCTGAGACCTCGATGGGAAGGGAGCCGAGGGGATCTGGGAAAGGTGCGCCGGCGATGCCGCCACCGTGGAGTTGTCGCCAGCCTTCGGCTATGCGAGCCTGCTCGGAGGCGCCTGGGGCGTCGGAAGCGCGGAACTCAGAATGAACCAGCCAGACAGCCTGCGCCACAAAGGCCAGCAGCAAGCTTCCGGCGAGAAACTGCGGGCGGCCGAACCGTTCGCGCGTGAAAAATCGCGTCATAGGGTGAGCCGAGTGTTTTACCATGAGCGAGCCTCTTGCGGGAAGCTTCTGCGATGAATGATCGAATGGATGATGAGATGAAGCTCTCCAGCGGGGATCGGGGATCGTTGCCTCCGGAGGCGCCGATTCCGGGAGCGCCCGCTCCGCCGCCGGACTTCGCGGCTGCGGTGCAGCCATCGTATGCGTGGACGCTTTTTTTTGATTCAAATGGCCTGAGGGCAGGTTGGGGTCTGGCCTTCTACGCGGCGATGGTTTATCCGCTGCAATCTGTGGCCAGCCGCTGGGCTGGGTCTCTGGAGCTGGGCGCGGACGGCCTTTGGTCGATGATGCTCGAGGAGTTTGGGGTGCTGATGGCCGCGGTGATCCCGGCATTAATACTGGCGAGGGTTGAGACTCGGCCATGGGGCGCGTTTGGTCTGCCGGTGCGGCGCGCGTTCGGGAAGTTGTTTTGGTATGGTGCGGTGTGGGGATTCGCGAGCATCACGTTGCTGCTTGCGACGATGTATGGGCTGCGACTGTTCGAGCCGGGACATCTGGCAATACACGGCGCACGCATCGTGAAGTTTGCGGTGTTCTGGGGAGTAATGTTTTTGCTGGTGGGGTTCTTTGAGGACTTTCTGTTTCGCGGATATTCGCAGTTCACGCTAACGCGGGCGATCGGGTTTTGGCCCTCGGCGGTGTTGCTGTCATGCGCGTTCGGTTTGATCCACCTGTCGAACGCGGGTGAACAATGGCCCGGCCTCTTGGCGGCCTCGGCGATTGGTTTCTTCTTTTGTTTGACGTTGCGGCGTACGGGAAATCTGTGGTTTGCCGTGGGATTTCACGCGGCGTGGGATTGGGGAGAAACGTTTGTGTATTCGGTGCCCGACAGCGGGACGATTTTCCCGGGCCACCTGCTGAAGTCGTCGTTTCACGGCCCGCGCTGGCTTACCGGAGGAATAGTCGGCCCGGAAGGCAGCGTGCTGTGCTTTTTGGTGATTGCGGTGGTGTGGGTGGCATTTGCGAAGGTGTATCCGGAAGTGAGGTATCCATCGACAACGGGAAGCGCCGGATGAGAAATCATGGAGTTCCCTCTTTGGAAAACATCCGGCAAGAAGTCCCCAATTCGCTTTCTCCTAATCTTCGCCTCTATACTCTTTATCCATGAGCCCAGAGACCGATCTGCTACTCCAGCTTCGGCGTTACTGGGGATACAGCACTTTCCGTCCCCTGCAGGAGCGCATTGTCCGCAGCCTGCTCGCTGGGCACGACACCTGCGTGGTGATGCCGACCGGCGGTGGCAAGTCTCTCTGCTATCAGTTGCCGGCGGTGGTGTCGGAAGGTACGGCGGTGGTGATTTCTCCGCTGATCGCGCTGATGCAGGACCAGGCCACACAACTGGCGCAGATGGGAATTCCGGCGGCAGTGCTCAACAGCACGCTGAGCGACGCGGAACAGGCACAGGTGATGAGCCGCGCGCGCGAAGGCGCTTACCGCCTGCTTTATGTGTCGCCGGAGCGCGTGGCTCGGGGCGACACGATGGGCTGGCTGCAACGGGTGCCCATCGCTTTTTTCGCAATTGATGAAGCGCACTGCATCTCCGAGTGGGGGCACGAATTCCGTCCCGAATATCGGCAGTTGAACAAGTTGCGCACCCAGTTTCCCGATCGTCCCATCGCAGCCTTTACGGCCAGCGCCACCCGGCACGTGCGGCATGACATTCTGGCACAACTGCAGTTGCGCAATCCCGATAAATACATTGCCAGCTTTTACCGCCCGAACTTGCGCTACCTGGTGCGCCAGTGTGAAGGGCTGGAGCAGATGGAGATGCTGGTCAAGGCGCTGCAAAGCTACGCGGGCAGCAATGTGATCGTTTATTCTCCGACGATCAGCCGGGTCGAGGAGACGGTGGATTTTCTCGAAGACCACGACATCGCTGCCGTGGGATATCACGGGAAGATGGGAGCCGACGTGCGGCGGCGCAACCAGGAGCGCTGGATGTCCGACGAAGTGCGCGTGCTCGTCGGAACCATCGCTTTTGGCTTGGGCATCAACAAGGCCGCGGTGCGCGCGGTGATTCACCTGTCGCTGCCGAAGTCGATCGAGCAGTATTACCAGGAAGCTGGACGGGCGGGCCGCGACGGCGCCAGCGCCGATTGCGTTTTGCTCTGGCAAAAGAAAGACGCGGGGCTCCTCGGTTTTTTTGCCAATCAGATTACCGACGCCACGGAGCGCGAACGGGCCTGGGAGCGCTATCGCATCATCCGCGAGTTTGTCGAGTCGAAGCGCTGCCGTCATCGGCAGATTTGCGCGCACTTCGGGGAAGCTCCCAAGTGGGAGACTTGTAACGCTTGCGATGTATGCGGGAGCGCGGCGGAGTGGATGGTGAAGTCTGCGGCGTTGCCAAAGTCTGCACCGGCCGGCAGAAAGCGGCTGCCGCCGCAGCCTGTTGTGGCGGCGGGAACTGAGGCTGACGAGATGCGAGAGTATCTGCGGGAGTGGCGGCGCGCCATGGCTAAGGACAAGAACGTACCTGCCTACATCGTGCTGCACGATTCTTCTCTCGAAGAACTTTGTACGCGCCGGCCAAAATATTTCGCCGAGCTACGAGAAATTCCTGGAATCGGCGAGCGCAAAGCGGAAATGTACGGACAGCTGATTCTGGATGCATTGGAGAAATTTCGGCAAGGCGCGCGCGCAGCCGGCTCTGAGCGGGCGCCCAAGCCCGCCGATGAGACTCTGCGCTTGTTGAGCGAGGGCCGGACGCTGGAAGAAATCGCACAACTTAGAGGACGGCAAGTATCAACCGTCGTGAGCGCGGTCGCGAACTTGCTGGAGACGGGTCAGGTGGAGTTTCAGTCCGCATGGGTGAGCAAGGAGAAACTATCGGTGATTGAAGCCGCCTGCGCAAAGGTTGGGATGGAACGGCTCAAGCCGTTGAAAGATATTTTGCCGCCGGAAATCACCTATGATGAGATCAAGCTAGTCGTGGGACGGTTGCGGCGGCAGGAAAGTTTGACGAATACCGACATTCCTGCGTAGCCTTCGAGAAGGGCACGCCAGCGTTGTGCTTCGTCGCTGGGCGTCGTTTCTTCTTCTCGTGGTCAGATACTTCTAGACATGCGCAAAATGTGGGACAACTCGAACGGATCAGGCGATGCAAACTCGCGCGGGGTGGCCGCACCCGTGCAACCGGTTCCCCCGAGCCTTTCCATCGGCACCGTCAACATCGCCCCCGCCACCGTCCTTGCTCCCATGGCTGGCGTCACCGACACCGTCTTCCGCCGCTTCATCCGCAACCTCGGCGGCTGCGGCCTGATCATGACCGAGTTCACCTCGGCCGACGGCGTGCTCCGCAAAAAGGATCAGAAAGCCAAGCGCTACCTCCATTTCTACGAAGACGAGCATCCGATTTCAGCACAGCTCTTCGGCAGCAATCCGCAGGTGATGGCCGAGGCCGCGCGCATGGTCGAAGGCCTCGGCTTCGATCTCGTCGACTTGAACCTGGGCTGCCCCGCAAAGAAAGTCGTAAAGTGCAACGGAGGCTCCGGCCTGCTGCGCGATCTTCCCGCCATCGGCCGCATCTTTGAAGCCGTTCGTGCCGCCGTGACCATTCCCTTCACCGTGAAATTCCGCGCTGGCTGGAGCGACGACGAAATCGTCTGCGTCGAACTCGCTCGCATGGCCGAATCCTGCGGTCTCGCCGCGGTCGCCCTCCACGCCCGCACCCGCGAGCAAGGCTACAGCGGCCAGGCCCGCTGGGAGTGGATCGCCGCCGTAAAAGATGCGGTCAACATTCCCGTGATCGGCAATGGCGACATCCGCACCCCCGAAGACGCCTGCGCCATGGTCACCCAAACCGTCTGCGACGCTGTCATGATCGGCCGCACCGCCCCCTCCAACCCCTGGATCTTCCGCCAGATCCAGCAGTATTGCGCTTATCAAGCTGTCATCCTGAGCGAAGCGAAGGACCTCGCATGCAGCGCCAATGCTCGTGTGGGGACAGCCGCCCTCGGCTGTCCGGTCGAGCCAAGCTCGACAGTCATGGTGGACTGTCATTCTGAGGAGCCTGCTTTTGGCGACGAAGAATCTGGGCGCGCCTCGCGAAGCCCTCGCGCGTTTGGCGCGCTTCCCTACGACGCCCCCACCGAACTCGACCGTTACCAGATGATCCGCACCTATTTCCAGATGCTGATCGAAGAAGAACTCCCCGACGCCGTGGGGAAGATGAAGCAGTTTGCCTCCTGGTTCACCCACGGCGTCCCCGGCGGAGCCGCGCTGCGCAAGGCCATCTACGAGTCGAAGAGCGCGGTGGAGATTCTGGAGCGTGTGGAAGAGTTCTTTGAAGCCCGGCTGTCTGCAACGGCCAACGCGTAGGGGAAGCACTATATATCAACGGAGCGCCGCTATGACCCCACTCGTGTTTACCCCGTCAGACGAACCTTACCTGGGCCGCGAGCTTCTATTCTCGTTCGACAATCTGATCACCGCTTGTCTGGAGCTGAACTCGAAGTGCGCCCCGGCTTCTCATGGACGTCCACTCAGTAACTTCCAGAACGCCCTGTGCATTCTAGTGCCTCAGACGATCTCGCTCGCGTTGTCGACTCGAGAGCTCATCCGTCAGGGCTATTTATTCGGTGCAAAGGTGCTCGTGCGTCCGTTGACGGAGCGCGCGGTAACGATGGTCTACCTATTCAAGAAACCGGACGCGCAACCATTTGGGATGAGGGATGGAAGCACGACAAGAGGCCAAGCCTCCAGCGAATGGTCGAGTATTTGAATGATGGGCTCCTTCAGGGCCCGTTACCGTCCATGAAGGGTTTCACCCACGCCCTCAACAGCGCAACGCACGGAGACCCACTCAGCGCGCGTTGGAATGTGGTTTTGAATGAGGAGGGTGCCCCGGTGTTTCTTCCTTCTAAGAACCTGAACTCA
>Ga0302180_10003029_pt1 | contig 12880 bp, 9 predicted proteins | sample I_Palsa_E3_2_FD_200575 | JGI IMG/M metagenome (GOLD analysis project Ga0302180, IMG submission 200575) | Peat permafrost microbial communities from Stordalen Mire near Abisko, Sweden - I_Palsa_E3_2 | ecosystem: Environmental > Terrestrial > Soil > Palsa > Peat permafrost | place: Sweden: Abisko... | reverse complement strand
GCTTGGACGGCGAGGCACTGAGCGATCTGGCCACGGGCGCTCGGTAGCCTTCTCAGCGCGCCCTCGTAGTCCAATGGATAAGACGACCGCCTCCTAAGCGGTAGATCCAGGTTCGACTCCTGGCGGGGGCATCACCATAAAAGCCCTGGTAATCAGCGGGTTTTGGTCGGGGGAAAATGCTGGCAGGGAGGCCGCACGGGCCCGAAAACCCCCTCTGCTGGCTAAACGCTGGCAAAACCGCATTCTTATGCGGTTTGGCTTTTTTGGCCCCAATCTCGCAACACGGGCGCGGCGATTCGGCTTGCCAAGCCGCGACCCCGATGCTCGGTGCTGGCGCGATTGATGGTCCCGGCGGCGCCTTAGGCACGCGGGCCGAGACTGGTCAGGCTGAGCGCTGCTCGGTGCGCGTGAGCGCGGTTCCGGCGGCCCCGTTATCGGCAGGCGAGCGCTACGCCGCTCTGCTCACGAGCGCCAGCTGGTTCTGCAGCTCGCGTAGCTCGTTGCGAAGCGCCTCGGCTTCGCTGCCGCTTATGCCTTCCGAGCTTGTGCCGCCGACGAGTCGCCGCAGGCGCCGCTTGGCGATGGGGTCGCGGCGCATCCCATGGCGGTACACGCGCAGCGTGAACCCGGCGTCCGCGTGGCCGAGCTGATCCATGACCGCGCCCGGGTCGACCCCGAGCGCGACGAGGATCGACGTGTAGGTGTGGCGCAGCTTGTGTGGCGTGAGACCGTCCGGAAGCGGAACCTGTCCCGCCTCGGTCAGTGCCTTGTTGGCTGCCTGCACCGCCTTTCCAAGGACGTGCGGGCGGATGTTCTCGCCGAGTCGTTGGGTCCCGGTAGCGGACGGGAAGACGAAGGCGTTTGGCCCGGTGTCGGGCGCCTGTGCCTTGTAGGAGGTCAGCTCGTCGCGCAGCGCCGGCAGCAGGTCGATCCGGCGCATGCCGGCATCGGTCTTGGACTTGCCAATGGTGATCCGGTTTCCCGCGAGGTCGACGTCTCGCCACCGCAGGGCGGTCAGTTCCGAGATGCGCGGACCGGCGAATACGAAGGTCGCGAGCATTGCGCGCCGGTAGACGAGCCCGCCCTTCTGGCGAACGCCTCCCTTCACCGCGGCATGCCGGTCGAGCGCGCTCGCAGCGTCGAGCAGGGCTTCGATCTGCTCGGCCGAGTCCAGCCAGACCGGAGCGGGCTTGCTGACCTTGAGTCGGCGGCGCTTGCCGCGAGCCGGGTTACGCGGGATCAGCTCGTACTCGACCGCGACCTCGAGGATCTGCCCGAGGCGGGTGATCGTCTTGTTGATCGAGACGGCTGACAGCGCCCTCGGTGGCCGTTCTTGGGCGAGCTTGCGGCGCTCGGCGGGGTCCTCCGCGTCCTCGACGCGCTCGCGCCACGCGACGAGCGCCTTGTTGAGTCTCTCGGCCTCGCGGACCTTCTCTGCCCGATAGCGGTCTACCTCGGCGATTGTGATCTGAGAGAGGCGATGGTTCTGGAAGAACGTAAGCAGATGGCGGGAGATCTGCCACTGGTAGTCAAGGCGCGTGTTCTCGCTCCACTCGCCCTTGTTGTCCTCGAACCAGGTCGAGGCGAACTTGTGAAACAGAGGATCCTCGCCGGCAATTCGGGCCGACTGGGGCTCCGGCTCGGGTGGTTTCCAGATGCCGCGGCGGACTTCAACGAGCACGTTTTCGAGCTCCGTCTGTGCCCTGTCCCAAGTCCAGCCCTGCGCCTCGGTCCCGAGCTTGACGTACTGGCGGTTGCCGTACGCCTGGAAGCGCAACACGAAGGGCGGGTTCTTGCGCTTGCGATCGATTTCGACGCGTCCTTTCGCTGGGCGTGCCATGGCTAATGCCTCCTTCGATTGACGGGGTGCCAGCGGGCGAACGCGCCGCGCGAGCGTGGGTCGTAGATCGGCAGCAGGGGCCCGTCCGGTGGCGTGCGCCGGCGTCGTGTCGCAGTGGGGCGTGGCGGCTCGATCGCGGGGAGAGGCTCGGTGCGGGGGCGCAATGCCTGGGTGGCGACTTGCGGGTCGAAGCGCAGGCGCGATCGTGGCCCGTCGCTCACTTTGATGCCGCCGAGCCGGCCGGCGTTTTCGTAGACCCAGGTTCGAGTGAGACCGAAGCGCCGCGCGAGCTCCTCGGCATCGATCCAGTCGGGCTGGCCCGCTTGGCTGCCCTGGATCGTCTCACGTTCGAGGCGCAGCAGCTCTACCACGCGCTGGGCGATCTGCTCGACCGCGTCGGCGGGCAGGTTGGGTCGCTCGGCCGCGGCGTGGCGAGTCTGCGCAAACAGCCTGCGCCTGCCGCCGACCGGAGCGTGTGGCCGTGTTGGCACAGGGCGCAGGGTCGCGGCGGCGGCCGGTCTCGCGGGAATCGTGGCGAGCGCTCGCATCACGCGCCCCTGCCTATCTCATGCGGCGCTGGCTCTCTTGCTGCTTGGAGCTTCTTCACCGCGGCCTTGGCGGTCTGGAAGTCGAGGCGGATGCGGGCCTTCGGTCCGCTGCTGAGCCGGATCGCTGCGAGCTCGTCGGCGTGTTCGTAGACCCAGCCGGGGTTCAGTTTCATGTAGGCCGCGAACTCTGGGACGGTGACCATGCCCACGGGCTCTCCGGTCTGCGCCTGCTGCTGGTTTTGCTGCTGGCGGTGCAGCAGCTGCACAACACGACCAGCGACCTGCTCGACGGCTTGGGGGGTGAGATCGACGGCGGCTTGGCGCGCGACGGCTCCCAATCCGCGTCGGCGGGGTGGGCAGGGTGCTCGTGTTGCGCGCGTGGGAATGGCGCTTACGGCGTGCATGTACGGCTCCTTTCAGAGGCGGTCTTTTGGGGTGTGGGCCTCGGCGAGGCGAGGATCAGCTGTTCTGCGAGCGTGCTTGGAGGCGGTCGATGCGGTGCTCGGTCCAGGGATGCGAGGTGCGGCCGAACATCTTGAAGGGGGTCGGCAGATCGCCGTCGAGGGCGTGGGTGTCGAGGTAGGCCGTCAGTGCCGGTCCCTGGCCGAGCCTGGCAGCGTAGTCGTCGGCGAGGTCCTCTCTGTGGCGCCAGTAGATCGACCAGGGCGTCTGCAGGAAGTCCATTGCCAGCCGTCCGCTGACCAGCGCTGCGAGTGTCTTGAACGGGATCGGGGCTCGCCTGCCGAGTGGGACGGTGAGGCGATAGACGGCCGCGGTGAGCCTGCCGTCGCTGGAGTTGTAGTGCCCGAGCTCGTGCGCGAGGACGGCGGGCAGGAAGGGGTTGTCCAGCATGCCGCGGGTGAGCATCAGCGTGTCGGCGTAGACGCAGGCGTTGGGATCCTGGTCGTCGGTCACGAACCAGCGGCGCGGGGGGCGCAGCGAGGGGTCCACACGGGTGAGCTCGGCGAAGGCGTAGTCGAGAGCGGTCCGCTCGCGCTCGGATGGTGAGCGTCCGCCGGTCTCCTGCTCGAAGAGCCAGCCCCCGAAGGGAAACACGAGGGTTCCAAGGGAGATCAACAGCGGCACTGCGGTGATCAGGATCGCCAGGTGTTTGACGGGCAGGTCCCAGAACTCGATCTTGTCGGGGACCCAGATGATCGCGTAGAGGACGAAGTAGCGAGCCACCGCGCAGACGCATTGGAGTACGAACGTGATCGCGTACAGCGTAAGCCAGCCAAAGCCGAGCTCCTCGCGACTGATGACGTACGCGCTTGGTGGCGCGTTCATTGCGAATCCTCCCGGTTATCTGTGCAGACATGGGTTTTCTACCCCTTCGCACTCGGGCCGTCATCTGTGTTTGAGAAACGCCCTGACTTCTGGCCGTTCACTTCCGGGTTGGAGAACCGTCCCGATTTGACGCCGCGACTGAGGTGCTGGGCGATGACGATCGGCGAGGCGTCCAGGCGCTGCGCGACCTCGGTGTAGGTCGACCCTGGGTGCTCGGCGAGATCGGCGGCGACCTCGTCCTGGGAGATACGCCGGGGCTTCTCCGGCAGTCCCGCTTCGATCTCCGCGCGGCGGGCGAGCAGTGCCCTGTACTGCTTCTCGATCTTTCGGATGTCCCGATTGACTTCGCTTCTAGATCCAGGGGTGCGGCGGCTCGGTGGCATTGCCTCTCCAGGTCATGTGGACTTGACTCTAGTTAATAATAATGTATTATCAATCAAATGTCAAGAGTGGTCGTGAAGAAAAGTTGGGGACCCTCACACCAGGAGATGGCGCCTCCATTCGAGAAGCGGCCATCGAGGGCCTTGAAGGTCGTGGGCTGGTTCGTCCTGGTGCTGGCCGTGCACGCGATCGTCGATGCCAAGGGCCACGATGTGTTCGCGTGGAGCTTGCAGGCGCTCCTGATTGGATGGCTGGGGAAATGGCTCCTACAGGCGGTGCTCGACGAACGGATCCCGATCCGCTGGCCATGGACCGGCGCCGAGACGCAGGCGCCAGAGGTGCTGCCGGCGCTGACGGGAGAGACGCAGACGCCCGGAGAAGCGGTGCGGACAGAGGTCGCGCGGCTGGGCGGAGGAACCTATCTCGGACTCTCCCGCCGTGGCCGGTGGCTGCTCGCCGATCCGAAGCACGCGGTGTTGGTGCTCGGGCCGCCGCAATCCGGGAAGACGACCGGCGGCTTGATCCCGATGGCGATGGCCGCCTCGGGTGCGCTCGTCAGCGCCTCGACGAAGCCCGACGTGATGGAAGCCACCTTGGCCGCGAGATCCGAGGTTGGCCAGGCGTGGCTGTTCGACCCGTCGGGGACCGAGACGGTGCCCGAGGGTGTGCGCCGCCTGTCGTGGTCTCCGGTCGCGGCGGCGGCGACGTGGGATGGGGCGCTCGTGGTCGCCCGGGCGATGACGGCCGCGACGCGTACTGGCGCCGGGACGACCAACGAGAACCACTGGTCAGAGCGCGCGCAGGCGCTGCTGGCGCCATTGCTGTACGCGGCCAACCTGACCGGCCGACCGATCGGCGAGGTCCTCAAGTGGGTCCTGATGCACGACGTAGCCCCGGCAGTGGAGGCGCTTGGCGACGGCGACGCCGAGTTCGCCGCGCCCGTGCTGATCGGCATCCAACGCACCGACGCACGCGAGCGCTCCTCGATCTTCTCCGCGACCGCCGGCGTCCTCTCCGCCTACAACTCCGACGCGGTCAGGGCGAGCGCCGCGAACCCGAACTTCGATCCCGCCCGGTTCGCCGCGAGCACCGACACGATCTACATCACCTCCGCGGAGGAGTACCAGGCCCTGTCCGCACCACTGATCGTTGGCGCGCTCGAGCAGATCCGCCACGCCGTCTACCGTCGCACCCGCCGCACCGACGACCCCGGCCCCCCGATGCTGTGGGCGCTGGACGAGATCGCGAACATCGCCCCGATCCGCGACCTGCCCGCCCTCATCTCCCAGGCCGGCGGTCAACGCCTGCAGGTCGTGGCCGGGCTCCAGGACTTCTCCCAAGCCCGCGAACGCTGGGGTGACGCGGCAGCCGACGGCTTTATGAGCCTCTTCCAAACCAAGCTAATTCTCAACGGCATCGGAGACTCAAAGACGCTCGAATCCGTCTCCCTCGCTCTCGGCGAATACGACCGCAAGACGGTGGCCTCGTCGGTCGGGCTGAGTGAGCCACAAGACTGGTGGTTTCCAACGGACACGCACAACGAATCGGTCAACTACCAAACCCAACGCCAACGAGTGCTCACACCCGGAGAGATCGCCCGGCTTCCCAACCGTCAAGCATTGCTGCTGCAAGGCATGGACTGGCGGCTACTGCAGCTGACCAAGTGGTACGAGAGCGAGCCCTGGCGGACGGTCGCGGGGGAGGAGGCGCTGAAGCGCGGATCGGCACCCGGCCCCACCAAGGAGCGCCCCAGGGGAGCGAGCGAAGCGAGTGGGGCGCGATTCGGCGGCGAAGCCGCGGTAACTTTGCAGTAGTGCCGAGCGGTAGATTGCGACCATGACTCTGCGCCGGAGCGATTGGATCATTGGTGGTGGCGCGATCGCTCTGTTCGTCTTTCTGTTCTTCTTCAAGTGGTTTGGCCTCAGCACTTCGGCCGGGGGGATCGATGTCAGCCACAGCGTGAACGGCTGGCACATCTTCACGACGAGCCGCTGGGTCTGGCTGATAACGATCGTCGTCGCGCTCGTCACGGTGGTCCAGCGCGCGCGAGCGCGAGCCGCGTCTCCCCATGCAGTCCGGCGTGATCGTTGCCGGGTTGGGCGCCCTTTCGACGGTCCTGATCCTCTACAGGATCGTTCATCACCCGAGCGGGAGCGGGAGCGAAGGTGCCGGCGTCAATCGCTACTCATACTCCTTCGGCATCGAGCTCGGGATCTGGCTCGCTCTGCTCGCAGCGGCGACGATCGCCTACGGCGGATACCTCGCGATGCAGGCCGAGGACACATCGCTGGCCGATGAGCGCGAGGGCTCCGCTTCGGCTCCAGACGATCCCCCTATAGCTCCCGCCGGCGCGCCTGCACCTGGTCCTCCCGCGAGCGACGTCGATGAGGGACGAGGCCTGGCTTGAGATCGCTAGCAGGAGCGCCCCAGGGGGGACGAGCGAAGCGAGTGGGGCGCGATTCGGCGGCGAAGCCGCGGTGACTGGGCTGTTTACACCGATGCCTGGGTGGTCTACACTCCTGGTAGGACCCTCACCAGCGAAAGAGCCCCTGGGCTCTGCCGTGTAAGCGGCTAGCTGACGAGGGTCTTATTTTTTCTAGCGGAGAGTGATCTCCGTTTCTGAGGCGATCTTGTCCAGGAGCAGCACTTGAGAGCGGCTGTCCTCGCGCTCCCACTTGCGTTGGATCGCCCATGTGCAGTAGTCGGCGACGACGAGACACGGCTCGCTCATGTTGGGCCAGAACGCGACGCGGTGGGTGCAACGGGCCGACGCACGGACGGCCTCGTCGACGGCGACATGGAAGGCGCCTCGGCGCTTGCGGGTACCGAGATCGGAGGCCACCGCGAGTAGCCGGTCGCCGCGCATCGCGATATCCGGTGCGATCCGCGCAAAGTGCTCGTGCCAGACGTGGCGGTACAGCGTTTGTGGATCTCGCATCGCCTCGGGAATCGAGCGCTTGCTGATGATCGTCGCGTCGATCCGCATCTCGCACAGCGCGAGCATGCGGAAGACCGCGTCTCGCACGGTCTGTGGGTCTTCTGTGGCGTGCAGGACGGCACCAAGGTGGACGCCCTGCCAGGCCAGGCGCCGCCGCAGTGCTTGGAGTCGGTCGCCGGCCTGGCAGTTGCCGGTCGTGACCGTTGTGAGGATGAAGTACCGACTGGCTCCCGGGCCACCGGAGAAGTCGAAGTTGCCGGCCTCGTCGCCGAAGAGATAGACAGTGGACATACCTGCAAGTTATCCCGGCACTAGGCGGAGCATGAGCTAGTCGATCTCGAAGCCGCGGTCGTTGTCGCGGTCGGGGTCGGTGCCTTGCTCCCAGGCTTGCTGGCGGTCTCGCTCTTCCTGGATCGCCTGCTCGACGTAGGGGTGGCGGTCTGTCTGTTGCTGTCGGTCGAGCTGGCGCTGTCGCATCTCTTCGATGATGTTGCCGATCTCGCGGACGGCTCCCTGCTCCTCCTGGTTGGTGCGTGTCCACTTCGTGTCGGGATCTGAGCTCTCCTGGGCGATCTGCTTGGCGATCGTGGTCTCGTCGGCTCCCTGGTCGCGCATCAGGTTGGCGTGACGTTCGATGTCGTCGATCTGCTGCGGGGCGTCGATGCGCTCGTTGGTGCGCGCGAGCTCGGGTTCGCGCTGGACGGTGTGCTGGGGCTCGGTGGTCAGCTCGGGTTCGTGGTCGACGGTCGGCTCGGCGGTCTGCCGGCGCTCCTGGGTGGGGTCGGCTAGCTTGCGGGTGATGCTGGCCTCTTGGGCGCGGCTTTGTTGCATGCGTTCGGCGAGGCGTTCCAACGCGCCGGTGTCCATGCCGATCTCGCCGAGGTCGTCGCGGCTGACGTAGATCTGGGTCTGCTCGCGGGTGCGGCTGACGGAGACGTAGGCGTGCTCCTTGTCGGTTTGCCAGCCGCCGATCAGGATCCCGCTCTTCTCGGCGGTGATGCCCTGGCCTTTATTCAAATGAACCGCATAGCTCAGCGACAGCTCTGAGTACTCGCTGGTGTCGAGGTCGATCTCGCGTGGCGGGCGCTCCTGGGTTTGGATCGTGACGCGGTTGTCGGTGCGGCCGATGTCGAGGATCGTGCCCGTGGTGCCGTTCTCGACCCGCTCCCCATGTTGGGGGTAGAACTGGGCGGTGAAGATGAGCTCGTCGCCGGCGCGCAGACCGTAGGGCTTGCCGGGTAGCTCGACGTGGCGGGCGCCGAGCTCGCCGGCGTCCGCGCGGCGCGCCTGTGCCATCGCGTTCATCTGGTCTCGCTCCATGTTGCTCGCGTCGGTCAGCATCACCGCTTGCTTGCCCGGGAGGTTCTGTCTGGTCTGATCCCAGTTGGCGACCATCGCCTCCGCGGCCTGGGCGCGGGTGTCGTGGATGTGCAGGCGGTCGTGTGCCTTGTAGGCGGCGAGCGCGGGCCCGGGTTCGCCTTCGCGGATCTGCGCCCAGGCGTTGCGCTCCCATTGATGGTTGGCCCGGTGAACTTCTTTGAGCTCGGCGGTGGGGGCGCGGCCTTCGAGCTCCTTGAAGATCCCGCCGGCGCCGATCGAGGAGAGCTGCGCGGCGTCGCCGGCGCCGAGGAACTTGCTGTGGGCCTTGTCGGTGAGCTCGACGAGCCGGGCCTTGCGCTCGTTGTCGCTCATTGCGGTCTCGTCCATGATCACGACGGTTTTCGGTCCGAGCTTGATCGTGCCCGCTTCGATGCGATTGAGCAGGCTGTCGGTGGTGTAGGCCTTGTCGAGCTTCGCCGTGTCCTTCAGGAGTTGTGCTGTGCTGCCGGCGATTGCGGTGCCGATCACCTCGTTGCCTTCGATCTGCCACGCCCTGGCGGCGGTTGAGATCGTGACGCCCTTGCCGGTGCCGGCCCAGCCGACAAGGAGGCTGACTCCGCCGGGGCCGGTGATCGTCTCCAGGGCATCGCGCTGCTCCTGGGTGAGCGAGCCGTGGAGCTCCCGTCCGATTTCACGACGTGCCTGCTTCAGCGCTTGCTCTGAGACGGGGGCGACGATCTCAGTCGCGCGCCGCTCGGCTGTGTCGATCGTCTGTTGCTCCAGGTCGCGCATGTGCCGTGTCGTCCACATGTGGCCCTCCAAGCGGAGCAGCTCGCCGGAGCGCGTCAGCTCGGCAAGGAGCTTGTCCGCGTCGGCCGGGCGACAGGTACCGGCGCTGAGCTCGTAGGCCTTGGCTTTCAGTTCGTGGTCGTTGATCATCGAGCGCTCTTTGGTGACCTCCGCGAGCAGCTCCTGCTTCAGATCGATGGCGGGCTGCTGCTCGACCTTGCGGCTGTTGAAGAGCCCCTCGACGTAATCCGTCGTCAGACCGTGCTCGGCACCGACCGCGCGCCACGCCTTGTTGATGTCGACCGCCGGGGCGGAGCTCTTCGACCCCCGGGTCCTGGTCGTCAGCGACCCAAGCTCCCCCGCCCGCGGCTCCCGCCCATACCGCTGACGGAACAGGCGGGCGGCACGGTCGACGTCTTCGGCGCGAGAAGACCACCGCTGAGCAAGATCCTCCGAGACCCCATGCACCTCGAAGTAGCGCTCACCGTTGCCGGTGCCCCGATCGATCTGCAGCCCGAGGCTCTTGAGGTTCTCCGCCAGCTCGGCGCGGTACCACGCCCCGTTCTCCCGGGCCGACTTATAGATCTGCCTGCTTTCGATCGCCGCCAGTTTTCCGTCCCTGCGCTCGGCGGCGTGCAGGATCACGTGAGAGTGCAGCTGCGGGTCCGGGATCCCACCGGCCTGTTCGTCTTTGGCGAGACGACTCGAGGTATGGATCATCTCGCTGGCGAACAAGCTCTTGGCGGTCTGGAAACGCTGCACCCCGTCCGTCCTGTGCCTGACCAAAGCGACCTCCCGCTCGGTGCGCTTGAGGGCGCTGGCGACCGCTTGGCGATGTGCCGTCTCGATCTGCGCACGGCGCTCGGGGGAAGCCGTAGCCCAGAGCGCCGAGACCGTCTTCGGCGGGGCAAGCATCAACTCCACGCCGCCGACCCTGGTGCCGTCGGAGCCAGCGCGGCGCAGCGGCTCCAACGTCGCCGGGTTCATACCGTTCATGGCCACGACGAGATCACGAGTGCTGACCGTCTGATCGGCCGACAAGCCGAGCTCCTTCAGCACCTTCTCCGAGCCGTGCCACCTGCTCGGCACATCGAGGTTGGGATCGAGCTCCCCCTCAGCGGTGTAGTAGTCAGCCCGGTTCGACGTCGACGTCAAGTATTCCGCGTAGCTCGTCGCCGAAGCAGCATCGATCTTATGAGTCGTCTGCACCTGCCGAACGTAGAGATGCAGCCTTATGTTGGCAAGCGAAACGGGAGTGAAAACGGAATTAGCATTAACTCCCACTAATTCACGGTAATAACCTTTATCCAAAGCTCTCTTTGAGCGTATAGTCTGCTGTGAAAGGGGAGGGCATGGATGCCCGGACCGATTCTGCCGAAGGCCGTAGCTCGGCTGGTTCGCCTTCCTGCCGTAGGCCGTACCTCGGTCGTTTCAGCATCTGCCGAAGGCCGTAACTTTTCCCAGCTCCGGAGGTGCGTGCATTTGAAGGAGCGACAGAAGGCCCCCCGCTCCCCGGCTGTGAGAGAGCCTGGGCGGGTGGCCGTGGTCATCGCCGCCGGCCCTGGGCGAAGCTCATCGCGGGGGGTGCGACTGCGGCGAAGTCTTCGCTGCCTTTGGCTGGTGGTTGCGCGGGCTTGTGTAGCTGCGCGATGGCGGCACGTGTGTTGTCGATCCTTGGGGTAAGGCGGTGGATGGACTTGGCGAGGAGGTTGATTGCTCCCCCGCCGTCCGCGTGGCGCTCGAGGATTCCGTCGACGCGGATGATCGGCTCGGTGCGGACGGTTGTCCTGTGCTGCTCGTACAGCCTCTCGGGCACGATCACGTTGAGCGTGCCGTGCTCGTCTTCGATCAACAGAAACGTGATGCCGTTCGCGGTTTGGGGTTTCTGGCGGGCAATCACGAAGCCCCCGACCTTCACGTAGGTCTGGTGGTGGGCACCGGCGAGGTCGGCGGTCGAGAGGGCGCCTTCGTCGGTGAGTTGCTCGCGGAGCAGTGCGAGGGGGTGGCGGTCGATTGAGATCCCCGTTGCCTGGTAGTCGGCGATCATCGCCTGCCACTCGGTGAGCGGGTCGAGGGCGGGTGCCTCGGGCAGCGGTAGCTCCAGTCCGAGCTGCTGGCCACCCTTCGTTTTCACGGCGGGTCGTGCGACGCCGAGTTGCCACAGGGCGGTGCGCCGGGCGTGGTGATCGTCGCCGGCGAGCAGGTCGCAGGCCCCGGACCACGCGAGGCGTTCGAGGGTCGGGGTGCTTACCCCGGCGCGGGCGGCGAAGTCCCCGAGGCTGTTGAACGGGCCGCCGGCGTCGCGGGATGCGAGCAGCCGTTCGATGTCCTCTTCGTGGACGCCCTTGATGTAGTTCAGGCCGACGCGGATTTCGCCGGCTTGGGTGAGCGTGCACTGCGCTTCGCTTTGCAGCACGTCGGGTGGCAGGACGATCACTTCGCGGTGTTGGGCCTCGTGGATCAGCGCGTCGGGTGGGTAGAAGCCCATCGGCTGCTCTGAGAGCAGCGCGCAGAGGAACTCTGCGGGATGGTGCACTCGCAGCCACGTCGACTGGTAGGCCAGCAGCCCGAACGCGGCGCCGTGGCTCTTGGGGAACCCGAAGCCGGCGAACCCGGCGACCATGTTCCATACCTGCTCGGCGAGCTCGATCTGCACGTCGGGGTGGGTCTTCATCGCGCCGAGCACGAACTGCAGGTGGTGTGCCTCGATCGCCTCCTGCGAGCGCTTGCGGCTCATCGCGCGTCTGAGGCTCTCGGCCTGACCCGCGGTGAACCCGGCGAACGCTTGGGAGACTTCGATCACCTGGTCTTGGAAGACGATCGTGCCGAGCGTTTCTGCCAGGCACTCGTGCAGCGAGTGGTGAAGGAAGGGGACCTCGTAGTTGGGGTTGCGCAACATTTCCTGGCGGCGGCGGATGTAGGTGTTCACGGCGCCGCCGACGATCGGCCCAGGTCTTATGAGCGCGACCTGGATGGTGAGGTGGGCGAGGTTTTCGGGACGCGTGCGAGGCAGCGAGGCCATCTGCGCGCGACTCTCGATCTGGAAGGACTCGGTTGTCCTGGCTTTCTGGATTTCCCGGAACGTCTTGGGGTCGTCGAACGGGATGCGCGAGAGGTCGACCTGCTCGCCGGTGTGCGCGGCGATCAGCTCTACGCACCGCTCGACGGCGGAGAGCATCCCGAGGCCGAGGATGTCGATCTTCAAGAACCCGCCGTCGGAGCAGGAGTCCTTGTCCCACTGCACCATCTGCCGTCCCTGCATCGCTGAGGGCACGATCGGGACGCAGTCGATCAAGGGTTGGGTGGAGATGACCATGCCCCCTGGGTGCTGGCCGATATGGCGGGGTAGCCCGTGGGCCTCGTCGGCGAGTCTCGCGAGCCACTTCCAGCGGGTGTGCTCCAGGCGCTCGGGTCCGAGCGCGACCCGAATGTCCTCGGCGACTGTGCCTTCCGAGCCCCAGCCCTCTGAGCCGCGGGCGACGCGGTCGAGCTCGGCGGCGGGGAGCCCGAGGGCCATGCCGAGCTCCCTGATCGATCGCTTTGCCTTGAAGCTCGGATAGGTAGCGACCAGTGCGGCGCGGTCGGGCCCGAAGTGCTCGGGGATCCGCAGGAGCAGGGCCGCGCGGATATCGCGAGGGAAGTCGATGTCGATGTCCGGCAGGCCGATGATGTCTTGGTGTAAGAACCGGCCGATCGCGAGGTCGTTGGCGATCGGGTCGATGTGTGAGAGGCCCGCGAGGTAACACACGATCGACGAGACGGATGAGCCGCGGCCGC
>Ga0302180_10003027_pt1 | contig 12881 bp, 14 predicted proteins | sample I_Palsa_E3_2_FD_200575 | JGI IMG/M metagenome (GOLD analysis project Ga0302180, IMG submission 200575) | Peat permafrost microbial communities from Stordalen Mire near Abisko, Sweden - I_Palsa_E3_2 | ecosystem: Environmental > Terrestrial > Soil > Palsa > Peat permafrost | place: Sweden... | reverse complement strand
CTGCTTCAAGACTAGGTTGTTGAGGTCGAGAAGTCAAACGAGTGATTCGTTGATCCAGGCGTGGTCTTCCTTCAACCGGCTGGTCCTAATCAGCATCAATCAATCTTGATGGTCACCGAGACAAACTTGGCAGGATCGGTGATCGAGGTTGCGGTTACCGTCACCAAGCCGCCGACTGGAAAAGTGGAAGGAGCTTGGAAGGTAGTCGGCACAGCGCTTGCGATCGGATCTATGCTGAACGTCCCGCACGCGCCGATTGGCGCACAAGTGAAATTCACCCCAGCATTTTTCACGTCATTGGCAACATCGGCTGCGATACCTGCCGTGGCGCCCGTCTCAAGGGCACTCGGAGGTGGATAGTAAGGATCGAATGTAACCACAATTGCCGGAGCCTGAGTTTTCGGATCTCCGCAGCCGATTAGCGCAGCAAGCAGGATCGTCGCGGTCATGGCACAAAGCAGATTCAACCGAAAAAAGTTCATCAGAGGATTCGATGCACGCCCGCGGCAGCGAGTCTGGCCGCAGAAGCCCACGAGTCGAGCCCATCTGACCGGTTTAATTTCGTTGGAATAGAATCGCGTCAGCCAGAGCGCACCTCCGCTGGCGAAGCTTTCATGAACGACATCACTCGGCAGTTTCAGGCGTTCCTCGCTCCCACCATCTCGAGTTTCTGCCACCCGCTTGCTGGTCCTTTCAATTACCGTCCGCCTGATGGGCATCGTCGGTGCGCTTCCCCGCATCCGCGAGGTTACTGTGGCGCCTAGTTCAGTACGAAACCCGGCTCGCGATCGGCGGTTTTTGGATCTGGGCGCACATCCCGCGACTCTATCAAACCACCCCGAACAACTCTGTCTATAATCAGCAACGCCGGCGGTATCACTGCGGCCACGCTATGAAAATCGATAAATTGCTCAAACGCTACCGTGTAGAACAAGGAAAACACTTCAGCTTAAAACGTCACGATCCCGCGGACACCCACGGTCTGGAATCGAATTCAAAGCAGCAGGCTCAAGACTTGCTGGCAGGAGGGGTCGAGGAATTGGGCCGCCTGCAGGACATTCTTGCAGCCCAGGACCGCTGGGCTCTGTTGCTGATTTTTCAGGGCATGGACGCCGCCGGGAAAGACGGAACCATCAAGCACGTTATGTCGGGCATCAATCCGGAGGGGGTCCACGTGTGGTCTTTCAAGCAGCCGTCTGAAGAGGAACTGCATCATGGTTTCCTGTGGCGAGAGACAAAGCGAATGCCGGAAAGGGGTCAGATTGCCATCTTTAACCGTTCCTATTACGAAGAAGTTCTGGTCGTTCGCGTTCATCCCCAGGTGTTGGAAGACGAAAAATTGCCAAAGCCGCTGGTCACAAAACATATCTGGCAGGAACGCTTTGAAGATATCAATAACTTCGAGCGATACGCGACGCGGAACGGCATCGCGGTGATTAAATTCTTTTTGCATCTTTCGAAGAAGGAGCAGAAGAATCGCTTCATGGAGCGCCTTGACACCCCCGAGAAGAACTGGAAGTTCTCCTCCGCCGATATAAGGGAACGCGAATTCTGGGACGCATATCAGGATGCATACGAAGATGCCATCCGCCACACGGCCTCGAAGCATGCCCCATGGTACGTGGTTCCGGCGGATAACAAGTGGTTCACGCGACTGGTCGTGTCTCACGCTGTCGTGGATACATTAAAGGCAATGAACCTGAAATATCCAAAGGTGAGCGGCACCGAGAAGTCTGCGCTAGCGCAAGGGCGCAAGCAACTGGAGAATGAATAATCGCTTTGCGCAGTTCCATGCTTCCAACCTGGTTCCCGATTAATTCGCTGGCGACGCAAGCCTTGCTCGCCTATTTCACCACCACCGGCAACACCTGGTCATAAGGTTTGATCGAGACGGTAAGCGATCTGCGCTGATCAAAAGCCTCTTTCGTAACCCCGAAACTGACGACGATGGTTCCTCTCTGTTGGGCTCCAGGCAGCAGTTTGGTTTCGGGCGAAAGGGGCGGTGCGGAACTCTCTTTCAGAGCCGGAAATGCCCGAAAATAGCGATCGAGATCGATGGCGGAGGCCGCCTCGTCGTCGAAGGTTTTGCCATCAGCAGTCGTGAGTTGCGCCGCGATAGTCTTGATCCACAGCGGTCTGGTGGGAGTGTTGCGCAGGGTTAGGGTAATCGCCGCCAAAATCATGTTCTGGTTTGGCACTTCGACCGCAGCCACGAAATTGATCGACCCCGCGCCCTGCGGTTTCGGTCTTTCCTTGAACGCGAAAATCGCCACGATTAAACCGACCGCGGCAATGCATATCAAGACAATGCCCGCAGGTGGCAGGTTGCGCTTGGCTGTCCCGAATTCATCACCAATGCGGAATTCGCCGGCGGTCTCTCGCTCGGATTGAGGCGGCCGAGGCGCTGATTGACCTTGTGTTTGATCGGATATCGGATCGGACATTCGGTGATTGTAGATGACTTCCGGTTTGCCATCACGTCGCTTTGCACTTCCTCACCTTCGCGCACCAGCTACTCGGCGGGACACGGGCTCACGTCCGCGTTCTGCAGTGACTTTGGTTACCTTGTCTCACGTGACGGTTGCTGCGACGATGCAAAAGAATTTCCTGGGAAGATTTCCTGGACGGGAAGATTTCCTAGATACGGAAAATTTCCTATTGGAGGTACTTGGCGGTGAATCGTAAAACTTTCTTTGCCGCGTTAGCTTGCGCGTCACTGGCGATCAGTATGCTCGGCTGCGGACAGAGTAACAATCTTCAGTCTATTCAGCTTTCTTCCTCGAATACGGCCGCCTCCTCCCCGGGTACGATCGACTTGTCGGGTGAGGGTGCCACGGCCCAGTTGTATGTTTGGGGAAACTACAGCGATGGAAAACAAAAGCTCCTTAACGCCGTCGGGGACGTTGCCTACCAGATCGCGGTAACTTCAAACAGTGTCGATCAGTTTGGTGACCCACTTCCCACTCCGCCGAACTCGGTGCAACTGAGCCCGAACGGACTGCTGACAGCGGTACCCCCCTTCATTTGCACCTGGTCAAATAGCGCAGTGCCTCCCGCAACCACTCCGGCGTGGGGACTAAGCGGCTCGTATTCAGTAACTGCTACGTATGCAGGGTTCACCAGCCCGGCGGTATTTGTCGCCGTTGCTTCCCAAGCGGGGTCCAACACCAACGGTACCAACCCGACAGCGGAATGTGGTCCTCCGCCTTCGTCCTAAGTAAGTCGGCGTTCGATTGTTGATCTGCGGGGACGGCGGCAGGACCGCCGTCCCCTCTTTCTTGTTGGCAAAAGTAAACGGTCAGAACCGGCATTTTCCGCCACCTGTTTCAGCCTCCGCCCCTTATAATCGAAAGGGTTTGCCCTAACTGCGGCCTTTGCCTATGATTGTCAATTCAATCAACGTTGTGCACGGATGAAGGTTCGCACCGGAATCGAAGTATCAAGTCAATCCGATATTGGTTGTCTTCGTCAGAATAACGAAGACTCCTTTGGCTATTGGGAGCCGGAGGATGATCGTCTATTCCAGCGCAAAGGGCGCCTCGCAATCGTCGCGGACGGCATGGGTGGCTACGAAGGTGGCCAGGAAGCAAGCCGCCTGGCGGTAGAAACGCTCGTTGCCGTCTATCGCGATTTCAGCGGTGACGATCCACAGGCTGCTCTCATCGAGGGGTTGCAGACCGCCCACGAGCAGATTCGACAATACAGCTTTGATCATCCGGAACTGCGAGGCATGGGAACGACCTGCACCGCAGCGGCGATCGTTCAGGACGCGCTCTACTACGTGCACGTCGGCGACACGCGGCTCTACCTAATCCGCCAAGGTCATATTACGAAGGTCACTCGCGACCACTCCTATGTTGGACGCCTGGTTGAATCTGGAATTATCAGCGCGGAAGAAGCTGAGAATCATCCGCAGCGGAACATTCTGACCGCGGCGTTGGGTACCAACCCCGACCTCGTCATGGATTCATCGAGACAGCCAGAACCGCTGCATCCCGAAGACGTGCTCCTGATCTGCACCGACGGTTTGTGGGGACAGGTTCGAGACCCGGAAATTCTTGACATGGTGGACAACAAAAGCGCGGAACAAGCGGGCCGTAGACTGATCGATCTCGCTCGGGAACGGGGCGGCCCAGATAACATCACCGTCGAGATCCTCCGAATGCGTTGATTGCCGCTTGCTAAGCTTCCTGAGGAGCGCTAACCACCCCAACCGGTAATTTCGAGTTTTGTAGTACTCTTGGCTTTTTTGAGATACCTAATTAGTGACATAGGAATAGTTGGGAGTGCAAAGAGTATGAAGATTTCCCAAAAAGGGTTGTATGCACTGCAGGCGATGATGGTGCTCACCCGGCGCTACAACCAGGGCGCAATCCGCATTCGCGACATTGCCTACGAAGAGAACCTCCCAGAAAAATTTCTAGAGTTGATTCTTCTTGAACTGAAGAACGCGCGTATTGTGGAGAGCGTTCGCGGCGCTAAGGGTGGATATCGCTTGCGCCGGCCTCCAACCGAGATACCTTTGAGCGAAATCATACGCTTGATTGATGGTCCGCTTGCCCCTTTCGGAGATGCGGATCAATTACGAACGCTGATCAGTCGTGATGCGGAACATAGCTCCCTGTACAAGGTATTTCTTCAAGTACGCGATGCCGCAGCCAACATACTGGAAAACACAACACTGGCTGACCTGATCAGCCGTGACTCGGCACGCCCCGCCCCAAGGTTGATTAACCGAAAGACCGGCAACAAGACGAGCAAAAAGAAAAAATCTGAGCCCTCGGTTGTCCCGACACTGACGAAAGGCGAGCCGCGAAATATCTAGTTTGCAGGCGCGCCAATCTCTCCCGGACCTAGAAGCTCCCTGCAAGCGCACGAATCTCCCACGTTAAGTCTCCAAGTTCGATCTCGCTGGCAAGGGCGCGGAAGTTTTGAATCGCTTGTCGTAATATTCCTCCAGTGCTTATCTTTTGGATTCTCTTCAATCTGTTCGTGATCGCGATGCTGACGCTCGATTTGGGAGTTTTCAATCGGCGCTCCGAGCGCATGAACTTTCGCGTCGCGCTCGCTTGGTCGGGGGTCTGGATTGGCCTCGCAGCCGCTTTCGCCGTGGTCGAGTTCTTTTGGCACGGACGAACACCCTCGCTACAGTTCATAACGGGCTACGTAATCGAGCTGTCCCTGAGCATTGATAACCTCTTTCTGTTTCTTGTTGTCTTCCGTTATTTCGAGGTGCCCGATCAATACCAGCACAAGGTCTTGTCCTGGGGAGTACTCGGTGCATTGCTCATGCGAGGTGTTTTCATTGTGGCGGGCGTCGGCCTGATTCGTCGCTTCAGTTGGATCACTTATGCATTCGGCGCCTTGCTCATTTACTCAGGACTCAGTCTGCTAAAGCAAGGCAAAACAGAAATCGTTCCCGATAAGAATCCTGTTCTGCGGCTGTTTCACCGGGTTTTTCCGGTTGGCAAAGAATATGTAGGTGGGCAATTCTTCACTCGTAATCATGCTCTCCGCGCTACCCCTCTGTTTGTGGTTCTGCTCTTCGTCGAGACCAGCGACCTTCTTCTTGCGGTGGATTCAATCCCCGCCGTGCTTGCGATCACGACCAACGCTTTTGTCGTCTATACATCGAACGTCTTCGCAATCCTCGGCCTGCGTTCCATGTATTTTGCGCTGGCCGGAATGATGGATCTGTTTCACTACCTTCATTACGGATTATCAGCGGTTCTGATTTTCATCGGAATCAAAATGCTCGGGTCGCACTATGTCAACCTTCCCACCGAATGGGCGTTGGCAATCGTGCTCGTAGTCTTGGCAGTTTCAGTTCTCGCCTCCCTGATAAATCCGCAAAACAGGCTTGCCAGGTAATGCACAGAGGATCCAGTAACTCGAACTCCTCCGCGCCAGGACGTTCAACCACGATTGCTCTGCCTACCTAAGCTATGATGAATGTTCATGATAAGCATTCCAGTTACCACTCCGTCGCGTTCCTATGACGTTCTGATCGGAAGCGGCTCGCTCTCCCGCGCCGGAGAATATCTTGTCAAATTTGTTGAAAAGCGACGCACATTCGTAGTCACCGTTCCGCTGGTCAGGCGGCACTGGGCAAAAACTCTTCTGAAATCGCTATCCGCTGCATCAATCGAGGCTGAACTTCTTGAAATGCCAGACGGAGAGCGGTCGAAGCGCCTCAGGACACTGGAGCAACTGGCCGAGAAACTCGTCAAACAGGGTGCCGATCGCGGAGTGACGTTGATCGCTCTCGGAGGCGGCGTAGTCGGCGATGTCACCGGATTTCTGGCCTCAATTTATATGCGCGGCGTGGACGTGATCCAGGTTCCCACGACCGTATTGGCGCAGGTCGATGCGGCGATCGGCGGGAAGACTGGCGTGAATCTCTTGTCTGGTAAGAATCTACTCGGCACGTTTCACCAGCCGAGAGCTGTGCTCATTGACCCGGCGGTCCTCGAGACCTTGCCGGCGCGCGAGTATCGCGCCGGCCTCTACGAATCGTTAAAGTGCGGCGTCATCGGCGATCGAGGATTGTTCCGCCTATTTGAAGAGCGTCATCGCGAAATTCTCGATCGCGACCCGGCTGCAGTCGAAAAAGTGATTGCCGATTCGGTGCGCCTGAAGGCGTCGGTGGTCAGTGCCGACGAACGGGAAGGCGGTTCGCGCCAAGTGCTCAACTTCGGGCACACCATCGGACACGCGCTCGAGGCTGAGACCGGTTACACGCGATTGCTCCACGGAGAGGCAGTTGCATGGGGCATGATTGCGGCGACGCACATCGCCCTCTCCACCGGTAAATTGGATAGCGTCACCGCAGGGCGCATCAGGAATGCGGTAATTGGCTTGGGCAAGCTGCCACGCATGAACTGGCAGACGGCACGCATCCTGAAGAGGTTGCGTTACGACAAGAAAACGCGCCAGGGAATGGTGCATTTTGTTCTGCCGCGCGAGATCGGTAAGGTCGAAATCACGAGCGACGTACCAGAAGCAATCGTTCGCGCAGCCATCGACGAGATCAGAAAACTGGCCCGGAATTAAACTTTGAGCAACGAGCATCTCACCAGCCCGAGAGCGATCTCGAAGCGCAGGCTGGAGGACGCGCGGCAACAGAACATATGAATCAGCAACCGAATCAACGTATCGTGGGCGCGGCTCCCGCCGGCGCAAGAGACCGCGAGTCTGCAGCCCAAGCCGTCCGCGACATGTTCACCTCGATCGCGCCGCGCTACGACCTGCTGAATCACGTTCTTTCGTTCAACGTCGATCGCTTCTGGTGGTGGCGCACCGCACGAAGGTTCGAGACGATTTTGAACCGTCCTGAAGCTCGCGTGCTCGATCTTTGCTGCGGCACCGGAGACATGACTTTCGCGTTACGCCGCCGCGCTGGTTCGGAAAGCCTGCAGATTCTCGGTGCGGATTTTTCTCATGCCATGTTGCAGCGCGCCGCAGCGAAGGGGAGAGGCACAAGGCTACGCTGGATCGAAGCAGATGCCCTACGGCTGCCATTTCCTGACGGACATTTCGATCTTGTGACGTCGGCCTTCGGCTTCCGAAACCTGGCTGACTACGATGCTGGCTTGCGTGAAATAGCGCGCGTGCTCGCTCCGGGCGGAGAATGTGGCATCCTCGACTTCGGAGAGCCAGGCGGTTTAATCGGGAAAGGATACCGCGTCTATTTCAAAAACGTTCTTCCATTAATCGGGACGATGCTCTCTGGAGTGCGAGGCCCGTATGCCTATTTGCCGGCGTCGGTCGAGCGCTTTCCGGCCCCTGAGGAGATGCTTGTCCGGATGCGCCAGGCGGGGTTTCGCGAGGCTTCCTGGACTCCTTACACATTTGGCATCGCCGGACTCTATCGGGGAGTGAAACGTGTTTAACGACCGAGTCGCCGAAAAATTGCCGGGATTCCAATTTGAATTGGCATGATGCATGGCGTGCCGCAAGGACATAGATGCTTGAGACAGTCCTGAAGCGTTTCGAAGAGCCGGACGAGATAAGAACGTTCGAAAAGGGAAAATTCGAAATTGTTCGCATCGGAGGCATGACCATCGGTCGCGCCACGTACGAGCCCGGATGGAAGTGGTCGATTCACGTCGGCCCCGCTGTGGGTGCGTCGCGCTGCAACGTCGAGCACGTCGGACTTGTACTCTCCGGCTGCGCGACGGCGGCCATGGAAGATGGCACGATCCACGAACTCAGCGCCGGCAAGCTTTTTTATATTCCGCCCGGACCTCCCGGTCACGATAGCTGGGTGGTGGGTGATGCACCGTACGTCTCACTACATTTTCTTGGGGCTGAGCATTACGCTGACAAATAGGCCAACAACTGTCCACCCACCGGTTTGGTACGGCCCATATCTCGGGCTATTCGAGTCATGAGGTTGGCCTCATTCGCTTTCGGCTTTTACATTTGGGAGGAGGGTTTGGGGAACGAATCGGCGAATGCTTCTACGTTGGTTTTCTCGATCACGCGGGAGTAGTCATCGCCCAGAAATTTCTTTAGCCGATCGGTGTTCATGATGTACTGCCCCGTCATGTAAGGCACCGCATCCGGGGGAATGGCCGAGATCTTCCAGTCCCACAACAACTGCAAAACCCGGCGCATGCTCCACTCTCCGGGAACGCGCAATAATTTGGCGTGCGCCAGCTCGATACATTGGGCAAAGGTTAAAGGATCGCCGCGTCCGGCAACGTTCAATATGGTTAAACGCTGCGCTTCCGGCTCGCGCTTTAATATCCATGCGATCAGACGAGCCATATCGTCGACGTGAACAAACTGAATTTTGTTATCCAGGTACTTTTGGCCGTACGGCAACATGCACGGCAACCGTTTTGCCGATTGGCGCATGTGGCCGGCGCGTGATCCCTTGCCGGTTGGCGTTCCGCGAAATGCTCCCATTAAATAATTCTCGACAGTCGCTCCGGCAAAAATATGGGGGCGCAAAATGAAGGCGCTACAGCCACGCAGAGCGGGCGCGCGCTGCTGCACGACAAGGTCACTTTCTTTTTTATGAATCGCATATGGCAGAGTGTGCCCGCCGAGCGGAGAGTCTTCCGCGACCGGCGCAGGCAGGTCCGAACCATATGCTGCCACGCTGCTAGGGAAAATGAACTGCTTGATGGGAGCTTCGGTATTCCGGTTGGCCTCGCTGATCGCTTCCATCACGCGGGCCGTCCCAGCCACATTGATTCGCCACATGCGATCGACATCCAGAACTCCCGAGCGCTGAGGGTCGATCACAAAGGCCAGGTGCACGACCGCCGTCGGCTGCACCTCGCGCATCAGAAGCAACAACTCCCGCGCTGACTCTTCCCGTCCCAAGTCCAGAGGCACAAAACGGCCCATTGGTGAGTAAGTTGGAGGCGTAATATCGACGCCGACAACCGTGTACTCAGGGAGCTGCGGCAGGAGCCGCCGGCCCAGGTTACCCGAAGCGCCGGTGACGATGATGGTTGGTTTTGCTGTTTCCATTTAATCGGGATCTGCAACCGGCTGATCAGTCGGCCTCATTCCCCTTTGGCGTGGCGGGATCGCAGGTTTCGAAGGACCAAAATACGCATCGTTCAGCTCAACATTGCCCTGAAATTCCTGCATGCTGTCGCGGTAGCGTTGGCTCGAAATCGTATTTCGAATCTCCGCTTTCACCGCGTCCAGCGGCAGGGTTTCCTTGCTGATCATCTTATAAATGTAGTGGCCGCCGCTAGGATCGGAGATCACCACCGATACGTCGCCCGGTTTCAGATCCATCACCACGAGGTGGTTTGCCGGAAGCGTGGTGCGCCGGACTTTTTCCATCTTCGTCGACATGGGGCTTCCCGGTAATCCGGCATCGGCGTATACCTCTTTTTCGAGCGCGTCAGGGTCTTCACCCTTGACGGCGCGGGTTCGGATGTCATCCGCAACTTTGGTCATCGTTTCTTCAGCAGCTTTTTGCTGCTCCGGCGTCGGAGCCGGGTTTGCCGCAGGAGTCGCGCCGGGTTTGGCGGTTTCGTTCGGCGTGGGAGAATGATTTACGATCTGCTTCGTGCGCGGAATGAAAATACGCGCAAATGTCGCCTGCTCGTAGGAAAGTTCGTTCTTTTTGTAATAGGCCTCGATATCCTCGTCGCTAACCTTGGCAGCATCCTCTTGCAAAGCTTTAGTCAGTTCTCGCGAAAGAATTTGCATGCGTGCAAAGAACATGACTTCTTCGAATCTCGGACCCTTGTCAAGGCCACGCTTTTCCGCCGCCTTGTTCATCTTCAGCATGCGCGCATAACTGGTGCCGAGATCGCGACGAATGGCCAGCGACATGTTTGGCTGCAGAGCTTCGGCAAGCTTTTCAAGTTGCGCGCGCGTGATGGTGGTTTTGCAAGCGTCGCCCTGGAGCGCGGAGTCGGCGCAGAACCCCTTCAAGGTGATCACGGCATCATCGGGCGCGACTTTGACTTCCGGGGTTTTGTTGGCCACCGTCGGTGCGCTTTGCTCCGCTTTAGCTCCGGCGGCAGGTGCAGCGGGGGGCATGGCCTGCCCGTAGGCCAAGCCTGCGAGCAGCAGGCACGCGAGGTACTTGGAACGCATGAATCAATTTCCTCCGGGGAAAAATTGCAGATATATGTCATCCTAGCATGTCCCTCTGTCGACTGAGCAAGCGAGGTTCGGGTTGGCGGCGGGCGAATCCGAGGCGATAATTCGCTTATGCGTGAAATTCCGGCCACCTTCAGTTCCGGCTCGATGCGGCGTGAAAAACGAGCCGTCGCCGGCAACTCCGTGCTGGCCGCTTTTGTAATTACTGGCCTCAAAATTATTGTAGGAATCGCAACCGGATCGCTAGGAATTTTGTCCGAAGCTGGGCATTCGGGATTGGATCTGATTGCGGCGCTGATCACATTTTTTTCTGTAAGGGTTTCCGATAAGCCGGCCGATGCCGATCACCAATACGGTCACGGCAAGGTTGAAAGTGTTTCAGCTTTTACCGAAACCGGCCTGCTGCTGCTGACCTGTCTCTGGATCGTCTACGAAGCGGCGAAGCGGATATTTTTTCACGACGTCGAGATCGAGCCAAACCTGGCGGCCTTCCTGGTGATGGCGCTGTCGATCACAATCGACGCCTGGCGTTCCCGAGCGCTCGGACACATTGCTACGAAATACGACAGCCAGGCGCTGGAGGCTGACGCCCTCCACTTTTCAACGGATATCTGGTCGAGCGGCGTGGTGATCTTGGGTCTTGCTTTGGTTTGGGCGGGCCGTCGTTATCAGGTTGGATGGCTGCGTCTGGCTGATCCAATTGCGGCCCTATTTGTGGCGGGCGTCGTTATTTCGGTGAGTTGGCGATTGGCGCGGAGGACGGTCGATGCGCTTCTCGATGCGGCGCCTCCCGGCGTGCGCAGCGAAATATTGGATCGAATCAGGACCGTTGCCGGCGTGTTGGAAATCGAGCGTGTTCGGTTTCGCAAAGCCGGAAGCCGATACTTTGCGGATGTTTCGGTCGGGCTGGAGCGTAATTTCACCTTCCAGCGGTCCGAGCAGGTATCGGATGCGGTGAGATCGCAGGTGCGCGAGGTGCTGCCCGGTGCCGACGTAATGGTGCATACGGTTCCGCGCGCCCGCCGCACGGAAAATATTTTTGACCGTATTCGTGCGGTTGCCACGCGCCATAACTTCAATGTGCACGATGTCAGCGTACAAGATCTCAACGGCCTGTTGCATGTTGAGCAGCATCTCGAACTGGACGAGCAACTCAGCATGAAACAGGCGCACGATGAAGTCACTCGTCTCGAAACGGAGATGCGCGCCGAGGTTCCGGAAATTGCGACCATTCTCACGCATATAGAAAGTGAGCCGGCAACGATCGAACGAGGAGAGCAAATTGTCCGTGAGCCGGAATTGGAACAGCGGCTGAAAAATATTGTGAAAGAATTTCCCGAAGTGATGGATGTCCACGAATTCCAGTTCAAGAAGGTGCGCACAAGGCTGTATGTTTCTTGCCACTGCACATTACCGGATGACATGCCGCTATCCCGAGTGCACGATGTTCAGACATCGCTCGAGCTTCGCTTCAAGCACGACGCGCCAGAACTGTTCCGGGTTTTGATTCATCCCGAGCCTGTGACCGACAACCGGCGATAACTACGGGAAGCTGCTGCTCGGGTGTGCCGGCTCGGGGAGCGCGGACTATGCCCGAAGATCTGTTCGCTGCCATATTTGAAAGGGAGGGGCAAAATGATTGAAGCGTCAGTCAACTGGGCGGACAAGGATCGATTCATCGGAGCGGCCACATCGCGTCATGCCATTGTCGTAGACGCAGGTACCGACAAGATTGCGAATAGCCCGATGGAGTTGTTGCTGGTAGCCCTGTGTGGCTGCACTGCATCGGACGTCGTTGGAGTTCTCCGCAAGAAACGCGAGGCTTTCACAGGTCTCGAAGTGCGAGCCACGGGCGAAAGAGCGGATGGTTATCCTGCAGTTTATACATCGATTCGGTTGACTTACATCGTTCGGGGACAGGTATCACAAAAAGGAATGGAAGACGCGGTACGGCTCTCAAAAGAAAAGTACTGCTCAGTCTCTGCCATGCTCGAGAAGACGGCGAAGATTACCCACACCATCGAGCACATCCCGTGAAGCCTGCCCCTCACCCACTGCGGGGTTATTTCTACATCGCAAGCGCGGCCTTTCTGTGGGGAATTTCTGCGACGCTCGGTCGCGCGGCATTCCTCGGACGTCAATTGGGCGGGGCGTCAGTCGGGACGATTGACCCGCTGATCCTGTCGCAGAGCCGCACCACTCTGTCGCTATTGTTGCTGTTGCCGGTAATGCTCGCCGGAAGAGGAGCCGAGTTGCGCGTTCCCCGGCGAGACCTGATGCAATTCTTCTTGCTGGGAATT
>Ga0302180_10003025_pt1 | contig 12885 bp, 13 predicted proteins | sample I_Palsa_E3_2_FD_200575 | JGI IMG/M metagenome (GOLD analysis project Ga0302180, IMG submission 200575) | Peat permafrost microbial communities from Stordalen Mire near Abisko, Sweden - I_Palsa_E3_2 | ecosystem: Environmental > Terrestrial > Soil > Palsa > Peat permafrost | place: Sweden... | reverse complement strand
CGGTTCCAACAAAGTCTTGTCCCAGGCGGGCATTCCGGTATAGCGGACGCCATTGTGGATCACGTAGAAAACGTGCCATTCCGGGTCGTCCGGTGGATGAAGAATGAGGTTCGGGGCGGGAGGATAAAATGATTCTCCGAAGGGCACCGGTTTACGGTCACCCTGTCCGTGGCATCCCGCGCAATTCATGGTGTAGATTTTCAAGCCTTCGATCAGATTCTCATCCGTGGGGGGAACGGGATTGTCAACGCGTCGAGCATGGCGCTCCACCGAATTGTCGAGCGCGCTCATCGCGATGTGGCTTTCCATCTCGGGAGGATGAACATTGGCGCGAGTGGGCAGGAAGCCGAGCACTGCGAGTCCCAGACCACCGATCACCAGAACCACGATTGTCAGGACAATCCCCAGAATGAAGTTGCGCATCTCAGATCCCCGAACGGCTTGCCTCGTCGCTTTCTATATATAACAGTATTGCCTCCGCGCAGCATAATCCACTCGAAGGAAGCAAGTGGGGAAGTCAGTAAGCGTGCAACCGGCGCGCCTCGCGCACGAGGTCAGATACTTTCGGCAAAAAGAATTCCTCCTGGGGAGGAGAAAACGGCACTGGCGTATCAAGAGAAGTCAATCGCACTATGGGACCATCAAGATCGTCAAATGCTTCTTCATTGATGATCGCGGAAATTTCTCCCGCCAAACCTCCGGTGCGCGCGTGCTCGTGCAGAACGATAACTTTGTTGGTCTTCTTCACGGTCGCTGCGATTGCCTCGCGATCGAGGGGCGCGACTGTGCGCAGGTCGAGGATCTCAATTTCGATCCCTTCTTTACCAAGGATTTCGGCCGCTTCGAGCGCCGTATATAGCATGGCCGCGTAAGTAATCACGCTGAGATGGCGGCCCTCGCGCGCGACTCGCGCCTTTCCGAGCGGGACCACGTAGTCGCCGGCCGGGATTTCGTCTTTGATTCTCCGGTAGAGATACTTGTGCTCAAAAAAAATCACCGGGTTATGGTCCCGGATCGACGCTTTGATGAGTCCCTTGGCGTCGTAGGCCGTCGCCGGACAAACCACTTTCAGCCCAGGAGCGTGCACGAACCACATCTCCGGGTTCTGCGAATGGAAGGGGCCGCCATGCACGTTCCCCCCACTCGGACCGCGCAGCACCAGAGGAGCAGCCGCTCCCCAACGGTAGTGCGCCGAGGCGACCATGTTGACGATCTGGTTGAAGGCGCACCCGATGAAGTCCATGAACTGGAATTCGGCGACCGGCCGCAATCCGGTGAGAGCGGCGCCGAAGGCTGCGCCCACGATGGCTGATTCCGCAATCGGCGTGTCGATGACGCGCTCGGAGCCAAAGCGGTGGATGAAGCCGTCGGTGACTTTGAATGCTCCGCCGTAAATTCCAATGTCCTCACCCAGGCAAAAAACGCTCGGATCGCGCTCCATCTCCTCCCAGATTCCCTGGCGGATGGCTTCGAGATAGGTGACGGTGGGCATGAAGATGAAGTGTAGCACTTCATAAATCGCCGCTTCCAAATTACCATCCAGGCAATGGCTTCCCGCCTTTCACGAGGGCTGCGCGATCCGCTTTTCCTGCTGTGCCTGACTGCGGGCCTGCTCGCTTTCGTCGTGCAAGCGGGGGAGTTGGAGACCTCCGACACCATGCACCGGCTCCAAACCACCCATTGGCTCTGGACTTCCGATCCGCAGGTTCCCGAAGGCGACTATCCCGACTTTGGACTGCGCGGTCGTGGCGGGCGTCTTTATAGCTGGTACGGCATCGGACAGTCACTTCTCATGTTGCCCGCCGATGTCGTGGGCACGTGGATGGAGAACTGGTCCATCTTTCGGAATTACCACGACGACCCGGCGGTGCGCAGCATCGTGGTCAGTTACAGCACCAACATTCTGGTGAACGTCCTCACCGCGCTGATCGCGTTCCGCTTGCTCGTCCAGCTGGGCTTTAGTGTGAAAGAGTCGGTGGCGGGCGTACTGGCGCTGATGTTCTGCACCACTCATCTTCATTACACCCAGAACATGATGGAGAACAACTACATCATGCTGCTGACCCTGGCCGGCTTTTCCTATCAGTACGAATGGCTGCGGACAGACAACAGGCGCGCGCTTTTCATCGGATCCTGCGCCCTGGGGCTCAACTTGCTTACGCGTCTCACAACCGGTCTGGACCTTATTGCGGCCGGAATGTTTCTCTTGCTGGTGCTGTGGTTTCAAAGACCTGCGTTTGAAAAAGCACTCGGCCGCGAACTCTTGGGATATCTCATCGCCTACGCCAGAATTGCCGCGCCGGTTTATCTGTTTTTTCTCCTGATCGATCGTGTCTACCAGTTTTATCGCTTCGGTTCTTTTACCAACACATACGTGACTTATTTCGCCCGCGAGTATCGCCAACGCGATCCCACGCTGCCGGCCAATTTCCCCTGGAGCACGCCTTTTCACGCTGGCTTTTTCGGCCCGTTATTGCAGCCGGAGAAATCCATTTTCCTTTTCGATCCTCTTCTGCTGCTGGCAATTTTCCTCCTGGCATGGCTGTGGAAGCGGCTCAGTCCAGAGGTACGCGCGTACGGAACGACTTCTCTTCTTTTGCTCGTCGCCTACATCTGCTTTTACGCGAGATACACCTACTGGAGCGGGGACTTCGCCTGGGGTGACCGCTATGTCTCAACCGCTGTGGAAATGGCGACGCTCGTCGCCGTGCCGATCGTCATCCGCAATCGAGAAATCCTGGGAAGGACGATCTGGCGCGCATCCGGGGTGCTGATCGTGGTCAGCCTGCTGATTCAGTTGGCATCGTTGATGTTCTATTTGCCGCTGGAGATTTATCAGATGGAGACTCTCGGACATCCAACCTTCGTGATTGCTCTCCGCTTCAAAAATATCTTGGCCTTCACCTTGGGCAAGATGTCCGCCTGGGGCTTGACCAACGACAGCATGACCGAGGACCCGTGGGATTATGTTCACATCAACTCATGGAATTTCCTGCCCTTTCTGTTGCGTCGCGTCGGAGTAGCGCCGCGATGGGTGGTCGATTCGGCGTTCGCCATCTGGATGGTGGCGCTCGCGGCACTCGGATCGGTTTTGCTCCGGTTACGAAACATCTTGCGAACCGTCGCGTGAAGGTACACTCGAAAGCAACGCGGAGAGAAGTATGGTGGAACTGGGACGAATTTTCGTGATGCTGGGCATCGCGCTGATAGTAATCGGCGGCGTCATCCTGCTTCTCGGCCGGACCGGACTGCCGATCGGGCGACTGCCTGGAGATATCCTGTACCGCGGCAAGCACACCACTTTCTATTTTCCGCTCGCCACTTCCATCCTGATTAGTGTGGTCCTTTCCGTTGTTCTCTTCCTGATTGGACGGATGAAGCGGTAATCGACAAGCGACCAGCCACGAAGTCAATCCGGCCGATTTCCGGAGACCCAAACGAGATTCCCCGCCCGCGCGAGAGAGACAACTATATAGTTGACGAGTGTCCACTACCGCATAAACTGAAAACACCGTCGCCGACCCTTCTCAGCGGCCCCTAGATGGAGATGTTCGACCAACTCGATTTCCAGTTCCGCCCGCCGGAGCGTCGCATCTGGACCGTGCGGGCCCTGGTCTCGGCGGTGCGGTCGCACATCGAGCGCGAGTATTCGCATTGCTGGGTGGAAGGCGAAATCTCCAATCTCCGCCTCCCCGATTCCGGCCATTTGTATTTCACCCTGAAAGAAGAATCCGCGCAGATCCGCGTGGTGATGTTCCGCTCGTCGGCGAAGCTGCTGCGATTTCGGCCCGAGAATGGTCTGCATGTGACGGTTCGCGGTCGCATCACCGTCTATGAAGATCGTGGAGAGTTGCAGATCTCTGCTGAATTCATGGAGCCGCAAGGTGCGGGCGCTCTGCAATTGGCGTTTGAACAATTGAAGGCGCGATTGCAGGCAGAAGGATTATTCGAGGCTTCGCGAAAAAAGCCGATTCCGCCGTTACCGCAGAAAATCGGCATCATCACTTCACCCCAGGGCGCAGCCTTACGGGACATCCTGAACGTTCTGGCCCGCAGGCATCACTCCGCGAACGTCCTGATTTATCCGGCCCAGGTGCAGGGAGACGTGGCGGCGGGCGAGGTCGTGGCTGGGCTGCGTCACTTTCATCAGGAATCGCGCCCTGGTGACGCCGTCGAGGTCATCATCATTGCACGCGGCGGCGGGTCGGTTGAGGACCTGGCTAGTTTCAATCATGAAGGATTGGCCCGAGCGGTTGCCAGTTCGAAAATTCCAGTGATTTCGGCGATCGGGCACGAAACCGATTTCACCATCGTGGACTTCGTCGCCGATCTGCGGGCACCCACGCCATCGGCGGCGGCGGAACTGGTGATCCGGTCGCGGCAGGAGATCGAAGCGCAGGCGGATGATTTGCGTCGCCGGTTACAGCGTGCGATACGATATCGACTGTTGATGGCGCGTCAGGGCTTGACCAACCGTGCGCAGCACGGAGCCTTTGCGCGCATGATGGACGGCATTCACCGCCGGCAACAGAAACTGGATGAACAGCGTTTCCGCCTGGAAAAAGCCGAACGGCAACTTCTGGAGCGCTGCCATCGCCGTTGCGAAAACGTCGCTTCAGCCGTGCGGCACTATGACGCGCGACGCCGTCTTGCTGCGGTGCGGCAGCGATTGGAATTCCAGGTCACAAATCTCGCCCCCGCCATGCGCGCGCGGCTGCGAGAAAGTCGCAGCGCCCTGGAGCGCCAAACCGCAAGTCTGGAGGCCCTTTCGCCCGTGGCGATTCTGAATCGCGGATACGCGCTCGTGTTCGACGCCAACGGCCAACTGGTCAAAGATGCCGCGCGGCTGGCAACCGGAGATGCGGTGTCGGCGCGGCTGGCACACGGCGGATTTCGCGCGCGTGTGACCGCCATCGAGCGCGCCGAACCAGATTCCGGCGGGGCTGAATTAGAATGAATTGAACCTTCGATTGACACTCAGGTGAGGATAACGTGACGCCGTCACAGGTGTGGGCGCACATCTCGATCATCTCGATCCTCGACATCCTGCTGGTTGCGTTTTTGATCTACCAATTCCTGGTTCTGGTCCGGGGCACGCGGGCCGCGCCCATGCTGGTCGGTGTGGCGACGCTCGGCCTCGCCTTCTATCTCGCGCGATTGGGAGAACTCCGTACCCTGAACTGGCTGCTGAGCACGCTTCTGCCCTACGTGGTTTTCGCGCTCATCGTCGTTTTCCAATCCGAGATTCGCCACGCGCTGGCCAACCTCGGAAGCCGCATCTCCCTGATGCGCTCCTCGAATTCGGTTGCCGACGTTTACGACGACATCGTGTTAGCGGCGAACTTGTTTTCGCAAAACCAGACCGGCGCTTTGATCGTGATCGAGCGTGAGATTGGTCTGCGCACCTACATCGAAAGCGGCGTCGCGCTGGATGCGAGATTGTCGTACGACCTGCTGGCTACGGTGTTTCGCCCGAGCGCCCCATTGCATGACGGCGCTGTGATCGTGCAGCGGGACCGCATCGCTGCCGCCGCATGCTTTCTCCCGCTCTCGATGAATCCCGTGCTTTCCACTCAACTGGGCACGCGCCATCGCGCGGCCATCGGCATTACGGAAGAAACCGACGCCGTTGCAGTCATCGTTTCAGAAGAAACAGGAACGATCAGCGTAGCGGTAGCCGGCACCATTGAGCGCGACCTGAGCGTGGAACGTCTGCGCGAACGTTTGAGCATCCTGTTGCGCCGCTATGCTCCGACAGCCACCCTGCCGGCGCCGATCGAGGAGAGCTTTATCGAAGAAGAGCCGCCCAGTTCGCACGTCTCTCGGCGGCAGGATTCGGGAAGGGACGACTGACCATGCCGAATTTCCTGCAACGGGCATTCGTTCACAATGCCGGAACCAAAATAGTCTCCCTGTTGCTCGCCATCGGCTTGTGGCTGGCCGTGGCGCGTGATCCCATTGCCGAAGTCGAAATGACGGTGCCCATCGAATTTCAAAACATCCCCAATACTTTGGAGATCGATTCCGCCAATTCCACCGAGGTCCAGATTCGTATCCGCGGACCAGAGCGCGAGATTCACCAGATGCAGCCGGCAGATGTGCACGCGGAAATCAATCTGGCCACGGTTCACTCAGGAGAAAGAACCTTCGATTTGAGCAGCCGTCAGATCCGTGTTCCACAGGATCTGGAAGTCGTACAGATCATACCTGGCCAGTTTCATCTCTCCTTCGACGAGCGCGAAACTCGAACTGTAGAAGTAAGACCACGGGTAACCGGAACTTTTGCCGGTGGCATGCGAGTCGCGCAGGTTACGGCCGATCCGTCAACGGTTACGATCACCGGGCCTCGCCGGCGCGTCGACGCGGTCGATGCGGCTATCACAGATCCCGTCGACGCCAGTGGAGATATGACGCGCGCCACCTTCCTGACGCATGCCTACGTTACCGACCCCCTGATCCAAGTTGCACACCCCAGTTCCGTTCGCGTCACGGTTATCATGGAAGGGCTGACAGACGAGAAAAAATGATGGATGGAACTTTGCTTCCGGCCCTTGGATGATGGAAACCCGACAACTCTTCGGCACGGATGGAATTCGCGGCGTGGCGGGTGAGTTTCCGCTAACGCGCGAAAGTGTTTATTGGTTTGGTCGCGCTCTTGGCCATGATCTCGTTCGCGTCAATCCGAAAGCGCGCGTCGTGATTGGACAAGACACACGTGTCTCCAGCCCGTGGATCGCCGACCGGTTTCTGCAGGGCCTGCAATCGGTGGGTATAGAAACCCGCAGCGCGGGCGTGATCACGACACCAGGCGTCGCTTTCCTGGCGCGATCGCAGGGCTTCGACGCGGGGGTGGTGATTTCTGCATCGCACAATCCCTGGACCGATAACGGCATCAAGATTTTCTCCGGCGATGGCTACAAGCTGCCGGATGCGCGCGAGCTGGCAATCGAAAAGGAAATTTTCGCGCTGCTCGATTCGGATGCAGTTTCCGCGCCGCATCCCGCTCCAGAAGTTTCAAGCGTTCCTGGAGAGGCAAACCTCCGCCGCGCCTATGTCCACTGGCTTTCGGACAGCGTTTCAGCCGACTTGAGCAGGCTTCGCGTCGCGGTCGATTGTGCCAACGGCGCCGCGACCGCCGAAGCCCCCGAGTTGTTTCACGCGCGAAAGGTCAAAACGACGTTTCTGAATTCCACGCCCGATGGACAGAACATCAACGAAAATTGCGGGGCGCTGCATCCGGAAACGGTCGCGCACTTCGTCGCGGAACAATCGCACAAGCGCGAACCCGAACATTTCGATCTGGGCGTTACCTTTGATGGCGATGCAGACCGGGCTCTGTTTTGTGACGCGAGCGGACGAGTCGTCAACGGGGACGCGGTTCTGCTGCTCGCGGCGCGTGACATGCAATCGCGTGGGATGCTCTCGAAAGCCACCGTGGTGGCTACAACCATGTCGAATATGGGGCTGGAGTTGGCGCTCAAACGCTCCGGCATTCAAATGTTGCGCGCAAACGTCGGTGACAAGTATGTGCTCGAAGAAATGCAGCGCGTAGGTGCAACGCTCGGTGGCGAGCAGTCGGGACACATCCTGTTTCGCGATGGCGATGCGACCACGGGCGACGGCCTGCTCACCGCGCTTCGAGTGCTCGAGATCATCGCTCGCACCGGCAAACCGTTGGCTGACTTGGTAGCCGATCTGAAAGTGTTTCCTCAGATCATCAAGAATGTGCGGGTGAAAACGAAGACTCCATTCGGCGAAATTCCAGCAGCGCATGCGGCGATTACAGCGGCCGAGCAGGAGCTCGACGGCAATGGCCGCGTGGTAGTCCGTTACTCCGGCACGGAAGCGCTGGCGCGTGTGATGATCGAAGCAGAGTCGAAGGATCAGATGAATCGCCTGGCAGAATCGATAGTCGCGGCGATTCAGTCGGCGCTCGGAGTGTGATTGAATCCAGCATTCACCATCAGCCGCCGGCTCTCGCCCCGTCTTCCCCGACTCAGCTGAACGCCGGATGCGATCCGCGTTCAGGTAAGATGTTGCCATCCTTGCACCGGTTCGCGCGGCAGAGAATGATCACCCTACAGGACATCCAATCGGCGTCGCAGCGCGTTCGTGGCTCCATCTACCTTTCTCCCTGTGCGCGGTCGGAGACATTCTCGGAGTCGACTGGCAACGCTGTCTATTTGAAGCTCGACAACCTGCAGCGAACCGGCTCGTTCAAAGAGCGTGGCGCGCTGAATAAACTGCTCTCGCTAACTCCAGAAGAGCGCGCCCAGGGCGTGATTGCTGCATCTGCAGGAAACCACGCTCAGGGCGTTGCCTACCACGCCGGTAAGCTTGGAATCCGCGCACAGATCTGCATGCCGCTGACCACCCCCCTGATCAAAGTGTCGGCCACCCGAGGCTACGGCGCCGATGTGGTCCTGCACGGCGCCAACTATGACGAAGCCTACGAGGAGTCGCTGCGCCGCAGCCACGCCGATCATCTCACCTTCGTCCACGCCTTCGACGACGATGCAGTCATCGCCGGGCAAGGCACCATCGGACTGGAACTCATCGAGCAGCATCCCGACCTCGAAGCCGTAGTCGTCCCCATCGGTGGCGGCGGCCTGATTGGCGGTATCGCCTGCGCGCTCAAGGAGTCGAATCCCAAAATACAGGTTTTCGGAGTCCAGCCCTCACGCCTGCCCTCGATGAAAGTTGCGGTAGCCGAAGGCAAACCTGTGACGCTCATCGCCGCTTCCACCATCGCCGATGGCATCGCCGTGCGCCGCGCTGGTGACCGGACGCTTCCGCTGGTTCAGAAGTACGTTGACAACATCGTGACGGTCGAAGAAGAAGAAATCGCCAACGCGATCCTCCTGCTGCTGGAGCGCGAAAAAACTCTAGCCGAAGGCGCGGGCGCGGCCGCTGTGGCAGCTTTGGTTAACCGAAAGCTGCCCCTGATCGGAAAGAAAGTTGCCGTACTCGTATGCGGGGGAAACATCGACGTGACCTTGCTCTCGCGAATCATCGAGCGCGGCCTCGTCAAAGACGGACGCCTGGTGCGTCTGCGCGTCCACCTCCCCGACTATCCCGGGGCACTCAATCGGTTGACATCCATTCTGGCAGAGCATCGTGCCAATATCGTCGAAACGGATTACGACCGCGCCTATCACGGCGTCGGCCTGGGTGAGACCGCAATCGAAATCACCATGGAAACGCGTGGCCCCGACCACATTGCCGAAATCATTTCGGCTCTCGGAGCAGCGGGCTACACCGAGGAACGGGTGCTGTAGGCTCGTGTCGGGGTGGACACTCCTGTCCGCCAACTCGGTGCAGACACCGAGACAGATTCCGACGAGGTTATTCTGCGCTACTCAAACTGCCGGCGAAATCTCTCCATCGAATCCTTGACTTCCGCGAGATCTCGCCGCAGCTCCACCACTTCTTCTTCGAGCCGCGAGATGCGCTCCGCATCCGCCGAATTACTCGCGCCCCCCACGCCGGCGTGTACCGGCACTTCCGCCTCCACCACATCCCCCGCCAGCAGATGTGCATACCGCGATTCCTTAGTCCCTGGCTGCCGGGGCAAGACTTTTGCCAGCGGCGGTTCGCGCTGCATCAACTTCTGCAGCGCCGATTGCACATCCTCCAGTGCCTCGAAGCGATGCAGCCGCTCGGTGCGCCCGCGCAGCTCTCCCGGTGTCTGTGGGCCCCGCAACAGCAGCACGCACAGCACGGCAATCTCCTGACGCGTGAAATTAAATACCTCCTGCAAACGCTGTTCGTACTTCGTCACCCGGCTGTCCGCGCCGCGAGCGGGTCCAGCCATGCGCTGTTGCTGCAGCCCCTCCAGCGCATCCCGTACTGCGTCTTCCTCCAACTGCATCACCGGATCGCGATTCGTCTTCTGGTTGCACGCGTTCACCAGCGCGTTCAGCGACAGTGGATAATACTCCGGAGTGGTGATGTCCTTTTCGATCAGCGCGCCGAGCACCCGCACTTCGATTTCAGTCAGCTTGATTTCCATCATTGGATTTCATTGTATAGACTCGCAAGTGCCGCAACCGCGTGCTGCCTCCTGCGCTGCGATGCATGGTGGATGATGCATGACATCCTGCGCGCACGGTCCTCAGGGTCCTCACAGCCCCGTGCGAGCCGCAGCCTTGCCGCACGGTATACTCAATAGTTTGTCGGATACACCATGTCGAGTACACCCATGAGCTCACTGACCGTACCACCGCGCGTCTCCGTTGACGAACTGATCAGGGAACTGCACGCACTTCCGGCATCGGCGTTCGATACAACCGAGGCGGTCCGTTCCCTGCTGGTAAACATGCCGGTCGAAGAGGCCAGCCTCGCGCCGTATTCAACTTGGGACCGCCAGCATTACACCCGCAATCTGATCGACAAAACGGACCTCTATGAACTAATGGCCATTTGCTGGGAGATTGGTCAGCACAGCTCGGTGCACAATCATCGCAATCAGAATTGCTGGATGGCCGCTCCCATAGGACGCCTACTCATCGAAAATTTTCGCGTCGGATTTGAAGACGCACAGGCCGGTAAATGCCAGTTGACCGCATCTAACACTGTTGAGTTGACGGCGGCCAATCCGTGCGCGGTCGATCCGCGGGAACCGGTGCACCGCGTTGTGAATCCGTGGGAAGCGAATCAGCGGGCTGTTTCGCTACATGTTTACTCACGGCCTTTTGACACCTGTGTGGTCTATTCGCCCGAACAAGGAACCTGCGGAGACATCCGGCTTCACTACACTACGGTCTTCGGAAAGCCAGTAGCGAGTAGCGGTTAACCGGTAGGTGTCAAAAGGAAAAATTCGCAGCCGGCACGGCTCCGGGCGTTCATGTTCGACATGGGAGATTCGCGTCTGGTACTTGCAACTGGGAACCGGCAACTGCATTTCAAGGAGGAAGCGTGAGGAAATACCTGGGAGTTTTGGTCGGCTTGGCTGCGCTAGGTGTCATGTCGTGGGCACAAACACCGGCGCAACCGCAGGCCCCCGATCAAGCTCCAGCTCAGGTTCCGGCGCAAGCGCCAACTCCGGAGGCAACTCCAATTCCCTCGGCCCCAATCCCGGCTGCGGCGGCGCCCCCGCAATTCGCACGCGTCGAGTTCTTTGCCGGAGGTACCTATGCTGAGACCGGTCTTTTCAATGCCGGACACTGGGCGGGGCTGCCGGGATGGGACGCTTCTCTCAGCTTTTTCATGACTCGTTGGCTGGCGCTCGTCGTGGATGGCGGCGAGCTTTTCGGAACGTCCAAGATTCCCGTTGCCGTGCCAACGCCCTTTCCGTCGTCGCTGCTGTTCCCGACCGGCAACACTTTCAACGTCTCCACGCGAGAGTACAACTTCGTCGGCGGTGCGGAATTCGCGCGGCGCAAATATCAACGTTGGACGCCATTTCTCGAGGGACTCTATGGACATCAGGGCACTCGCGGCATCGTATACCCCATATCCGGTGCGAAAGTTGCGGAAGTCGGCACTGGCCGTGCCTTCATCGCTGGCGCCGGCCTTGATCACAAATTCAACGAACGATATTCCTTGCGACTAAAAGCGGATTACCTGGCAACCGGCTCCCAGTTTCCCGGTTTCAACAAAAAGACACAGGACAACTTCCGCTTCTCGGTGGGCGTTATCATCCGCAACGTGCGCAGAAAAAAGCGCACTCTAGAGGACGAAACTCAGCTCGAACAGTAAAGCCGTCAGCGACCATCGACGCGCGATTACGGATCAACGACTGCCCACGATTGCCCCACTACGAGCGGCGCAACAAATCGCTCAGCGGGCCGGCCATGGATCGGACTTCTTCCGCGAAGTCGCCGGTTTTCTTGACCACTTCCTCGAAACGATCCTTCACCTCGTCCGACCAGTCGGAGGCGGTTTCCCGAACGTCAGCGTAGGAGCGTCGCAGCTCTTTCCGCAATTGTCGCCCCGGTTTCGGAGCGAGCAACAAGCCAACGGTGGCGCCGATCCCAAGCCCAATCAGTAAAAAAGTCAACGCAGTGCCGACCCTGCTGTCAGAACTCTCGCATTTTTCTGTTTGCATATAAGACCTCCAAGTCATCTCCATTCTATTCCACAGAACTGCCCGGTTGGGATAAGAGTCGAACGTGCGAAAATCATGCTCGCGGAGGATTTCCAAAAGACGATGTCCAGAGGACTTCCGGAGGATGACGGGTTATGCGGCGGGACAAGCAAAAGTTGCCGCCGAGTAGCCAGACGCAGATCATCGAAAGGATGAACATGAAGCAACATCGCTATGAAATTCATGTGGAGTGGACCGGCAATGAAGGCGAAGGCACAAAGACATACAAAGGCTATCGTCGCGATCACGTCATCGCTGCCCGGGGCAAGCATCAGATTCAAGCCTCAAGCGATCCAGAATTTCGCGGCGATCGATCCCGTTACAATCCGGAAGAGCTCCTGGTCGCCAGTCTCTCGTCTTGCCACATGCTCTGGTACCTGCATTTGTGCTCGCTGAACCATGTCACCGTCTTTGACTATCAAGACCCGGCCTCGGGGACGATGCGCGAGAACGATGATGGTTCCGGAGAATTCGTGCGAGTCCTGTTGCGACCGAGAGTGCAAATTTCCCCGGGCGATGACAAGGCCAAGGCTCTCGCACTTCATCACGAGGCCCACCACATGTGTTTTATTGCAAGATCAGTGAACTTCGCTGTTGACGTCGAACCGGAGATCGCCGCATCGGACATCGTCGAACCGGAAAAAGCTCCCGCGGTTCGTGAATTGAGCAGGCCTGAATCAGAAGATCGATCTTGAGTGTGAACTCGACAGCTCAGTTTCGCCAACTGACCCACTGCCTGCAAGACCTGCAAGAAGTGCAAGAAGCGCTCCAAAGTCTTTTCCAATCGAAGGATGAGC
>Ga0302180_10003023_pt1 | contig 12886 bp, 11 predicted proteins | sample I_Palsa_E3_2_FD_200575 | JGI IMG/M metagenome (GOLD analysis project Ga0302180, IMG submission 200575) | Peat permafrost microbial communities from Stordalen Mire near Abisko, Sweden - I_Palsa_E3_2 | ecosystem: Environmental > Terrestrial > Soil > Palsa > Peat permafrost | place: Sweden... | reverse complement strand
CCCCCCCGCTTCGATCGAAGCCGCGAACATGCCTCATTTTCCAGCGCGCGAGGCACTGGCGGCTGATTAGTCCAGGCCTTACAATAATCATGACTGCATGTCTCCACATCCAGACGATCTAACGGGCATGAAAGATGATATGACGGCGTTCATCGAGGGACTCGGAATGCGCCGTTTCTTTGGATATGTCGAGTGTGAGGAAGTTCCGAGCGTGCTGTGGGACTCTGGATTAAATCCGGATGGCTGGAAAGATTTCGTTGAACTTGCCAAGTCTACGAATGCGCCTTTCCTCACGATGCATTCCTGGGCGCTCGACCGCGAAGAACTGGAGCGCCTGTCGCAACAGCTCGCCGAGGGCGATTATCGAAGCGAAGAAGACCTGGAAGAAAGCCGCTGGCTCAAAAGCTATATCGGCAAGACCGGATTCGTTCAACTGGGATGGGCCTATCAGGGATGTGTCTTTGTCTACGAAGCCGGCACCGAGTGGTACGAACATTATCAGCGCCTGCGGGAGCTGGCGGACGATTCCGGCGGTTTTATGATCGATGAGCCGGACCAGGATGAGGAACGGTAGTACCGTTTGTCTCGCGTGAGCTGAGCGGAACTCTTGGAATATCCAGCCTTTTTATTAATCTCTTTCACACCATGCGATGGATTTGCAATCCGCCGAATTCCGCCAAGGCAAGGCTGCTCGAAGTGTCGCTCCATGATTCCGAGCTAAAGATTCCTCCCTCTGCTATACCCGTGCTCGCCGATCTGCTTGTCGGGCGTGGCATCGACCAGCCGGAGGCAGCCACGCGTTTTCTTGCGCCTGCGCTTGGCGATCTCCACGATCCACTGCGAATGATGGGAATGAAATTCGCGGCCGATCGTCTCGAAGCGGCGATAGAGCGTAAAGAAAAAATCTTGATTTACGGCGATTACGACGTGGACGGAACAACTGCGATCGTCATTCTGAAAACGGCCATCGAGCTTTGCGGCGGAGCAGCCGACTTTCATGTGCCGCATCGCATACGCGAAGGCTACGGCATGCGCGACGAGGTCATCGAACGTGCAGCGGCCGACGGTGTACGGCTGATTATCAGCGTCGACACAGGCATCCGGGGCTTCGCCGCTGCCGAAACTGCGCGGCGCACGGGCGTCGACCTCATCGTGACGGACCATCATCTGCCCGGCGTAGAGGGCATTCCGCAGGCGCTCGCTGTCATCAACCCAAATCAAGAGGGTTGCGATTATCCCTGCAAGTATCTGTGCGGAGCCGGGGTGGCGTTCAAATTGGCTCAGCGATTGATACAGCGGCGACTGGACGCCAAAGATCAATCCCGGCTCCTGATGTCATTCATGAAGGTCGTCGCGATTGCCACCATCGCCGACTCTGTTCCGCTGCTCGGCGAAAATCGCGTGTTCGCCAAGCTCGGGCTGCAAGGCCTGCGTTCTCCCGTGAACGTCGGGCTGAAGGCGCTGCTCGAAGTCGCGAAGCTGGGCGATGGGCAGGCCTTAACCGCGACTGAAGTGGCCTTCCGCATTGCGCCCCGCTTGAATGCTGCGGGACGCATGGATGTGGCTCGCGATGTGGTGGATCTGTTCACCGAGAAAAACGTAGACCGCGCCCGACAAACGGCAGGCCGCCTCGATCAATTGAACGCCAGTCGCCAGGAAGAAGAGCGCCGGATCATGGACGGCATTCTTGATCGGCTTGAAAAAGAGCCTGAATTACGCGAAGCCTATTGCGTCGTAATTGATGGCGAGGGATGGCATCGCGGCGTGATCGGAATCACCGCATCCCGAGTTGTGGAACGCCACGGGCGGCCGACCCTGGTGATTTCTCGCGATGGCGATCTGGCGCATGGCTCGGGACGATCGATCGCCTCCTTCCACCTGTTGCACGCGATCGAGTCGTGTCACGAACTGTTTTCCCGCTACGGCGGTCACGCGCACGCGGTTGGCTTCGCGCTTCCGAGCGCCAATGTCGAGAAACTGCGTACGCATATGGACGCCTACGCACGCGCCAGGCTCACTCCCGCCGATTTCGAACCGCAGCTGGAGTTTGATCGGGAACTGCCGCTCGGAGAAGTTACCCCAGAGCTCCATCGCGCGTTGCTGTTGCTCGAACCGTTCGGGATGGAAAACCGGGAACCCGTCTTCGCAGCCCGCGCAGTAAGAATGATGGCGCCGCCGCACGCCGTGAAGGACAAGCATATTCGCCTCCAGATATCGCCGGCCCTCAACGCCGCAATGGCGGCCTCAGCACCAGCACAAGACTTTACGCCACGCTGCCATCCCGACTCGGCGGCAATTCCTGATCGGAGCGGCTCGCGGGCATGGCTGGGTCCGGTTCAAACGGGGCAGAGCCCGGCCACGACACAGGCATCGTCGTCCTCATTATCATCGTCATCATCATCATCATGGCGCAACAACATCGTATTCAAAGCCATGGGGTGGAATCTGAAAGAATCCTGCGACCGGTTGCAGTTGCTCGCCGGCGATCGTCTGGACATTGCGTATTCGCTCGGAATGAATGACCACCCGGAATTCGGTGGGCTAGAGCTGACTCTGCATGACTTGCGACATGGTTGAGCCGATATGTCGACATTGTGACCCTGTCGACATCGTGACCCTTTACAGTTTCACGCGAAACACATATAGTGCCCGGTCATGAATGGAAGTTTCTTCTGCAACCAATGCGGCGCGCAGAATACCGCCGGTACCCAGTTTTGCAGTCGCTGTGGAGCACCTACCAGTACAGCGTTCGGCGCCGCAGCACCAGCCCCGGGAACACCGAATTTCGCACCGCCATACCCGGCGCCAGCGGTCTCCTATCCAGCGGCTATCCCGGTAGCCGGAGTTCGATACGGGGGGTTCTGGCTCCGCGTGGTGGCGGTCATTATTGATTCCATCATTCTGCGAGTTGTGGTGGCTCCGATCGGCATGATTTTTGGCGCTCTCGGGTTTGCAGGAGGCATGATGCACGGTCTGCCTCACGCGGGATTCGCTCTTCTGGGCGGTGGCGTGACGTTCATTTTGCTCCTTTTCGGCTCCTGGTTATACGAGGCTTTCATGGAGAGTTCGTCCTACCAGGCGACAGTGGGCAAGATGATCTTCGGGATGAAAGTTACCGATCTCAATGGCAACCGTATCTCATTCGAACGCGCGACGGGAAGACATTTTGCAAAGTGGCTCTCCGGCGTGATCCTGGGCATCGGTTACATCATGGTCGCGTTCACGGAACGCAAACAGGGGCTGCACGACATTCTAGCCGGGACGCTCGTGCCGCGAAAATAAGGGCCGCGGATGTAAGCGCGACGGACATGTGCGCAAGCGGGGCGAGCTGGGCGTTTCGGTCTTAAAGCGGCTTCGACATTCGCACGAGGTGGACGGGAATCTTGGCGACCTGATCCGCAGGGAAAGGCAAGGTGTCGTTCTCCACATATCCAAATCGCCGATAGTAGCCCGGCAGTTCCTTGCGCACGTTCACGAAGGTGAGATCCATGAAGCGGCATCCGGCGGAGCGGCAGTGCTCTTCGGCGGCGCCAATCAAGCGAGTCCCGATTCGAGAGCGTTGGCGCTGCGGATCGACCGCGAGCAATCCGAAGTACCCTCGTTCACCCCGCAGTTCAATATAGACGCAGCCAGCCAGGACTCCATCTTCATAGAGCAAGAGAAATTTGCCTTTTTGAAGAAGAGCGCTGACTTTCTCAGGGTCGGTGCGATCGGCGTCAATGAAGTAACGCTCGGCGCGAAAGGCAGTGTTTGCCAGTTGCGCGATTGCGGGCGCATCGGCGGCTCCACCAGTACGCATTTGCAGAGTATTTGGCAACGCCCGATTTTACTTCAGGGGCCAATGACCCTGGGTTGGCGGAGCGCATGTGGCCGAGCGTAAGGGGTTCAGCGGAAAAGTCCAGCAAGGTCTATTCCGAGGGAGGTCGACGACAACTTCCGCGCCAGCGCCTAGTTGGGTTTGCGGAACTTACTGTCGGCCAGATAGCGGAGCATGATGGAATCGGTGGCGCTTTGAAACTGCTGCTCCATCTCGGGGACCCGAGCCGAGGCGTCCTGGCGCAGAGTCTGGCGAAATTTCTCACCCATTTCGGAATCGCTGGTGACGACCTGCATGTAGAACCAGAGGAAGTGACGCATCTGGTCGAGAGCGGATTTGAGGATCTGGATCGTTTCCATCTCCGGCGGATCGGCGAGAGCTTCCATGAGTTCAGGGTCGGTCGGAGCCTGCATGGCCGCGCAATTGAGTTCACGCTGGATCACGCGCAGGTCGTCGGTGACCCGCAAAATGCGTACGTGAATTTCTTCCATGCTCTCCCGGTTCTCGCGATCCATATCGCCCTTTCCGTTCTGGCCCGAGCATTCCTGAAGGAATGCGTCCTGATCAAGATCGCACCTCGGAGCACAAGGTGAAAGGTTCCCCGTGTGCATGAGCTTCGGTAATTGAAGTTACCTTAGATTGAAAGCAAAATCCAAAACCGGTGCGGGGCGGGCTTTTTCAGGCGTTTGCCCAAGTTTAATCCAACGGACACGCCGGTTATGATACAAACGGTTTCGCATGACTTCCGCGCAAACTGGTCTGGTGCGCGCCATCGGCCGTTGGAGCCTGGTCGCACTGGCGGTGAACTCGATAATCGGAAGCGGAATCTTCGGGCTGCCGGCCACCGTGGCCGCGTTACTCGGCCGGCGCAGTGTCGTGGCCGTATTGATCGCCGGAGCTGCGATGGGCGTAATCATGGCCTGCTACGCCGAGGTGGCATCGCAGTTTTCCGAAGCCGGAGGACCTTACCTTTACGCCCGCACGGCCTTCGGGCGGCTGACCGGAATACTGGTCGGTTGGATGCTCTATCTGGCGCAGACGGCGGCGCCTGCGGCGAATGCAAATCTGTTTGTCATTTATCTGGCGGAATTCTGGCCAGCAGCCAAGCAGCCCTGGCCGCGTTTCGTAATCCTTACTCTGCTGGTGGGTGTGTTGGCTGCGATCAATACTCGGGGCACTCGTCAGGGAACCGTCATGAGCAATACGTTCACCGTGGCAAAGATCCTGCCCTTGCTGATGGTGGTGTCGGCCGGAGCAGTTCTCACGATTTTTCATCCCGCGCCATGGGGCGGCGTTGGACCGCTGCCGGTGCATGTCTGGATGAAGGCGATGGTGCTGTTGATCTTCGCTTACGGCGGATTTGAAACCGCGCTGGCGCCGATGAGTGAAGCAAAAAATCCGGGACGGGACGCCGCTTTCGCTCTTTTTGTGGCGCTGATCGCATGCACCGTGATTTATACCCTGGTGCAATGGGTCGTGGTCGGAGTGCTGGGTCCAAGCGCAACCACGGATCGTCCACTCGCCGAGGTCGCGCGCGTTACGATGGGCAATCGTGGGGCGGCTCTGGTAGCGCTTGGAGCACTCATTTCGGTCTATGGATATTTGAGCGCCAAGATGCTCGGGATGCCGCGTGTTACCTTCGCCCTCGCTAAAGGCGGAGACCTGCCCGAGCTGTTTGCTGCTATCAGCCCCAAGTTTCATACGCCGTGGTTTTCGATTTTGTTTTATGCAGTTGTAGTTTGGGGGCTCGCGATCGTCGGTAGTTTTGCCTGGAACGTCACGCTTTCGGTGGTCGCCCGTCTGTTTTATTACGCCGTGGTTTGCGCCGCGCTGATTGCCTTGCGGCGAAAGCAGCCAGTGGCTGCTGGTTTTCGGCTGCCCGGTGGCCCGGTGCTTGCCGTGTTGGGAGTTGCGATCGCCGTGGCGCTCGCAACCCAGGTGGATTTGAGCAAGTCGCTGATTCTGGCGGCGACCGTCGGCGCTGCCTTCGTGAATTGGTTTTGGGCTCGATGGAAGAGGGCCACGTAATAGATGGGGCCGAGTTTGCGCCCTTTTGATAATTCCATCGAACGGCGCGAATAGGAGCATCAGACCAATTCAGGAACGAGCATTTCGGGAACGAGCATTGATGCGCATTGTGATCGCGGGCGGAGGGACAGGCGGACATGTGATTCCGGCCCTTGCCATCGCCCAGCAGCTCAAGCAGCAGTTTGGCGCCGAGGTTCTTTTTATCGGAACAGCGCGCGGCATAGAGACGCGTCTGGTGCCGCAAGCGGGCTTCCCTCTGGAACTGATCGAGGTGGGCGCACTTAAAAATGTCAGCCTTATGACGCGGGCGAAAACGTTGTTTGATTTGCCGCGTGCGATTGCGGCGTGTTCGCGGATGTTCACGGATTTCGATCCCGAAGTTGTCATTGGAGTGGGCGGCTACGCTTCAGGGCCAGCCATGGCGGCTGCGATACGCCGCCCTCTTCCGACGCTGGCATTCGAACCGAACGTTGTTCCGGGATTTGCGAATCGCATGATCGCCCGCTGGGTTTCAGCGGCCGCGGTGCACTTTGAAGAGACTTGCCGGTATTTCCCGAACTGCCGGGTTACGGGTGTTCCGGTGCGCCCGGCTTTCTTTTCGATTCCTCCGAAGGAGGATTCGTCGAACGCCGGCGGCCCGCCCACGTTGCTCGTCTTCGGGGGCAGTCAGGGAGCGCGTGCTATCAATCGTGCGATGATCGAATCGTTGCCCGGCTTGCGCGGCAAGATTCCAGGGATTCAGATCATTCATCAGACCGGGCAGCGCGACTACGACCAAGTGTTTGCCGCCTATCGGCGGTCGGGAATTTCGGGCGAAGTCCACAAGTTTATTGATGACATGCCGGGCACATTCGGGCGCGCCGACTTGTTGGTCTGCCGTTCAGGCGCCAGCACGGTTGGCGAGATTACGGCCGCAGGCAAGCCGGCAATTTTCGTGCCGTTCCCGGCTGCCGCCGACGACCATCAGAACGTTAATGCCCGGGCGCTCGAACGGGCAGGGGCGGCCGTAGTGGTCGAAGAAAGCAATCTGGGCGCGGCGTATCTGGTTGAAACGATCGCTGCGCTGATCGGCGATCCAGTCCGGCTGCGCGGCATGGCGGAAGCTGCCCGATCGCTGGCCCATCCGAAAGCAGTCGAGGAGATCGCAGAAATGGTGGGGCGGCTGGCGTGCGGCGAGTAAATCCAGGCTGTCATCCTGAACGGAGCGAAACGCCACGCTCGATCGGCGGAGCCGGAACTCGCTGGTACACGATCAGGCACGAGATGACACTGTGAATTCATGACTCTCACTTCTGGGTCACGGTTGGGTAATCTATCATTAGCGATTGATCGGCTTTCATGTTCGCCAAAATTCAGCGCATTCATTTCGTGGGCATCGGAGGCATTGGCATGAGCGGGATTGCCGAGGTGTTGCTGAATCTCGGCTATCAGATCTCCGGCTCCGACTTGAAGATTTCATCGATTACCGAGCGGCTCGCAGGGCTCGGCGCGACCACCTTTGAAGGACACACGGCTTCGAACATCGCTGGTGCGGATGTGGTGGTTACCAGTTCGGCGATTCCGGTCAACAATCCGGAAGTGGCGGAGGCGCGACGGCTGCACGTTCCGGTAATTCAGCGCGCCGAGATGCTGGCCGAGTTGATGCGTTTGAAATACGGCATCGCAATCGCCGGCATGCACGGAAAGACCACCACGACTTCCATGGTTGCGGCTGTGCTGGCCGCCGGCGGCCTCGATCCGACGGTCGTGCTCGGAGGGCGTGTCGATGCGATGGGCTCGAATGCGCGACTGGGCAAATCGCATTATCTGGTCGCCGAGGCTGACGAAAGCGACCGATCGTTCCTGAAGCTTTCGCCCATTCTTTCGGTCGTCACAAACATCGATCGCGAACACATGGATTGCTATCGCGACATGCGTGACGTGCGCCGGACCTTTCTGGAATTCATGGAGCGTGTTCCGTTTTACGGTGTGATTGTCGCATGCAATGATGACCCGATACTGCGGCGCCTGTTGCCGCGAGTTCATCGACGCGTGACAACCTATGGTACGACTGACGGTTCCGATTTTCTGATTCGCATGGAATCGCTGACTGCCGTGCGTCGGAATGGGCCGTACCGCCGTTTTTCGGTGAGCTACAAGGAAAAGGATCTCGGTGGGTTCACCCTGCATGTGCCGGGAACGCACAATGTGTTGAACGCCACAGCGGCGATCGCGGTCGGCACAGCGCTGGATATTCCCCCCGACCAGATCCGCTCTGCTCTTGACGGTTTCCGGGGTGTCGACCGGCGCTTCCAACGGAAAGGCGAAGTTGCCGGCGTCAGCGTGATCGACGATTACGGCCACCATCCCACGGAAATCAAAGCGACGCTGGCCGCGGCGCGCCAGTGCGGATTTCGCCGGGTACATGTGATCTTCCAGCCGCACCGCTTCACGCGCACCCGCGACCTGATGGATGAGTTTTCAAGCGCTTTTGCGGATGCCGATACCCTTTGCATACTCGACATTTATCCCGCCAGCGAAAAGCCGATCGAGGGCATTAACGCGGAAGCGCTCGCCAGCCGGATCGTGGGGACGGGGAAAAAGAGCGTTGTGTATGCCTCATCTTTTCCGAATGCCGCAGCTGCGGTTGCCGCCCTGGCGGAACCGGGCGATATGGTGCTCACGCTCGGTGCGGGGAGCGTCTGGCAATTGGGGCCGATGGTTCTGCAAAAATTGGAGAGTGCGAACCAAGTTGGCACTGTCTCAACTCGGCAAAACCAGTTATAGTGTTTCTGCTCAGCGGTTTTCTGTCGACAACTGATTCGAAGCGTGGCGCGGAAATCAGGTTCCACCGCGGTCCAGGAAGAGTTGTATCCGCTTCCCCGTGACCCATCCGAACGCGAGGCTCCCGAGCGCGAGCTGTTTGACGACGCACGCCTCGTCGATCTCGAAGAAGAACAGGAATCCCCATTCCTGCGCGGGCAGAAACGAGTCTCTGTCCGGCGTGGATCACTCCCGAAAAAGACTGCCACCCGCCTGGTCTGGGCCGCTCTGGCGTTGGTCATTCTTTGCATTCTGGGAGCCGCGGGCGCGCTTCTCTACGATTACGGAAAACACTCCTGGCGGTTTCGCATCGATTCGAGCGATCAGATCGAGGTTGCCGGCACCCAGAATGTCTCGCACGCACAGATCATGGAAGTCATGGGTGGCGATATTGGCCGCAATATTTTCTTCGTTCCGCTGACCCAGCGTAAACAGCAACTGGAGGAGATTCCATGGGTGGAATCGGCCAGCGTGATGCGCTTCGTGCCGAATCGCCTGCGCATCGAGATTCACGAACGCACGCCAGTGGCGTTTGCCCGGATCGGCCCCCACATTTCCTTGATCGACGCCGGTGGCATGCTGATGGAGCTCACTCCCGGGGGCAAGCACAAGTATTCCTTTCCGGTGATTGCGGGCATGAACGCCGGCGAGCCGCTCTCCACTCGCGCGGCGCGAATGAAGGTTTACAACGCCCTGGTTCTTGATCTGGACTCGAGCGGCGCGCACTACTCGCAGGCGCTCAGCGAAGTGGATCTCAGCGATCCCGAGGATGTGAAAGTGATGGCAGCCGACTCCAACGGCGACGTGCTCGTGCATCTCGGCGCGGGCAATTACCTGCGCCGATATAAAACCTATGTGACGCACGTTCAGCAATGGAGGCAGCAGTTCGACAAGCTCGAATCAGTGGACTTGCGCTATGACGGCCAGATCATCGTCAATCCCGATCTTGACGGAATGGCCCGGCAGCCGGCCCTCACGCCGGCGGCAGCGAAAGCGGCGATGGCCGCCGGAGTGAAAACGGCCGCGATCGTGAATTATGAAAAATATGTAACCCGTCCGGTCGAGCCCACGCCGGCAAGAAAAGAAGTAAAGATCAATGCGAAAACCAGCCCGAAAGCACCGGTTCGTCACGCAGCGGCTGGCCACGCTCCAACCAGACCGGCAGTGAATCAACCGGCTGCGAAGTCGAAGGCGACCACGGCGACGGTTGCGCGAAATGCCCCGACTTCGGAACCGGTTGTTCATCCAGTTGCGCCGGCGGGAACCACACCGGCGCGATCTGCACCCGTCCCATCCAGCAAGAAGAAACCGAGCGCTGCAATCCCGAAGGAGACTCCGCAGAACTAGCGATCACAATTCATCGCGAACGTTATCTATATCTATGCCGAAGCTTGAGCCCAATTTCATCACCGCCATCGATGTCGGCAGCGCCAAGACCTCGGTCCTCGTGGCCGAGGTCGGCGATAACGGATTGCGTTATCGCGGCCACGGCATCAGCGAATCGCGGGGCCTGCGCAAAGGCGTTATCACCGAACTCGACAAGGCAATCGGCAGCATTCAAAAAGCGGTCGAGCACGCCGAAGACGTCGCCGGCATTCCAATCGAGCACGCGCTGGTCGGCATCGCGGGCGCGCATATACGTGGCATGAACAGCCATGGCGGCACCAGTTTCGGGACGCGTGCCCGGGAGATTGGGCGCGACGAGATCCGCCAGGCCGTCGACAAGGCCCGAACCGTGCCCCTGCCAGCGGATCGCGAAATTCTTCACCTGCTGCCTCAGGAATTCATTCTCGACGATCAGCCCGGTGTGCAGGACCCCACCGGCATGATGGCCACGCGTCTGGAAGTTCGCGTGCACATCGTGACCGCTTCGTCGGGCGCCACCCAAAATCTGGTGACCGCGGTGAACAAGGCAGGAGTACATGTCGATGACACGATCTTCGAGCCGCTCGCGTGCGCGGATTCGGTTTTGCGTTCCGACGAACGCGAGTTAGGCGTTTGTCTCGTCGATCTCGGCGCGGGGTCGTGCGATCTGATCGTTTTTCAGCAGGGCGCGGTCGCCCATACGGCGGTTATCCCGATCGGCGGCGATCACTTTACCAGTGATCTCTCTGTCGGTATGTGTACGGGCCCGGCCGACGCGGAGACGCTCAAGAAAAATTTTGGCAACGCCGTCCCCACGTTGATTCCCGAGGGCAACGAAGTCGAGGTGCCTTCCGTAGGAGACCGCCCCTCGCGCATGATGCCGCAACGCATGGCCGGAGAGATTCTGGAGCCACGCGCCCGCGAACTTTTCGAGTTGTTGCGCGACAACCTGCGCCACGCCGGTGTTCTCGAGCACTGCATCGCCGGATTCGTGCTCAGCGGCGGCGCCTCGCGGCTTCCCGGCATTCTCGACGTCGCGGAGTCGGTCCTGCGCAAAGCGGCGCGCCTGGCCTGGCCGACAGCGATGGCAAAGATGCCGTCGTTTATGGCCGAACCCGAATTTGCGACGGTCTTGGGCATGGCGTATTACGGCCACCGCGCTCGTTTGGCCCGAGGTTTGCAGGAGCCGGGCTTCGGCTCGCGCATGAAAGCGCTCTTCGCACGAAAAGGCGCGTAGGAAGTGTGATGTTCAGCGGCAGATTTTGCTAGATCACGGGCTCGATGCACTAACTCGGAACTGAGAACTGATTTTACGAGGTGATTCATGACTGAAGACAACGCTCTCCGCATCTCCTTCAACGAAGAAGCTCGCAACGACGCTCGCATCAAGGTTATCGGCGTGGGCGGCGGCGGCAACAACGCCGTCAATCGCATGATTGACTCCGGCATGGAACACATCGAATTCATCGTCGCCAACACCGACCTGCAAGCTTTGCGCATGTCGCGTGCGGCTACGAAAATTCAACTCGGAGTGAAGCTGACAAACGGACTCGGTGCCGGCGCCAACCCCGAGATCGGGCGCAAAGGCGCGCTCGAAGATTCCGACAAGATCATCGAAGTGCTCGAAGGCGCCGACATGGTTTTCGTCACCGCCGGGTTGGGTGGAGGCACGGGCACGGGTGCAGCGCCGATTATTGCCTCTCTCGCCAGCGAGATGGGCGCGCTCACCGTCGCCGTGGTGACCAAGCCCTTTGCCTTTGAAGGCAAACGCCGCATGCAGCAGGCCGAGCGCGGCATCGCCGAACTCATGGAGTCCGTGGACACCACCATCGTAATTCCCAATGAAAAATTGCTGGCCGTTGCCGAGAACGCGGGATTTTTCGAGTCCTTCCGTGTCGCCGACGACATTCTTCGTCAAGGAGTGCAGGGGATTTCGGACATCATCACCATCCCGGGCATCATCAACCGCGACTTTGCCGATGTGAAAGCCATCATGTCGGGTATGGGATACGCCGTGATGGGCACAGCAACCGCCTCCGGCGAGCATCGCACAGTTGAAGCCGCGCAGCGCGCCATTGCTTCGCCTCTGCTCGAGGCGGGTGCCATCGACGGAGCTCGCGGGATCCTCATCAACATCACGGGGTCAAATTCCTTGAAGCTTGCCGAGGTGCAGCAGGCGTGCACCATCATCCAGGGCGCGGCTCACGAAGACGCCAACATTATTTTTGGCGCCGTCCTCGACGAGAAGATGAAAGAGGCGGTAAAGATAACGGTGATCGCAACCGGCTTCAAAGAGTCCGGCTTGCGGCGGACACGGCTGCACGAGAACTATGACCCGGTCATTTTGTCGCGCGAGGTTTCCCGTCGCGTCCCGCATGACCTCGATCACTTTCGCGACCCGGAACCGGCCGCCGAAACGGAGCCCATTTTTGAGCCGGAACCTGCATTCGAGCCGATTTCCATTCCGGTAACCTTTCAGACGTCCAATCACGCGCCTGATGCTACGAGGGCTCCGCACGCGGGCGAAGTGATCTCGCTCGATGGAATGCAGTCGGCGCCTCCGAACTATCAGGCAGAGGATCTTGACGTTCCAGCGTTTCTGCGAAAGCGTAGCGACCTGATGTAGAGACTGGGGTCCAAGATTTCAGAATCTCAAAGGTTCAGGTTTCGAAGTCAACTTCAAGGACGACGTCTTATGTCGAAACCTGGAAACATGGAAACCTAATGCCCCGGCGTTCTAAGCGACGCAAGGATATGCCTCATCTACGCTGTCGTCTCTCTCGTATCGCGAAACTGCGGAAAATGTGCGGAACAGACGCAGCTTGCCGCGTCTCTCGAGTCTGAACTGAACAAGGCCACCATTCTTATTTTATT
>Ga0302180_10003019_pt1 | contig 12896 bp, 11 predicted proteins | sample I_Palsa_E3_2_FD_200575 | JGI IMG/M metagenome (GOLD analysis project Ga0302180, IMG submission 200575) | Peat permafrost microbial communities from Stordalen Mire near Abisko, Sweden - I_Palsa_E3_2 | ecosystem: Environmental > Terrestrial > Soil > Palsa > Peat permafrost | place: Sweden... | reverse complement strand
CGCGACATGGATCAACAACTTGCGCCTGCATTTCCGACTCCCGCCCTTCGCAAAAAACGCGAAGGACGGGGCACCCATTTTCTTGCTGATGACGGGGAGATCAAAAGCCTGGGCCACCCGCCCCAGCACCTACAGTTACGACAACAACTCTGTCACGGAGAGCAGCCCTGTGCTGGGCACAAATGCCTGTTGGTGGAGCACATCAGGCATGGTGCAATACCCAACCGTGCAGGGCAGCACATGGGTTGTGGACCAAGGAGGCGACGCTGGGCACAACCAATACGGCTTAGACACCTTTGGTTTTGAGAGCGGGGTCGTGAACCTTATTCAGACGCAGGGAGCGGCCCATGACGTCGAATTTCCCTGTGCCATCAACATTTACCAGGCGATGAACTACGATGGCATCGATCTCTACGTCACCAACCTGCTTACGCAGACGGTAGGCTCCAATACTGTGCAAGTATGCCGCGCTGGCGTGTGCAGCGGCACGATCCCCTATTGACCCGAGGCGCATGAATGCTCAAATGTATGCGCATGTTAACAGTGTTGGCCTTGTTATGCGAACTCATTTCAGCGCAGTCGACGACGCGTCCGAACTTTCTTGACCGCGCGCGTATCCAGCATGGCGACTCCGGAGTCACCATCACAGCCAACGACTCCATACCGCTGTTGCAGGCGCTCTATGCCGTACGCTTGGAGTACGGCTGGCAAATCAACTGGGAAGAAGCCCCATGCTTCAGCCACTTCGACCTAGTAGACGATACTGGCCCAAAATGGCGGGCGGCTCATCCAGACGCAAAGGGCGTAACCCGACCGGCCGGAGGATTGTTCACAGCCACCTTCCCGGAACCGAAACCATCAGACCCTCACGCAGAACGCCTTGTTCTCGCCAGATTGATCGAGGAATACAACGCGACCGACAACCCTGGGAGGTACGTCCTACGGGTAGACCCGGACGGGCAACTCACGGTTGTTGGCACAGAAGTCAGGGACGAAACAGGCGCACTGCAGGAAATATCCCCGCTTCTGGATACCCCTCTGACTCTCGCCAAAGCACCGCGCACTATCTACGACACCATTAAATCTATACTCGGCGCCTTGCAGTCTGCCACCGGGAGACAAGTGCTCTTCGCAGCCTCATCCAGCAGCCTGTTTATGACGACGCAAGCGACGATAGGCGGGGAGAGGGTTCCGGCGCGCGAGCTCTTGAAACAAGCACTCGCCAGCACAAAACGGCCCATACAGTATGACTTGGGCTTTAATCCAGACGTGCCAGTCTACATGCTGAGCCCATCGCCGGCAATGAGGGAAGAGGACGACGGACTCGGCGGACGGAGACTCGTTCCGGCGGGGTCCTCGGCCAAGCGGTGAACTGGCCGCCCCATACGTTCGCGTCCCCAGCGCGAGAAAGAAATTAAGAGCGCATTGCCCGTAAGTCTATGTAATCAGCACTCCTCGCCGCCGACTGCCAGCTCCGAGCGCCGCTTTTCGGCGCTTTTTCTTCGCCCTGTGTCTTTTCTACCACTTTTTCGGCTCTTGCGCTAAACCCATCCCTCCCAGCAACTTGCCGCCCACCAACTATAGCTTTAAGGTGGTTTTCCGAGTTTTCCGAGATTTCCACAGCGTTCCGGTAAAACCGCTCTAATGTTCCAACTGGAACATTCAACCGGAACATTTTGTACGTACATAATGTTCCAGTCGGAACGTTGGAGCAGAGCAGGCGTCGACTACCCGCGCAGCTCCGCCAGCGGGCGGGTGGCCCAGCTTTCATGATTGTTGTGTACGCCATTCCGACAGAGGGTGCCCCATCCTTGCGTTTTTTGCAAGGGTGGCGGCGATGCTGCATCGCTACTTGATTGGTTACGACGCGACATGGATCAACAACTTGCGCCTGCATTTCCGACTCCCGCCCTTCGCAAAAAACGCGAAGGACGGGGCACCCATTTTCTTGCTGATGACGGGGAGATCAAAAGCCTGGGCCACCCGCCGGACATGGAATGTATGACGCAGCAAATGGGATGACGACGATCCCCAGCGGGACTACTTTTACCATGCCGACAGGGCTTGGAAACACCATTTCCGATGCCTACGGAGGTGCGATCGAATCGGGAGCTAACCTTAGCCCGTTCACAAACGAAATGACTGGGGCTCAAAGTTATTTATCGGGAAGCCAGGCTCCAAATCTGACGCTGTATCCACCCGAGGGGCTTAACATCCAGGGTAGCCCCACGACGGTTTCAACGCCAACCAACTTGAACCAAATACTTCAACCTGATATGGGCAATGTGCAATGGGCTGCTTGCTGTGACGTGAACCCGGATTGAGAGCAAACATGGTTTATTACGAGGATGGAGCGTCGTCAAACTCGGTCGTTTGGGTAGGCTGGTTGGACAGAGCGGTTTCCTTCAGCACTGGAGCGACTGACTCGGTATTCTTGCAAAAGCTGCTCAAGCTTTATGGCCAAAGAACCAAACAAACTCGCGGTTACCACCTATGCCCATTCTGTACTAAGGCAGAAGTGGGAGTCCCTGTTCAGGTCAACGGACAGCAGATCAAACTAGGCTCCGCCGAAATCCATGTAAAAGGCCCAGGCGGACGCACGTTTGTTGCGCCAGATTTGGTATACCACTACATTGCGGCACACGGGTATAGGCCACCTAGCGAGTTCATCGAGGCCGTTTGCATGACATGACTTGCTGCTATGAACAAAGCCGAACCAATTCCCTATAAAGAAGCGTTTCCCGTGGGCACGAGGGTTCGAGTTGCCGATCATGCTTTTCTAGACGAATTTAAGGAAACGTGGAAGTTTCATCACAAACTCCAACCAGAGCAGTTCGCGTATGCGGATCGCACCACGGTCGTCCAGAAAGTTGGGTTTTACCACGGGGGTGATCCAGTTTACACGCTCGCTGACATCCCTGGTTTATGGCTTGAACAATGTCTGGGGGCTGGCCCATGCGCCATCGAGACCCAGGCTGCCCCATCCCGCCGCGATTTTCGGCGGGTGGGACACGATGCTGTATGGGTCAGGTGAGACGGGCGATAGGTATCCTTGTCGCGAAAAGGGCAGATCGGCGAAGGCGCCCGCTCACGAAATCCACAGCCCCATTGTGACATCTGACCTTGCCCTCTTACAAAAATCAGCTCATCATTGTCGAAGCACTGACCGTAGAGTGAGCAGGAAAAGAACCGGGCGTAAGTCCTTTGTCTTGCCGATTTTAGATCTAAGTCCTTTAGGCTCCCGATTTTACGGGGAATTTCGTGCTAACCCGATGATTCCATTACGCGCCAGGAGGGAGGGGTATCGACAAGAGAGGGACGGACTCACACGCCAGGCACCTGCATTCCAACCGTCCTCCGCGAATTTATTTCGATAAAGAATTCACAACTCGAAGACTGAAAGCTGAAAGCCGAGAGCTGATCTCATCCGTGGTCGCGGAAGCAGTTCGCCAATCCAGTGATCCAATCCCCGGCACGACGTAACTACCGGCGACAAGCTCCCGCAGCAAGAGAAGCTAATGACAGCAACGTTGGGAACGTTGAGAGAAAATCCAAGGACCGAGCCATAAATTCCATGTACCTCAGGCACTTCCCCGCGCACCGGACAGTAGCGTAGAATCCAACGAGTCAAAAACCTGCAGTTCCGGGTTCACAACAAGGAAGTTCATTCTTTCGAAGGACTTGAGGAAACCATGAAAACAGTACGACATTGCGCCGTAATCGTGTTTCTTGTCGCTGTCTGCGCCGCACTAAGCTTCGCCGACGAACCGGGAAGGCATCCGGCATACCTGCACGCGCTCACCGATCTGCGCTACGCCCGCGCTCACCTGGACCGGCTCACGCCGTCCGACCGGATTGACGAAGAAGAGCAGCGCGCCATCGACGAGATCGACAAAGCCATTGCAGAGATCAAGCGTGCTGCGATTGACGATGGCAAGGGCTTGAATGACCATCCGCCGGTCGAAGAGGGCGGGGGACGCGGAGGCCGTTATCATCGCGCCCTGGAGCTGATCGATAAGGCGCACAGCGACGTCGACAACCACGAAGACGATCCCGCCGTGCGCGGTCTGCGCGATCGCGCCCTCCATCACATCGACGAAGCGCACCGCATCGTCGAGCACCTGATCATGCGGGGTCACTAGAAACCAGCATCCCATCGGAGCCGAGCCGGTTCTAAACGTGGAGGACTATGACCGATGCACAGTCTATGCGGGGTCAGGCGGACGGGCACGGCTATCGGTGGCTGACAGCGGCTGCGTCGCTGACGGTGGGTGCGGCGTTCTTCGGCGTGTGGTTCTGGCTGCTGCCGGGATGGCTCGGCTTCAGCGTGGAGATCGCCGGGGCGGCGCGGTGGCGATGGCTGGCAGCGATTCCATCGGTGCTGGGATTCGCCGTTGCACTGCGCTGCGTGTGGGACTTCGGATGGACGGGACGCGGCACGCCTGTCCCGGTTGCACCGCCGCAGCGATTAGTTGTGGTGGGCTTCTACTGCCGCGTGCGCAACCCCATGTACGTGGGCTTCGCAGCAGGATGGATTGGGCTGTGGGTAATTTTCGGGCATCCAGTTCCGGCAGTCATCGCGGCCGTCGCCGCGGTTGCCCTCGGGGTACATCTGTTTGTCGTGTTTTATGAGGAGCCAACGCTGCGGGGGAAGTTCGGGGCGGAGTACGAAGAGTATCGGCGCAACGTGCGCCGCTGGTGGCCGCGGCTGCGGGGCTGGAATCAGCCGCAGTGACTTATTTCGGTGCCTGCTCCGGACCGAACCCAATCTTTTGGGATCCCATCATCTTTCGCATTTCGTTCGGGTCGTAGAAGAACGGGTTGTAATCGCGGTCGGAGATTTTTTCAGGATCGGCCTGATCGGTTATGGGTCCAGGCCCCATGATGGCTGCTCGTCTTTTCATCTCGGCCATGTAATCCTTGTCGAGGAATATCTCTGCCGGGTGCGGTTCTTTCAGCATCAAGTTCCGCGGACCCAGGTAGAGATAACCGTCCGCCATCTTTGAGAAGGCAACACCGCCGGTGTCAAACGGAGACTCGGTTCGCTTGCCGTCCTTTCCCACCCGGAACATCACGTTCATGCCCCCAAAGGAGTGAGTTTTGTCCAACAAATCCGCCAACCAAGTGCCGGGCAGGTCTTCGACCAGCGACGGAATCGGCCACGCAGCCATCCGCGACTCGAACTCGTCGTTATACTTCGCCAGTGGAGAGTGACTGCCAAAGCCCGCGTGATCGGCGATCACGAGGGTCACTCCAGGATAGTTCTTCTCGTACATTTCGACTGCCGACTCTGACAACATTGGTCCACCGTGATTGTGGTAAAGGTGTCCCCTGCCGAAGAGCATGAGCGCTTTGCGGTGCTTTGAGAGCACTTCCTTCTCCATCACGGAAGCGATCGCGGGGTCGCGATTCATGAATCGAAATAGGGTTGCTGGCTCAGTGGGGTCGTGCGTTACATCGTCTCGGGTTTTGACCTTGCTCCAATCGATGGGAGGGTCGCCGGCTACAACGCGGAACCTCTTTTCCGGCGGAAGCTTCTGATTGATTCTTCGGACTAGCGGAAAGAGTTCCTCATAAAACGCCGACACGCCGCACATGGGCTGCGTTGTGTTGCGCCAAACCTGCCGTGCTGCGTCCAGCGGCATATCGTCGCCCGCAATGTACCGGTCGAGGACAGGCTGGTATAACGAATTGCCGCATTCCACGACAATGTCGTTGATCTTGCCCGGAAGCTCAGGGCTTCGGACGAGATTGAGAATGAAATCGTCGAGGTCCTGATTACCGTGGGCCGCGCCCATTGCAACGACTTCGTATCTGTCAAAGGCAGCGAGAATCGCTTTGGCGGCATCTCGTGGCTTGGGATCGCTCCCCGTGAGAGTCGGGCGCTGCGCCTCGACCATTTCCTGTCCGGCTTCCGGTCCTGGGATGGCTTGCTGCGCTGAGGCAGACTCGCGGTAAACCAACGCGACGATCAAAATCATCGGAAAGCGCGCTGAATACCGAAGCCACTTCATAGCTTCTCTTCTCCTTGAGACTCACGCAATGGCGCCGTTTTTTGCACACCGCGACTACCAAACGTGGCACGCGTTCTCAGCCACCATAGGCTGTCCCGCTTTGCAACCCCAGGCCTTTTGGAACTCAGACATGTTCTGCACTACGCCATCGACGCGGTATTTGCCCGGGGAGTGGGGATCGGTGAGCACTCTCATGCGCGCCACCTCCGGACGCCGCTTCTCGCACCACACGCGCGCGAATCCCAGAAAGAAGCGCTGCTCGGGCGTATAGCCATCGATCTGCCGGCCTACCTTTCCAGACTTGTCATCGGCGATCATGCGCTCGAGCGCTGCCAGGGCGATGCGCGCGCCGCCGTTGTCGGCGGTGTTCTCGCCCAGCGTGAGGCGGCCGTTCAGCTTCAGGTCATCGACGGCCACGAAGTTGGAGTATTCGTCGGCCACGCAACTGACGCGCTTTTCAAATTCCTTGCCATCCTGTTCCGTCCACCAGTCGTGCAGATTGCCTTGCGGATCGTACTTGCGGCCCTGATCGTCGAACCCGTGGGTGAGTTCGTGGCCAATGACCAGGCCGATACCGCCAAAGTTGACGCCATCGTCCATGGTTTTATCGAAGAACGGGGGCTGCAGAATGCCGGCGGGAAACACGATTTCGTTGAATGACGGGTTGTAGTAGGCATTCACCGTGGGCGGAGTCATGCCCCACTCCTTGCGGTCGAGCGGCTTGTCGATCTTGGCGACGTCGCGTTTCGACTCGAATTCATTGGCGCGGGCCTCGTTGCCCAGCAGATCGTCGGGCTTGATCACCACTGAGCTGTAGTCGCGGTACACGTCGGGATATCCAATCTTGTTGCGAATGGCGTCGAGTTTGACCTTGGCCTGCTTCTTGGTTTCATCGCTCATCCAGGAAAGATCGTGGATGTCTTCCGCGAGCGACTTCTCGAGAGCGTCGACCATCTGGAGCATGCGTTGCTTGCCTTCCGGGCCGAAGGTCACGTCCACGTATCTCTGCCCCAGCGCCTCGCCCAGTTCGCGGTCGGTGAGGTTGACACAGCGCTTCCAGCGCGCCTGGATTTCCTTCTGGCCGGTGAGATTCTGCTGGAATTTGAAGTCGGCATCGACGAAGGGTTGCGAAAGCCACGGAGCCGCCGAGTGCAGCACATGCCAACTCAAGTACGCTTTGAGCGAGTCCAGAGATTCGGATTCCAGCACGCCGTTGACTTGCTTGAAGAAATCGGGATTCGTCACATTGAGCTGGGAGAAGCTGGGCGCGCCCACCGCCGTGAAGTAACGATTCAGATAGAAATTGGGGCCGAGCGCGACCGCTTCGTCGCGGCTCATTTTGTGGTCGCGGTTCTTGGGGTCGCGGCGCGCGGTGCGGTCCATGGAAGCTTTGGCCAAAGCGGTCTCAATGCGGAGCACGGTCTGCGCGGAATCGGCCGCCTGCTGCGGCGTCTGGCCCGCCAGGGTGAGCGCCTGCGTGACATATTCCACCAGGTGCTGCCGCATTTCCTTCATCTTCGGGTTGTCGTCCTTGATGTAATAGTCGCGGTCGGGCAACGACAGGCCGCCCTGATCGATATAGGCGATGACCTGATCGGCGTTATGCAGATCGGAGGCTGAATAAAAATTGAACAGCGGACTTGGCCCAGCCAAGTGCACATGGGCAACCTCGTCGATGAGCGCGGCCTTGTCTTGCACTGCCGCAATGCGGTCGAGCTCCGGCTTGAGCGGAGCGATGCCTTTTGCGTCCACGGTTTTCTCGTCCATGCACGAGCCGTAAAGGTCGCCGATCTTCTGATCGACGGCATCGCGGCCCGCGCCGCCGGCCGCGGCCTTTTCCAGAATGCCGCGCTCGATATCCCTGTTGCGTTCGCTGAGCTCGACGAAACTCACCCACTGCGACTGATCGGGAGGAATCTCGGAGTTCTTAATCCAGTTGCCGCAGGCGTACTGGTAGAAATCCACGCAAGGGTCGACGCTCTTGTCGATGGTGTCGAGGCTGAAGCCGGGAGCGGGCCGGGCGCTAGACGAAGTTTGAGCAAAGCTGGCGACGGTGACGAATAGCGATAAGACCAGGCAAAGATGGGACACTCGCATGTGAGGCTTCTCCGTTTCGGGGATCGGTAAAGATTTTAAGCCCCGCGCTTCGCATGAGCAAGGATGGAATCATTTATCCGCGCCTACATTCCGGCCTCGTGGTTCAAGAATTAGAAGAGTCTTGAACGCAATCTGAGCCGGCCCGCCGCTGACCGCGCAGACGGGTATAATTTCCTGATGAGATCCCATGAGGCCGACTCTGTCATGACTCCACCCAACGGTTCGAACGGAAACGGTAGCAACGGGTACAGTGTCCCGCGGCCGCGCGCGGGGTGGCTTGCCCGCCGCAAACAAGAGAACAGCAACGGCAATTTTTCGCAAATGCATTACGCGCGCCAGGGCGTGATCACGGAGGAGATGGGCTACGTTGCTCACCGCGAAAAGCTTGCGCCGGAATTGGTGCGGGATGAAGTCGCCCGCGGCCGCATGATTATTCCCGCGAACATCAATCATCCGGAGCTGGAGCCGATGGCGATTGGCGTGGCCTCCCTGTGCAAGATTAATGCGAACATCGGTAACTCGGCAGTGACTTCCGAAATCAACGAGGAATTGAAGAAGCTGCACACCGCTGTGCATTACGGCGCCGACACGGTGATGGATCTTTCGACCGGCGGCAATATTCACGAAATTCGCGAGGCCATTCTGCGCAATTCTCCAGTACCCATCGGCACGGTTCCGATTTACGAGGCCATTGCGCGCGTGAAGCGCGTCGAAGACCTGAACGCCGAAGTCATGCTGGAAGTGATCGAAGAGCAGGCCGCGCAGGGCGTGGATTACATGACGATTCACGCCGGCGTGCTGATCCAGTATTTGCCGCTGATTTCGAAGCGCATTACCGGCATCGTCAGCCGTGGCGGCGCTATTCTCGCGCAGTGGATGGCTTACAACCACAAACAGAATTTCCTGTACGAGCGCTTCGACGACATCTGCAAAATCATGAAAAAGTACGACGTCAGCTTCTCGCTCGGCGATGGCTTGCGTCCCGGATGCGTCGCCGACGCCAGCGACGAAGCCCAGTTCTCCGAACTGAAAACTTTGGGCGAGTTGACGAAGATTGCGTGGCAGCACGACGTGCAGGTGATGATCGAAGGCCCCGGCCACGTTTCGATGGATAAGATCAAGGAGCAGGTCGAAAAAGAAGTCGAACTCTGCTACGAAGCTCCTTTCTACACGCTGGGGCCGCTGGTCACTGATATCGCTCCTGGCTACGACCACATCACTTCGGCCATCGGCGCGGCCATGATTGGATGGTACGGCGCGGCCATGCTGTGCTATGTCACGCCGAAAGAGCACCTCGGCTTGCCGAACGAAAAAGACGTGAAAGACGGAATCATCGCCTACAAGATTTCCGCCCATGCGGCCGACATCGCCCGCGGACGTCCCGGAGCGCGCGACCGCGACGACGCGTTGAGCTACGCGCGGTATAAGTTTGATTGGGAAAAACAATTTGCTTTGTCTCTGGATCCCGAGACTGCGCGGTCAATGCACGACGAAACCCTGCCCGACGACTACTACAAAGAGGCAGCCTTCTGCTCCATGTGCGGCCCGAAATTCTGCTCGATGAATTATTCGTCGAAGGTCGACGAATACAACAAGCAGGTGCATGGGATCGAGAAAAAGGATTATTCGGAGCTGGTGGAGAGGCTGGTTTCGATTAAGTAGCGAGGCGTCTTCGTTGCTCTGTCCCTCACTGGTGAGCACTGTGGGTTTCTGCTCGAAATAAATCTTTCGGCGAGACGGGCGGTGTGCGGTCGTTTGCACATCGGGCACCCAAAATCATGGGATACCCCCCTCCCCCCCATTTTGGAAAATCTCTGGAATCATGGAGTTGGCGGGAAATTCCCCGCAAGATCATGATGTCAAAGAACTTAAATACTAAGTTCTTTAAAGCCAAGGACTTAGGGCGGGGCTAATCGCGCCTTGCGCGGCAGTCACGGCCTCGATCATCATCGCGCAAGTTCGGGGCTGTGGACAAGGTCAGATGTCACGGCAAGTGGCTGTGGAAATCTTTTGACGCCCTGCTATCCTTAGGTGCGCCCGAAATTCTGCTCAAGAATTGTTCGTCAAAGGTGGACGAGTACAACAGGCAGGTGTCATGGGATCGAGAAGAAGGATTATTCGGAGCGGCCGGTTTCGATCAAGTAAAACACGCACTTGAATCTACCCCAAAGCGAGGTCTATGGATCACCACGAGGCAGTCCGGAAATTTGAACATTTGATGTTGAAAGAGGCCGATCACGCCCGCGAAGTAGCGACGGAACTGGAGACCTTGGCGCCGGTCCTGACGACTGAAAACTCTCGACAACTCGCACAGTTGCAAATAAAGGCGAGCCACAAGCAAGCCAAAGAGTTTCGCGAATTGTCGGAGAAAGTCAAAGAGAAATAGTGCTGGATGAACGCAAATTCTCTTCGATGAACTATTGGTCGAAGGTGGACGAGTAGAGCAAGCAGGTGCATGGAATCGAGAAGAAGGATTATTCGGAAACTGGTGGAGGGTGATGCTAAAGTAAGGTCGGGACCATGAAATTCAAAGATGAAAAGACATGCTCGTGCGGAGGCCTCTTCCTATTCTCGGCCTACGGAGAAGGCGAGTTTGGTACATCAACTTGCTCACGCTGTGGGAGACCCGGAGCATCAATCGATTCGCTGAGTGTGAGCGTCACCGCCGAACGGCTTATACATCGCAGCAAACAGGAGCTAGAAGGCGGGGACTATACCCTCTCAATCATAACGGCAGTAATGGCGGTGGAATCCTACCTCACGCGGCTGTTCCTGAAGCTGAAAGGAATGGCTAACTATGCGATCACATTCGAGCTTCCGACGGAGTCGCAGGAGATGGAGTGGGAGAAAGAATATCCGCGAAGCGGCGGGTTCAAGGTCCCATCCGACTTTGTTTCCCAAAAACTCGCGGGAGCGACCTTTGACAAATTCGTTGAAGGGAATGCAGCTACAGCGACCATATTTTCCGGGCTCCCGAGTAGTTCCCACTCTAGCCCAGCTCAGTACATCCAGGACAGACTCTTTAAGCAGCGCAACAGAATCGTTCACTGGGGATATGTGAACTCCGGCAAGGCAGAAGCAGAGCACTGTCTTGAGATTGCTGTGGTCGTTGTTCGCATCCTAGAGCGGATGGATAAAGGCACGAACTGGATCGAACTCGCGCAGAAGATGGCCGAGGCCGCCCGCGCCGGGGTTGCCGCAGAGCGCCGGCATCTGCACGAAATTCTGGCCGAACGGCAGCAAGCTGAATCCCGCGAGTAGATCGGCTGATCGCTACATTGACCAACCCCAGACTCACCATCATTGCGGGAGCCAACGGTTCCGGTAAAACAACTCTGACCCGCTGGGACCGGAAAACTTTTACAGGCATTCCGGTTCTTGATCCCGACGCGATTGGAAAGACCCTACAGTCCGTCGTCCCCTCAACTTTCCCAATCGCAGCAGCCCGGCATGTTCTCAACGCCGCTAAACAGCACGTCAGCCGCGCCGAAAGTTTCGCTGTCGAAACCACTCTCTCGGGCCACATCTATCTGCAAATGATGGCCGAGGCACGGAATCGTGGTTTCGAGGTCGTGCTGGTCTACATCGGGACAGAATATGTCGAGATCAACCTGGGTCGAATCAGAAATCGAGTTCTCGCGGGTGGCCATGATGTCCCGGAGAGCGATGTCCGCCGGCGTTACCAGCGAAGCTTCAAGAATCTTCCGATCGCTATAGAGCGCGCCGACCACACCATCCTGTTCGACAACTCAACCGAAGAGGGTTACAGGATTATCGCGGTTCTCGGGCCGTCTGGAAGTCAGTGGTTCGAGCCTGTTCCAGATTGGGTAAAGGCAAGTCAGAGCTAGGCCGGGCGTCGCCTCACTAACGGCTTCCTGTTAGAGAAAGCGGCCGCGGAAGGACGGGGCGAATTCCATTGCGCCGGCCGCCGATTCCGGCCTACGATGACCCTATGGAGAAGGCGAAAAAAATCGAACTCAAGAGTCCTGCTCCCATCCTCGACGAGGAAGACGAGGAAACGCTCGCAGCCATTGATGAAGGCATCCGGGACGCGAAAGCTGGCCGAACCGTCCCTGCCGAAGAAGTCCGCAAGCGGTTGCCCAAGTGGATTACCGCCTCCTCTACACGCAAAGGGCGCTGAACGATCTCGCCGAAATCACCGTGCTCAACGGAATCACGATCTGGTCTGAGGACAAGGCAATCGTTGCTCGACGATTGCCTTGTCCTCCTCCCGTTAGTGCTGACCTTGAACTGACGTTCACCTTTCGCGAAATGACCGCGATGGCGGCGTCTCTATTGAGCCGTATACCAACGAACGTAGTCCACCATCATCGACCCCGGATTGGACAGGCCGCTGGTCGATCCACCTAGGGTGCCACCGACCGCCACATTCAAGATTGTGAAAATATCCTGATTGAATGGCCACGTATCTCCTGAGGGAAGGATGCTGGGGGTGGTAGTCAACAACGGTGATGATGGGTTATCCACAAAGAACTGCATCGCGTTCGCCGACCAAACTATTCCATAGGCGAACGTTCCGTGTGCCCCCGAATTTCAAGAACTGCCCCACTCAAGCCAAAAGCAGGCTTGAGTGGGTCACCCGCGACCAAGCCGGCTTGAAGCCGAACTTGATCGCGAGCGCAGGACAGCGGTGGAACACGCCTTTAATTCGGCACGTACCAGCGAATGTAATCCACCGTCATGACCCCGGCGGGATTCGTCAGGCCGCTAATCGAGCCACCGAGCGTGCCACCCACGGCCACATTCAAGATCGTGAAGATTCCC
>Ga0302180_10003017_pt1 | contig 12896 bp, 11 predicted proteins | sample I_Palsa_E3_2_FD_200575 | JGI IMG/M metagenome (GOLD analysis project Ga0302180, IMG submission 200575) | Peat permafrost microbial communities from Stordalen Mire near Abisko, Sweden - I_Palsa_E3_2 | ecosystem: Environmental > Terrestrial > Soil > Palsa > Peat permafrost | place: Sweden... | reverse complement strand
GAGCAGCACGTTCATGTGGCCCGGCATGCGTCCGGCGACGGGATGGATAGCGTAGAGCACCTTCACACCGCGCTTCTCGAGCTGATCCGCAAGCGCCTTGACGCTGTGCTGTGCCTGCGCGACCGCCATGCCGTAGCCCGGGACGAACATGACCTTGTTCGCATACGCGAGCATGACCGCGACGTCGTCGGCCGAGACGCTGCGCACGTTTTGGGGGCCGCCGCTTCCGGCTGCGGCCGGCTCTGAGCCGCCCGCCGACCCAAACGCACTGAACAGCACGTTGGTAATCGACCGGTTCATCGCTTTGCTCATGTCGACGGTGAGGATCGTACCGCTCGCGCCGACGAGCGCGCCGCAAATGATCAGCAATTCCGAGTCGATTTCAAAGCCGGCAACGGCGACGGCAAGGCCGGTGAACGAGTTGAGGAGTGAAATCACGACTGGCATGTCGGCGCCGCCGATCGGCATCACGAAGAGTACGCCGAGCGCGAGTGCCGCCGCGAGTAAGACGAAGAAGCCCCAGATCGGCAGCGTGCCGCCGCTTGCGACGAACCAAATGCCAAGTGCGACAATGCCGAGCGCAATGATCGCGTTGACGACTTGTTGGCCCGGATAGGTGATCGGCCGCCCAGTCATCAGTTCTTGCAACTTGAGGAAGGCAATGATGGAGCCGGCAAAACTCACGGCACCGATGATCATTGAAACCACGAGCGAGACCGAAACAATAGGATCGAGTGCGGCGCCGCCGCCGCGTAAGAAGACAATATACTCGACGACGCCGATCATTGCCGCTGCGCCGCCGCCGGCGCCGTTGTACAGCGCGACCATCTGCGGCATCGCCGTCATTTTGACGCGATTCGCCGCAACGATGCCGATCGCGCCGCCGACGATCACGCCGATCGCGACCGACAGCCATCCGACTCCGCCGGTTTGCAGCAACACGATGATAAGCGCGATGAGCATCCCGAACGCGGCGAGACGATTCCCGAAGCGCGCCGTTGGCGGCGCGTTCAAGAAATGCAGGCCGAGAATGAAGCACGCAATCGCGACGAGGTCGATCAAGGGAGCCGCGATCGTCACTTACGCGTCCCCTTCCCTCGAAACATCTCGAGCATTCGCTCGGTCACGGCAAATCCGCCGAACACGTTGATCGCGCCCAGTGTGACCGCCGCGACCGCAACGATTTGCAAGCCTACGGGCGGCGCACCGCCGGAATACAACGCGACCGTCGCGACGATTGCGCCGGCCACGACGATGCCGTGGATCGCGTTGGTGGCCGACATCAGCGGCGTATGCAGCGTGGTCGGAACTTTCGAGATCACTTCGAAGCCGACGAACACGGCGAGCACGAGAATGGTCAGTAAGGTGATGAGGTGGTTCACGTCGGTCACGCGATGCGAGCTCCTTTGATCACGTCGTCATTCATATCGAGCGTGAGCGCGCCGTCTTTAATGAAGGGCGAGAGTAGGGCGTAGACGTTGCGCGAGTAGAGTTGACTCGCGTTGTAGGGCATCGTCGACGCGAGATTGAGCGCACCGATGATGTGCACGCCATTGGGGGTGATGACCGTTTCGCCGGCTTTGGTGAGCGCGCAGTTTCCGCCCGCTTCGGCGGCGAGATCGACGATCACCGAGCCGGGCTTCATCGCTGCGACGGCGGCTTCGCTCACGAGCACTGGTGCGCGCCGTCCAGGTACGAGTGCGGTCGTGATAACGACGTCGTTCTTGCCGATTTGCTCGACCATCCACTCGCGTTGGCGTTCTTGCTGTTCGGGCGTGAGCTCCTTGGCGTAGCCACCGCTGCCCTCGGCACTCTCGCCGAGATCGAATTCCAAGAACGTCGCACCGAGCGACTGCACTTGCTCTTTTACCGCGGCGCGCACGTCGTAGCCGCTCACCACGGCGCCCAAACGGCGCGCGGTTGCGATGGCCTGCAATCCAGCAACGCCCGCGCCGAGAATCAGTGCCTTTGCGGGCGGAATCGTCCCCGCCGCGGTCGTGAGCATTGGAAAAAACTTGGGTAATTCGACCGCGGCAAGGAGCACTGCTTTGTAGCCCGCGATGTTGCTTTGCGAAGATAGCGCATCCATCGACTGCGCACGCGTAATGCGTGGAATCATCTCCATCGCCAGTGCCGTCAATCCGGCCGCAGTAAGTTCTTGCGCGTAGGCGGGATCGCCGAGCGGGTTCAAAAAACCGACCAGCGTCGCGTTCTTGCGCATTGACGCGAGCACATTTGGCGCGGGTTTGCCCACGGTGACGACGACGTCGGCGTCTGAGACGAGCGCGGCCGGCTCGTCGACGATCGACGCTCCGGCCTGCGTGTAAAGTGCGTCGGGAAAAGAGGCCGCGGTCCCGGCATTGCGTTGCACGCGCACGGAAGCGCCCGCCTGTATAAGCTTCGCTACCGTCTCCGGAACCAGCGCCACGCGGCGCTCGTTCGAAGCGGCCTCACGAGGTACGGCGACGATCATGGGCGCTAGCGTTCACGCGCCGGTTTGCGCAACCCTGCGCTCGTGCTCAGGCGATGGAAACCGTATTGCGCAACACACCGATCTTCTCGATCTCGACCTCCATCACATCGCCGTTCTTCAAGAACTCCGGCGGTGTGCGCGCAAAGCCGACGCCTTCGGGCGTTCCGGTTGCGATTATATCGCCCGGAAGTAGCGTCATGCCCTTGGAGAGCTCGGCAATCAGGCGGGGGATGTGGAAGATCATCTTCGAGGTATTGCTGTGCTGCTTCTCGACGCCGTTGAGACGGAACATGATGTCGAGCACGCCCGGATCGCCGAGCTCATCGGCTGAGACGATGGCGGGTCCATACGGCGCGCACTCATCGAGGCTTTTGCCTTTGAACCACTGCAAATGCGCCCGCTGGAGATCGCGCGCGGTGACGTCATTGAGCGCGGTGTAGCCGAAGATCACGCTCATCGCATCGGCTTCGCGCACGTTCTTGCACGTGGTGCCGATAACGACGGCCAGTTCGGCTTCAAAGTCGTATTCGTTGGAAATATCGGCTTGCAGGTGCAGCGTCTGACCCGGCGCCGCGATCGCGGTCGGCGTTGCTTTGGTGAAAAACGTGGGCACGTCGGGGAGCTTCAGCTCTTTTCCGAAAATCGCCGCACCTTCTTTGGCGTGCTCGAGATAGTTTCGGCCGACGCAGAACACGTTGCGCAGCGGGCGCACGGGAGCGTCGAGGCGGATGTTGGCGAGAGCAACGGTTTGGCTGGTGTGGCGAGCGGCGCGCTGTGCCGTGGGGAGTGCGATGTACGCCTGCATCGTCGGGGCGTCGATTCGCCGAATCGATCCGCCCTCGAGCAGCCCCGGTGCCGCGCTGCCGTCACTGGTGATGTAGCTGACGAATTTCATACGGGTTAGTGTAACACGTGCGGCTTACCAAATCAGCGGAATGAGCCGGTAGCGCACCCGGTCGGCGTAGCCGTCGTATCCAGCCAATTCGCGGCGCAGAAAACGCTCCTCGAGTGTGATTCGGATCGCCAAAACCGCGATCGGTATCAGGGATAACAGCGTCCCGGCGGTCGATTGCAGCCAAAGCGGCATCCCGGCAATGAGCAACGCACCGCCCGCGTAAAGCGGGTGGCGGACAAAGCGATAGAGACCCGTGTCAACGACGTGTTGCCGGCGGTCTTCTTGGAGTTTGACAACCGGCGCCGCGAACGCGTTTTCGCGTAGCGCGAGCCAGGCCACCGACCACCCGCCGATCGTGGCCAACAGTCCCGCGAGCGAAAGCCAATCCGGCGGTCGTGGCAGCAGATGCAGATGCGTCGCGTCGAGTGACGTGAAGCTGAGGTAGCCGAAGAACGAGAGCAACAGCGCGATCAACAGGATCTTATCGCCGAGCGGCTGCGCGCGTTGGACCGGCGATTTGAATCGTTCTTCGAGGAGCCCGCTGTCGACGCGAGCGAGGTCGATGGTGCTACCGGCCGTCCCGACGATGACGATCGCGATGATCACCCATGCGCGCCACCAATCGAGCGTCCATGCCGGAACGAAAAGCACCAGTGCGAAGAACGTCGCGTTCATCGCGACGCCGGCGAGAGCTAGCCGCGCCGACTTGTAAGGTGCCATAGATTACAGTAACGGCACTCGTAAACACCGAGTGAGACGCCGTTCATCAACATGAAGGCGCGCGCGTGCTCTTCGCTCGGGTATGCGTCTTTGCTCGTGCAGCTACGCTCACGATCGGCAGGGCTATCCGCAGGATGCGGATGAAGGTTCGGAGCGCACGACGCGCGTCCGTCCGCAGGACGGCCGAACCGTCTAAGGATGACTGGTCGGCGGCGCCGTCGGGCCAACGATGGTGTTCAGCGGCGGCAGTTTTTTGTTCTGCGCCTGCTGCTCTTCTTGCTGCGCAGCCCTGTGCTCGCGCGCCTCGCGCTCCGCCGTCTCCATGATGACATCGGCTTTACCTTCCTCGTTGCCCCAATTGCCGCCCGGCTGCACGAGGTATTGCTGCCGGCGTATCTTCTTCGTGTGCGGATCATAGTCGTAGGTGACGCGATACAATCCGACTTCGGCGGTGCCATCAGGGCGCCGAATCCATATCTGCTGCACGTTACCGTAGGTCCACGCGTTGAAGATCTGATCTTTATCGCCGGTGCCCTTGGCGGAGTTCACCCGCACGACTTGCCCCTTTGCGTTGACCTCCACCAAGAATTCGGCGTGCTCCGCGACTTTCGGCGGAGGCGGTGTGTGGAAAACGGGCGGCGGCGCCGGCGTCGCTTTGGGCGGCGCCGTTGCAGCGACGGCGGGAAATGCGATCAGAGCGCCGGCGAGCGCGAGCATTATAGCGAGTGCGCGCACGTTAATTCGCCGAGAGCACGGTGAACGGCCGGCCGCACGAGCCGCATGCGACGATGACTTGCAGGTGCCGGCGCTCGGCAGGATCCGGCGCTTTCTCGGTTGTGTCTTCACACCCGCAGTAACGGCAACGCGTCGAAAGAGAGTTCCCTGCGGAATCGGACTGGTTCACGACTCACGCTTTATGCGGGGCAGGGGGCCCAACCTTCCCGTGGGACCGCTCGTAGGATGCCGCGAAACCCCACCGGCGTCGTGCTTCGAATACGTGCGTTCCTGGTCGCGCTGCTGGTGCTTGCGTTGCTTGCAGCTCCCGCGTCCGCCGCGCGCCCGATCGTCGATCTTCATAAGCTCGACGCTAACTTTGCCCTCTTCGCGAGCGACTCAAACGTGCCGTGGCAACCGACGACGGTGCGATTGGACACGTACTCGAGCGCACCCGTGCAATTTGCCGTCTATCAAGTCGATCCGGGCGATGTAGTCATCGCGGGTTCGAACGCGCGCGCACGTGCCATTGATACGCGCGGTCGCCGGCCGATCAGTACGTTCAGCTTCACGCCGCCGGGCGGCTATCAATTTCAATCAAGTGGAGTCGACGTGCAGCTTGGATCGCGCGAAGGATTCTTCGTCGTCGAAGCACGCCGCGGCAACGTCGGCGAGCAGGTGTGGATCAATCGCACGCGTGTCGGCCTCTTGACCAAAGAAACTCCGGGTGAGTTGTTGCTTTACGCAACGGATCTCGGCAGCGGCCATGCGTTCGCGCACATGCGCGTGCAATTCATCGTACAAGGCGGATTCGAAGCGCGGTATACCGATGCAAACGGCATTGTGCGCTGGAGCCGCGCGCCGCGACCGGTGTTTGCGCTCGCACAGTGGGGCAATAGCTATGCGTTTGTGAGTTTTCTGCCGCAGGCGCCGCTGCCGGCAGCAATTGTCGGCGTGCGCACCGACACGGCGGTAGTGCATGCCGGCGGAACGGTCCGCATCGTGGGATTTGCGCGCACGCGCGTGAACGGCGCGCTCAAGCCCGCGTCCGGCAGCGCGACGATCGCGATACGCCTAGGAGGCACGCTGCTCGCGCAAGTTCAGGCGCCGGTCGACGTGGCCGGAGCATTTACCGCCGGCATTCCGATTCCGGCGAGTGCTCCCGCCGGTGACTACGCGGTGCTCGCGCAAGTCGACGGTGGCGTGGGCGGCGCCAACGTGCACGTCGACGCCGACGCGAGCGGTCTTTCGCTAGAAGTTGCCGGTGGATGCGACGGGCCGTGCAACGCGGCGGCTGATGTCCCGGTGTTGATTACGTCGTCGCGCGGGAACGTGCCGGTGCACGTGCAGATCGTGCGCTCCCCGCACGTGTTCGTCGGCTACTCGCCGCAACAAACCCCGTGGGGCACGTCGGCTTGGCTCGACGAGATCGTGCAGACCAATGGCGACGGTCGCGCGACGGTGTCGATCGCGCATCCAACCGATGGTTTATCCTCGACGTATGGCGTCCGCGTGGAGGCCGGCGGTGCGAGCGCGGTGACCCGTATCGTGGTACCGACAGCGCGTGCTGCCGTGCGTCTCCAACTCGATCGCGATCAGCAAACACTTGGTACGCCGGTCAACTTCGACGTTTATGGTGCGGAGATCGGCAACGGCAGTCCGCTGGCCGGCGCGCTCGTGCGCGTGCGGCTCGAGCATGGTCCCTCGACGCAAGAACAGCAGTTGACGCTCGACGCCGATGGCCACGCGCACGGCGCGTTCACGGCGCCGTCGCTTGGGACGAATCTCGTCTTTGCCACGATCGAAACCGGCGGTGCGCAGGCAACCGATGTCGCCCAGATGGACGTCGTATCCCAGGCCACGCAAGACACGAGCCTTAACGGCAGCGCCAACGTCCGCATCGCGCTCGACCGCAATGTCTATCGCGCCGGCGCCGACGTGCACATCGATGCGACGCTCGACGGCGCGCAGGGAGAAGCGCTGCTGACCATCGAGAGCGCCAACGGCACGCAGAGCGTGGTGGCGCCGGTGCACGACGGCCGCGCTTCAGCGTCGCTGCGCATCAATGACGCGCTCGGCGACCTTCGCGCCGGCGCGGCGTTCGTGCGCGACGGTGCGATTGCGTGGACGAGCGTGCCGCTCGTGCTCGATGCGCCTGGACGCCCAATGAGCGCGAACATTGCAATGCCCTCCGACACCTTCGCGCCGGGCGCGCCGGTGAACGTGACACTGCGCGACGTTGCGTCGGGAGCGGGAACCACGATCGTGCGCATCAGCCGCGGTGCGCCGTCCGGCGGCGCACTGTTCGAATCGGCACCGGCGCTCTTGGCCGTCGGGATTGCGGCGACGCAGATCAGCGCGCCCGAAGGCCGGACGTGGCATCCCTGGGTCGATTCGACCGGCGAGCATGCGCAGGTCATCGGGTTCGAACGGCGCTCCAGTCCGCCCCAGAATCTCTCCTTAGAACAGGCCGACACGCAGGATGTCTGGTGGAATGTTGCTCGCTTCGACGGTTCGTCGATCGCGGTGCAGATGCCGAGCACGCGCGGGCGCTATACCCTCTCGATCTTGACCATCACCGATGACGGGCGGGTGATCTCGGCCTCGTCGCCGATTACGGTGCAATAGTGCCGCGCAAACGTCCCCATCGCCTGATGCTCCTTGACACGTACGGTCTGGTGTACCGTGCGTTCTTCGCGTTGCCGCCGCTGACGACGGTTCGCGGCGTGCCGATCAACGCGGTCTACGGCTTCACCATGATGCTCAACAAGATCATCCACGATGAGAAGCCGACGCACGTGATCGCCGCTTTCGACAAGGGCCTGCCGGTCGACCGCGTGCAGCTCTATAAGGAATACAAAGCGCAGCGAACCGCGATGCCCGATGATCTACGCAGCCAGTTCGCGCTGGTGCGCGACGTGCTCGCGGTGCATCACATTCCGATCGTCGAAATCGAAGGGCAAGAGGCCGACGACATCATCGCAACGCTGGCGCGCGAAGCCGAGGAGGCCGGCGAAGAGACGCTGGTGGTGACCGGCGATCTCGACCTGCTTCAAATTGTCGACGACCATACGACCGTGCTCACGACACGTCGCGGCATTACCGATCTCGGGCGCTACGATCCGCCGGCCGTCTACGAGCGCTTCGAACTGCAGCCGAACCAGCTGGCGGATTACCGCGGACTCAAAGGCGATCCGTCGGACAACCTTCCCGGGATTCCCGGTGTCGGCGAAAAGACGGCAATCAAATTGATCAAAGCCGCGGGCTCGCTGGATGCGCTGGTTGCGGATCCATCGCTCGCGGGCAGTCCCAAGCTCGAGAACCTCGTCAAGGAATATGGCGCGCAAGCGCGCATCTGCCGCGACGTCTCGATCGTTCGCCGCGATCTCCCGCTGACGATCGATTGGGAGCGTCGCTACGAAGCGCCCAGTGATGCTGCGCTCTACCCACTCTACGCGCAGCTCGAGTTCAAGACATTGCTCGCGCGGCTCAAAGCCCCGGTCGACGGTTTGCCGCTCTTTGCCTCCGACGCGAAACTCGAGGGCACGTATCGCAGCTATGTAGCGTCGGTCGATCCGCCGGAGTTCGCGCGGTTAGCCGAAGAGTTGCGTGCACTCGGCGGTTCACCGCGTCTCGCGCTTGCCGCGCGTGATGAGGCGATCGGCATCAGCGGCGCACCGGGCAGCGGCATCGCGTTTGCGGGCAGCGCCCTGGCGCACGAGCTGGTACGTTCCGTGCTGATCGACGTGCTCGAAAATGCGCCGCGCGTCGTCACCTATGACGCCAAGCACGTGGCGCGCGCTCTTGGCGCGCATGGCGTGACCCTCACCAACGTCTCCGACGACGCGATGCTGGCGGCGCACCTGCTCAACCCCTCGCGCACGTTTTCCGCGGTCGTCGATGCGGCCGCCGAACATCTGGAAGCCGCACCCGCGGACGACGCGGCGGCGCACGCCGATGCGACGCTGCAGTTGCTCGATGTTATGCGCCCGCTTCTCGAGGAACGCGCCCAGATGCGCGTCTACGAAGAGGTTGAGGTTCCGCTGGCGCCGCTGCTCGCGCGGATGGAGAGCGCAGGTATTGCGGTCGATCCATCGGAGCTCGCGGTGCTGGCCAAAGAGGTCGATACTGCGGCTGCGCGCTTGCAGCAGCACATCTACGACTTTGCGGGCGAAGAGTTTAACATCGGGTCGCCGCTGCAGCTCGGCAACATCCTCTTCGGGCGGCTGCAGATTCCCGGCGGGAAGAAAACCAAGACCGGATGGGCGACCGGCGTCGAGATCTTGCAAGGTTTGGCCAAAGAGTATCCGATCTGTGCGCTCGTGCTCGAGTGGCGCGAAGTGACCAAGCTCAAGAACACGTATATCGACGTGATTCCGCAGCTGCTCGATCCGCAGTCCCGCCTGCACACCGTCTTCAATCAAACCGCGACCGCGACCGGACGTCTCTCGTCGACCAATCCGAACCTTCAAAACATTCCGGTGCGCGGCGATCTCGGCCGGCGCATTCGCAAGGCGTTCGTAGCCAAGAGCCCCGACTACGTGCTCCTTGCCGCCGACTACAGTCAGATCGAGCTGCGTTTGATGGCGCATCTCTCGGGTGACGAGGCCATGCGCACGGCGTTCGAGGAAGGACAAGACATTCACGACTTTACCGCGCGTCAGATCTTCAACTTAGGGACTGACGTAAGTGCCGACGGTAATCAGCGCCGCATGGCCAAGAGCGTGAACTTCGGCCTGCTCTACGGAATGTCGGATTTCGGCCTTGCGCAACGGCTCGAGATTCCGCGCGCGGAAGCGCGCGCCATCACGGAGTCGTACTTTGCACGCTTCCCGTCGGTGCGAGCGTATATCGACCGCACGCTCGAGGAGGCGCGCGAGCTCGGTTACGTCACGACGATTCTTGGGCGCAGGCGCTACATGCCGGCGCTCACCTCGAGCAATTACATGCTGCGTTCCGCGGCAGAGCGCGAAGCGACCAATGCGCCATTGCAAGGCAGTGCTGCCGACTTGATGAAGCTCGCGATGGTGAAGACCGATCGCGCGGTGCGTGCGGCCGCCCTCGATGCGACGATGCTGCTGCAGATTCATGACGAGTTGATTTTCGAAGTGCACCGCAACGATTTGCAGGGGCTGGCGAACCTCGTACGCCGCGAAATGGAGGAGGCGCTGACGCTTACCGTGCCGCTCGAAGTGACCGCGAAGTCGGGAGCGAACTGGTACGACGTTGAGATGATGGTGGAGGAAGAATGATCGCCGCGCTCCTCTCCGTGCTGCTCGCGGTCGCCACGCCGGCGCCGCAACATCTGCCGAAGATTACCGTGGATGCACCGTATGTGACGCTGACGCTGCAAGTGGCCAATACCGAGGGACAGCGCGAAACCGGATTGATGAGCGTCACCGATTTGCCTGCGCATACCGGCATGGTCTTCGTCTTCGACCAGGATGCGCCGGTCGAGTTTTGGATGAAAGATACTTTGGTTCCGCTCGATATGGTGTTCGTCGCCGCGAACGGCACCGTCCGCAGCGTCGCGGCGAACGTGCCGGTCGTGCCGGAAGATGCGCCCGACGATTCGATCCCGCGCCGCGCCGGCACGGCAAAATATGTGATCGAATTACCGGCGGGCGAAGCGAAGAAAGATGGCATCGCGCCGGGCGTACGTCTCGCGGAACTCAAGAAGCTGTGAACCTGCTCCTTGCGATTGTGCTCGCGATCACCGCGACGAACGCGCCGTCGCAGGAAGGCCCGTTTACGTGCAGCGTGCCGATTCTCGATCCGGGCGCGGCTCAGACGGCCAGCGGCGCCGAGCACGTCGCGCCGAAGTTGAGCTATCACCAGATCTCGGAAAGCGCACAGTCGGACGTCGATCTCGGAGGAGACTTTCGCGACGACTTCGGCGTGCGCGCGGATTTCACGCTCCCGTTCGTTGCCGGCAATAGCGACTTCTATACGAACTGGATCATCCTCATTCCGTACCGCAAGTATGCATTTGTCCAACTCGAGCTGATGCGTTGGGAGAAATATGATTTCCGCGAGGAGATCGGTCTAACATGGAGCGATCGCGACGGCCACCTGATCTATCGCGACACCGAAGTCTTTCTTCCGGACGCAGCGCATCAACTCGGTATCGCCGTACACGGCAAGACGATTGTCTTTACGGTTGATGGGAATGACATTTGCCACGCGCCAAAGGCTGCGTTCTTTGAGCCGACCGATTTGCTCTACTATCAGCTGGGGACGGAAGTGCACCACGTTGGAGATCATCCCGCGGGCACGCTTTCCAACATCGAAATCAAGGACGGTCCGTGGGACACGTATTTTCCGGCCGATCCCAACTGCATCTATCACGGTTACGGCGTAAGTTGGGAGTTTCAGGGGAACGGCAACTACGAAGCCGAGGGCGCCTTCGACCCGAAACAATCCGATACAGCATTTACGGGAAACACGCCTGACGAGTCGTGCCGGATGTATAGGGGCGTCACTAATTCCGTGCCGCGCGCGTTATAGAGGGCATGAAACGTTCAATTCTGTCGGCGATGGCGCTGGGTGCCGTTCTTGTGGCCGTACCTCTCTGTGCGTCCGCTGAGACCAACACAACGGTCGATGCGTTTGGCACCGGTGCGATTTGTGGCCACATCGATGTCGATCCGATGCGCGTAGTGGCGCTGTCGTACGAGAACCTTCCCGCAAATATCATTGTCGCGCGCTCTATGACCGAAGTCGTAAGCACGACCGTGCAGCCCAACGGCAACTTCTGTTTCGCCCATCTCCAACCCGATCTCCACACGATCACCGCCTTCGGTGACAATTCACCGGGCGAATATAGCGCGCTGATCACCCCCATCGTCGGACAGACCCGCTTCATCGAGGTTACGCAGGAACGGGGCTTGTAATCAAGGCGAGTGCCCGAGTTACCTGAGGTCGAAACGATCGCCCGCGGCCTAGCTCATACGGTCGCGGGCAAAACCATCGAATCCGTAAAGATTCATCTTCCGAAGATGGCCGTGGCGCCGCCCGGCGTCGTCTTTGCTGCTGCCCTGCCGGGCGAGCGGATCGAGGGTGTGGGCCGGCGAGCCAAATACGTGGTAATGGAGCTGAGCTCGGGCCGAAAATTGGTCACCAGCCTGCGGATGACCGGGCGGCTCGTGCTCCAGCGGCCGGGCGAGACGGACTATCCGGGTACCCACGTGGTGCTTCATTATACGGATGGAACGCGGCTGAGCTTTGCCGATGTGCGGACGTTTGGGCGGATGCGCCTGGTCCAGCCGGATGAGGCCTGGGATGCCGATTTGGGCATCGAGCCCCTTTCTTCAGGCTTTACACCGCAGGGCTTTATCGGTATGCTGTCCGGGCGGACGACGCCGATTAAGACATTGCTCCTCGATCAACGGCACATCGCAGGCATTGGAAACATCTATGCAAGCGAGGCGCTGTGGGAAGCCGGGATCCGTCCCGGCAAGCCCGCCAACGCGTTGACGAAACCGGCGACTCTCCGGCTCTACCACGCGATCCGCGACGTCCTGACCCGTGCAACCGAAATGCGCGGTTCAAGCGTCGATGATTACGTGGATGCCGAAGGCCTCCGAGGGGGATTTCAAAACGTCCTTTCGGTGTACGGCAAGCTTGGAGACCCTTGTCCGCGGTGCGGAAAACCGATCGTTCGAACGGTGATTGCGCAGCGCGGAACCTGGTGGTGTCGAAACTGTCAGCGTTGATCTGCAAAATTATAATTGTTAGGTAGGACCACACCATCTCTACGACTGAAATCGCTCCCGCTACTATAGAGGAAGATCAACTCGCGCTCGAACAGCGCCTCTACGAAGAGTCGCTGAAAGTCCTCGACGAAGGCCAGGTCTTAAATGGCCTGATCGTTCAAAAGGACAAAGACGAATTGCTCGTCGACGTCGGCGGTAAATCCGAAGGCGTGCTTCCATTCCGCGAACTTTCGCTCGCGGTCGATCCCAAGACGCTCAAAGTCGGTGATTCGTTAGAAGTAATGATTCATCGCATCGACGATATGGACGGAACCCTGTTCCTGTCCGAGCGTCGCGCGCGTGCGCTCAAGACCTGGGAAAAGGTCATTGAAGCGCATCA
>Ga0302180_10003015_pt1 | contig 12898 bp, 8 predicted proteins | sample I_Palsa_E3_2_FD_200575 | JGI IMG/M metagenome (GOLD analysis project Ga0302180, IMG submission 200575) | Peat permafrost microbial communities from Stordalen Mire near Abisko, Sweden - I_Palsa_E3_2 | ecosystem: Environmental > Terrestrial > Soil > Palsa > Peat permafrost | place: Sweden: Abisko... | reverse complement strand
GTGACATGTCGGCGGCGAATGAACCCGCGCGGCCGATGGCGAGACACAAGCCCATCGCGAAGGCGATGCCGCCGCCCACAAAGTATTGCGCGATCGCCGCCAGTACAGCGATGTTCAAGGTTTCTGCACCGATGCCGAACAGCAGCCGGCCGCCGGCCATGCCTACGAAGCCCGGGCTGAACGCTGTGAGAGCGGCACCGAGGAAGCACACTGCGGTAGTCCAAAGAGTCATGCGCGCAGCGCCAAAGCGATCGACGAGGATGCCGCCTACGAGGATCAGCACTATATTTGGCAGATGGTAAATGGCATTGAGCATGCCGATTTGCGTGTCGCTGAAGGCGCGCTGTCGCTGCAGGAGGTCGGAAACTGGGCCGATTGAATCGTAAACGTAGAAATTGCCGCCCAGGGCTACTGCGACCAGCGCGAACACAAGCCATGCGACACGCCTGTCTCGGATGGTGCGGCTCATTTATTTGTCTTCTCGGTCATGATTGCGTTCCAGAATTTGAGCCGAGCAGTTGAGACGCGGATGAAGCGAGGCGCTGGTAAGCTGGCATAAATGCGGAGGCAGTGAAATGCGTTTCAATAGGACAGCGCCCCTCATGGCGGCGCGTCCGTTAGAGGCTCGTGCCTGTGCGACCAGTCGCATATCAAAGAGTGACGTAATAGCCGGACAGTGTGCACGCGGAATTTGAGCTCAACTCCCCCGAGTTACCATCAACCGTGATATAGGGAACTCTGCCCGCATTACTATAGAGATTGACCGCAGCGTTGACGATTAGGTAATTCGCGTTTCCCTGGGCTACTGCTGGAAGGAAGGCTTGCGAAGAAGGTGTGTCGCCGTTTGTGAGATACATTAATCTGATACCGTTGGTATCGCCCACCAATAGCCAGCATGAAACATTTGTTATTCGAAGACGTTTGCCTGGGGATACTGTCGGGAATTGGAAATAGCACGGGCCGGTACAGTCGATTCCCAGTATTACCTGCTCCTGGTAGGGATTTCTCGCCGGCTCGTCTGTGTTCTGAACCATGGTTGGTGGCGTCTGAGCGTTCACCGTGCCCGCGCCGATCATTACGGCCACCACAGACAGCCCGATAAGCGCCACGACCTGAATTGCGGCCGCGCGCTTGCGGGCAACGATTGCGTTCTGCATAGCATGCACTCCTCGTTGAATCAGAGATCAGCCCGAGCGCCTTCGGGCGCTTTTATCGGAAGGTTTAGTGTACCGGTCTGCATGGCCCGCAGGGCGGCGGATTCGCGGATGTCTGCGAAGAACTCCCTTGGTTATGTAGTAATCCTCAGGCGCAGTGCACCCGCGCGCTTAGGGACGCATCGCAGCGCTGGCGTCGCGGATCGCCTTGAACTCTGAAGTCGGCCGCCACTCAGGCCATCGTCGCGAATTCCCCAACTCGAGCCCGACCCGGTAGAACAGATCGACGTCCTGCGCGGCGCCACGCAGATTCCAGCTTGGGCTCCAGGTGTCGCAGGTCTGGTGATAGCAATGCGCCGTATAGTCGCTGACCCAAGCGTCGCCGGCCCTACGGCCGCCGCTGATCAGATCTACGCCGCCGCCGATTCCCATCAACAGCAGCGTGGGAACGCCGCGCTTGGCGAGCGAGAAGTGATCGGCACGATAAAAAAGACCGCGCTCGGGCTTCGCGTCGGGCGTGACGGTGCGGCCTTGCGCGGCAGCGGCGCGTGCGAGATCGTCCTCGAGCTCGTTCTGTCCGGCTCCGACTAGAACGACGTCGTGCGCGGGCCCCGCCGTCTGCAGGATGTCGAGTGTCATGTCCGCAACCGTCTTCTCAGGCCGGTAGAGTGGATGCACGCCAAAGGTTTCCGAGCCGAGCAGTCCGCTTTCCTCCGCCGTCCAAGCTGCGAACACGAGCGTACGCTGGGTACGTGGTGCGTGTGCGAATGCGCGGGCCAGTTCCAGCACTCCGGCAATGCCGAGCGCATCATCGTTCGCCCCAGGTCTGATCCTGCGTCCCTCGGAATCAGGCTCGCCGATCCCAAACGTGTCCCAGTGTGCGGCGAATATGATGGTTTCATCGGGATGTGTCGTACCCGGCAGCCGCGCGAGGACATTGCGACTCTGCAAGCGCTCGGTCTTGACCGGCATGTCGATGCTGAACCGTGCGTCGCCGAGAGTGAGCGGGCGGAAGCTTGGCTCGCGCGCCTGACGCTTGAGCGCGTCAAAGTCGAATCCCGCCTTGGCGAAAAGACCAACGGTGGCCTCGCGCGACAACCACGCCTGCAGAAGCACGGGTTGCAGCTGGTCGGCGCCCCGAACGATGTCATAGGTGCCGCCCACCGCGTTGGAGGCGACATTCCATCCATAGCCCGCAGCTGCAGGCTCGTGCACGACCATCGCGGCGATCGCCCCACGCCGGGCCGCTTCCTCGAATTTGTAGGTCCAGCGGCCGTAATAGGTCATCGCGCGACCGCCGAATTTTCCGGCTACGGGCTCGTCCGGCCCGGCCTCGAAATCCGGATCATTGACGAGAAAGATTGCGACCTTGCCGTGCAGGTCGGCGCCCTTGAAGTCGTCCCAATTGCGTTCCGGCGCCGCAACGCCGTAGCCGACGAACACCATCGGTGCATCGCTGATTGTGACGCGGGAAATCGAGCGGATCGTCTGCGGGTTGATGTCACGCCCTGGGAGTAGAACCACAGTCGATCCGCCAACCTGCACCTCCAGCCGGGTGGGCTTGCCTGCAGTGTTGTGTACCAAGGGCACCTGCTGCAACCAGCCGCCGTTTTCTCCGCCCGGCTGCAGGCCGAGAGCGCGGAACCGATCGACAAGGTAGGCCACAGTCGTCGCTTCGCCTGCGGTGCCGGGTGCACGACCCTGGAACGCGTCCGAGGAAAGCGTCTTGGCGGTTGCCGACATCCGAGCCGGATTTATCGGCGATAGCGATTCGCCCGTGACTGGCATTGATGCCAGTACAGTCGCTGCGACGCTCGCGCCGAGGATCCACTTCAATTCTTTCTCCAGCCGCTGCGCGGCCAAGTTTCGCTTCGCGCAGACGACGCCGGCGCTTATCAATCATTCGCCGAACGATTGCTCTCGCGTGATGAGCTAGCAGGTCAGACCGATCGCACTTGGCCGATACACTGGGCACGAAACCGTATCGGCCGCCGGCATCGGTGCTCGACATTCTTGGCCCAGCTCAATAAAGCGCGTACTCACGCGCGCTCCTTCAAGGAGCGATTCGCCGCGCGATCAGCGTCGCGCCTTGAATTTCGCCCGTCACGGATGCCATGGCATCGATGTCGGCATCGTTCCAGCGAATCTGCAGGGCGCCCACTTGGGCTCCGGCGCTCTTGAGTGTTACTTGTGCCGTGATGATGTTACTGACCTGATCCCAGGATACGGTGCCAGACACTGCAACATCCTCCGTCCATTTAAGGTCCGTGAGCGTGAAGACGTACACTGTGCGACTCGTCGTGTACGTGAATTTGCCACCGCGCAGCCCTATGTCGAAGTCGTTGTACGTCGCGTAGTAGCGCGCAATCACATCGCCGACCGTTTCCAGGCCTGCGGCCGCAATGCGCTGCTGCGCGTCGCTCGCCTGGTTGCCCTTTAACGCCTCGAGGGGCGCAAGCTCGCTCGCCAAGCGCGCGAACAGCGGTACCGTGCGCACCGGGCGCACCTTGTTCACACAGCTGGTGTCTCCCGGAGAAAGGTTCTTGACGAAGCGGTACGCTATCCCCAGCGTACAGCCGATTTCGTCACCATCCGTGACGACGTGGCCCAGGTTGGGTACGACGACGTGAACGGCATCCGGAAACTGTTCCGCCGTGTTGTTGGCGTCGATCACGGATGTGATGGAATCAAGATCGCCGGAAAGTACCAACGTGGGTACGGCAGGAAACTTCACAAGCGGCGGCAGCGGTTTGCCCGGTGAGCCCGGGGCGAGATCCTCGGGCGGCATCGACCATGGCAAACAGGAGTTCAGCGGCGTGATGTACACCTGCGAATCGATTCCCTCATCAACCGTGAACGGCGCGAAAAGACTTGGTCGATGTTCACGCGCATCTTCAACGCCAGCTGCGTATTGCTGATCGCGTACAGCCCGTGGCTTATCGAGGTCATACAACAGCGGGTAGTCCGAACACGTTACCGCCTCATACAAGCCATAGCTGAAAGCCGCGGGAGGATCGAAAGAGTCGGTATCCGCCTCCGCCACCAATCGCAACATCGGCAACGCATCCTCGGAATCCAACCAGGCGCGTGCCGCCGCATCAAGATCCCGATATACCGGCGGGCCATAGCCGGCATAGTCGATCAGATAGATCAGCGCTGCCGTATTGATGGTCGTCGGCTGAAGGGTGCCATTGCCATCGGGCGCTTTGCCGCTGATCGGAGTCTTGCGAATGACGTCGATGAACTGCTGCATGCGTAACGTGGCGGTGCCGCCCAGGGAACTGCAACTCGGCGAGCGCGCGCAGCTCGTCTCGATTCCTGACCACGCCGCCGCCCAATCGGTGCCAAACCACGGATCGGGCGGCCGTACCGGGTAGGCGCTGTCCAGAATGATGCTGCGCAGGCGATGCGGATACAGCCCCGCCAGAATCTGTCCGAAAAAAGTGCCGTAACTGTCGCCATAGAAGTCCACATCATTGACGCCGAGCGCATCCATGACGGCGATGATGTCATTCGCGGCAAAATCGCTGCCGTAGAACCAGGCGGTGTCGCCGAGCTCCCGAGCGCAGGCGGCGGCCGCGCTCAGTGCGAGTGAACCTGTCTGCATTTCTGGGCATTTAACCGGGCTGGAGAGTCCCGTACCGCGCTTATCTACAATGAGAATATCGCGGCGGTCGCGCAAGGCATCAAAGATCTCGAGGTAATAGTCCCGCGTGCCGGTGGAGGAATAACCGGGCCCCCCTTCCTGCGGCAAGATCGTACCAAGGCGCGGGTCAGCAAGATCGCGGCGTGGGTAGTATTCGAATCCGATGGTAATTTTGCCGGGTGTGACGCCGCGCGGATCAATCGGTTGCTCGATTGAGCCGCAATATCCGAGCAAATACGGCCGGCAGAGAGTCAGTGTGAGCTCGCCCACCGTAATGGTCGGAGGAGCGGCGCCGAGACTCGCAGCTGCCGGAAAGATCGAACAGCAGAGTATCGCGGCGAATCGTAATAATGTTTCTCGAGGCGGTCCCATGCGCATCCCCCTGATCGTTTTGTCCTAAGCCTAGCACGGCCGCCGGCCTGGCAGGGCTGCCGGCTACCCACGGCGCGGGCGCCAGATAGCGAACTGAACCCCGCTCTCATGCCAGCCGCTGCTTTCGCTGTCGTCGCGAAGAAATGGTCCTATGCCCTTCCAGGACTCAACTTAATTTTTTCACACAGCCAAAAGCGATCAAGGAGGTACCACAAGCGCAGCTTTTTGAGGGTTGGCAGGCCGCAGAGTTGGCCCCTTATCCCCCCGTCGCGAGCGTCCACTTCGCGTCTTCCGACCTCGATCATCCGCTCTGACTGACTGGGTACGAGAGGCGAAGCGCCTCACCGCGTCAGGCCCACGCGGCGCAGCAGAGACTGGAATCGAATATCGGTTCGCAGCGGATCCAGCGCCGGCTCGACCCCGATCTCCGTCATCGGAAGCTCGCGCTCCGTGAATGCGCGCTCCAGCGACTCGACTGCTTTATCCTTTTCCCCAAGTCGCGCATGCAGGATCGCCATGCCGTAGCTCGTGCCATATCCCTCGGGTGCCGCGGCCCACGTCTGGTTGACACTTGCTTGCGCGAATTCCAGGGTCTGCTCCCAATAGCCACGCTCGCCACGCGCGGCATACGCCGCACGCAGCGCATCCTCTTGATTGAGCGCTTGGCGCACATCCTGTCCGGACAGCATGCGCGCCTTCGTCTCTTCGGTGATGGCATCTGCAAACCGGCCAATATAGGTATATAAATGTGCGAGCCGCACATGATTTATCGGGAAGTTCGGGAAGCGCTGGATGCACTTCTGCAACTGCGCAAGCGCGTTGTCGTAGCGGCGCGCCCACAGGTAGGTGCGACCGAGAAAGGAGTCGATCGGAGGCGAGATCGGGTCGAGTCGAATGGCCGTCTTCATCTCGGCGATCGCCTCGTCATGTCGACCGAAGGGTGACAGGAAGCTGTTGGAATAGAAGAAATGTGCCCATGCGTCGCTGGGATTGAGCTCGATTCCGCGGTGAAACTCACGCTCAGCGGCAGGCCAGTCATAGTCGGTGTGCGCATGAACGAAGCCCATGGTCGTATGCGCTGAGGCGACGGAATCGTCGATTTGGAGGGCTTTGACGGCTGCATCCCCCGCCCGGCGCCACATTTCAGCAGGCGCTCCCAGTCCGACCACCGTGCCGAGACTGTAGGTGCGCGCAAGCCCCGCATAGGCATCGGCATACTTCGGCTCAAGGGCGATGGCTCGAGTAAACTCCGCGATCGCCTGCTCCGAGCCTTGCCGGGTGCGCAGATTCTCTGCCTGCAGACCTTGCAGATATGCCTCGTGCGCCTGCGGGTTGAGACTCGGCGTGCTCGTAAGCCGGGCTGTCGTCTGTTCCGAGAGTGTAAGCTGGATCTTATCTGCAATCGCGCGGGCGACCTCGCCTTGCAGTTTCAATACGTCGCTCGCATCGCGGTCGAAGCTTTCGGCCCAGATGTGGGTCTGATCGTGGGTTGCGATGAGCTGGGCAGTGACGCGAACCCGTTCACGCGAGCCGCGTACGCTGCCTTCAAGGAGGTAGTTCACCCCGAGTTCTCGAGCGATCTCTGCGACATCGGCATGCGAGCCTTTGTAGTGCATGGAGGAGGTGCGTGCGATCACGCCGAGACGGTTCGGGTCGAGACTGCCAAGCTGGGTGATCAGCTCTTCGGTCATCCCGTCGGAAAAGTAGTCCTGCCCCGCATCGCCGCTGAGGTTCTGGAACGGCAGCACGACCAGCATGACCTTGTGCGGCGTCGACCAGCCGGCATACATGTAGGTGAGCACGAGAACTAGTGGAATCAAGAGTGCGAGTGCGAACCAGCGAATGCGCGAAGCTGGCGGAGTGGTCGCGGGCGTCTGGGGCGGCAGCGACTCCTCCTGCGGAATGGCCGCTGGTGTGATCGCGGGTAAATCCGGCCACGGCGCTACGGGCGCCACCAAGCGATAGCCGCGTCGCAGAATATTCGCGATGTACGTCGGCTCCTTCGTGCTGTCGCCGAGCACGCGTCGCAGCGCGGCCACCGCGTGGTAGACCGAATTCGGCGTGACGACCACGTCTTTCCAAACGTGATCGAGCAGCTGCTCGACGCTGACGACCTCTCCTGCATGTTCTGCAAGACAGAGGAGGAGCTGCATGGTCCGCGGTTCGAGCTTGACAGCGGTCCCGTCCCTGGAAATCTCGTCGAGCGCAGGGTCGACGCGCCAGCTGCCGATGCGTAATACGTGACTGTCCCGAGACTTCAACGACGTCCTGCCAGAAGCTCTTGATCAGACGGCAGTAGGGCCTCATGGCACGCACTACTGGGGCTGGTCCGCAGTATTACCACACGCCGGGGACATTCAGCCAGCGTTCGGGTGACCCGCATTCTGGCGCCCCGGAGCTCCAACGGATCCCTTTCAGCGCGTCTTCCGCGCGTCCTCATCCCGTGCTCACGCCGTCCTCATTACAGCATGGGTGCTCTGTAAGCACGCTCGCTACGGTCCCATCACACACCTATCTGGAGCCCAGCATGAACACGAAAGCCCCTTTTCGCGGCAAGAAACCCCTCATCTGCATCAGCGCACTAGCCGTAAGCAGTATTCTCTCTCTTCCGCTCCAGGCCGGCGGGACAGACCGAGTGCACTGCAGCAACGAGACTCTCAAGGGTAACTATGGCTTCACAATCACTGGTATCCGCCCCGCCACACGTGGCGGCCCACAGGTGGCGCTCGTCGGCACGGCGCTGACCACGTTTCACGGCGATGGAACCTTTGATCAATTCGACAACATCAATGTCGATTCGCCCGCCGATCCATATCAAGCTGACCGGCCCGGCACCGGAACCTACAACTTGAATCCCGACTGCTCCGGTTCCATGACCCTCACGGCCGGAGGCGTGACGCTCGAGCTGAGTATCATCGTGGTGGACAATGGGCGAGAGGTTCGCACGGCCGTGATAACGCCGGACGTCATCATAACGAGCAACGGAAGAAGGACCTAACATCGTGCTTAAGTGAGCTGGATTTTGGTTTGGCGTGCGGGGCAGGATTGCGGTCCTGCTTCGCACGCCACCGGTGTTCACGGCAATGCGCGCCTCCTCGAAGACACCGGCCTCACCTGCAGGTTAGTCGAGCCTTCAAATGTCAGCCGCAAGAGGGATTGCCATGACAAATCTAATGGCTTGCGTCGCAAAACTTCGGCGCACCACTAAGCAGCACCAGCACAAGGAGCGCGGGTCGCCTCGCTCCTGCTCAATTTTAGGGATCGCGGCGCTCCTTGTCGCACTGGAAGGCCCACCCGCTGGAGCATCGGAGAATGGTGCCGCGCATTATCCGACCGGCACCAATACGATTGAGCCGGCCTTGATGCCGCCACCCGGCGAGTCACTCTGGCTGAATTACCTTACCTACTATACGGCCGATCGTTTCAATAATAGTAACGGCGCGTCGTCGGTGCCGGGTTACCTCGTAAACGCGGAAGTGGAAGCCGCGCGATTGCTGCACACGTGGACTTCCGTCGATGGCGTGGCTTGGACTAGCGGCCTCGTACTTATCGCCACCGATGCCAATCTTAACGTGCCACATGTGAGTGGCAGCGGTGGTGGCTTGGGGGATCTGGTGCTCCAGCCGCTGCTGTTAACGGCCGCATTCGGCAACCTGCATATGCTTGCCGGATTCGATGTGTCGCTGCCCACGGGCCACTACAGCAAGGACAAGCTCGTAAACCCGGGTCTTAATTACACGACGGTCGCCCCACAGATGGCGCTGACGTGGCTGCCCACGAGGGAACTCGAGCTGTCGCTTTTCTCGATCGCAGGATTCAACTCGAAGAATGGGGAGACCCAATACACATCGGGCGACTACGTCGACATTGACTATGCGATAGGTTATCGGCCGGTTGCTTCATTGCACGCGCTTCAGATGAGCGTGGTTGGCTATTGGTTCGATCAATTCACCGACGACCAGCTCGACGGCCGCCAGTTTCTCGACGGCCACCGTAGCAAGGTATTTGCCGTGGGGCCGCAGGTTCGCTACCAGTTCGCCAAGGGCGGCATGGCCTTGAAGTGGCTGCACGAGACCTCAGCGGAGAACCGGCCGGAGGGTGATCGATTGCAATTGCAGTTCGCAGTCCCACTCTGAGAACTATTGACGACGATTCCTTTTGTCGTTTCGATCACACCTGCTGAGCTGCGCCTGGTCGCTGGGCAGTCGGCAATCCGCTGCCTTGCTAGTACTTGCTCGCGCTGACGACCTGGCGGGCGTGCCCGGTGAGACACTTTGAGAACCACATCGTCCAAAGTCTGCGCTTGATCGTCGATCCGTTCTTGCAAACCTCGTCCAGCGCAGTTTGATGAGCATTGGATTTCTTTCCAGAGAAGTCCGATAAAAGCGGCTCGCACAAGCATACACACGCGGCCTTAACCGTCGCGTGTGGCTTCTCCCGGCGACATCGGGTGGGGCTCCAAGCGCCCGAAAAGTCGATTCACGGCGTCTTCAGCAATTCCTCATTCCGCATTCATGCCGTCCTCAAGACTCCGCGGCTCGCGCGCCGGCACAGTCGCCCCACAGTCGATCGCGCCCTAACAAGCCGGTCGCAGCTGCCAGAAGCCTTGAAGATCAACAGCCACTTGGAGATCCTGAAATGAACAGCGAAACGAGTCCACTGCGTCGCGCCAGCGTTGAGTCCGCTGTACTTAAAGCCACCCTGATTGCGCTGTGTGCCATCGGACCTATGAGGGTGATGGCAGAGACACAGCCGGCATCGCCTCCGGAAACCCTCACGGCGAGGGTATCGTTTGCCGACCTCGATCTATCTACGCGCGAGGGACAGCGCGTCGTGTATGAGCGCCTGCAACAGACAGCACGGCGCCTGTGCTCAAATCTTGAGGACAGGCACCTGCAAAGCCTCGCGCATCATCCGACCTACATCAGGTGCGTCGATGAGACGCTCGCGCACGCCCTGCGGCAAGTCAATGGGCCTGCGCTCGCCGCCACGCCGAAGTAGCTGGGATTACTCCATTGCCAGCGCGCCGTCGCACGGGCGGCCTGTAGCCGATCATGCACCTTTGGCTGCAGGTCGCCCTGGGTCCGGGTCGGCGCTCGCACAGAACTGTGGCCGCACCGGGTCATAGACTGGGGTATCGCGCTTGATGGCGGGCAGGGCTAGCGGCCCGGCAAATCGCTTCATCGCTGCCGTCCGCCGTGGCAGGCAGGGCGCAGGCCCCGTTGCAAGCCAAAACTTGAACCAGGTCACGAAACTCTCAGGCGACTGAAACCCCGTCTGCCCTTGTAGACCCTAACGCGCGGCTTCAGCGCCGCCTGGGCCGGCTGTGCGCCGACTGCCATTAACCGCAACGCACTGGCCCAAGCGGGGGAGGGCTTTCCCACGGCAGATGCGACTTCGGAACCTCTATCTGGTGCGAACGAGACCTGCATCGCATCGCGCATTCTTCTTCCTTGTCAGTCGCGGCCTGGAAGCTCAATTTTGCGACATGGCGGGCGGGCCGAGTCACGCTGTAGCCGTATGTTCAGCCATGCGGAGGAACCACGTTAAGGTGCATCAGGTGGGCACTACAGTACGACCGGCGCAGGACGATCACTCCGAAGTAGCACCGCGCTGGGTCAAGAGACTTCCCGTCGCCCTTGTGATCTACGTCGCCATCTGCTCGGTCTGGATGCAGACGGGAATCGGTGGCGAGCGGGTCAAGCATTATGTTGGCCTACTGGGTCGTTTCCCGGCCTCCCTTACGGCGGTGATCGTCGCCGTGGCGGCGGCGCGCCATTTGGCGCCGGGCGCGCCGCGGACGGCGTGGCGATACCTATCGATCGGACTCGCCCTGTACTTCGTAGCCGACACCATTGGCGTGAGCTCCTGGCTGCACGGCAAAGATCCCTTTCCGGGGGTCGCTGACATTTTCTACCTAGCGTTCTATGTTGCGCTTTTTCCGGCGGCGCTATTCCTGATCAGGGCCGCCGCCGTGAAGGTCCACTGGGTGCAGCTCGCACTCGACGCGGCAATTCTCGTGAGCGGTTTCGGCGCCTTCTTCTGGTTCCTCGTCATCCGCCCCGCCGCGTCCAGTACCGAGACCGACGTGATCAAGAATGCGCTGACGCAGATCTACTTGGGGCTCGACTGCATTTTGCTCCTCACGCTGGGCGTGCTGCTCCTGGCGGGCGTCGGCAACCGCAGCGGCCGCCGCGTTTCGCTGCTGCTCCTGCTCGGATTCGCAACGATGTTTCTCGGGGATATCCTCTGGTCAATCGCGAAGATCACCGGTAGCTATCTGCCAGGGGCCTTTCAGGACGTGCTGTACAGCGCCTGTTACGTGCCACTGGCGGCGGCCGGACGCGAGCAGATGCGCGCTACCACGGCGCGGATGGCGCCGATCGCGTCGGATTCCCTGGCGCAGTCACTGCCGTACGGCGCGATGCTGACCGCGTTCCTCGTGCTCGTGTACTTTACGCGCGGCGACATCGGCAGCCCCGCGACGGCGATGACCATCGTCGTCTTCGGACTCACCCTGCTCGTGATGGTGCGCCAGGCGCTCGTCCTGCGTGAGGACGCGTTGACCCGTGAGCGCCGCGCCGCCCGCATGGTCGAGGCCCGTTACGCGTCCCTGATCGCAAACGCCTCCGACGTCATCATGATCGTCGCCGTGGACGGGGCCCTGCGTTTCGCATCCCCCGCGTCCGAGCGCACCCTGGGCCTGAGTCCCGACGCCGTCGCCGGGAAAAATCTGCTTGATCTTTGGGCGGGCGACGACGGCGAGCGGCTGAAGGCGTTCCTCGCCGAAGTCGCTGCGACCTCCGGAGGAGCCGTGGGGCCGGTTGAGCTGCGCATCGAGCGCGGCTCGGAGCGCTACGTGCTCGAGATCGTCGGCAGCAACCTGACGGCCGATCCAGCGGTGCAGGGACTTGCGCTCAATTTCCGCGATATCAGCGAACGCAAGGCGCTCGAGGAGCAATTGCGCCAACTGGCGTTCCACGATCCGCTGACGCTGCTTGCGAACCGCAATCTCTTCCGCGACCGGGTCCAGCATGCTCTGACGCTGGTGCAGCGCGGCCGCCATCAGGTGGCGGTGATGTTCCTCGATGTCGACAACTTCAAGAACATCAACGACTCGCTCGGCCACGATGCCGGCGACCGGCTGCTGCAGGCGGTCGCGCAGCGCCTCATCAAGTCGACACGCTTCTCCGACACCGTCGCACGCCTGGGCGGCGATGAGTTTGCCATTCTCCTCGAAGGGATCACGACGATTGCGGAAGTGGAGAGCATGGCGGCCTCATTGATCGAGGATCTGGAGCAGCCATTCGCGCTCAGTGAATCCGAAGTGCGCGTGTCAGCGAGCATCGGTGTGGCATTCTCGACGTTTGAAGCGGGCGCCGAGGCACTGCTCAGCAAAGCGGATATCGCGATGTACCACGCCAAGGCTGCGGGTAAGAGTCGCTTCGTCACCTTTCAGCCGCAGATGCAGGAGTTGCTGCATGAGCGGTTGCGCCTGGAGGCGGACATCACCCGCGCTCTCGCCAACGAAGAGTTTTTCCTTGAGTATCAGCCAATCGTCGATCTTGGCACGCGCAGCCTTCTGGGCGTTGAGGCGCTCGTGCGCTGGCGGCACCCCGACCTCGGCGTGCTGATGCCGGGCCGGTTCATCCAGGTCGCCGAGGAGTGCGGCCAGATTGTCAAACTCGGCCGCTGGGTGCTGCGGCGGGCGTGCACTGAGATGCGC
>Ga0302180_10003007_pt1 | contig 12920 bp, 7 predicted proteins | sample I_Palsa_E3_2_FD_200575 | JGI IMG/M metagenome (GOLD analysis project Ga0302180, IMG submission 200575) | Peat permafrost microbial communities from Stordalen Mire near Abisko, Sweden - I_Palsa_E3_2 | ecosystem: Environmental > Terrestrial > Soil > Palsa > Peat permafrost | place: Sweden: Abisko... | reverse complement strand
TTCGGCAGCCCAGGTATTGCAGGTGTGCACCGCGGAGTATTCGGGCGCCGCTCCAAAAAATAGGCTGCTCTCATAAGGCCCGTCGCGATAGAACACCGGCACATCGTTCTCCTTGAGGAACGAATCCCACACGAATGTCTGCGCCGCCCGCGCCTCCTCAGAGCTGACGGCCAATGGAATCACGTGCTCAATGCCAAATGCCTCGCCGGGCGCCACTGCGAGCATCGTGACCAGTACCACTCCGGCGCCGGGCCAAAGTGCAGCGAAGAGGCCAGGGAAGTTCTTGTTCCTCGCGACAAGGTAATGCCGGTCGCCGAAGCCAAAGAACACGTACTGCGAGCGCGCCAATTGCGGGCTGAGAGTGGCCAGCGGCACTTGGAGATCCCGGATGCGGAAGCCGACGTCGATATGCCAGCCACGCCGCGCCACGAAAATGGTTGTACGCGAGCCCGCAGTGGCGGATCGAGCTTGCAGCGCATGTTGCGGCATGCTGCTGCAGGCCTGCAGCAGCAGGAGGACAAACGGCAACAAGGCGTATCGATGGCCGGGTCGCAACGTGAGAACCATAGCAAATGCTAACACGGGGGCAATCTGCGCCCGTGCGTTGTCCTAGAACAAACGCAGCATCAGTGATTAGGGTTTTGCTGCGGGCAATTCTTCCCCATCTATTGAATAGCCCGGTGGCACGTAGAAGTTCAACGTGCGAAGCGGAGCGCGCCCGGTACTTTTGATTTAATGCCGATCCTGGTGCTCCAACAGAAGAAGTGTTCCCGGCTTGAGAGGAACACGCTTGCGATTCACCAGAGCGTTGCCAGTGCCTGAAACTACATACAACCATTGGTCCGCCGCGCGATGACGATTTGTCGCGCTTCCCCCGGAATCGCCAGGGGCAATAGTCATCGTCGCGACCTGCGCTCGTCGCTTTCCCAGTGCGACGCGAAAGCCTGTACCGAAGCGCAGCAGCCGTCTCTGCACTCAAATTACCCTAAATGCAGCACCTGCAATACGGATCTGAAGAGCATCATCCGTGCCGGAGCTGCTCATCACCCTTCAGCAAATGGCATCGGCGCTGACGCGCAACAGGTCGGGCCGCGCTCGGATAGGTACGGATCACTCCGTGTAATCGGCGTTGTCCTACAGACAAGTGCGGCAATTCGCATTGCCCACGCAGCGGGCGTCCTTCATCCTCGTCCCTAACGTACGGGATGACTATGACCAGGCACAGAATCGACTTCCAACTCGGCAACGAACTTGGCGAAGAAGAAGCGAAACGGCGACTCATCGCAGACATTGCATATTTTGCCGCTGAACGCCGCGGCTTTTCGCCGGGCTACGAGCTTGACGACTGGCTGCAGGCGGAACAGGAAGTCGAGGCGTCAATGGAAGCGCCTGCGCGCGCGGTAGTCGATACGGACGCCAAAACGGGCACAAGCAACGTGCCGCCCAGCTACGCATTGAGGTAATTTTTATGAGCAGCAAACGAACAATCGCGACTCTCCTTATTCTTATAGCGACGGGCGCAACGGCGTACGCAGGCGCTGGGCCTGGCGGAAGCGGCGCGACTGGCGGCTCACCCGGTGGTGCTGCGGCACCCGGTGGTGTCTCGGCACCCGGCGCGACGACGCCGGGCGGTGGTGGGATGGTGACTACTCCGGGTGCACCGGTGAATCCGGCAACTCCCGGAATCCCTGACCCGTCAAATCCGGCGAACCCAGGAAGCCCTGCCAACCCGACGAACCCTCAGAATCCTGCAAATCCTGAGAACCCGGCCAATCCGATGAACCCCGCGAACCCCGCGAACCCAGGCAATCCACCGAATCATTGATTCGAGGCGAGTGGGTGGTAGTGCTGGTCGAGCTTCGCGGCTCGACCGGCCGAGCGCATGGAAGAGCGCTCAGCAACATCGGCTGGCTTTCTTGCATTTTAGCCCGTCGCGCACTTGGCAGGAGCGCGGTGATCGACCGTGTTGATATGCCACCACTTGGGCAACAGGCTGCGCACTTCAGCGCGAGCGAAACGATCATCGATCAGATAGAGCACTCCGCGATCCGAGCGTGCGCGAATGACGCGTCCCGCGGCCTGGATGACCTTTTGCACACCCGGATATAGATAAGTGTATTCATAGCCGCTACCGAACATGGCGCTCAGGCGGCGCTCCATCTCTGCGTTGACAACGTCGGCGGGTGGCAGGCCAAGAGTTGCGATGAAAGCTCCGATGAGCCGCGAGCCTGGCAGATCGATTCCCTCGGCAAATGCACCACCGAGAACGGCAAAGCCGACGCCGCAACCGCCCACGACGAAACGCGCGATGAAACGGTCGCGTCGCGGCTCCGCCATCCGGGGCTCCTGCGTCCACAGCGGAATGGTCGGGTAGCGAGCCGCAACCTCGGCAGCCACTCCGTTCAGATACTCAAAGCTGCTGAAAAAAGCGAGATAGTTTCCCGGTTGTGCTGTGAACTGTGCAGCGATGAGATCCGCGATTGGGCCGAGCGAGCGGCCGCGGTCTCGATAGCGCGTCGAGATCGACGGCACGATCCTTACGGTGAGCTGCTCAGAGTCAAACGGTGAGGCAATATCGAGCCTGCCGGTCTCCGCCTGCAGGCCGAGCACATCCAAATAAAAATCATGCGGTGCGAGCGTCGCCGAAAAAAGTATCGCCGCGTGCGCCGCTGCAAAGCGTGGCGCCAGAAAGCGTCGCGGCAGGATATTGCGCAGGCATAGAACCGATCGCAGCTGCGAATACGCCGACGGATCGCGCTCAACGCTGATCTCAAATAGTGTGCAGTCATCGAACACCCCTGCGAGCCGACAGAAGCGTACGACATCAAAAAAGACCTCCTGTAACTCATCCTCGCGGCGCGGAGGGTGCGTGGTCCAATACTCGCTCACTGCAACCACGAACTCCTGCAATGCGCTGAGGAAGGCATCCGGTAGGTTCGCATGGACGCGGTAGCGCTCGCCCTGCCCCTCGATGAGCGCCTGCCAAAACCTAATGACGGCAGCAAATGTGCTTTCGAGTTCCACGGGGGCAGCGCGTCGTGCAGCGGCGAAAGCGCGGCTGTCGAGTGCGACCGTGTACATGTTGCGCGCGCGCTCGAGCAGATTGTGGGCTTCATCCACCTGCACGCAAATGCGCCACCCTTCTCCCACGGTCCAGCCGTGCAGTGCCGCATTGAGATCGAAGTAGTAGTTGTAATCGCCCACGATCACGTCGCTCCAGCGGGCGAGTTCCTGGCCGAGGTAGTACGGGCAAAGCCCATGCTTCAGCGCAAGCTCACGCACGCTGCACCCATCGAAATTCTCAAGTTTCATCGCCTCAGCGCGCGCATCGGGCAAGCGGTCATAGAAGCCGCGGGCAAGTGGGCAGCTCGCGCCATCGCAGGTGTTGTCCGGGAATTCGCAGGCTTTGTTGCGCGCTACCAACTCCAAAACTCTGAGCGGCAACGAGGGATGCGAGACTCTGATCGCGCGCAGAGCATCGAGCGCCAGTCGGCGGCCCGACGTTTTCGCGACAAGATAGAAAAGTTTATCGAGCCGCGTTGACGGCATGGCCTTCAACGCCGGAAACAGCGCTCCCAGGGTCTTGCCGCTGCCGGTCGGCGCCTGTGCCAGAAGAGCGCGGCCTTCCTGGATGCTGCGGTAAACGGCCTGCGCAAGTTGCCTTTGACCCGCATGCAAGGCGGGATGCGGGAAGCGCAGCGCCTCGAGAGCTTGATCGCGAGATGCTCGATGAGCACTCTCGGATCTGGCCCAATCAAGAAAGCGCTGGCAATGCTCTTCGAAGTGCTCCTGTAATGCGCGGGCCGACTGCACTTCGGCGAAAACCGTTTCCTCCTCGTCTGCGATGTTGAAGTACACGAGCGCGAGACGAATCTCGCTGCAGCCGCGCGCCTGGCACATAAGCCACCCATAAACGCGCAGCTGCGCCCAGTGTAGAGCGCGATGGTTCGCGGGAATGCGATCAACGTCGCCGCGATAAGTCTTGAACTCTTCCAACTGCTGCGCGTGCGGATCATAGCCATCCGCGCGGCCGCGCACGTGCAGCAGTGAGTAGTCGGCCGCGAGATTTATTTCCGTTTCATAGTCGGCGCCGCGACGCGCGCCGATGACGCGGTGGCCCGCGACACCTTCTTCGGCAGACGGCGAGGGCGTGAAACGCATATCCAGATCGCCCCGTTTGGCGGTGAGCTCGCAGAGCGTCCGGACGGCCACCTCGTATTTGGCAGGCGCATGCCGGCGCTGATTCGGTTCGTCCGCGGTCGTGCCATGCGCCATGGGAGTCAGCTGCAAATTTGAAGTCACGCTTTAAGCGAGCATAAAACCGGGCTTCCCCTGCAGTCCATCCAGGCATCCAGCGCCTCGACTACTGGATGCGCGCGTTCGTTGCTCGGGAGCGCGCGCCGCAGCGGCTTGCCATGATGCGCGGCGCGGACGCGACAGCAGGCTGAGACGGCGTTCACGGTACGGCCGCAATCCGGCCAAACGGCCTGTGCCCCTATGGCCACGGTCCAGCTTACAGCGCTATCGCAAGAAAGTTTCATGTTCAGGGTGTCGTTCTCGTCACAACGACGGCCGGGAAAGATCAGTACAAAGGATATGCACACTACAGCTCCGAGGCTGTCTTTTGAGCCAATTACGAGATCGCGTCGCCCGAATTTTCCTGGAGCACTCGCCCTGGCCGGCGCTCAATCGGGCTGCGCTCGCGCTGCGGGAGCGCCTGCCCTGGCCGGCTCTGCAGGGCGCGTGGCTTAAGCTTAAGGAGCACACGCTGTGGCCGAGACTGCGCCGAGTCTGGGTCAATCTCTTGAAGCACTCGCCCTGGCCCGCGCTGCGCCCGCGCTTGCTCGCTTTTTTCCAACACCGCATCTTCCGACCCGGCATTGCCCCCCGCCTCGCCATCGCATTTGTCGCGGTCGCTCTGCTCGCCGTGGCGGCCAATCTCATTGTCGAGCACGGCGAGTCCATCATTCAGACGACCACCGTCCGTTCGTCAGAGCCTGCCGTCATCGTTGCGCCACCCGTGGTCGTGAGGCCACGAGTTGCCGCCCCCATCCCCGTGCCGGTTCCCGAAGAGCCGGTGGAAGTCGTGACCCCCGCACATCCGGACTTATTGCTCGCCGCCATCGTGCAGTTCGAGCGGGCCGTGGAGAGGCGCGGGGAAGCCTCCACTGACCCAAATACCGAGCTCCTGCGGACCACGCAACAGCGTCTGCATGAAGAGATGAGCGCGTTCATCGACAAAGCGGATGGTGCCAACAACCGCGTGCTGTTGAAAAAGCTGGCAACGCGCGCCGCGACGCTCTATCACGATGGTGAAGAGGTGGTCCGGGATTCCGACGCCCGGCGCGCCATGGTCGCCGAGTACTGGAAGCGCTTCGAAAACGTCGATCGGCGGATGAAAGGATCGGTCGACGGCAGCTTCAAGATATTTGGCCGCGTCATCGCTCGCCAGTCGCTCATTTCGCTGGGGCGCGACCTTGACGACGTCAGGCGGCGTTCCGAACAGCTCACTCCCGCAGGCGGCTACGATCCGGCAGTGCTTGACGGGCTTGCGCAAAGTCAGACTCATTTCGCAGCCACACTCGATCAAGACGCCGCCAATCTGGCGAGCTCCCAGGGTGAAGATTGGGTCAAACACCTGAAAGAGGAGCTGGCACTCGTGGTGTCGAGCACGGAACAGCTCGGCGCGATCGACCAGCAGACGACCCAGGCCCTGAGTAACATCGAGAGGGACGCGGAGGAGCTGTCCGTCGTGGCGCGGGCCGTCGCCGATGCCATGCACAAGCGCGCTGCCGCCGCTACCGCGGCGAAGGTTGCAGCCGCGCAAAAAGCCGCAGCCGCGGCGGCTGCCGCTGCACAGCTTGATGCAGACGCACCCGCGACGCCTGTGCAGCCGGTCGTCCAAGCCGCGCCCGTGACGACCACGACCACGACCGCGGTGCGACCGCAGAATTCCGGACGCCTGATCATCGCGGTAATCAGTGCGGCGGTGCTCGTATTACTGTTGCTGATCTCGGTAGCCACCGTGCGCAGCATCATGGGACCGATACGCCGGTTCATGAACACCACGAGGCGGCTCGCGGACGGTGACACTGACGCGCGTGTCGGGCGAGGCGGGATCAAGGAACTCGACAGGCTCGCGCAGTCCTTCAATGAGATGGCCGATAAATTGGCGGCGGCACAGGCGACCACCCTCGAATATCAGGGACAGCTTGAGGCGCGCGTCGATGAACGCACGCGCCAGCTGACGCATCTTGCCGAGCACGATCCGCTGACTGGCTTGCCGAATCGACGCCAGCTGCTCTCTTACCTCAACATTTCGCTCAAAGACGCGGCGCGCGACGGCACACAGGTTGGAGTATTTTTCCTCGACCTCGACAATTTCAAGAACATCAATGACAGCATGGGTCATGCATTCGGTGATCTCGTGCTGCAAGGCATTGCGCAGCGGCTGCGCGAGGCGACTGAGCTCGGTGGTTTCGCCGCTCGTCTGGGCGGCGATGAGTTCACAGTCATCCAAGAGCGTGTGGCGAGCGTTGACGACGTTGCGCGCGCCGGCGGCGCGCTGGTATGCGCGTTTCAAAAGCCATTGATTATTCAGGAACGCGAACTGTCCATCAGCGTGAGTGTCGGGGCGAGTGTCTATCCGCAGGACGAACTCGATGCCGGCGCCCTGCTGCGCGCTGCAGACGCGGCGCTGTTTCATGCCAAGAGAATGGGACGCAGTCGTCTTTGCATGTTCCGCGCCGAGCTCCTCGAGGCTGCCGCCCTTAAATTCCGCATCGAGCAGGAACTGCGACGTGCAGTGGATCGCGGTGAATTTGAGCTCCTCTTCCAGCCCGAAGTGAATTTCGACGCGCTCGGTACGAAACTCGTCGAAGCCTTGCTGCGCTGGCGCCTGCCTGACGGGCGTCACGTCTCGCCGGCGGATTTCCTGGCCGTCGCCGAAGAGTCTGGCCTCATCATGACCATCAGTGACTGGGTGCTGCGTTCGGCGGTGCAGTCCGCTGCCAAGTGGCACTATGGGCCGTGGCCCGATGTGCGCATCGCCGTCAACGTGTCGGCGCGCCAGCTCCTGGATCCGACCTTCGTCGAACGATTGCAGCATCTGCTGCAAGAGTTCAAGCTGCCGTCGCGCTGCATCGAGATCGAGCTCACCGAGAACGTCCTGCAGACCGGCCCGGCGACGATCGAAACGTTACGTCAGCTGCGCGCCCTGGGCGTCGCGATCGCGCTCGATGACTTTGGCACCGGCTATTCATCGCTCGCCTCGCTCGAGCAGCTGCCGCTCACGCGCGTCAAGCTCGATCGTAGCTTGATTCAAAGCATCGACACCAGTGACCGCTCGCTTGCCATCGCGCGTGCGATTGTCGGTCTATGCGGCAGCCTCGGGCTCGAGGTCACCGCTGAAGGCGTCGAGCGAGCGGAGCAGCTCGCCCTGCTGCTCGATTATCCGTCGATCTGTGTACAGGGCTACCTCATCTGCGCCCCCGTGAGTGCCGAGGCGATACCGCGCACGGTGGGCGAAATGCCGCAGCAGCTGCACTCGCTCCTCCTAACGCTGCCGCAGCATCAGGTCCTCGAGCATGCGCCGAAACCAGAGGCTGATGCCGAAGAGCATCGCGGCCGGGATCGCATCGCACGATCTTCCGCTTCTTAAGCCGAGCACTCTCAAGCCGCAAAGGCACGGATGACTCGCTGAGAGCGTGCATCGCTTTCGATCCCGGCCAGTCACCTGATTCTCGCTGAAGCCGCCACTCGCTAGCAGATGGCCGCGGCGAACTCGCGGGGAACCGTTAGGGTTGGCCCGGAGTTAAAGAGTGAACCCGTAGCGGAGTTCCTCATGATAAACACACCTAGCGGGGTCGGCAGTGTCGACCGCCGCGGGTTCATCCAGCTCGCCGCAGCGGGCGCCGGACTGGCGGCAGGCTTGTCGGCGGCCGTCGCACAACGCTCGGAAAGCCTCGCCGACATCACGCGTCAGCCCAATCCGAGCTTCGGCGATGAGCTGAACACGGCCGACATCGTGGTCGAGACCCTGATCGCCTGGGGAGCGACCCACGTGTTCGGCGTCGTGGGCGACGGCATCAACTCCATCATCGAGGCGCTGCGCAAGCGCCGCGAGCGGATTCGCTATATTGGGGTGCGGCATGAGGAAGCTGCCGCCTTCATGGCATCGGGCTTCGCGAAGCACACCGGGCAACTGGGTGTCTGTGTCGGCACGACGGGTCCGGGGGCGATTCATTTGCTCAACGGTCTCTACGATGCGTACTTTGACGGCGCGCCCGTGGTCGCTTTGACGGGCATCACCTTTCACGATCTGATTGGCGTGCGCTATCAGCAAGGTGTCGATACCACCAAAGTCATGCAGGACGTGGCGGTCTACAACGTGGAAGTCACCAGTCCCGAACACGCGATCATCGTGGCCAATCGCGCCTGTCGAGCGGCGCTCGGCGACCGCGGTGTGGCGCACCTCACCATCGCCAAGGACGTGCAGATGATGAAGCGCTCAGCCGACAAGCGCTCCATGCGTAATCCGGGTGCACGCACTTCTTCATCTTGGCTGCCGGTGCTGTCGAGCCCGCCCGCCGATCAACTGCGCGCGGCTGCCGACGTACTCAACTCCGGAGCGCGTGTCGCCATTCTTGCTGGCCAGGGAGCGTTGTCGGCTCGCGCTGAAGTCACCCGCGTGGCTGATCTTCTGGGCGCTCCGGTAGCGAAGGCGCTCCTCGGCAAAGCGGTTTTGCCGGACGACTCGCCTTTCACGACCGGCGGCATCGGCGACCTGGGGACGGCGCCCTCTTCATGGGCCATGAAGGCCTGCGATACGGTGCTGATCCTCGGATCAACCATGCCGTGGGAAGAATACTATCCGGCGCCCGGGCAGGCGCGTGGCGTGCAGGTGGACCTGAAGCCCGACCGCATTGGACTGCGCTATCCCGTCGAGGTGGGCCTCACGGGTGATGTCAAAGCCACACTGCAGGGGTTGATCCCGCTATTGCACCGTAAGGCCGAGCGCAGCTTTCTCGCGGAGGCGCAGCGGCGCATGGCCGATTGGAACAAGCTCCTCGAAGAGGTGGAATCGACCGCGCGCGCGCCGCTGCGGCCGCAGATGGTGATCCGTGCCTTAAGCGATCTCATGGCGGATGACGCCGTGATCTCGCTCGACTGCGGCGCCAACACGCATTTTGCCGCTCGCTGCATCCGCTTGAGGGCGAATCAGCGACTCACCGGAACGGGTATGCTCGCGTCGATGGCGCCGGGCGTATCTTTTGCGATCGCGGCACAGCTTGCCTATCCGCGGCGGCAATCCGTCGCCGTGGTCGGCGATGGCGGCTTTGCCATGCTGATGGCGGAGCTCACCACTGCGGTCGCAAACGCTTTACCCATCAAGATCATCCTGCTCAAGAACGACAGTTTGGCGGAGGTCAAATTTGAGCAGCGCGAAATCGGCAATCCGGAATACGGGTGCGATCTTGCGCCAATCGACTTCGTCGCATTCGCGCGCGCCTGCGGCGCGGCAGGGTTCCGTTGCACCACGCCCGATGAGGTGCGTCCCGCGATAAAATCCGCACTCAATTTCGCAGGACCCGCGCTGGTCGAAGCCGTTGTCGATGTCAATGAAAAACCTGCCAAACCCGATGACCTGAGAGTTTGAAATTGCTGCCAATGGGGCCTCGCAGATGATCCCTGCCAGTAGCGGCGATGGAGTGATCGTGACGGACGCGCACGGATGCGTGACGTTCATGAATCCGGCCGCTGAGGAACTCACCGGCTACAGCGCCGCGGTTGGACTGTATCGTCCGCTGCGCGAAGTCTTTCCCATCGTGAGCGAGACCAACGGCTATGCGCTCGTCGACCCCTTCGAGCGGGTGATGAGCGCCGCGAACGGCGCCGCACCCGTAAGCCCATGCGTATTGTTAAAAGCGGACGGGACGCGCGTGCAGATCGATGCAACTACCCAGCCCATTCGCATGATCGATTCCACGCTCACGGGCAGCGTCGTCGTCTTCCGGCGCAGCAATGCCGACCCTCAGGCGCGACAGAATGAGCGCGCAGACGAGCCCAAGGATAGTTTCTTCGCCATTCTGGCGCATGAGTTGCGCAACCCGCTCGCGCCCATCCGCAATGCTCTACAGATCATGCAGATCGTGCAGGATGACGGCGATGGTGCGACCACGTCCGCCGCCCGCGTGATCATCGAGCGGCAGCTGAAGCACCTCACGCGCCTCATCGATGATCTACTCGATATGTCGCGAATGGCACAGGGCAGATTCGAATTGCACAGCCAGCGCACATCCTTGAGCGATGTGGTGCAGCTCGCCCTCGCCTATGCGCGACCGCAGCTTGAGGGCAAACAACATAAGCTGCAGATTGAATTCGCCTCCACGGAATTGTATCTGTCGGCGGATGCGACGCATCTGGGACATGCCTTCGCCAACCTGCTTCACAATGCTTCGAAGTATTCCGCCGCCGGCACGGCGATCCGCGTAGCGGCGAGTGCGGAAGCGGATGAGATTATCGTTCGCGTGGTCGACCAGGGCGTGGGCATCCCTTCTGACATGCTCGAGCGCGTATTTGACCTCTATGGACAGGTAGACCGTGCGGAAGATGGCACACACGACGGCCTTGGCATAGGTTTAACGCTCGTAAAACGCATTGTTGAGCTTCACGGTGGATCCGTCGCGGCGGCAAGCGCAGGACCCGGCCACGGCAGCGAATTCATCGTTCGGCTGCCGCGGGACCAATCCCGGGCGGCGCCCGGCGTGGCGCTTGGAGCCCCTGTGCCGCCTGCGCCGACCCGGCGATTGCGCATCCTAGTCGCCGACGACAATCGCGATGCGGCGCACACACTTGCAATGCTGCTGAGCCTCGAAGGCCACGAAGTGCGCGCCGTGCATGATGGAATCGAAGCGCTTGCGATGGGCGATGACTTCGCGCCGCAGCTCGTGCTGCTGGACATCGGCATGCCGCTGCTCGATGGCTATGAGACCGCGCGGCAGATTCAGGAAAGACCGTGGGGCAAGCATGCGCATCTGGTGGCGCTCACCGGCTGGGGACAGGATGCCGATCGGCGCAGGGCAATGGCCGCCGGGTTTCACGATCACCTGGTCAAACCGGCGGAGCCTGAGGCACTCAAGGCCGTCATCAATCGCATCGTCGCGGATTGAAGTCGACGATGTACGCCTTCGAATACACCGTGCACGCACGCTGAGTGAAGCACGCCGCGAAAGCCCGTCACTCCCGGAACGCAACGTTCGCGCGATCCATGACGCTCGCGAGCCTAAGTCTCGGGTTCGGCGTGGTGCAACTCGACGTCACGATCGTAAACACCGCTCTCAACAGCATCAGCACGTCGATGGGCGGCGGCGTGTCGGAACTGCAATGGATTGTCAGCGCCTACACCATTGCCTTCGCCGCGTTGATTTTGACCTCTGGAGCTGCGGGCGATCGAATTGGCGCGAAGCGCATCTTCATGGCGGGCTTTGCTCTCTTCACGGCGGCGTCGCTCGCCTGTGCGCTTGCGCCCACCGTCGCCGTGCTGATTGCAGCGCGGCTGGTGCAGGGCGTGGGCGCGGCGATGCTGGTGCCAAGCTCACTCACTCTCCTCAATCATGCTTACCCTAATGAAAAGGAGCGTGGTCGGGCGGTCGGGATCTGGGCAGCCGGCGCGAGCTTGGCTCTCACGGCCGGACCTCTGGCCGGCGGCATTCTCGTCGCGCTCGTGGGCTGGCGCAGCATTTTCCTCGTCAACCTGCCGATCGGTCTTGCGGGGCTGTGGATTACCTGGCGCTACGCCGGCGAAACCGTGCCAGCACCGGATCGGCGGCTTGATCTTGCAGGACAGCTCGCGGCGATCGCTGCCCTCGGTTGTCTTGCCGCGGCAACGATCGAAGGCGGGGTTCTTGGCTGGCTGAATCCCTGGGTTCTCGCGTGCTTTGCCGGGTTCATGATTTTGGCGCCGGCCTTCGTGCTTCAGGAACGGCGGGCACGCGAGCCGATGCTGCCACTGGTGCTTTTCAAAAACAGGCTCTTCGCGCTGACGTCGATGGTGGGTTTGCTCGTGAACATGGCCTTCTACGGTCTCATCTTTGTGCTCAGCCTGTATTTCCAGCAAGTGAATGGCCTGTCTCCGCTTGCCACGGGCCTGGCGTTTCTGCCGATGATGGGTGCAGTGCTGCCGGCCAATCTGTTGGCTGCACGCGCTGCTGAGCATTGGGGCGCCCCCATCACGATCGCTGGCGGCGCAGCACTGACAGCGGCCGGCTGCCTGGGACTCCTCGGCCTCGAACGTGATACGAATTACTGGGCGATCTGCGCGCAGCTCCTGGCGATGGGCGCAGGCTTGGGACTACTCGTTCCGCCGCTCACATCAGCTCTGCTGGGTAGCGTTGATAAGGCTCGTTCCGGCATCGCGGCCGGCGTTCTTAACTCCACCCGCCAAACCGGCAGTGTCCTTGGCGTCGCCCTCTTCGGCTCGCTGGTCGGCAAGGGCAGCGCATTTCTCGCGGGCACTCGAGTCGCGCTCGTGATTTCTACCGCACTCCTGCTCGGTGCAGCGGTCATGATTGGGGTCGGCGGCCGCTCAGCCTCGAAGCGCCGCCTCTAATGAGCGCCCGATGACTCGGCGCTCCTGACCGTCGTGATCGCCGTTATCGCCATGACGACTTCAGGGTCACTCGAGCCGCTGAACTGCAGCGTCAGCATGCGCCCGGCCGGTAGATCAAATTCGACGATTTTGCGCGGCCGTTCGCATCCGACGTGTCCCTGAAAATCAACCGATGCGACGAGCTGCGTGCCATCGACGACGTCGACCCAATGACCGCTCGTAATCGAGATGCGGTAGCGGCCGGCTTTCTTGACGCGGAATCGCACGAGACCTGCCTCGGCGTGAGGAGCGCCGTTCGTCTTGGCCGACC
>Ga0302180_10003004_pt1 | contig 12924 bp, 8 predicted proteins | sample I_Palsa_E3_2_FD_200575 | JGI IMG/M metagenome (GOLD analysis project Ga0302180, IMG submission 200575) | Peat permafrost microbial communities from Stordalen Mire near Abisko, Sweden - I_Palsa_E3_2 | ecosystem: Environmental > Terrestrial > Soil > Palsa > Peat permafrost | place: Sweden: Abisko... | reverse complement strand
ACGCTCAGCTCGGCGAACTGGCGTTCCGCCGCGGCACGTTGATCAGCGCCAGGCTCGGACCGGGCGCCAAGGGCACGGGTTACGTCCTGCGGCGGCATCCGGAGCAGAGCTGGCGGGACCGCATACCGGGCCTGAACAAGCCTGGCTACACGTTCTACGTCCCCGAACGGGACGAGGCCGGGCTGCGGGCGCTGTCGGATCTGAGCAGCCGGGGACTCAACAGCACGTCGAGCGCCCTGGCCCAGTCCGCGGACCACGTTCGGTCCTTCTTCGAGATGCTCCGCGCCGAGCTTGGCTTCTACCTGAGCTGCCTGAACCTGCGGGACCGGCTGACGGCCAAGGGCGGTCCGGTCTGCTTCCCTGACCCGGATAGTCCGGTCCCGGCCGGCCCGGTGCCGGCCGACCCAGGGCACGCCCGGCTGTCCGCTCGCGGACTGTACGACGCGTCCCTGGCGCTGAGCCTGGAGGACGGCCAGGCGGTCGGCAACGACTTGGACGCAGACGGCAGGCAGCTGATCATGATCACCGGGGCGAACCAGGGCGGTAAGTCGACGTTGCTGCGCAGCGCCGGCCAGGCGTTCCTGATGATGCAGGCCGGGATGTTCGTGCCGGCGGACTCGTTCGCCGCCAGCGTCAGCACCGGGATTTTCACCCATTTCAAGCGCGAGGAAGACGTCGCGATGGAGATGGGCAAGCTGGATGAGGAACTGAACCGGATGAGCGTCATCGCCGGCCAGATCACCCCCGGCGCCCTGTTGCTGTGCAATGAGTCGTTCGCGTCCACCAACGAGCGCGAGGGCTCCGAGATCGCCCGCCAGGTCATCCGTGCGCTGACCGAGGACGGCATCCGGATCATCTTTGTCACCCACCTGTATGACCTGGCCGAACGGTACTACGCGCGGCATGACCCGGCGACGCTCTTCCTGCGCGCGGAGCGGCAGCCCGACGGCCACCGGACCTTCCGGCTGCCGCCGGGCGAACCCCTGCCGACCAGTTACGGCCAGGATCTGTACCAGCAGGTGTTCGGCGCCGCGGACCAGGCACAGGCAGCACGGGTGTGAGGAGGGCGCGCCCCGCTCGCCATTTACCAGCCTTAAGCAACGGGCAGATCTTGTGATTGGCGACGGCGGCGTTCACAATGGCAACTGGCGATGAGGCTCGCCAGTGCTGGCCCGGCACCGGTCTTGCGCCAGGGAACCGCGGGTTCGCTGTCCCGCTGATGGCCTCTGGCCCTGTCTGATTGCGGCAGGAGAGGAGGCTGGCATGGTTGCCGTTGCTCGCCGGCCGGTGGAGTCGCCGCGATGAGCGCCGGGCCGTTCCGCCGTGTGCTGGTCGGCTGGGATTGCTCCGCGGGATCCGCTGCCGGTCTGCGTGCCGCGGCCGCGATCGCCGACGGCGAGACGGGACACGTGGTCGTGCTCGCGGTTCTCCGCCCGGTACCGCACGGAGAAAGCGAGGAAGACCGGGCCGCTGAAGTAGCCCGCCTTCGGCACCAGGCACAAGAGTCGTTCAGGAAGGCTAGGGACACGCTGCCGGGTCCGTTGCGAGCCAGGGTCAGCCTGGAGCTCGCGGAGAGCTCTGACGTGGCCCGTGCCCTTTGCGAATACGCGGACGCGCACGTGTTCGAGCTGCTTGTTCTCGGCCGTCACGGGACCGGGGGCATCATGCACCCGCGGCTGGGTCACGTCGCGGAGGCGATCGCCAAGAAGAGCGACCTGCCGCTCCTGCTGCTCGGCGGGCAAAGCTAACGCAAGCGGCAGGATAGCAAGAACACCGCGCGGGAACGCGGCGCTGTCCCGTGCCGCCCAGACGGTCACCGGGGTCACGCTCGAGCGGATAACGGGACGGAAGACCCTACCGCCGGGCCGGCGCCAGGTCAGACAATCAACGCCGAGACGGCACGGCAGCAGGCGGCTGCCGGTAAATAGGAGGAATATAATGACGGCTTTCGATGTCACGGATCTGTCCGCGCTGGAGATCCTCGACTCGCGGGGACGTCCCACGCTGGCGGTCACGGTGCGGCTGGCCGACGGCACGCAGGCGCGTGCGGGCGTCCCGTCCGGTGCGTCGACCGGGTCCCGGGAGGCGGTCGAGCGCCGTGACGGCGATCCGGCCCGCTATGAGGGCAAGGGGGTGCTGGGCGCGGTCGCGGCCGTCAACACCGAGATCTCCGGCCTGCTGCGCGGCCGGTCCTGGGCGTCGCTGGCCGAGGCGGACCAGGCCATGATCGACCTGGACGGGACCGCGAACAAGAGCAGGCTCGGCGCCAACGCCACTGTCGGGACCTCCATGGCGCTGGCCCGCGCCCTGGCCGCCTCGGCCGGGGTCCAGCTGTGGCAGTGGCTGGCCCCGGACGGCGTGACGCCGTCGCTGCCGGTGCCGCACTTCAACGTGCTCAACGGCGGCATGCACGCGCCGAACGAGCTGGATTTCCAGGAATTCATGATCGCCCCGGTCGGCGCCCCGTCGATGGCCGAAGCGGTCCGCGCCGGTGCCGAGGTCTACTCCGCGCTGCGCCGCGAGCTGACCGGCCGCAAGCTGTCCACCGGGCTGGGCGATGAGGGCGGGTTCGCGCCCGAGATCACCGAACCCGAGGAGGTCCTCGGCCTGCTGGTGCAGGCCATCGGCGACGCCGGGTACAAGACCGGCGCCGAGGGGGTTTCCATCGCCATGGACCCGGCGTCCTCAGAATTCCGGCAGCCCGACGGCCGGTACAAGGTCGCCGGGGACCTGCTGACCTCCGCCGAGATGATCGACCGGTACGCCGCCATGACCGAGCGGTTCCCGGTGCACCTGATCGAGGACGGGCTCGGCGAGGACGACGACGACGGGTGGATCGCGCTCACCGGCCGCCTCGGCGGCAGCACCGAGCTGGTCGGCGATGACATCTTCTGCACCAACCCGGCCATCATCACCCGGGCCATCGACCGCGGCATCGGCAACGCGGCGCTGATCAAGCTCAACCAGATCGGCACCGTCACCGAGACCCTGGAGGCCATGGCCATCTGCCGCCGCGCCGGGTACCGGCAGTTCGTCTCCCACCGCTCGGGGGAGACCGAGGATCACTTCATCGCCGACCTGGCCACCGGCACCGGCAGCGGCCACCTCAAGTCCGGCGCCCCGGCCCGCGGCGAGCGCGTCGCCAAGTACAACCGGCTGCTTGAGATCGCCGCCGCCCAGCCCGCGATGCGCTACGGCATGCCCTGACTGGCGCTGCCGGGAAGAAGCATCACTGTCCGTTCTGGTATCAAGAGCATTTACCCCGAACGGACGGTGCTGCTTCTAGCCGGGTAATGCCTCATCAAGCACGCTGAGCACGCGGTGCAGCGCCGTTTCGCGCCCAGCCAGGTCAGCTTCCATCCGCGTCGCCTCCGTACCGGATGCCGCACGCAATTCCGCCGCGGCACGCAGCGCGGCCCGCATCCGCTCGGTGCCGTCGGCATAGCGCCGTTCCACCACCTGGGCCAGCGCGCGGGTGGCCTCGGCGAGCCGGTACTGCAGGTCGCCGCGGGCCCGGCCGATCTGCCGTTCCGTCAGTTCCGGCGCTTCGCGGCGGAGGTGCTCCCGGGCCGCGCGCCTGCCGAGCTCGCCGGGCAGGCGGCGGCGCACCGCGCCCGCCAGCAGCTCGGTCTGCCCCGGGTCCTCGGCGGTGGTGTAGAAGAACCGCCGGCCGGTGGCCAGCCGCCCGCCGGACTCCGGTACGGCGAGGTCAAGGCCGAGCAGCTCGGCGGCGGATTCCCGTAGCACTTGCAGTTCTGTCTTCAGGTCCGACGCCAGCCGGGCATCGGTGTCGGCTAGCCCTTGCTCGATGCGTTCCCGCTGCCGCTGCCGCCACGCGTCGGCCGCCGCCATGGTGAGCTCGACCAGCCGTTCCCGGCCGCGCTGCTCGATCTGGCCGGGCGCGCCGGTCCGCAGCTCCCCGTCGAGCAGCCCGCCGAGCTCGGCGGTGACCTGGCGGCCGAGCCGGGGCCCGTCCTCGCCGGCCGCGTCATTGAGCTCGAGCAGCAGCCGGGTCGACTCGGCGTCCGCTATCGCGGCAGCGTCCCGGCCGTGCACGGCGACTTCGGCCAGCCGGGCACCGAACCGCTCCACCTGCCCGGCCGCGTCTCCCGCCCGCATCTGCGCCGCGCGGCGGGTCAGCGCCACCTCATCCAGCACTGACCTGGCGATCCGGCGGGCGTGCCCGGCCGCCGAGACGGCCAGGTCGCAGCGCCCCCGCGATGCCAGGTAGGCGCTGAAATCGTCGGCGAAAGCGGCGAACCCGGGATCCCCGCCCGCCTCCCCTTCCCCCTTCTCCAGGGCCGCCCGCGCCGACATCGGGTAGACCCGCCCGGGATAGCCGGCATCGGCGAGCACCCGGCGGGTGAACTCCGCCGTCTCGGCCAGCTCCGCCGCATCGAGGTGATCGGCCTTGTTCAGCACCGCGAACGTCGTCACCGACAGGTCGCCCACCTTGCCGAGCAGCTCGCGTTCGCTGGCTGACACCGGCGGGTCGGCGGTCAGCACGAGCACCGCGGCGTCCATCGTCTCCAGCGCCTGGTGCGCCGCGTCGGTGTCCCACTGGTACACCGACCCGGTGCCAGGGGTGTCCACCAGCTCGACCCCGCCGGCCAGCACCGGCGCGTCCACGAACGCGGTCACCGCCGCGATGCCACGCCGGTTGCGCGGGTTGCCCCGCTCGGTCACCAGGTCACCGAGCGCCGCCAGCGGGTACTTCTCCAAGTGCCCGTCACCGAACCGCACCTCGGCACGAGAGTCCGCGCCATACCGGACCGTGGTCACCACCGCGGTCAGCGGCGTCACCCCCGACGGCAGCACCGGGCGGCCGAGCAGCGCGTTGATCAGCGTGCTCTTGCCCCGCTTGGCCTCCCCGGCCACCAGCACCCGCAGCCGTGCCGCGGCCAGCCGGTCCCGCAACGCCGCCAGCTGCTCCCGGTCCCTGTCAGTGCCCAGCGCAGCCAGGTCTTCCAGCGCCTTGTCCAGGGCATTCCCGCGGTTCAGCATCCGCGCCGTCCTCCTACCCGCGTCACGCGCTACGCCTGGCAGGGACCGTTGGCGGCGGCTTGCCGCATCCGTGCCGCCCGCGGCGAGCCGGCAGGCGCGAGCGCGGCGAGCCCCTCCGCCGCGTTCCCATCAGCATAACCGGGCGGCCGGGGGGCCTCGCGGGCCCCGTGGCGTATGATTGGGCGCTGGCGATGAAGCTCGCCATAACCGTGCGGCGGTAACCGCGCTAATGGCTTCTACCCCCTGTTTATGGCATTCAGGCCGTGAGGGTAGGAGGCGCCACAGTGGACGAGGTTTCAGAACCGCCAGGTCATGATCCGTGGGCTGCGCTATGAGCGCGGCCCTCCCGATCCCCGTTATCCAGCTCCTGCAGGTACTGACGATCGCCATCGGCGCGCCCGGCGTGACCGGGGTGATCGCCAAGGTGGAGGCGCGGCTGCAGGGACGCCGCGGGCCCCGCGTCAGGCAGCCGTACTACGACCTGGCCAAGCTGTTCCGCAAGGAGGCGCTGGCCCCGGCGGGGGCAAGCTGGTTCTTCCTGGCCGCGCCGCTGGTCGCGGTGACGTCCTACCTGACCATCCCGCTGCTGATCCCGGTGCTGACCACCTACGGGCTGCCGCTCGGCTACATGGGCGACATCCTGGGCGGCGGGTTCCTGCTGTCGCTGGCCAGTTTCGTGATCGCCACCGCCGCGCTGGAAACCGGCAGCCCGTACGCGCAGCTAGGTTCGAGCCGGGCCAAGACGTTCTCGGCCATCACCGAGCCGGTGGTGCTGTTCGTGGTATTCACCGTGGCCCTGCTGACCGGTACCGACCTGCCGTACGCGCTGGCGGCGACCGTCCGGTCCAGCGCCGGGCAGATCATCCGCCCGGCGCACCTGCTCGCCGCGGCCGCGCTGTTCATGGTGATCCTGCTCGAGACGGGCCGGATCCCGGTGGAGACGCACACCGGCACCAACGAGTTCGGGATGATCGAGGAAGCCAGGAGCTTTGAGCACTCCGGCCCGTTCCTGGCGCTGATCAGGTGGGGCAGCGAGCTGAAGCAGCTGATCCTGTACACGATCCTGGCCGACGTGTTCCTGGCACCCTGGGGCCTGGCCTCCACCCAGCACCTCGGCTCGGTCATCCTGGCCATCGTGGCCCTGCTGGCCAAGGCCTGCGCGGTCGGCTGCGTGGTCGCGGTCATCGACAACTCCTTCGCCAAGCTCCGCCTGTTCAAGATCACCGAGTTCGCGGCGGGCGCCTTCCTGCTCGCCGTGCTCGGGGTGTTCACGCTGTACCTGGGGGGTGGGTGATGAGCGGGGTACAGGCGCCCGGTGTCTACGAGGGCGCGGCCAACGTGATCGCCGCGGGGATGCTGCTGCTTGAGTTCGGCATGCTGCGCCAGGCGCTTGTCCGGGATCAGATCCGGCTGTACATGGCGCAGTCCGCGCTGATCTCGGTGCTGGCGATCGTGATCGCCGCGGACCGGAACCTGCCCGACCTGTACGCGCTGGCGGCGCTGTCCGCGGCGCTGAAGGTGGTGGCCGTCCCGCTGGTGCTGCGCCGCCTGCTCCGCCGGGTCGGCCTCGACGACGAGGAGGAAACCGTCGGTGTGGCAGGCAGCAATACGCTGAGCCCGGCCACTGCCGTGCTGGCCGGGATCGTGCTGGCCGCGTTCGGGTTCTTCTGTTTCGGGGCGCTTGGCATCCACGGGCCGGCCGCCCCGGCGCTCGCGCTCGCGCTGGCGGCCGCCATGGTGCTGGTCTCGTTCGGGCTGATGATCGTGCGCCGTGACGTCGCGTCCCAGGCCGTCGGGTTCTTCTCGCTGGAGAACGCCATCTCGCTGGCAGCGCTAGTGGTGGCGTCCGGGCTGCCGTTCATCCTGGAGACCGGATTCCTGTTCGACCTGCTGGTGGCGGTGGTGGTGTTCGGGATGCTGATCCGGGCGCACCATTCCCGGGCCGAGTCGCTGTCCACCGCCGACCTGACCAAGCTGCAAGGGTGACGGGTGTGAGCCGATGATTGCCGTCATACTCGCCCTGCTGATCGTCCCGCTGGCGGCGGCGATAGCCTGTGCCGTGCTGCCCGCCACGCTGGCCCCGGTGATCACGCCGGTCTCGGGCGTTGCGTGCTTCGCGCTCGTCCTCGCGCTGATTCCCGCCGCCGGGCACCGGGACCTCAACTACCTGTCCTACCTGCGGGTCGACGCGCTGAGCGAGATTTTCCTGCTAGCCACGGGCTTCCTGTACGGCGCCGTCACGGTGTATTCGGTCGGCTATCTGAAACACCACGACCTCGACCAAGACCAGCACCACCGGGATCGCTACGCCAGGCGCTTCTACGCAGGCCTCAACCTGTTCGGCTGGGCGATGCTGGCCGCGCCGATCATGGGCAGCCTGGCGCTGCTGTGGATCGCGGTGGAAATCACCACGATCGTCTCGGCGCTGCTGGTCGCGATCGAGGACACCGACGGCGCCGCCGAGGCCGCCTGGAAGTACGTGCTGATCGCGAGCGCGGGGCTCGGCCTGGCCCTGTTGGCGACGGTGTTCGCCTACTTCGCCGGGTCCCAGATCCTCGGCGAGCACTACAACCTGGCCATCAGCCCGCTGATCGCCAGCGCCGCGCACCTGCCGCACACCCCGGTGCGGCTGGCCTTTATGCTGGCCGTGCTCGGCTACGGCACCAAGGTCGGCCTGTTCCCGGTGCACACCTGGCTGCCGGACGCGCATTCTGAGGCGCCCACGCCGGTCTCCGCGCTGCTGTCCGGGGCGCTGCTCGCGACCAGCTTCTACGCGATCCTGCGGTTCTACCAGGTGGCCTCGGGCAACTTGGGCAGCGGGTTCCCGCGGGACACGCTGCTGGCCTTCGGGGTCGCCTCGCTGCTGCTGGCCGCGCTGTACGTGTTCGGCCAGCGGGACATCAAGCGGCTGCTCGCCTACTCCAGCGTGGAGCACATGGGCATCCTGGCCATCGGGGTGAGTTTCGGCGCCCCGGTGGCGCTGGCCGGGGTCCTGCTGCACGTGCTGGCGCACGCGGCCGCCAAGGGCAACGCGTTCATGGGCGCGGGCGTGTTCACGGTGAAGTTCGGCACCAAGCAGATCTCCGCACTGCGCGGCGGGCTTGACGTGCTGCCGTGGAGCGGCCCGTTGTTCCTGCTCGCCGTGTTCGCGCTGTCGGCGATGCCACCGTCGGGTATCTTCCGGAGTGAGTTCCAGATCGTCTACGGAGGCCTGGACTCGGGCAATTACGCCGCCGCGGCGGTCCTGGTCGTGCTGATCACCGTGGTTTTCGTTGGCCTGACCGCCTCGGTCACCCGGATGCTGTTTACCCCGGCCTCAACCCGCTCCGCCCGCGCGCTGACTCGCGGCGAGCCCAGTGCCTGGATGGTGGTCCCGGTGGTGGCAGGCGTCGCCGTCCTGCTCATCCTCGGCCTGCATCCGCCGGGCGAGCTCACCGGACTGATCGCCCGCGCCGTGACCCAGCTGGGGGCGACACGATGACGGGGACGATCATGCCGCCGGGCGTCAAGGCGCTGTGGGACGAAGTTGAGTCCCGCGTGGCCGCCGGGTACAGGTTCGCCGGCCTGTTCGCCACCAGGCCGACCCAGGTCGCCGGGTCAGGGCCGATTACGCTGTCCGCGCACATGGCGACGGCAGACGGCATCGCCACGCTGGAAGCAGCGCTGCCGCCAGGCGCGGAGAGCTATCCCGCGCTCACCCCGCGGCTGGGCGCGGCGTTCTGGTACGAGCGCGAGATCCACGACGCTTTCGGCGTCGTACCAGAAGGCCATCCGCGGCTGGCGCCGCTGGTCCGGCCGGACTCGCCGGAAGCCAGCGCCCTGCCCAGGCACGTCACCGGCTACGGCATGTTCACGATCCCGCACGGCCCGGTCCGCTCCGGGGTGCTTGAGTCCATCGAGTACCTGGTCGAGACGCCGGGAGAGGCCATCCCGCACCTGAACATGCGGGTGTTCTACAAGCACCGGGGCGTGCAGGACAGATTCGTCGGGATGACCCCGGCTGACGCCGTGCTGCTGGCCGAGCGGACCGAAGGCATCGCGTCCGTCGCGCACGCCATGGCCTTCAGCCATGCGATCGAGCAGATCGCGGGCTGCGAGCCGCCCATCGCGGCGCAACTGGTGCGGGTGCTGCACGCCGAGCTCGAACGGATCGCGAACCACCTTGACGTCGCGGTCAGGCTCGCCGACGCGGCCGGGCTCGCGGTGGCCACGGCCCGGCTCGCCCTGCACAAGGAACGGGTGCTGCGGCTGGTCAGCGGGCTGTGCGGCAGCCGGTTCGGCCGCGGCGTGGTGGTGCCGGGCGGGGTCAGCGCAGCGCCGGTGCTGCCGCCCGCGCAGCTCCGCGCCGAGCTCGACCGGCTGGCCAAGCCGATCGCCGCCGACGCCGCCGCGCTGATGGCGACGTCCTCGTTCCTGGACCGGCTGCGCGGCACCGGCCCGCTGACCTCCGAGCGCGCCCGCCAGCACGGGGCCCTCGGCCCGATCGGCAAGGCGGCCGGGTTCGCCGACGACGCCCGCCTGACCCGCCCCTACGACGCGTACCGGGCGCTCGCGGTTCCTTCGGCCAGGTCGCACGTCGCCGGCGACGCGCTGGCCCGGCTGCGGGTGCGGTGGGAGGAGGTTGACCAGTCGTTCCGCCTACTCCGGCAGGTCGCCGATGATCTAGCCGAACGGGCCCCGGATCTGTACTCGGTAACCTGCGAGCCCGCCAGCGGCCGCGCCGTCGGCTGGGCCGAGGCCCCGCAAGGCGAGGTCCTCTACGACGTGAACATCGAGGCCGGCCGAATCACCCGCTGCCACCCCAGATCCGCGTCGTTCCACAACCTGGTGCTGATGCACGAGGTCTTCACCGGCGACATCCTGACCGACTTCCCGTTCATCGAAGCCAGCTTCGGCCTGTCCGTCGCGGGGGTGGCCCTTTGATTCCCGGAGAGGCGGAACTGTGATTCCCGGAGAGGCGGAACTGTGATTCCCGGAGAGGCGGAACTGTGATTCCCGGAGAGGCGGAACTGTGAGCATCTGGGTGCTCCGCGGCCTGCGCGACGGCGTCGTCACCACCCGCTGGCCGGCCCGCCCCGACGACTACGCCGACACCTGGCGCGGTCCCGCGCGTCCGTTGGCCGCCCCGCTCAGCTCCGACCCCGATGCCGCCCTCGAGGCGCTCTGCCCGACCGGCGCGATCACCGCCGAGCGTGGCGGAAACGTGCGAGTCGACCAGGGCAGGTGCATCCTGTGCGGTCATTGCGTGGCCCGACGCCCCGACGTCTTCACCTGGTCCCAGGGCGCGACGGGTTCCGGCGCGGCCGCACTAACCAGGAACCAGCTGATCGTGCCGGAACTCCCGGAGACGGACGAGGCGGTCGAGGCGGCCCGCGCTCGGCTGCGAGAGCGGACCGCCGCGCTGCGTCGCAGCGTGCACATCCGGCATGTGGATGCCGGGTCGGACGGCAGTGAGGAGTGGGAGATCCAGGCCCTGCTCGGCCCCGTCTATGACATCCACCGGCTCGGGGTGTTCTTTACCGCGAGCCCGCGTCACGCCGACGTGCTGCTCGTCACCGGAGCGGGGGCGCGCGGCATGACCGTCCCGCTGCGCACCACCTACGACGGGATGCCGGATCCGAAGATCGTCATCGCGGTCGGCACCGACGCCGTCAGCGGCGGCCTGCTCAGCGAGAGCGACGCGACCACCGGCGGGATCGCCGCCACGGTGCCAGTTGACATCTGGCTCGCAGGCTCTCCGCCGTCGCCGTTCGGCATCATTAATGCGCTGCTGGTCGCGGTCGGAAGGCTGGCCCGCGACACCACCCCTGCCCGCTTGACAACAGGGTCGCGCGGCAGGAGGCGGTCGCGGTGAGCGGGCTGTTCCCGGGCGGGAGGCGGTCGCGGTGAGCGAGCTGTTCGCGGCGGGGCTGATCCTGCTGGCCCTCGCGGCTCTAGCCGACCTGGTCGGCGGCCGGGTCGCGCGGTTCATGGGGTCCGGGCCGCTCTACCTGCTCGGCGCGGCGGGCTCGGCGTGCCTGGCCGTGCTCGGCGGGTTCGCCTTGGCCGGACGGTCCGTGCAGCTCACCGTGGGTGGCTGGCTCGGCCAGCCGGTGCCAGGCCAGCAGACGGCGGACCTGGCCGCCGACCGGCTGTCCGGCATGTTCCTGGCGATGGCGTTCGGCGCGGCCGTCCCAGTCTCGGTCGCCTTCGCCAGCTGGGCGGCCCGTCCGCAGAACGTGAGGCGGCGCGGGCTGGGCGCGAGCTACGCGCTCGCGCTCGGCTCGGTCGCGGTAATCGTGACGGCGCGGGACGCGTTCACTTTTCTGTTCGGCTGGGAGGGGCTGACGCTCGCCTTCTACCTGCTGGCCGGATCCGAGCGGCACAAGCGGGGACGAGGTGCCGCGGCCCAGGTCACCTTCGCGTTCGGCAAGGTCAGCGGGGCCGCGCTGCTGATCGGGCTGCTGCTGCTTGCGACCGGGTCGCACTCGATCATGCTGGCGTCGTTCGCGCACGTGCCCGGCGGCGCGGCCAGGACCACCGCCCAGGTGCTGCTGCTGACCGGCTTCGCGATCAAGGCCGGGCTGGTGCCGTTCCAGATCTGGCTGCCGCGCGGCTACTCCGCCGCGCCGGGCCCGGCCCGCGCGATCATGGCCGGGGTCTGCGTCAACGTCGCCTTCTACGGCATGTGGCGCACGCTGGCCCTGCTCGGCCGGGCCCCGGGCTGGCTGGTAGGGGCGGTGCTTGTGCTCGGCGCGCTGTCGGCGCTGCTCGGCATCGCCCACGCAGCGGTGCAGAACCGGCTGTCCCGGGTGATCGCCTACTCCAGCATCGAGAACAGCGGGCTCATCGTGACCGGCTTCGGGATCGCGCTGACCGGCGCGGCCGTCGGTGACCGCCGCCTGATCGCGGCCGGGCTGCTGGCCGCCACGCTGCAGATGGTCGCGCACACGACGGCCAAGTCGCTGCTGTTCACCTCGGTCGCCGGTATCGAGGCCGCGGCGGGTAGCGACGATCTCGAGGACCTGCGCGGGAGCGCAGGGGGAAGGGGGGATGGGCGGGGCACCCCGTGGAGCGGCTTCGGCCTGGCCGTCGGCTCGGTGACCCTGGCCGGCCTGCCGCCGACCGCGGGCTTCGTGTCCGAGTGGTTCCTGCTCGAGTCGCTGATGCAGCAGTTCCGGGTGCCCGGCCTCGGCTACCGCCTCGTCCTTGCCCTGGCCGGCGCCGCGGTCGCCCTGACCGCCGGCTTCGCCGGCGTTACCTTCGTCCGCCTCGTCGGCCTCATCGTCCTCAACCGCGGAACGCCCGAGGGTTTGCCCCCGGCCACGACCTCTCCCGCCCAGCCTGGTGCTGCGGATGTGGTCAGCGTGACTGGCGAGGTCTACGCTACAAATGAGGTCCGCGCTCCGGCCCCGATCGCCCTCTCGGATAGCTCTCGTACCCCCGAGGAACGGGCCCGATGGATCATCGGGCCGGTTATAACCGGCCCGATGATCCATCGGGCCGGCGGGAGCGCTTCGCGTCAGCCCGTTTCGCGTCAGCCCGCTGTTTGCGGCCAGGCCCCGGTCCGGGCCGATTATGGCTGGGCCGGGCGCGTGGCGGTGGTCGTGCTCGCGGTGTGCTGCCTGGCGATCGCGGCGGTGACCCCGCTGGAGGTCCGGGTGATCGCCGCCGGGCTGTCGCCGGACGTGCCGAGCGCGCTGACCATGGGCGCGCTGAAGTCTCCGTGGGTTCTGCAGCCGGTGTTCGCCGGGTTCTCGATCCTGTCGCCGTCATGGCTGTGTCTCGAGATGCCGGTGATGCTGCTGCTGGTGGTGCTGTTCACCTGGGCCGTGTCCGGCCGGCGGCTGCTGCGGGTGCGCCGGGTCCCGGCCTGGCGCTCGGCCACGATCGGCGTCGACGGCGCCGATTCCTACACCGCCTTCGGCTACGCCAACCCGA
>Ga0302180_10003002_pt1 | contig 12927 bp, 13 predicted proteins | sample I_Palsa_E3_2_FD_200575 | JGI IMG/M metagenome (GOLD analysis project Ga0302180, IMG submission 200575) | Peat permafrost microbial communities from Stordalen Mire near Abisko, Sweden - I_Palsa_E3_2 | ecosystem: Environmental > Terrestrial > Soil > Palsa > Peat permafrost | place: Sweden... | reverse complement strand
CTTAGGTCTAGGACTCGATATCTGTCGGCGCAGTGTCGAGGCAAACAATGGCATTTTGAGAGTTCGCGATGTACCCGGCATCGGATGCATCTTTACTATTGAATTGCCGCTGCAGGCGGCCAACCTACCAAAGTCGCTCGCGATTTAGCCTCTTTTGCCCGTAGTGGACATTCATCTTTGTTCCCTATTCGAGGACGGCGGCGGCTCAAACAACGCTAATCGCAAACGAAATCGACACGCCACCTTGCTGCATGCGGTAGCGTAGTGAGTGCGCAGTTGCGGAAGAAAGGTTCAATGCAGTTGCGCATTTTCCGTTCGACATCGCAAGACAACTGCGATCACCGAGTTGGGGATTGACTAGTATTCCTGCCGTAGCATGCGGTGCCCGTTCGTCGGCATTTGCATGTGACTAGCATCGAATTGAGCGTTACACTGGCTGCGGGCGGGTGTTGACTAGCATGGCCAATAGCGTAGTTCTGCAGGATGTCTTGCAGCGCTGATTTCCGATTTTTCCATCGTCGAATCGGACGCCCGCATCGCGGTCGCGGACCAAGCGATCGATGAGAAGTCTGGCACGTTCGCAATCGTCCACGTCTCACTCACGAGAGATGTTTATCAATATCCTACGGCGGTGGGTCGCTCAGGGGCTGCACACCGTATAAGGGAGAATTGCGTATGTTCCTGAATGCGATTGGTACTGCGCTTCCCGAGAAATGCTACTCGAAAGATGATTGTTGGGTCGCTTTCAAAGCGTCCGACTGGTTCGGGCGGCTCGATTCACGATCCCATGCGATTGCGAAACTGGTTCTAACTCGGAACAACGGAATTGAAGAGCGCTGGCTCAGCGTCGACTCCCTCGATGAGGTCTTCGCCATTGACCCAGACGTTCTGCATCGCCGCTTTGCCGCGCATGCGCCGCAGCTGGCGTCCGCCGCAGGTCTATCTGGATTGCATGCTGCCGGCCTCGATGTGGACCAGATCGACGCCGTCATCGTCACTACGTGCACGGGATATTTGTGTCCGGCACTAAGTGGTTACGTGATTGAGCAATTGGGTTTGCGAAACGATATCCTTGCGTTCGATTTGGTTGGACAAGGATGCGCAGGCGCGCTTCCTAACTGGCAACTCGCAAGTGCTCTGCTAGCCGCGGGCCACTGTGACCACGTTTTATCAATCTGCGTCGAGGTGTGTAGCGCGGCGATGTACCTTGACGATGATCCGGGCGTTTTGATCAGCGCATGCCTATTCGGCGACGGGGCTGGAGCAGCCGTCTTGTCGCGCCGCCCACTCGCGGCGCACCGGCGAGTCGAATGGAAGCAAACCGTCTCATTTATTGATCCTTCTGAGCGCGCCGCGCTTCGATTCGAGCACCAAGACGGAATGCTGCGAAACATTTTAACGCGAGCTGTGCCACGACTCGCCGCGCAACACGCGGCGGACATCCTAAGTAAGACTCTCGAGCGCGCCGATCTTGGACAAGGCCAAATCAGCGAGTGGATTTTCCATGCCGGCGGCCGTGATGTCCTGCTAGCGCTCGAGGGCCGTCTAGGGTTGCTTCCCGACGCGCTGCGTTACAGCCGTGAGGCGCTGCGCCGGTACGGCAACCTAAGCAGTGCGTTTGTCTACTTTGTACTCAAGGCTGCGCTCGGTGATCGCGCACCCGGAGGATGGTGGTGGCTGTGCTCATTCGGGGCGGGGTTTACGTGTCACGGCGCGCTGCTGGCAGTCGAGTGAGTCATTGTCCATGACGGAGCCTCGATGTGTACGTCCAGAAGCGCTCGATGAGCTTGCTGCGGAAGATCCGAGGGCCCTACGGTCGCGCCGTGATCTTCGGAGAGTGCACCGCGCCATGCGCACAGTTTCTGCACTCAACCATGCGCTCTCCCGCGTTCGGCTGGCGGCACCCCCAAAGAACGTCCTGGAACTCGGCGCAGGCGATGGCAGCCTATTACTTCGCTTGGCGGCGACGGTAAGACCCCGCTGGCCGGGCGTAAAGCTCACTCTCCTTGATCGGCAACAAATCGTGAATTCTGAAACGCTCGAACGTTATCGTGAGCACGGCTGGGAAGTGACTACGGTGTGCGAGGATGCCCTGATGTGGGCGCGACAATTGGCCCACCAGCACTTCGATCTGACCATAGCTACGTTGTTTCTACATCATTTTAAGGATTCGGAATTGAGGGGGCTGCTTCGCGGCGTGGTCTCGCACAGTCGCGCATTCATCGCGATCGAACCGCGGCGAGAAATGCTCGCCAAGGTGGGCAGTCGATTAATTGGCCTCCTCGGGGCGAACGCGGTCACCCGTGAAGACGCGGTCAAGAGTGTTGATGCGGGCTTTACCGCCCAGGAGATTACGGCCGCATGGCCGTCGACTAGGGCCTGGAGCACAGAGGAATTTCGTGTGCTACCGTTTTCGCACGGCTTCATTGCGGCGCAAAACGATGTGCGGGTCACGCATGCGTAACAGCATCGATGCCGATGTACTGGTCATCGGTGCGGGGCCGGCCGGTGCATCGACGGCGATATTGCTTAAATTGGCCGGATGGGACGTGATTCTCGTCGAAAAAAGCACGTATCCGCGACAGAAAGTCTGCGGTGAATGCCTATCGGCGGCCAGTCTCGCGCTGCTCGATCAGCTTGGCGTCGGCGCCGCAGTTCACAGTCGAGCCGGCCCGGATTTGCATCAAGTTGGCTGGATGAGCGGCACTTCGATCCTTATTGCAAACTTGCCTCCATGTACCGACGGGCCCTACCGATATGGTCGAGCCCTGGGACGCGACCAGTTGGATGCGATACTTGTCAATCGGGCGAGAGAGCTCGGCGTCATTTTGATGCAGCCAGGCAAAGTGAAATCGGTGAAGGGCGAGCTCGGGGATTTCGAGTGTGATATCCAACCAGGCGCGCCGCGATGCGCTCAGCCTGGCGGCTCGCCAGAATCGGTTTTACGACGCGTGCGGATCGTCGTAGATGCACATGGCTCGTGGGAGAAGGGGCCTGAAGACGATAGCCGAATTACCTCCCGCATGCCCCGTTATGGGTCCGACCTCTTCGGCTTCAAGGCAAGTTTTGTTAACGCGACGGTACCTCAGGGCCTATTGCCGGTGCTGTCGTTTCGGGGTGGCTACGGAGGTTTGGTAATGGCTGAAGACCGACGCTTGACGCTCGCGGGTTGTATTCGTCGCGACACCTTAGCGGGATGGCGCCGTCAGATCCCCGGAACGTCGGCTGGAGCCGCGTTCGAACACTATTTGCACGCCTCCTGTCGCGGGGTGAGGGAGACACTAGCCGGTGCGCTGCGGTCAGAGCCTTGGCTATCGATAGGGCCGCTGCGGCCTCGAATTCGGCTGAGGAAGTCCGACCGACTATTTTCGGTCGGCAACGCCGCCGGCGAAACGCATCCTCTGATTGGCGAAGGCATGAGTATGGCACTGCAATCCGCCTTTCTGTTGGCCGGCGACCTTATCAAGCAGCCTCCCTGCGCGATCGATGCAACCCGTGCGCTTGAGATTCATGAAGCGTATTGTTCCGCCTGGCACAGTGCCTTTGCAATGCGCCTGCGCCTCGCGGCGATCTTCGCGCACATCGCGATGCGCCCAGCGCTGAGCCGGCCAGTCACAAGGTTGTTGGGGGATTGGCCTCAGGCGTTGACCGCTGCAGCTCATCTGGCGGGCAAGGCTCGAAAGCCCGTCGTCCGATCGCTTCTCTCTTAAGGATGTCCATGAGTACATTAGATACATTGGTGGATATCTTAACCCGCGATTATTGCGTTGCGCGCGAGCAGATCACGGCCGAAGCGACGCTGGAAACCTTGGGACTCGATTCCTTAAGCGTGCTGGAATTGATGTTCAAGATCGAGGATCGATACAAAGTGAAAATCACGGACGACCCGCCAACCGATCTATTGACCGTAAGCGACGTCGTGCGATACATCGACAGCCTTCTCCCGGGGAACTCTGCGACGCGCAATCTCAACCAATTGGAAGCGTCGACCGACACATGACACTGCGGCGAGTCGCGGTGACAGGTCTGGGTGTCGTAGCACCTCTAGGCGCTAGCGTCGAAGAATTATGGAAAAATCTCGTCGCGGGACGCTCAGGCGTGCATCGCTTGCCTGCCTCGATCTCGCAGGGATTGCGCTCGCCCATTGGTGCCTCAGTGAGTTTCGACGGCAAGAACCATTTCGAGCCGCCCCGACTGCGCCTGCTCGATCGCGTCAGTCAAATGGCTTTGGTTGCCGCCCGGCAAGCGATCGTGGACTCCCGAGTGGACTTCGCCGCCGAAAAGCGCGAGCGATGCGGAGTTTTCGTCGGTACGAGCATGGGAGGTGCTGAAACCACGGAGGAGGGATATCACACGCTGTACGCCCAGCAATCGGATCGTATTAAGCCTTACAGTGTACTCAACGCGATGGCCAACGCGCCGGCTGCTTGGATTGGCATTGACCACGGTCTTTACGGCCCGATGTTGACCTACTCAACGGCCTGTTCGTCCTCTGCGGTAGCACTTGGTGAGGCGGCGCGGCGCATCCAGCACGGCGACGTCGACGTGATGCTGGCTGGTGGCGCTGAGGCACCCTTGGTCGTCGGCGTGCTACGCGCTTGGGATGCCATGAAGACGCTGGCGACCGAGGACGCGCACGATCCGTCCACTTCCTGCCGTCCTTTTGCCGCCACGCGCACGGGCTTGGTACTTGGCGAAGGGGCGGCATTCGTGGTGCTTGAGGATTGGAGTCATGCATTCGCTCGGGGTGCGATCATTCATGCAGAACTGACGGGATACGGCCTCACCAGCGATGTGGCCCATATCACGCGCCCTACGATCGAAGGACAGGCGAAATCCATGCAATCGGCGCTCTTCGCGGCGAACTTGGCGCCGGAGGCAATTGATTACATTAATGCGCATGGCACTGCGACTTCACAAAACGATGCCGTGGAGACAGCCGCCATCAAGGTCGTGTTTGGTGAACGTGCACACACCATTCCGGTGAGCTCCACGAAGTCGATGCATGGCCACTTGCTCGGGGCTGCGGGAGCACTAGAGTTCGTGATCACCACTCTGAGTCTGGCGCGGGGAGTTGTGCCACCGACAATGCATCTCAACGTCCCGGATCCGGCATGCGACCTCGATTACGTGTCAGGTCACGCGCGCGCTGCACGTTTGCAAACCGCGATGTCAAACTCTTTTGCCTTTGGTGGAACCAATGCAGTTCTGATCCTAAAAGCGGTGCCTGTAGCGAATTCCGCGTAGTCCAAATTCTTAATGAAAGAATTGGCCGCTATCATTCACTGGACGACTCTAGTACGCAGGGCGAGGAAGTGCAGGTCCGAACGCTACGCGCAGCAAATTCAATATGCCCGTCAATCACCCCGCAGCACTCGCGGCTAGTGGCAGTCTATAAAAGGGTAGTGCTCTCTTGTCGTTCTATGACCATTTTCGCCGGATCTGGTACCCACCGCCGCCAATTCTTTTCAATCAATTATGGAGACTCAGGTGCGAACGGAATTATCTTTTTGCTTATTGCGCAACCCATTGCACTCCTGGAGGTACTTATCCGACGCATGTGTCGTTGATGCTGCCCCTAGTGGTAGCCCAATCCGCATCCAGAATGGCAGGATTGATAGGGCATGAGTTTTTTACCTGAGGAATTCTAAATTGAACCACCGAGAAAGTTTGACTGCGGTGAGGAATGCGTTGGCAGTGGCGGCGGTAACCATGGGGCTGGCGGTCAGTTCGGTATGCGCAGCTCAAGAGCCGTTAAATCACACGTTTGAAGGTGACAGCGGCAGCGTCGGCAGCTTTCCCACGGGAGGGATGGGCTTCGACCCGATTGGCTCGGCCCATGCTGCTGCTGCGGAGTCGGCCAACGGCAATTGGTCCGAATTCGGCTTTGTGCCGAGTGGTGGCCGATTTAATCCGGCTGAGCATGTCCTGAATACAACGAACGTGGCCGCTCTCAAGGTGCTTTGGTCGACATCGGACGGCTCGTTTCCACTCACCTCGCCAGCGGTTGTCGATGGTGTTGTCTATAGCGGGACGAGTGCTTTCGAGGCTGCAACCGGCAAGCTCCTGTGGGCCACGAACTCTTTCGGGATCTCGCCCGCGGTCAGCAAGGCTACGGTTTACATTGACTCATTTAGCGGCCTCTGCGCTTACGCCGCCGTCGGCGGCACGAATCTATGGTGCGCGGGGACCAACTACTTGCCGGACGCACCTTCGGGGGCGGCGGTTGTCGATGGCATCGCGTATTTCGGGTCTGCAGTCGGCAGCGTCTTCGCGATCGACGCGGCCACCGGTGAGCAACTCTGGTCAGCGCCGATCAGCGCCGACAACTCGGCTTCCTCACCGGCGGTGGCCAATGGCGTAGTCTTTATCAATGGCGACAATCTATTCGCCTTCGACGCGAAGACCGGTGCACAGATCTGGTCGTCGTCGATCTTGGGCACGGTCAATACTTCCTCGCCGGCTGTGGCGGGAGGCGTCGTTTATGCCGGCGGCCGCGTCGTCGCCGCGTTCAATGCGACTACGGGCGCCGTGCTTTGGTCGGTATCGCCCGGCGGTCCACTTTCGATACCTGGGGATTCGCCCGCCGTGGCGAAGGGCATGGTTTATATTGGCGCCTCAGTCTCGGGCCAGCATGGATCATCAAGCGGCACGCTCTATGCGCTCAACGCACGCACGGGCAAAACCGTTTGGTCCGCGCCCGTGGCGAGCGGCATCACATCCTCGCCTGCCGTCGCCAATGGCGTCGTCTATGTCGGAAGCGATGACGGCACCCTCTATGCGTTCAACGCAAAGACCGGCGTGGAGCTCGCGGCCGTGGCTGGTGTTGCTGGACAGTCATCGCCAACAGTGGCGAATGGAGTGGTCTATTCGGAAACGACGGAGTCCGGTGAGCTCTTCGCGCTGGGCGTCGACGCGAACGACTTGGGACCGTAATTTTTGCCCCCTAATGCAACAGTTCCAAACGAGAATTTATAACCGCGGTCACATCCGAGGGCTTTCGGATCACAGCCCGAGCGGATTTCGCTTGAGCCGCCAATGAAGCCCAGGTCGGTCCCCCGCCCAGGCCATAAACTCACCAGACTCGGCCGGTTTGGCTATGAGATAGCCCTGCGCCAAGTCGCAGCCGAGCTCACGAAGCAAATCCCAATCCTCTTCGGTCTCGATGCCTTCGGCGACAGTGAGAATACCAAGCTTTTTCGCCATATCGATGCTCGACTCGAGGATGGTCCGCGCGGCCTGCTGGGTGGCGGCACCCCGTATGAATGACTGATCAAGCTTGATTTCGGTAAAGGCGATGCGCGCAAGCTGCTGCAGCGACGAATAGCCGGTGCCGTAGTCATCAATGGACAACCCGAAGCCCTTCATGCGCAGGCGCGATAGAGTTTCGAGCGAATGGCCGATTTCGGTGGTTGCGGCGGATTCAGTGACTTCGAGGATTATGTTTTGGCAGTCAAGGCTTTTGCGTTTTACAAGGTCGGTCACACGATCAGCGAAATTAACGTCTGCCAGCGATTTGGGCGACACATTGACCGACACGCTGACGTCCAATCCGCTTGCTGTTCGCCATTCACAGCAGAAATCCACCGACTTGCTGAGTATCAGCCACGTGAGCTTATCAATCTGGTTATGATCCTCTAGAGACCCAACAAAAGCGTAAGGAGCCACAATGCCCTTTTGCGGGTGACGCCAGCGCGCGAGCGCTTCAGCGCCTTTGATGCGTCCACTTGCCAATTCCACCTTGGGCTGAAAGAACGGCTCGAACTCGTCATTACTAATCCCTTGTACGATTTCTTCGATGCTAAAGGAGAGGCCGTCCGCCCGGGCCAGGTTGGCATTTACCTGCGCAGGGAGATGAAGTTTGATCAATGCGGCCAATTTCTCAGGCGTGATCGGTTTTTGAATGACCCCTAGGATTTTCACACCATACGCCCGGGTCATCGTCTCTACCGAGTCCAGCAGCACGCTCTCTAAGGCACTAGCGAGGATAATTGACACCGGAATGTGCGCTTCGCCAACATGACGCATGAATTCAAGACCGTCCATGCCCGGCATGTCGAGGTCGCTGATGATGATATCGATCGCTGCACCCGGTGCCATCACGATCTCGAGCGCCGCATAGCCGTCCGCAGCCGTGGACACCTGCGTGGCACCCAGACGCGCAAGCATCTTCAACAGCATTCCGCGCTGAAACTCGTGATCCTCGACCGCCAAGAACTTCAGCTCGCTAAGGCCCACCGGTCCTCCTCGCAAAAGTAATTCAGGCGTTCTAGCTCATGCTCAAATGCCCCCATGTTCGCCCGGACTACCGGCCAGTCGCCGGCGCGGCTGGCGCGCTCCAGACGCTCACAGACCGCGGCGAGCGCCATGGCGCCGACCATCTTGCTCGCACCCTTGATGCGGTGGGACGCCGTAGTGACTTCAAGAATATTCGACCCGGCGACGGCGCGCTTCAGCATGGCGGCGTCCTCCACATTCACTCGCCGGAAGTCCAACAGGATTTCGCGCTCCGCCTCTACATCGCCGCCCGTGAGGCCGGCAAGCGCGGTCCGATCAAGCGGTGCGGCCGGTCGCGCAAGGGGTAACCAGAGATCAAGCTTTCTTGACAATTCAGCCAGTTGGACTGGCTTCGCGAGATAATCGTCCATGCCGGCAGCAAAACAGATTTCGGCCTCTCCGCCTAGCGCGTTCGCCGTGCACGCGATGATCGGAATGCGCTTGTCGCCGATCGCAGCTTCGAGTTCGCGGATGCGACGCGTCAGCTCGTAGCCGTTCATCTCCGGCATGTTGCAATCAGTAATAAGGATGCCGAAACGGCCGGATTTCCACTTTTCCAACGCAATGATCCCGTTTTCCGCGCTCTCGGCGGCATAGCCGAGCAGGTTGATCTGGCTCACGATCAGAGAGCGATTGGTCGGATGGTCATCCACGAGCAGCGCCAGCGTCCCCTCGGACTCGGCGCTCGCAGCGTCTGGCGCTCGGCGGCGCATCATGGTAGTGGTGCGCAAAAAGTCCGGAGCAATGACCGGAGTAACTTCGGGCAGGTCCTTCGCATTGGCGATAGGCAGGGACAGTTCGAGGGTCATGGTGGTCCCCACCCCCACCTCGCTGACCATGTCGACCGAGCCGCCCATCATCTCTGCAAGCCGTTTGCAAATCGTCAGCCCAAGACCGGTGCCCCCAAAATGAGGCGCGTTCTCGCCTGCCGCTTGTACGAAGGGCTGAAACAGCCGCGCCTGATCTGCTTGCGATATGCCAATTCCGGTGTCGGTGACTGAGAAACGCACACGTTCCTCTCCATCGGCGCTTCCCAGGTATTCCGCCCTGATTTCGATATGCCCGTTTTCGGTGAACTTCAGCGCGTTGCTGACGAAATTGTTGAGAATCTGGCGCAACCGCATCGGATCGACCAATAGCGCCGGGCTGATTTGCGGGTCGACATAGCACCTCAGGCCAAGGCATTTGCTGCTCGCGTTGCCTGAGAAGATGTTGCTCACCGCCTTAATAGTTGATGCGATGGACGCAACTGTTGGGCGCACCTCGAGCTTGCCCGCCTCGATCTTGGAGAAATCCAGGATATCGTCAATTATTCTCTGCAACGATTTGCCGGATTCACGCACCACTTCGAGCGTCGTACGCTGCTCGCCGTCGAGCGTCGTGAGGCTCAAAAGTTCGAGCATGCCGAGCACGCCGTTCATGGGAGTGCGAATCTCATGGCTCATCGTCGCGAGAAAAATGCTCTTCGTCCGATTGCCCGCTTCAGCAGCTTCTTTTGCGTCATGTAGCGATTGTTCGAGTAGCTTTTGGCCGCTAACGTCTTCCCAGTAGCCATTCCAGAGGATGCTCCCGTCAGATTCCCTGCGTACCGATGCGCGAGATCGTATCCATCGGATCTCGCCGGCAGCGGGTTTAATACGAAAATCGTGGCGAAGAGGCTTGAGTGTACGCGCGGAATTCTCCACCGCGGCGGCGATTGCCCGTCTGTCTTCCTCCAGAACGCAAGCCCAGATGAGATCTGCGTTTTTAATGATCGATTGGCGCGCGATGCCGAATAGCTCTTCCGAAGAGGCGCTTACAAATACGAAGCGCAGCGAGCCACCGTCGGCGTCCGACCGGGCCTGGTAGGCCGTTCCCGGCAGGCTTTCAGCGAGGTCGAGCACTTTGCGCTCGGCGCGACGGCGTGCGCGGGACTGCACGATGAATCCCAAATACCCGGGGATGAGAACGGCCAGGCTAATGACCATCGCCGCGACGAGAGCGACCTGAGTTTCCTCGTGCCGTTGACGCTCCGCGGCACGACGCACCTCGAGCAGCCGCATCTCCTCCTGCTCCATCTCGTTCGTGAGGTCCGATATCGCTTTGGTCGCGGCAGCGCGCACACTCTCGGTGCCTTCCGTTTGGAGCCGACGCTCGTTCTCGTGCATAATTGATATGCGTTGCGCAGTCAGCTTTTCGAGTTGGGATACTTGGCGTTGTTGATCTTTGCTGCCGGTCGTCAATTCCTTAATCGCGATGACGGCAACGCGTTCCGCCGCGAGCGCCTGATCGCGTTCTGCTAGGTACACCTCTGAGGTAGTCAGCAGGTACCCGCGCTGCGCAAACTCCGCGCGACTTATCTGGTTATTGACCTCGTGAAAGGCCTTGATTACTTCAAGCGTGTGGCTCACCCACCTCGTCGATTCTGTAGTTGGCGCGTTGGCGCCGTACAGAACCCAAGCGCACGTGAGGATCGCGGCGGCAGCCCCCACAAAGGTAATGTGTGCAATATATTGGAACGAAGGGTGCCTGAAGTTCATCGTCAAACGAACCACGGACTGGTGATCACCTTGGAAAACGTCAGCTTCGCATTGCCGCGAACGACGCAGGACTTAACACCGCGCTGGTTCTTGAAAATTACGCCATTTCGGCGCCACTTTGACAGCTGGACACCAGAGTTGGTGCAGTTAAGCAAATAATCGACATGGTCCATCGAGCGACTTCCTGTAACTCAGACACCTCGGATTGTCCTCTCAATACGTACCAATTCTGTGTGTTCATCTCCCAAATCCATCCGAAGATGCCCCACTTACATATTCTGAAATCGTGATGCATAGCGGCGAAGGAATTAAGGGGAGGCCGCAGGGAATTGCCTTGTCGACGGGCACCGTGAGATCCCCGATGGCCAGCTCCAGCGATACGGTCTTTCGCGGCAAGCCGGCCGCCTGAAAGACGTTTGCCGCCAGACTTTTCGCGTACCCCGAAAAGGGTACCCGCGCGCAATCCTTGGGCGCGCAGGGTCTGTACGGCATCGCACGGACGCGTAGTTGGTCATAGAGTCGAATTGAGATATTCGAGCGGTTTGCCGGCGATCACAATGGTTTTACCAGACGGCTATCCAAGACCCCCATGAGGGGCTCGTCGATTCTTTGGAGCGAATCAGAACGCGCGATTGACCTCTGCCCAGCTCCCTGGCCAACATTCCCTCACGCAAATCCCGTCAGTCTCTATTCGTCTTCCATTTCACTACGTCGATTCACGCCGCTTTTGCAAAGAACGCCTCTTGAGCCCTCAAGGCTTCATCCAGTGACTTCTGAATGTACCCAATTCCCTTCGCTGCTTCAGGCGTAGCCGCTCTGCGTTTGATCTCAGCGGGCTCAATCTCTTCAATGCGTTGGTTCAGCCACCAGATATTGCCGAAAGGATCGAGAGTCCGACAAACGTTTTCTCCAAAGTACATCGTCGCGATGTCAGTCACCGAGGTGGCCCCAAGTTTCAGGGATGCCAGATAAACCTTCTCCACATCTTCGACGTACATATTTGATAGACTCGGTGTGGCTGACCAGCCCTCTCTTGAGTCAAAGAGCATCACCGTCGCGGTTCGTATCTTCACTACTGCGTTAATGACAACTCCTTCCTTGTGCTTAATTCTACTGTGGGGAATTTCTTCCGCCTAAAAGCAGTAGTTAGAAAATCGATCATCTTTGAAGTCGAACTGGTGACTATTCACGGAGTAACGGAAGTGAAATTGGCAGGGACAATTTCAATATTCTTCGTGACGTGGATTTTCATGCGGTCTTCCTCGCGCGGTGGTTTGAATGACCCAAGAGCGTTGGCCCGTCGATCCACCGCCGAGCGCTTCGGCACGTCACGGGACGCAGTTGGAAGGGATGCCGCGGAAATCGGTCATCAGTTTGCGGGAACCAATCAATGTCTTCCGTTCGGTGACGCACAAACGCGCGCTGAGTTAGCGAGTTGAACCCGATCTTCGAGAGGGCAAAAGGTCGTCTCCTCCTACAGATCGTACCGAAGAATACCGGACAGTAGGCGCCCACCGCGAATCTGCGACTCTCCAGACTCATTCGATAACTGTGTACTCCTATGTCGCCCGGCGAACAGACGCGCGAGCCGCGACTTGTTAGGTTAACTCGCATCCCAAGCCCGAACCTTTCAGCGAATTTCGATGCCGGTAGAGCTCCGACAGGGACTGTTCCATTCTGTACCCAAAGCGGATCAAGGAAACACGATGGCGAAGAAGACTTACCACGGCTCATGTCACTGCGGTGCAGTCGCCTTTGAGGCCAAGATTGACTTCGAAAAAGGAACGACGCGCTGTAATTGCTCGATTTGCACCAAGTCGCGCTTTTGGTTCTCGATCGTGCAGCCTGAAGATTTCAAAGTCGAAAAAGGCGAAGACCAGTTGTCCGATTACTCGTGGATTCCGCGTGGCAAATCCGAGGCCCACCTTCACTATCGCTTCTGCAAGACCTGTGGTGTCCGCGCCTTCGCAGAGGGAAACGGAGGTAAGTTCTACGCTGTGGCTATCGCCACGCTGGACGGTATCGAGCAAGAGGTCGACCAACTCGCCAAGTCGTTGAAATATAACGACGGCCGTCACGACGACTTTAAGCATGAGCCGGCCGACACGCGCCTCCTGTGAACTTGCGTTCG
>Ga0302180_10003001_pt1 | contig 12927 bp, 14 predicted proteins | sample I_Palsa_E3_2_FD_200575 | JGI IMG/M metagenome (GOLD analysis project Ga0302180, IMG submission 200575) | Peat permafrost microbial communities from Stordalen Mire near Abisko, Sweden - I_Palsa_E3_2 | ecosystem: Environmental > Terrestrial > Soil > Palsa > Peat permafrost | place: Sweden... | reverse complement strand
CGAGCACGTCGTCATCGTCGCGGGCCTCGAGCGCAAGCTCGAGTCGCGCGTGGCGCCCATCCTCGTAGGTGTAGAACCCGGAACCGGTTTTGCGGCCGAGCCGCCCCTCGGCAACGAGTTTGCGCTGCATCGGCTGCGGTGCGAACCGCTCGCTCTCGAGGCGCTCGTAGACCGATTCGCTGACGGCAAGATTCACGTCCATCCCGATCAAGTCCATTAACTCGAAGGGGCCCAGACGAAAACCCACGCTACGCGCAAGCGCGTCGAGTTCTTCGATCGACGCGACGCCACGGTCAAGTGCACGCATGGCTTGCAGATAAAACGGACGCGCCACGCGGTTCACGATGAAGCCGGGGGTGTCCGTGCACTCGGCGGCGATTTTTCCGATACGCTGCACAAACTCATGCGCGCGAGTCAGCGTCTCGTCCGAGGTATGCTCCGCCGCTACGATTTCGACCAGCTTCATTGCGCCTGGTGGATTGAAGAAATGCAGGCCAAGGACGCGCTGCGGATATTCGCAATCTTGCGCGAGGTCGCCGACGCTCAGCGACGACGTGTTGGTCGCGAGCAGCGCATCCGGGGTAAGCGCCGCATCGAGCGCGGCAAAAACCACCCGCTTGAGGTCGAGCCGTTCGGGAACGGCTTCAATCGCGATGGACGCTTGCGTCTGCTGCGGAATCGCCTCGCGAATGGTGATGCGCGCAGCGATCGATTCATCGCCTGCTCGCGCCGCATCGCTTCGAAGACGCGCAAGCGCGCGTTCGCGCGACGCCGGATCCGGCTCGATCAATTCAACCGAATATCCGGCACGCGCGGCCACGAAGGCGATCCCCGCCCCCATCGTCCCACCGCCCACGACTAAGATGAGATCCTGCACGAGTGGTGTACTTCGCGAAGACATGGAAAAACCGCTTTGGCGCGTCCGGTCTTCGACATACCTCATCGAATCCGAGCACCTGCGCATCCGCAGCGATGAAATCGAGCTGCCGAGCGGCGTCGTGCTTCCGAACTACTACGTGCGCGAATCACTCGGGTTTGTGATGGCCTTCGCGTTGACGCCGGCACGCGAGGTCGTGCTTGTCCGCCAGTACCGCTACGGTATCGACCAGGTGATCGTGGAACTACCGGCCGGGAGCATTGACCCCGGCGAAGATCCACTCGCTTGCGCGCGGCGCGAATTGAGCGAAGAAACCGGCTACACGGCCTTGCGCTGGGAGCACCTTGCAACCGTTCCGGCGGAACCGGTACGTTCGAACAGCCTCCTGCACGCGTTTCTCGCATTCGACGCAAGGCCGACGCAGGCGCAGAAACTCGATCCGACCGAGGCGATCGAACCGTTCACCGCGCCGCTCGAAGAAATTCGACCGATGTTGCGCGCAAACACGATTGGTGCGCTCAGCTGCGTTGCCGTCGCGTTCGCGGCCCTGGATCGCTTGGGAGTGTAAGCGCCGCTAATTCTTCGCCGCTACGTTATCCGTGGCAAGGGATGCCGTCACGTCGACGGTGATGTTCGCATACTGCCCCGGTCCGGTCTGCTGGCGGATCGTGTCGTATTCTTTCATCTGCGTCGTGATTGTTTTGGCCACATTGTACGTGTAGGTCGCAGTGCCGTGCACGGTGCCCCCGTGAACGCCCGCAATCTTCTGATTGTTGTCTTCTGAGATCGTGATGTTATCGCCGCTGGTGCCGGTCACGGTAAAGTCGAGCGAAACACCCGCCGCATCGTTGCCCTCATGCCAGTGGCGTTTGGTATCGAGCGCCGCCGCATCGAAGAACTTCGGCGAGAGCGTGTGCAATATGTCCATCTCTTCAGGGGTCACCAGCCCGTCGCCGCAGACCACATTGGTGGTGGGGTAAATCACGCACTCGGCTGGGGCGGCGGTGCGGTTGCCGCGCTGCGCGTCTTCGCTGACCTTGACCACCAGCCCGCCATCCGGTTCGACCCCATAGGCGTCGACCGTGATCTTGCCGGAGTCGGAAGCGACTCCCAGATACTGGGTATCGCCGGTACCGCTCGCGTTCGCGCCGCCCGCCGTGCTCAACATCCGCTGGCTGGCGTTCGTGTCGTGGGTGTCGTTGGTGATTCCGACGCTGAAATCGTAGACCAGGTGGCGCTGGACCTGCTGCTGTGCTGCGGCAGGCAGCGCGGCACCCGCCAACCCGAAGGCCATAAGAATAAGGACGAGGCGACGCATGTCCAATGAAACCTCCCTTTCCATATGGGGTACGTTAGAATGAGTACCACTTGCTTCCCCTACGAGGTCCCCGATGCGCCCGATGCTCTCTACCTTTATCCGGCTGACGGTGGTCATCACCGTCGCGCTGATCGCGATCGTACTGCTCGGCTGGGCGCTTCATCTGATCGTCATCGCCGCCGTGATCGCCGCGGTGGTGGTCGGCGCGCTCTTCCTCTATAACATCTTCCGGCGGCGCTCCGGCGCCCCGGTCATTCGCTAGGGGGCTTACACAAAGTAGCCTTCCGCTACTTTGTCGTAAGCCAATCCGCCAAAACGGCGCTTAGCTCGTCCGGCTTCTCAAGCATTGGGACGTGGCCTGAGCCTTCGAGCGTGACCAACTTTCCGGACGGGAAGGCGGCTGCCGTCCAAGCCGCCTCTCCCGCCGGAATTCCCGGATCCTGCGCCCCCGCGACGACCAAAATCGGCATCGTTAGATCGCCGGCAATATCTTGCGCCCCGTCGCGCAGCGCCATGCCACGCAGCATTGCAGCAAGCCCGCGCGGATCGTTTTGTTCCGCAATTTTCCTGAATTTTTCGGCAATTTCGGGGCGTTGCGCCCGCGTCGTGGCGCCGAGTGTTGCATCGAGCATTTCCGTGATGATGCGCTCGCTCGAAGCATTGCGTTCGGCATCGTCGGCGAGTTCGCGGCGATGCATCGCTCGCTCCGGCGAGTCGGCGGCAATGCGGGAACAGACCAGCGCGAGACGATCGAGACGCTCGACGTACATGCGCGCGAAGGCGAGTGCGACGTACCCGCCAAGCGAGTGTCCAACCAGCGATGCGCGTTCGACGGCAAGCGCATCGAGGACCGCGGCCACATCGCCCGCGAGCGACTCCATCAAGTACGGACCGTCTCCGACACTCGATGCACCCATGCCGCGCAGGTCCATTGCGACCACGCGAACATGCCCCGACAGCGCGCGAACCTGCGCATTCCAGATTTCGCGCGAGAGCGGAAATCCGTGGATCAACACGACGGTATCTCCGCCGTCACCGCTGACCTCGACGTCGATGCGGACGTCACCGTTGCTCACCAACATGCGCTGCTACGCTCCACGCGAACTTATTAAAACTTGCATTGCAGCCGAGAATACTGTATAAGGTAGGCAACTACCCTTGGCTACATCTGTGTAGCCAGAGAAAGGATGACTCCACGCACATGGCAGTCAAACGTAAGAAAAAAGCAGCGCCGAAGCGCGCTGCGAAGAAGGCCGCGCCGAAGCGCAAGGCCACTCGTAAGAAAGCCGCGGGCCGTAAGAAGACGACCCGCAAGAAGGCTTCTCGCAAGAAGAAGGCTACGCGCAAGAAAGCGACGCGCAAGAAGGCCACTCGCAAGAAAGCCACGCGGAAGAAAGCCACTCGCAAGAAGGCCGTTCGCAAGGCGTCCGCTCGCAAAAAGACCCGCCGCAAGACGCGCCGGAAGAAAGCCGCTCCCGCAGCAGCATAACTTTCCGGCTCTTTTTATGGCCTTAGCGAGTCGCACCAAGCGGCTCGCCTTTTTTTGCATTGCGAACGCCCTGCGGTGTCGTTGCCTCGGGACTCGTGTGCCACTGCACACAGCGTCCCGAGTCGCCTAACCGCAGAACGCTCGCAACGCAAAAACCTTGTCTTTACACAGTCCTGATAATTGGGTTACGCGCGTAGGCGACGACGATAACAACCAGGCAGATCGCGCCGGCGACCGCGAACGCCACATGCAGTCCGATAACCGACGCAATGGCGCCGAGGATCAGCGATCCCAGCGGAACGACGCCGATGGCAACCATGGTGTAGACGGCGATCGCGCGACCGCGGACCGCGTCGGGCGAAAGCGTTTGAATCAACGTGTTGGTGGCGCCGAGAAAGGCCAGGGTGCCGACGCCAATTGCAAAAAACGCCGGTAGCGTCCCAATCACCGAGTGGATCGTCGCGAGCGCGATCAGCCCGAGTGAGGTGATCACGCCCGCCAGCAACCACTGGACGGAACGCGGTTCGCGGCCGGCAAATGCCGCCGTGAGCAGCGCGCCGCCGAAGCCGCCGATGCCGGCGGCCGCGACCGCCCAACCGAGCGCGCGCGCATCACCCCCGAGTGTGTTGACGACGTAGGCCGGAATCAATTGCGCGTAGGGGCGCGCAAGGATCGCCATCACCACGAACACCGCGACGATCCAGCGCAGAATCGGATGCCCGAACAAGAACGCGATGCCGCCGCGCATCGCCGAGAGCATCGGTTCGCGATGTGCGCTCGAGGGCGGTGAAGGCCGCATCATGGCCACCGCCACCACCACCGCCATCGTCGCCACCGCGTTGACGTAGAACGAACCGGCCACGCCGACCCACACGATAAGGAGTCCCGCGATCGCCGGCCCGATTACTGCCGGCGCGTTGAACGCGACCGAGTTGAGCCCGATCGCGTTTCCGAGAAAGGCGCGATCCACCAAGAGCGGCATCCAGCTTTGGCGCACCGGCGAATCGAAGGCGTTCGCCGCAGCGTTGATCGCCGCAATCACGACCAGCCAGAGGAGATCGAGACGGCCGAACGTCGCCAGCATCGCGAGCGCGAGGGCCGCGAGCGCCATCGTGGTGTTGGTGACAAGCAGTACGCGGCGGCGCGGAAGCGTATCGGCCACGACGCCGGCAATCGGGGAGAGGAGCAATACGGGAACCGCGCGTGCCGCGCCAAGAATCCCGAGGTCGAGCGCCGCGCGATGCGGCGATCCCGCAATCTGTGCGACCAAATATCCCTGCGCGGTAAACTGCATCCAACTGCCGAGGTTGGAGACGAGCAAGCCGATCCAAAGCAGGCGATAATCGCGAAAACGCAGCGCAGCGAAAATGCCCGCGTTAGCGAGCATGCACGGCGTCGATCACAAGTTTGGCGGAGCCTTCGGTTCCGAAGGTCGCCGTGTCGATCCCCAGATCAACGATCGCCGGCGAGCCGATCTCGACGTTGTACCAATCGCGCAAGTGTGCGCGGCGCGCCCGATCGATGCGGTCGACTTCGCTCGCCGCGGCCTTATATTCCAAGCCGAGTTCGGCAACGATGCGTTCGATGCGCCAATCGCGCGGCGCGTACATGAAGATGCGTACGACGTCGGGACGGCGCCCGAGAACCGCACCGGCGCCGCGTCCAACGATGACGACGTTTCCGAGCGCGGCGAATTCTCGCACCGCCTCCTGCACCTCGCGCACGTACTCCTCATCGAAGGTTTGGCCAAAACCCGTGACGGCGACCTCGGGCGTGGCGAGCTCGAGGCTCGAGAGCAGCCGTGCTCCGAGCGATCGTCCGGTTTCGTCCGCGGCTTGCGCCTGGACGGGCGTAATCTGCATTCGTTTGGCCACGACCACGGGGAGCTGGCTATCGATCAGCTCGTACCCGAGCTCCGCCGCGACGCGCTGTGCGACGGCAACCGCTCCGCATCCATACAGGTTGGAGATCGTGACAATCACGCCGAAGAAACTACGCGATGCCGATCATCGAAACCCGCGACCTTCGCAAGGTCTTTCGCACCGTCAAACGTGTCCCGGGCCCGCTCGGAGCCTTGCGCACCCTGTTCTCGCGAGCCCACGAGGATCGCGTTGCCGTCGGCGGCGTCACGATGTCGCTCGAGGCGGGCGAACTGGTCGGCTACATCGGCCCGAACGGTGCGGGTAAGTCGACGACGATCAAGATGCTGACCGGCATTTTGGTCCCCACGTCGGGCGAGGTCCGCGTGGCCGGCGTCGTCCCCTACGAGTCGCGACGAGCGAACGCCCGCAACATCGGCGTCGTCTTCGGCCAGCGCAGCCAGCTCTACTGGGATCTGCCCCTGATCGAGTCGTTCGAGCTGTTGCGCGCGATCTACGGCATTCCGCCGGCGACGTATCGGCGCAATCTGGACGAATTCATCGCGCTGTTGCAGATGGACGAGTTCTTACGCACGCCGGTGCGCCAGCTCTCGCTGGGTCAACGCATGGGCGACTTTGCGGCAGCCATGCTGCACGATCCGCGGATCGTCTACCTCGACGAACCCACGATTGGCCTCGACGTGGTCGCCAAGGAGGCGATCCGCGAGTTCATTGCGCGCATCAACGGCGAGCGTGGCACCACGATTATTCTTACCACGCACGATCTGGCCGATGTGGAGCGGCTGTGCCGGCGAATCGTCCTGATCGATCGCGGCTTGCTCATCTACGATGGCGACGTCGAGCGCATCAAAGGTGAATACGGTCGCTATCGGACGCTGGTCGTGCGCTTCGATACCCCGACGCCTGCGCCTCATCTCGACGGCGCGGAACTCGAGAGCAGCGACGGGCAGACCGCGCGGTTTCGGTTCGACCGCAATCTCCAGCGGGCGGACCTGCTCATCCGTCAGGCGAGCGAACGATATAGTCTCGAAGACGTCACGCTCGAGGAGCCGGACCTAGAATCGATCATCCGTCGTATCTACGTCGAAGGATACGACGCACGCGTGCAGGAGAGCCGAACATGATTCTATCGAGCGGAACCAAGAAACCAAAGATCCATCCGAGCGCCTATGTCGCTCCCACGGCAACGATCAGCGGCGAGGTAACCATCGGCGCAGGCTGCGCGCTCCTGCACGGTGCCGTGATCACGGCCGAGGGCGCGCCGGTGACGATCGGCGCCGACAGCGTCGTGATGGAACATGCCGTCATCAAGGCCAGCGGCGGCAGCGCAACGCAGTTTCCGGCCAAGATCGGCGATCGCTGCATCATCGGACCGCACGCCTATGTTGTCGGCGCCACCCTCGAGACCGGATGCATGATCGGTAACGGCGCGGCAGTCTACAACGGTGTGACGCTCAAGGCCCACACGCGCGTAGGCGATGGTGAAGTGCGCTTACCGGCCGGCGACTTCATCGAAGCCGTGTTCAATATCGAGCAGAGCCCGGATGCAGCGGCGAAGGCCGCGCAAGCCTACGCCCAATTTTTGCGCAAGTCGCACTCACAGGACGTCGTGCTCGATGCGCATGCAAATAAGGCGCCGGCGCGTCGCAGCGCGGGCGAAGAGCCGCCGAAACAGCAAACGACCGAAGTCGACACCGTCGTTGACGCGATGATGCTCGAGCTCCAGGAGATGGAACACCGGCGTCAGGAGTCGCTCAAGAAAAAGCTTAAGTGAATCTCGAGCCCTATATCGAATTCGCGAAGAAAGCCTTTGCGCGCGAGTCGACCTATCGTCTCGAGGTGCTGACCGAAGTCGGGTCACTCGTCTTGCGCGTGTATTTGTTGCGCTCGCTCTGGACGGCGCTCTATTCGCAGAACGCGATACCGCTGAATCTGCCGTTGCATAGCATGATTACCTATGCCACGGTCGCGCTCCTGATGTCGTTAATTCTGGAAGTCGACGGCACGCGGCTGATTCGCGAGAAACTGCGGGAGGGCACGATCGCGACCGACTTGATGAAGCCGATCAGCCTGCCGTTCTACTTCTTCGCGGACGGCGTCGGCCAGACGCTGCTGCACGCCGTGCTTGTGATTCCCTCGCTCCTCTTCGCACTTTTGCTCGTGCACATCGACGTTCCGCCGGCGGCAACGCTGGCCGTCTTCGCGATCGCGTTTCTTCTTGGCTATTGCGTCAATTTTTTCATCAATTTCTTGATGAACTCGGTAGCGTTTTGGACGCTCGAAACGTTCGCAATTCAGTTGATCGTACGCTGGGTCTCAGATCTGCTTTCGGGACAAATCATCCCGCTCACGTTCTTTCCAGGCATCTTCGGAACGATCGTCTTCGCGCTGCCGTTCGCAGCGGTGTATTCAACACCGCTGCTCATATACGTTGGGGTTATTACGCCCGCACAGTGGCCGCTGGCACTCGGCGCGCAAGCGCTCTGGCTGCTGCTCTTTAGCGGACTCTCCGCGATCGTGTGGCACGCCGCGGAGCGCCGAGTGGTCATTCAGGGTGGCTAGTCGACGCCGGGGACGTCCCACAGGACGACTTCGCCGCGGCCCTTGACGCCGAGGCGCTGCACATCGTAAAAGCGTATCGCGTCACCTTTTTGCAGGGTCTCGCCGTTGACTTCGACTTTGCCGTCGGCCACGAACAAAAAGCCGTAGCGCTGCGGCGTGAACTCGTAGACCACGGTCGCGTCCTCAACGCGTGAAACCGCGAGCGTCGCGTCCTGCGTGATCCGGATCGGCGCATCGACGCCGGCCTGTCCGCTCACCATCCGCAGCCACGTATTCGTGCGGTCCTCGGGGGCGAAATCCATCTGTCCGTATGACGGCGTCTCACCGGTTTTGCCCGGCATGACCCACATTTGCACGAAATGCAGCGGCGCCGCGGGGTCGGCGTTGTACTCGCTGTGGCGCACACCCGTGCCCGCGCTCATGAACTGCACGCCGCCCGGTCCGACAACACCCTCGTTGCCGAGAGAGTCCTTGTGCGCAAGCTTCCCGTCGAGCACGTACGTCACGATCTCCATATCGCGATGTGGGTGTGTCGGAAATCCTGCCCCACCCGCAACCGTATCGTCGTTGAAGACGCGTAGCGCGCCCCAGTTCTGATTGTTTGGATCGAAGTAGTCGGCAAAACTGAACGAGTGATACGTCTTCAGCCAGCCGTGATCGAAAAACGCGCGATCCTTCGCATGCTGGATCGAAAAGGCGGGGGCGGTGAGTGTCTTCATAGTGTGTGCTTCAATCCTTCCGTCCAGGGGTTAGGTTGCGCAGGCGCCCAAGCAGCAGATGGTAGTAGAGCATACCGCGCGTCCTGCCTAGCCGCTCTAGCACTTCATTAAGATTCACGTCTGGATCGCCGGAGAGAAGGGCCGCCGTGCGGGCGACGCCGGAATCGCGCATGGGGAAGGTATCGAGGCGTCCAAAGCCGCGCAGGAGCACGACGGAGGCGCTCCAGGGGCCGATACCGCGCAGCCGCTCGAGGCGCTCGGCCGCTGCAGGCGTTGAGAGCGCTTCGATTTCTTGGCTCGTCACCTCGCCGGCTTCGAGAGCCCGCGCGACCGCGCGCAGATGTATAACTTTGTTGGTGGAAAGTCCCGCGCTGCGAAGTTGCGCCTCGTCCGCGCGCAAGAGCGCGGCCGCGGAAGGAAACGGCACCAGCTCCACGCCGCCCACGCGCACGGGCGTACCGATCGCGCCGATGACTCGACGCATAATCGCGGCCGCGGCGTGGATGCTGATCTGCTGAAAGACGATGGCGTGAACGCATGCTTCCCACAGTGACGGATAGCGCGGCGGCTTGACGCCGCGTAGCGCACGCGCAATCGGCGCAAGCCACGGCACCGATGCCGCACGGCGCATCCAGGAGCGCAGGTCCACCTCCGTCCCGAGCATCTGCGCAACGGATGCGAGCACGCCCTCACCCGGGCCGCCGCTGCGTTCAACGCACAGAACCGAGCGCTGCGGCTGCGTCACCCGCACCGCGACGACCCCGGTATCCGTCTCGAAGGCGCGATAGTATGCGCCGTCGTCGCCCACGACGTCGACCGTGTTGGTCGCCAGGCGACGCAGCGCATCCGCCGTGAGATCGAGACGGAACGGCTCGCGGACGGGGAGACGCTCGGAATATGGGAATAGAGTCTTCAATGGTCGGAGCCTACCTGCAATATTGGCGCGTGAACCTCCTGACGATGCTCGAGTACCGAGCCAACTTCATCATGTGGTTTGTCTTCACCATCGTGTATCACGGCGTTGCACTCGCGGCCCTCTACGTGACCATGCAGCAGTTCCCGTCGATGAACGGCTGGGACTTTCGCCAAATGTTTTTTCTCTATGCGCTCTGGATGACCGGACACGAACTCCACAACGTGCTCTTCTTCAATGTGGTTGCCGTGCCGGACTACGTGCGTGAAGGCCGCTTTGACCGCTTTTTGGTGCGGCCGCTCGACACGCTCTTTCAAGTGCTGACCGTCCCCGCACAGCTCTCGCCGGACGGCATCGTGATCGCCATCGCGACGCTGGCCGTCGCAACCGCGACGGCGCATGTCCACATCGATTGGATCTTCGTCCTCTTCGTACCGTTGGTGGTGATCGGTGGATCGCTGATTGACCTGGGCATCTCGCTGGTGGTCGCGACGATCTCGTTCTGGTTCATCCGCGTCGATACGTTACGCTGGGTCGTCATGTCGCTCGAACAGGACTTCACCCGCTATCCGATCAGCATCTACACGCGCGGCGTGCAGATCGTGCTCGCCTTCCTTCTCCCATTTGCCTTCATGAACTACTTCCCGGCGACGTACTTCTTGCAGAAGGCGGAGACCGGGCTGCATCTCAATCCCGCGGTCGGTCTACTGACCCCCGCGATCGGCGTCGTCTGGGTCTGCATTGCCTACTTCTTTTGGCAGACCGGCTTACGTCACTATCAAGGAACCGGTTCGTGAATCGGCGTTCGTTCATCGCCGCAAGCAGCGCCTTCACCGTGTTTCCAATCGGTGCACGCGCGTCGTCGTACGATCACGTCGAAGCCATTGCCCGCTCCGTGCCCGGGGTCGTCGGCACGTACTGCCGTACGCTTGCCGATGGGCTGCCGCTCTTTGCGTTCAACGAGCACGTGGTCTTTCCAACCGCCTCAACGATTAAGGCGCTGATTATGGTCACGGCCTACGTCGAGGAAGAACGCGTGCCGGGCACGCTCGCCGCACGCATCACGACGCACCGCAGCGAGCTCATCGGCGGATCGGATTTCATGGCGCAGCAACCCGACGGCGCGCGCTTCTCGGTGGCAGAATTGATCGTGCCGATGATCACCCTGAGCGACAATACGGCGAGCAACTATCTCATCAGCTTTTTCGGCATGCCGACGATCAACGCGGTCGCGGCAACGTTGGGGATGACACAGACGCGGCTCGCGCGTCACTTTCTCGACTTCGCGGCCATCGTTCGCCACAACGACAACGTCACCACGCCTGCCGATATGTCGAAGCTGCTGTATGCGATCGCAAGCAGTGCGCGCGAGGGAACCGCCACGATCTGCTCGCCGGAGCACTGCAAGAAGATGATCCAGATCATGTTACGGCAGACCGATCGTGACAAGATCCCAGCCGGTTTGCCCGCCGGCGTTTCCGTAGCGAATAAAACCGGCGAGCTCGACGGCAGCCGCAGCGACATCGCGATCGTGCAGCCGTTCGGCGATTCGCCCTATATCTTAACGGTGTACAGCAAATGGCTGCAGGAATATCCGCCGGTCTACAATGCCTTCCACCGATTCGCGCGGCTTTCATACGGATTAGTGGGAAAAACGGACCTGTAAGCGCGCAGGAATAGCATCCCATCCATGCGGTAAACCGTTCCCCATATGAAACGGGCGCTTTGCATTGCCCCGGCGCTGCTATTAGCAGCGTGCGGCGGAGGCGGTGGTAGTCCAGCGGCGGTGCCGCAACCGCGCAGCAGTCCTGCGGCAAAAGACGTTACCGTCACCGCTCGAATTACCGTACCCAGCGCCGGTTCCACCAGCAATCGCGCGCTCAAGCGAATCTACGACACCGCATCGACGACGCAGGGCATTCTGCTCACAGTCTATCCGGTCAGCGGAACGCCCGCACAGGCCCTCACCGTAACCGGCGGCGATATCTCCGGCGATGCCGCGTCGAATTGCACCGCGAGCGGCAGCGGTCGCATCTGTACCGTCGCGTTTCCCGCGCCGCCCGGCAGCGGCAACCAATTGCTCGCGCAGACGTACTCGCAAATCATTCCGGCAAGCGGAACGGTTCCCGGCGGCGCGCAGGTGCTAGGGGCGGGAAGCGTCGGCCTCTCGATCGTTCCCGCAAGCGGTGTGAACAGCGTCAACCTTACGCTCAATCCCGTGCTCGCGAACGTCAACCTTACGCTGATTCCCTCGTCGCTGCGCGCGCTGTTGCCCGCGACCTTCGGCGTCTCGGTCGTCGGATTGGATGCGAGCGGCAGCATCATCGTCGCCGGCCAATACGTCGATAGCAGCGGGAATCCGGTGTCCGCCGCGCTCTCGCTCGGATCCAATCCGAACAACTCGTTGGCGATTTCGACGAGCACTGTCAGCGCGCCGGGCACGATGGTCACCGGCACGTACAATGGCAACGACGACGTCGCCGGAAATGCGAGCGCATCCATCAACATCGCGAGCGGATCGCCCTTTGCCGCGACCGCCGCGCTGACGATGCACGGGCCGACCGTCACGCCGATGGCATCCGCGCAGCCCTACCTCGCGGGTACACCGCCGCCGTATGCAAACGCGCTCTACGTCAACGTGAGCGGCTCGGACCCGCAGCTCTGGTACACCGCCGCGAGCGGCGGATCAACGTGTCTCGCAAACTATGACCTGGGCAACGCGAACGGCGCGTGCGCGACCGCTTCGCCCGGTCCCGCTGGGCTGAGCACCGACGGCTCGAGTTATGTTTACGCTGCGGGCATGACCGCACCGTACTACTACCAGTTCAATCCGCTAGGGTTCCTCGGGCAGAACAATTCGTGCAGCACGTATTGCGGATCACCCGGCGGCTCGGCGTACTCGCCGACGACAAGCTCGCTCTACTATCTGGATGGCAGCACCGGCGATACGGTTGTGATGGTGAATCCGACCGGCAGCGGTAACGGCGCGCAGGCTTCGTCGGCGGCACTGGCTGGAACGCCCGAAGCTGTCCAAGTCCTCAACATGACGGGGACCGACAGCGTGTGGTACTTGTCATCGACCAGGCTATTCGTCGAAAGCCTCGGCAGCGGGATGTTGGCCGCGAGTCCGCCCAGCGGCATGCTCGATATGTATGTCGCCAACAGTGGT